>JACXTT010006261.1_pt1 | contig 17043 bp, 17 predicted proteins | sample 9270951 | NCBI WGS metagenome assembly JACXTT01 (sample SAMN15532306, study PRJNA645909) | rock metagenome | isolation source: weathered quartz diorite | place: Puerto Rico | collected 2017-06-21 | reverse complement strand
AAGACAAAGCCGATAAACCCGCTCTCGAGCCGGTTGTAGACGGCGTTCGGAAACGTCTCGGCCACATTCGCATAAATGCGCGGCTGGTTGTTCGAATCGAGGAAGTACAAGAAGCCGCGCGAATCGTTGACGAACCGCCGGCCGTCGGGAAGATCGCGCACATAACTGATGCGGGCCCATCCTGAGGGAGAGACGTCCTGGTCGGCCGGGCGAATCGCTCGCGTATCTGGAAGCCGCACGAGATCCTTGATCTCCACTCCGAGGCCGCGCTTCTCGATCGGCGTCGGAATCGGGTTACTGGTGATCTGGGCTTTGATGATTCGCGTTGTCGAGATTCCAATTGCGATCGCAATCGGGAGTACAAAAAGCAGACGCATCGTTTGCCGCATGAAAACCTCCTAGACACGTGTCTTCATTCATGTAGTTGCCATTCCTCAAAGGTAACTAGATACTTTGCTAACCACAACGGTGCGGGTGATGCTGGTTAGGCAACTATATCGTTACCCTCCTTGAAGGAGGGTAGAAGAACCTGACTTTACGTTCTTAGCGATTTTGCCGTCGAATGTTACTTTATGCTCATGCGCAAACTTTCTGTACTCCTTCTTATAACCACGTTCGGAGCAATGTGGGGATGTCGATCCACTGCTCCCGCCAATCCTTCCCTTACTTCCGGCATCGACCTGGCAGGAATAGACAAATCGGTGGCGCCAGGAGACGACTTCAACGCCTACGCGAATGGCGGCTGGCTCAAGGCGACGCCGATCCCAGCGGATAAGCCGAGCTACGGTATCTTCGCGATCCTTGCGGATGACGTGCGCAAGCAGACCATTTCGCTGATCCAAGACTCCGCGAACGCCGGATCGAACGCGAGCGAGGAGGCCCGCAAGACTGGGGACTTCTATTCGAGTTTCATGGATGAGGCCGGCATCGAAGCCAAGGGAAGCGCGCCGCTAAAACCTCAGCTCGAAAGAGTCGCGGCAATCAAGGATCGCCGCGACCTCGCGCGAGCCATCGGCCAGAGTCTTCGCGCTGATGTCGATGCGTTGAATGCCACGAATTTCGAAACCGAGAACTTGTTCGGTGTCTGGGTGACGCAAGGCCTTATGGAGCCGACCCATAGTTACCCCTATCTCCTGCAAGGCGGGCTGGGACTTCCAGATCGTGATTACTATCTGGCGAAGACTCCGCAAATGACCGAACTCCGCAGCAAGTACCAGCAACACATTGTGGCCATGCTCAAGCTCGCGGGCTTCACTGATGCTGCGGCGCGCGCGGAAAGGATCTTCGCTTTGGAAACAAAGATGGCGGGAGTTCACGCGACTCGCGTCGAGTCTGAGGATGTGCACTCGGCCGTCTTGTGGAAGCAAGAACAATTGTTAACAAAGGCGCCGGGGCTCGACTGGTCCACGCTTCTCGAAGCGGCAGAACTGAGGGATGCGCCAGAGTTCATCATATGGCACCCGAAAGCCGTTACCGGATTATCCGCACTAGTTGCAAAAGAGCCGCTCGACGCGTGGAAAGACTGGCTCACCTTCCACAAGATTGAGCAAGCCGCCGCATTCTTGCCTAAGGCTTTCGTGGATGAGCGTTTCAACTTTTATGGCAAGACGTTGAGCGGCATTCCCGAGTTACGCCCGCGATGGCAACGTGGAGTGGACTTCACGAGTGGGGCGCTCGGAGAGGTGGTTGGAAAGCTCTACGTTCAACGCTACTTTCCACCGGAGACGAAGGCGAAAGTCCAGGCGATGGTGAATGACATCGTGAAGGCGTTCGGCGCAAGGATCGATGCCCTCACTTGGATGTCACCGGAGACCAAAGCGAAGGCGAAGGAGAAAGTCGGAACGATCAAGGTCGGCGTCGGCTATCCCGATCGATGGCAGGATTATTCCGGATTGCACGTCATCAAAGACGATGCGCTCGGCAATGCGCAGCGCGCCGAATTGTTTGAGTATCACCATCAACTCGCCAAGCTTCATCAACCGATCGATCGCGGCGAATGGTGGATGACGCCGCAGACGGTGAACGCCGTCAACCTGCCGCTTCAGAACGCGCTGAATTTTCCGGCAGCCATCATTCAGCCGCCCTACTTCGATCCGGCTGCTGACGCGGCTCACAATTACGGATCGATGGGAGCCATCATCGGTCACGAGATCAGCCATAGCTTCGATGACCAAGGCAGCCAGTTCGATGCCCAAGGCCGGCTCGCAGATTGGTGGACCAAGGCCGCCCTGGATCACTTCAAGGCTGCCGGCGAAGCATTGGCCAAACAGTTCGACGCGTACAAACCTTTCCCGGATCTGTCGGTAAATGGGCATCAAACGCTAAGCGAAAACATCGCCGACGTCGCGGGACTTTTGAGCGCTTATGATGCCTATCGACTTTCATTACAGGGAAAGCCGGATCGAGTCATTGACGGACTCACCGGCGATCAACGGTTCTTCATCAGCTATGCCCAAAGCTGGCGCTCGAAAACGCGTGAGGCGGAACTGCGCCGCCGCATTGCGACCGATGGCCACGCTCCCGACGAGTATCGTGCCGATACCGTCCGCAATCTAGATAGTTGGTATGACGCCTTTTCCGTGATGTCCGGGCAAAGACTGTATCTTCCGCTCTCTGATCGCGTGCGTGTGTGGTAAGGTAGGCGCCAGCATCCACAAGGAGGCCTATGAGATATTGCGTGTTGGTTCTCGCGCTCGTTTTGAGCGCTGCGCCGGCGTTTGCTCAGCAGGAGCCATCGGAGGAGCAGATTCTTCGCGAATTGGGAATGGGCGGAACATTCGCATTGGGAAACCTCGCGGTGCGCGATCTTCAGAGGGGGACCGATCCGGTACAACAGTTGAAACGGTTTTTTTCAGAAGCGAGATTGCCTTTGAGTTCGGCTCAGCAAAAACAGTTGAACTCGATCGTCGATGCGCAAGCAAAGGCCTTGTTGGCAGCTCCGGACAACGAAGACGCGGTACGGCGTATCAATCAGGAGTACACGCGAAAAGTTAATGAGGTCCTGACTCAGGATCAGCGCGCCGAGTTGAGAAGATACCGGACTGAACAGATCATGATGCGAGGCGGCTTCCAGGCATTGAAGTACATTATGGAAAACGCACAGACGCCGTTTACTGCTGAGCAGGAAAAACAGATTCAGTCGATTTACGGAGATTTCGACCAGCAGTTCGATCAGATGGCGCGGGCTTCGAAAGGCAAAACGAATCGTGCCGACGTGGATAAGCTCGAGAGCGACGCACTGGGGAAAGTCGTCCGGCTGATGACTATTCCCCAACGCCGAGCGCTCGCCTCCTCGCGGCAAGGGGCGATTACTTCACGAGTTCGGCCTTAGCCGCCACTACGCCAATTACGCGAATGGCTCATTTGCGTAATTGGCATAATTTGTGGCTAATGCCATTCGTCTGGTAACCGAAACGCCCGCCTGGGTGTCTATACGGCGTGCGCTTTCTAACTGCTGCTTTGCTGCTGTTTCTGTCCGTTTTCTGCCTATGGGCGCAAACTGGGAAACCAATCCACATCCTGCATGCCCTCCGAACATCCGAGAAAATCGTCATTGACGGCAATCTGAATGATGCGGCCTGGATGAAAGCTCCAGTCGAGTGGGATTTCACTCAACGTGATCCTATCGAAGGAAAGCAGCCAACGGAGAAGACCGAACTTCGGATCGCATATGACGATACTTCGATTTACTTCGGCGTGCGTCTCTTTGACAGCGAACCTCAAAAAAATCGTGAGGCAACTTTCGCGTCGCGATAATTATGCGGATGCCGATCGCTTCACTCTCCAGCTCAGTCCGAATCATGATCGATTGACCGGCGCGGAATTCGAAGTCAGCGCCGCAGGTGTGCAACGAGACGCGATCATTTCGAACGATGTGTTTACAGACAATTCGTGGGACGGCGTCTGGGAATCGGCAGTGCGCATCGACGATGAAGGCTGGAGCATTGAAATGCGCATTCCCTTCTCGCAACTTCGATTTCCAGGAGGTAGCCACCAAATTTGGGGAGTTAATGCCGCCCGGTTTATCCACCGCAAGAATGAAACGGATTGGTTGCAGATGGTGCCAAAAAAGGAAAGCGGCACCGCCTCGCGCATGGACGATCTGGATGGGATCGATGAGCTCGAAGCCCATCGCCACCTGGATTTGATGCCCTATATTGTCGGCCGGAGCCAGTTCATTCGGTCGTCGTCGCCGAATGATCCGTTCAATGATGGTTCGCGGCTCTTCGGTGCTACCGGCCTTGATATCAAATACGGAGTCAGCAGCAACTTTACGCTCGATGCGACGGTCAATCCTGATTTTGGTCAGGTCGAAGTGGACCCTGCAGTCGTCAACCTCAGCGCGTTTGAGACATTCTTTCCTGAGAAACGGCCCTTCTTCCTTGAAGGCGCGAATATCTTCGGGAATTTCGGACAAGGTGGCGCAAACAATTTTTGGGGTTTCAATCGGCAGGAGCCGAATCTGTTTTACACCCGCCGCATCGGACGTGCTCCGCAAGGCACGGCATCGGGGGACTTCGTCGACCCGCCGACTTCAACGACCATCCTTGGAGCGGGAAAACTGACTGGAAAAACGCGCAATGGGTGGACGTTTGGACTCGTTGAGGCCGTGACAGGCCGTGAATCCGCCGATGTGTTGAATCAAGGCCGGCGATCGGAGGTCGAAGTTGAACCACTGACGAATTACATGGTTGGACGCGTGCTCAAAGAAGGGCGCCGCGCCGGCGTCGGCTTTCTTACGACGGCTGTCCAGCGAGATCTTCAATTTCCGTCACTACGTGACCTATTGCCGAGGCGCGCCCACATTGCGGGCGGCGATGCCTACTGGTTTCTCGATTCGAAGAAGAACTGGGTCATTACGGGAAAGTTCTCCGGCAGTTGGATCAAGGGAAGTGTCGCCGCCATCGATCGCATTCAGCGTTCGCCACAACACTATTTCCAGCGTCCGGATGCGCGTGAAGTGTCGCTTCGCCCTGGTGCCACATCAATGAAGGGTTCGACGGGCGACATCAATTTGAACCGTCAAACGGGAAACATTCTTGTGAATGCCGCGCTTTGGGGAGTTAGCCCTGGTTTCGAATCCAACGATCTCGGTTTTCAAACCGGAGGCGATGTCGCCGGGGCACATACGGTCGTGATGTGGAGGAAGACAACGCCCGATAAATTCACGCGGAACCGCAACGTTTGGGTGGCCAAATGGTGGAGATGGAATTACGGAAGAAAGCTCACAGGTGACGGTTGGAATGCTTCTCTCAACGCTCAGTTCTTGAATTACTGGAATACGTATTTGAGTGGCGGACTGAATCGTCAGACTCAGGATGACCGATTGACGCGTGGCGGCCCTTCCGCGCTTGCGACGAGTGGGGCCTTTTTCAACTCCGGTGTCAGCTCAGATTCGCGGAAAAAGATTTCGTTCGGCATGTACTCGGGAATGGGCCGAAACAAGCCGCGTGCTTGGAATTGGTATGACGAAGTGGATGTCACATATAAGCCGACGCCCTCTATTACGATTTCCACGGGACCAGTCTTCAGCCGCAGCCGCAGCAATGCCCAATACGTGACATCCGTCACGGATGCAACCGCAACCAACACGTATGGCGGCCGGTACGTCTTTGCAGATCTCGATCAAACTTCGCTGTCGATTACGAGCCGTGTGAACTGGATTTTGAGTCCGAAAATGTCTCTGCAGGTTTACATACAGCCGCTGATTTCGGTCGGCAATTACTGGGGCTTCAAAGAACTGGCACGGCCCGGCACGTTTTCGTTCTCACGATACGGTTATGAGACCGGCCAGATTTCCCTCGACACAACGAATCGTCAGTACACCGCAGATCCCGATGGCAGCGGGCCGGCGCAGCCGTTCACATTCAACGATCCGGATTTCAATTTCAAGTCTCTTCGCGTGAATGCCATCTTCAGATGGGAATGGCGCCTCGGCTCGACGTTGTATTTTGTTTGGCAGGAGAATCGGCAGGACCGCTCGAATCCTGGCATGTTTTCGCCAGGACACGACCTTGGCCATCTGTTCGGTCACCCGAATGACGTTCTTCTTGTTCGTCTTGCTTATTGGTTTAGTAGATAGATTTGCTTCCAATTCGCAAGGTACTCGCCTAAAGCTTTTCGCCAAGCGCGGATGGGATCGAAGCCAAGCAGTTCAAGGTTATGGATGCGCAAAACTGCGGAGCGAGGATTCGCGACCGGCGACGTGAACGAAGCTGAGGTCGATGGGATGACTTTGGATCCTGTACCCAACGCTCGCTCTATCTCGACTGCGACGTCATATCGCGATGCGGAGCCGCTGTTTACCGCATGGTACAAGCCGTAGGAGCCCGACTCGGATAGTCGCCGAATTATTCGAAGCAGGTCTCTCGCATAGGTTGGGCTTCCGAACTCGTCACTGACGGCGTGGATTTCGGCCCTGTCGCCAAGCTCGAGACAGCGCGCTGCGATCTTGCCGACGAATTTCTTGTCGCGATGCCATCCACCGAACATCCATCCGGCGCGAACGATGTAGTGCCGCCGGTGGACGGTTTGGATGACTTGCTCGCCTTCAAATTTTGATTTCGCGTATATGTTGAGTGGGGCGGGAGTATCCAACTCGGTGTAGGGTTCCGTCTTCTTGCCGTCAAACAGGCCGGCTGTGCTCACGTACACGAGGTCGATGTCGTACCGCTTACAAGCAAGCGCGACATTCAAGGTGCCGGCTACATTGGTCCGGTGTGCATGTGCAGGTTCGCGCTCGCACCGTTCGAGGTCGGTTTCTGCGGCCAAGTGAAGAACGAGTGAAGGCCGCACCTCGGCGATGGTTCGCATGACGTCATCGGCGTTGCGAACATCCAGGCTGTCGAGATCCGTGCGAAAGAGTTCACTTTCTTCGTAGACGTCCGATAGGTGACTTGCCGTCATCCCAGCCGCGCCTGTTACCAGAATCATATCTATTCTTCCAGCAGCCGGTTGAGATAGCGCGCATAAGTACTCTTGCCGAGCGCTTCAACCAATCGAAGCAACTCGGTCTCACCGATATAACCCATGCGATACGCGACCTCTTCGGGGCAGGCAATTTTCAAACCCTGGCGCTCCTCAATCGCCTGCACGAAGTTGGAGGCCGCAAGCAGCGCCTCGTGCGCTCCGACATCAAGCCAAGCGATCCCGCGCCCGAACGTTTCAACGCGCAATCGCCCTTGCTTGAGATACTTCATATTCAGATCCGTGATTTCCAATTCACCACGAGCCGAGGGCTTGAGCGAAGCCGCGAGATCCACCACCTGCGAGTCATAAAAATAGAGGCCGGTCACCGCATAAGACGACTTCGGATGAGCCGGTTTTTCCTCGATGCCAAGAGCGCGCCCGTCACCATCGAATTCCACAACACCGTAACGTTGAGGATCATTCACCCGATATGCAAATACGGTCGCACCCTCTCTTGCGATCGCGGTCCGTTGCAGCAATTCGGAAAGACCCTGTCCGTAGAAAATATTGTCACCGAGAGCAAGCGCCGCGCCTTCGCCGGCAATGAAACGGCGACCGATCAAGAACGCTTGCGCGAGGCCGTCAGGACTTGGCTGAACCTCGTAGAAAATGTTCAAGCCCCATGCCTGCCCATCACCGAGTAATTGTTGGAAACTCGCCTGATCCCGCGGAGTCGTAATGACAAGAATGTCTCGGATGCCGGACAACATCAGCGTTGTGAGCGGATAGTAGATCATCGGCTTGTCGTAAATCGGAATGAGTTGCTTGCTGACCGCCAATGTCGATGGATAAAGCCGCGTACCGCTTCCTCCCGCCAAAATGATTCCTTTCATAGCTGCCTCCGAAAGGGGGCCCACGCTTTATCTCGATCGGAAACCGTCGGGTTCGTTATCGGCCAACTGATGTTGAAAGTGGGATCGTTCCAAGGTATCCCGCGCTCAGAGTCCGGCGCGTATTCGTTGGTTGTTTTGTAGAGAACGTCGGCTTCTGAACTCAGCACGCAAAAACCGTGAGCACATCCTGGAGGGATATACAGGATAAGCCGGTTTTCAGCCGACAAGTTGTATCCCGCCCATTTGCCATACGTCCGAGATTTCGGACGGATGTCGACAGCGACATCGAAGATCTCTCCTGAAATGACACGAACGAGTTTGCCTTGAGCTTTGGGATCGATTTGATAGTGGAGACCTCTCAGAGTTCCCGCCTTCGATCGAGAATGATTCTCTTGAATGAACCGGTCCGTAAGACCCGCGGCCACAAAATCCGATTCCTTGTAAGTTTCCATGAAGAAACCACGATTGTCTCCATAGACTTGCGGTTCAATCAGGAGGACGCCGTCAATATCGGTTTTCTTAAAGCGAAAAGGCATGGTTTCGAACGCAAACGCGTCATTTTAGCAGAGACCTTCACTATAATTCTGGCGTGTCACGGACAATTTCGGGAAAAGTAATCATCGTCACAGGCGCTTCGACCGGCATCGGACGCGCGACAGCGCTTGCATTGGCGCGTGAACGGGCGAAGCTGGTTCTTGTCGCACGACGCGAAAGCCTTCTCGCTTCACTGGCCGAAGCAGTTGAAGGCTCGGGCGGCACCGCATTAGTCTTGCCCCTGGACTTGCGGGAAAGCGATCAAGTCAAGCGGATGATTCATTCGGCTCAGAATCGGTTCGGGCGCATCGATGTTCTAATCAACAACGCCGCCTTTGGATTTTACGGGTCCGTTGAAAATACGCCTCCCGACGTCGTCCGAGAAATTTTCGATCTTAATTTCGACGCGCCGCTCATTGCCTCTCAACTTGCCATTCCCATCATGAGAGCTCAAGGCGGCGGCCACATCATCAATATATCGTCCGTTGCAGGGAAGCGTGGACTGCCGCTCAGTGGAATCTATTGCGCGACGAAATTCGCATTGCATGGAATCAGTGAAGCGCTGCGAGTTGAACTCCAAGATTCCGGTATCGATGTGAGCATTATTAATCCGTCGGCGACACAAACGGAGTTCGGAGACAACGTGAGGCACGGCGATGTGACGCAGAAATTCAAGGCCATGGGCCACATTCAACCGGCCGAGGAAGTCGCGCGAGCCATTGTTCAATGCATCAAAGATCCCAAGGTCGAGGTCTATCCATACAGGTTGAGCCGGTTTCTGGCGTGGGCGAACGCTGTCGCACCATCTTTAGTCGATAAGATCATGACGCGATTCTTCCGTGACCGAATCCGCGCGCGAGTCAACGCGAGCACGTGAAGCGTGTTGCCATCATCGGGGGCGGGTTGGCCGGCCTTAGCTGCGGTTGGGCGCTCCGCCGCCGCGGATTCTCGCCGACCATTTTCGAATCCGCCCCCCACCCAGGCGGCCGTGAAGCCGCAGCTCTTTATTTGCTAGCCCCGGATCTATATCGGAATACTTTTCAACTCATCAAGAACCTCGATTTAGAAAGCGAAATTATTCGGATCTCTCCTCATGCGGGTCAGTTGTTTAAAGGCCGCATTTACCGGCATCGCGTCGCATCAGCAGCGGGGCTGCTCTCCTTCAAGGGTTTGAATATCGCAGACAAAGCGCTGCTTCCGCGAATGGCGTATTTGTTGGCGCGTCATTCATCGCACCTTGATTTTCATAAACCTGAACGTGGCTTAGATTTCGATAACGAAACGGCAGCGGCGTTCGTAAAGCGGGAGCTTTCTCAAAACGTTCTCAACTACATTGCCGGTCCGCTGATTTCCACGCTGTTTTTCTATGGTTCGGAGGAAACGTCGGCGTGGCTTTACCTCGTTCTCGCAAAGCACATGTACAACGTTCGGATGAGTACGTTGCGCGGCGGGATCGGCCGGATTGTGTCAGCGCTTTCGCGACAACTGCACGTTGAGAGCGGCAGCGGTATTGGCCGTATCGATATCGACGGTGATGCCTACATCATCAATGGCGAGCCCTTTTCCGACCTGGTCATTGCTGTCGCAGGCGATTCTGTCCTCAGCATTGATGGAGTCGAAAGTTTGTTATCCGAAGAGGATCGACAATTTTTTCGCGACTGCCGATATCAGCGAGTGGTCAGCGTTCGAGTTGCAACGGAGCGGCCAGTCGATGGCGGCTGTTACGCCATATCGATACCACGAGTCGAAAACCTGTCGGCATCGACGATTTCATTTCACGACTACATCGATCCGTCTGCCGTTCCCGATGGCGAGGGGCTTCTGACGATTTCCGGTGGTGGACCAACGGTTAATGCACACCAGTTGATGGACGATCTCAAACTCATTTGTTCGATTGATACCAAACCAACCGAAGTGTCCGAGTGGCGCTCGGGCATGCCGAAATTTCCGCCAGGCCGTTACCGGCAGATTGCACAATTTCGAAGGCGGCAACGCCGGGAAGGTTTGTTCTTTTGTGGAGACTACTTGCTCGGACCTTTCATTGAAGGGGCTATCACGACGGGTCTACGGATCGCAGACGCTATCCGAACTTGAGCGTTCGGAATCGGGCCTTGCATTGCAGACAACGATACGCCCTGATGAAAAAAAACACCCGCTCGATTGCATGCCGGCGCGATCTCCTCACCCCGCCTCCGCATTCCGGACACCTCAAAACTGATGTGTCGGGTTTATCGATAGGCACCCTACGTCTGGGTTTCCGAGGCTTTAATAGAGTGAAGTCGAGAAAGATTGACCCAAGGCGTGTACGGTCACATTTCGTGCATCGATATGGCCGTTTTAATCGCAGAATTGCCAGACGGTCTCTAAAGTCGCGAGCTTGGATCCTAGCCCAGTGCGTGTTATTGCATCGGGGGCAGTACATCATACGAGGGACGAAACTATATGTTATCCTCGCCGATCCTGCCACTCTTCGAACCACGCCATCTGGATCGCTTCTAATTTCTTTTCATTCGAATTCTTAGGATCATCGCTGAAGCCTTCTAGACCGACAACCCATTTATGAAGATCTGTGAAACGCACGGTCATTGGGTCGGTATCTGGAAACTTGTCAGCCAAGGCGATGGCAATGTCCTCAGTCGTTATCCATGTCAAAGGGTTACTCATTGAATCTCCCTCACACGCTTATCCTTCAGCGCCTTCGCAATCGATGCGTTCATGATCAGCTCGGCCAAATGCATCGTTGCATTGCTGAGCCGCTCTATTGCTTCGCGAATGGTCTGATGATTGTTGCTCTTCATCGTTTCGCGCAGATTCTTACTCGCAGCTGTGATTTCCGTTTTTTCTTCTTCGGAGAGATTTGCGTACTGTTCATCGGCGATCCCCTTCACGGTGGCGTTGAGCACGGTCTCGGCTTCATTTCGAGCCTCGATCACCAACCGAGCTTCGATGTCCGCTTCGGCATATTCAAAAGATTCGAGAATCATCTGCTCGACTTGTTCGTCAGTTAACCCGTACGTAGGCTTAACTTCGATCGATTGATACTTGCCCGTACGTTGTTCTTGTGCCGACACGCTCAGAATTCCATCTGCATCGATCAAAAACTTCACCTCGATGCGAGGCATTCCTGCAACCATTGCAGGAATATCTTTAAGATCGAACTGCGCGAGGCTGCGGCAATCCTTGACGAGCTCGCGCTCGCCCTGCAGCACATGAATTTTCACATTCGTTTGCCCGTCGATAAACGTGGTGAACATTTCGGTCGCGCTTGCGGGAATCGTTGAGTTGCGTGGAATGATCTTGGACATCACACCGCCCATTGTCTCGATGCCCAAAGAAAGCGGCGTCACATCGAGCAGCAGCATGTCGCGTCTGCCGCCGGCGAGAATATCGGCTTGAACTGCGGCACCCAACGCCACGACTTCGTCGGGATTCAGTTCCGTATGGGGCACGCGTCCGAAGAGATCTTGGACCCTCTGACGAACCAGAGGAATACGCGTCGAGCCGCCGACCATCACGACTTCATCGATTTCATTCGGTTTTAAGCCGGCGTCTTGTAGTGCTTGACGGCATGGCTTCAAAGTTCGTTCGATGATCGGATCAATCAGACTGTTGAACTCCGCGCGGGTGATTGTTCGCCTGTAATGAGGTGATTGGATAACGATCTCGGCCGAATCCGCGGAAGACAAATGTTCTTTCGCTTGATTGACTGCCTTTCGAATCGATGGAATTTGGGGACTGTCCCCAATTTCCCGGAGGACGAGGCGGATCAGTTTCTCGTCGATATCGTCTCCGCCAAGATGCGTGTCTCCGCTGGTGGAGAGCACTTCAAAAATGCCCTCGCTGAGCTTGAGAATGGAGATGTCGAACGTTCCGCCGCCAAAATCGTAAACCGCAATCGTGCCCTGTTTCCGCTTATCGAGACCATAGGCGAGTGAGGCGGCCGTCGGCTCATTCACGATCCGAAGCACATCGAGGCCGGCAATGCGTCCGGCGTCTTTCGTGGCCTGCCGCTGGGCATCATTAAAATATGCCGGAACGGTGATCACTGCGTTTTTGATCTCCTCGCCCAGCGCCGCTTCCGCATTGCGTTTGAGTTCGCGAAGGACGAAGGCGGAAAGCTCCGGCGGCGTGTAATCGCGGCCGAAGATTTTCAAGCGGATGATGTGCGCGCTTTCTGGAGAGACATCGAATGGAAGCAAAGGCAGGTCTTCCTTCACATCATCGATGCCTTTACCCATGAATCGCTTGATCGAGAAGACCGTGTTCTTGGGCTTCTCGACCATTTTGGCTTTCGCGCGATTACCAACCAAGACCTCTCCGGCTTCATCGAAGTAGATGACCGATGGTACGAGCATGCTGGCGTCGGGACCGGGAATCACCCGCGGCGCTCCATCATCGACGATGGCGACCAGACTGTTTGTTGTTCCTAAATCGATTCCAACAATTCTCGGCATTGAATTCCTACGCGTTCTCCAAATCTCTCTCGAGGTTCCGGATATAGGACGACTCCGACAGAATCTCTGCGAGGTGCGATAACTGCTTCTTCTGTTTCTCTTCGGCAGCGCCGGCTTTCACCAACTGATCCCACTCCATAACCGCCTCAAGCAACTCCGCATCGAAACGTTCGCGCTTTTCCTTGATCTGCGCTCGCAACGAGTCCACTTCCTCAACCGAGGCGCGTCCATCCTTTGCCTCTTCGAGTTGCTCGTTGATTTCAAAAACTTCCATCAATAACGATTGCGGCACTTTGCTTCCATCGGCTTTCAAGCCATAAAGACTGAGCAAGTATTCAACTCGGCGAACGGGATGCCGCAGCGTTCGATAAGCATCATTCAGCAGCGCGGTCATTCGCACGGCCTGAGTCTTCTCCGCAGGAGACGCCGTCGAAAAATAATCGGGATGATACTTTCGGCTTAGCTCGTGAAACGTTTTTTCGAGTGCTGCCAAGTCGATACCCAGAATTCTGGGCAGACCAAACACTTCGAAGTAATCCATGCGTTGCTATAAGGAAGGATGATTAAGTCGAAAATGAGCTACCGCAGCCGCAGCTCTTCTTCGCGTTGGGGTTCATGAAGACGAACCCTTTGCCCATGAGTCCGCTATCGTAGTCGAGGACCGTCCCATTCAAATAGATATAACTCTTCAAGTCACAAAAGAGTTTGACGTTTTCGCGTTCGAAGACTTTGTCGCCGGTCCGCGCCTGATTCTCGAAAGTGATATTGTACGAAAGGCCGGAGCAGCCTCCGCCTTTCACACCGACACGTAAGCCTGCGGCCTGCACGCCTTCCTTTTGCATCATGCGTCGAACTTCATCGACGGCTTTGTCGGTAATCTCGATTGCCATTAGTCTCGTTAGTCCTTCTCAGTGTGCTTCTTCTTCCAGTCCGTGATTGCGGCTTTGATTGCGTCTTCCGCAAGGACTGAACAATGGATCTTCACCGGGGGAAGACTGAGTTCCTTGACGATGTCTGTATTCTTGATCGCCAGCGCTTCGGTTAGGGTCTTCCCCTTGACCCATTCGGTCGCGAGACTCGAGCTTGCGATCGCGCTGCCGCAGCCGAACGTCTTGAACTTCGCGTCTTCAATGACGCCGCTCTCCTCGTTGACCTTGATCTGGAGCTTCATGACGTCACCGCATTCCGGCGCTCCCACAAGGCCGGTACCGACATCGGGGTCTTCCTTGGGAAGCGCGCCGACATTTCGAGGATTGTTGTAGTGATCGATAACCTTGTCTGAATATGCCATTGACGATTCTCCTAAATCGGCGGTCACAGACCGCCGCTACAGTTTCACGCTTCTGTGGCCCAGTGCACCGATTTCAAATCGATGCCTTCTTTGGCCATCTCATATAACGGTGATAGCTCACGCAGCCGGCGGACGACTTCGATAACCCGCGCCGCAACATAATCGACTTCTTCTTCGGTATTGAAGCGGCCGATTCCAAAACGGATCGATGTGTGCGCCAAATCTTCGCCGACTCCGAGCGCCTTCAACACGTACGACGGTTCGAGACTCGCCGACGTGCACGCCGAACCGGACGAGACCGCGATGTCGTTAATTCCCATCAAGAGAGATTCGCCTTCGACGTAGGCAAAACTCATGTTCAGATTGCCGGGTAGTCGCTTTTGAAGATCTCCATTGATATAGACTTCGTCCAACTCGCGTTCCAACGTTGCCCGAAGCTTTTCCCGCAAGCGCATCATTTCGACGGATTCCTCTAGGAGTTCTTCACGAGCAATCTGCGCAGCCTTGCCAAAGCCGACGATGCCCGGAACATTCAATGTTCCCGATCGCATTCCGCGTTCATGTCCACCACCATCAATGATCGGCGTCAGCAGCACACGCGGGTTTCGTCGGCGCACGTAAAGGGCGCCCACGCCTTTCGGCCCGTAAATTTTGTGCGCAGACAGCGACGCAATATCCACATTCATTTCATTCACGTTAAATGGAATCTTGCCCGCCGCCTGAACCGCATCGGTGTGGAAGAGCACGCCGCGCTCGCGCGCGAGCTTTCCAATTCCTTTGATGTCCTGGATAACACCGACCTCGTTATTGGCCGTCATGATGGAAATCAAAATCGTTTTGTCGGTGATTGCCTGACGCAGGTCGTCGAGGTTCACGAGCCCTTTGTTGTCGACCGGCACGAACGTGACCCGGAAACCTTCTTTCTCGAGATGCTTGCATGTATCGAGAATTGCTTTGTGTTCCGTGACGCAGGTAATGATGTGATCGCCCTTTTCGCGATACATCCACGCAACGCCCTTGACTGCCAGGTTGTCGGATTCCGTCGCGCCACTTGTGATGACGATTTCGCGTGGGTCCGCTCCAATCAAAGCGGCAATTTCTTTGCGCGCGCTTTCAACCGCTTCCTCAGCTTCCCACCCAAATTTGTGATTGCGGCTCGCGGCGTTCCCGAACCGATTTGTCAGGTAGGGCATCATGGCCTCAAGCACGAGCGGATCGAGCGGTGTCGTCGCGTGATTGTCCATGTAGATAGGCAGCTTAACCATTGCTTTTGACCTCTAATTCATAGCTAATTCGTAAATCGACGTGTCTCCCAAGACCCGCACGACTTTCGCTTTGATCTTCAAAAGCGGGTCTCGGACCGAGCACATCTGTAGCTGCTGGCAATCGTCGCCGCGCTCACATGGGGTGATCGAAATTGGCCCTTCCAGCGCTTCGACGACATCCACTATCGAAATCGTCGCCGGGTCCTTCGCGAGAACATATCCGCCGTTGATTCCCTGCTGCGATATCAGCAGACCTTTGCGAGCTAATCTTTGCAACACCTTAGCCAGTAGTTCGGCTGGAATGTGGTACTGAGCGGCTATCTCTCTTGCACTGACCGATTCGTCGGTGTGTTGCGCTAAGTGCTTCAATGCAATCAGTCCGTAATCCGACTTCTTGGATAGCCGAAACATGCCCTCTTCCGCCTTTGTGAATCCCCGACCGATTCGGTCGGACTTCCTTCAATTTAGGAGTTTACCCTTGAAAAATCAAGAGTAACTTCGGGGATAACCTCTTTTAAGGAGAGTATTCGTCGCACTCGAGTGTTCGCCGCGTATCGGTTCTTGCGATCAATAAGAATAGCGGAGAGCCCGGCCTGGAGTGCAGGTTCGATGTCGTCGTGCAAGCTGTCACCGACGAGCAAAACGACGGCTGGAGTCACGTCTAAAGCGCGGACCGCGACTTCAAAAATTTCGGGGTCGGGCTTCGAATAGCCGGTTTCGCTGGAGAGCGTGACGGCATCAAAGAACTCGCGGATGCCGAGGCTCTCAATCACCGAATAAATGCGCGTATCGAAATTCGAAACGATGCCGAGCTTTAGCCGAAGTTGTTTGAGCGCCTTCAAAACATCAAGCGTCTCGGGGAATAACATCCAGCCCTGTGAATCGCGAAATTTGTCGTAGACGCGATCGAAGAACTCGTCGAAGTTCTCAACCATCCCGACTTCGCTGAAGACCCGGTAAACGATCTCTTTCCACCATCGCTTTTGGTCTTGAACTGAAACGGGACCCGTGCCCTGAAAATTGCGGACGAATGCCGCTTGAATGAGCTTCGGGTCGGCCTTGGATCCGTATTGGCGGGCAATGCTCGCGTAGATTTCACCGACGGATCCCCGTGTTGTGAAAAGCGTTTCAGCAGCGTCGAAAAGCACCGCGCGAAATCTCATCAATGGGCGTCGAGGGCGGAGTGAACTTCGATTCCGTTCAGATCGACGAGCGAGAGACCGTTGGCGTCTTCGCCCCACGGAATGCGGACAATCAACGACTGACTTGTTGCAACAAGTTCTGTATGGCGAGATGGGGATTCCCATTCACTCATGATGTGGGTGCGGAAACCTTCTGTGTGAAAGAAGTGCCGAATCGTCGGCACTGCATCTTGATAGGCACCATCCCAGTTTTTGCCGAAGTCATTTCCTTCGAGGAATCGTTCGATCCTATAAATCCACTCAGCCTTCATAGAGGGCCCACATTCTACCCTCAAGGCTTGGTCACTTCAATCGCATGCTTATAATCGTTCATGGCGAAGATTTATCCCTTCCGTAGTCTGCAATACAACCTGGTCAGCATTCCCATTGAGAAGGTCGTCACCCAGCCGTACGACAAGATTTCTCCGGAAATGCAGGAGCGATACTATGCCGCGCACCCCAACAACATTGTGCGGATCATCTATGGGAAGAGCGACATCAACGACTCATCTACCG
>JACXTT010006260.1_pt1 | contig 17043 bp, 18 predicted proteins | sample 9270951 | NCBI WGS metagenome assembly JACXTT01 (sample SAMN15532306, study PRJNA645909) | rock metagenome | isolation source: weathered quartz diorite | place: Puerto Rico | collected 2017-06-21 | reverse complement strand
GTAAAAATGAAGGACCACGAAGAGAGTGAGCTTCGCATCAGGCTGCACCGCGGTGTAAGCATCAGCCAGGTAGACAGGGCTGCCAAAACGGTTACTGACAGCAATGGCAAAACGCATTCCTACGATGTGTTGATCCTGGCCACCGGCAGCCGGCCTGCCATGCTGCGGGATGTTCCCTCGCTCAACGGCATTTTCACCATGCGGAGCCGGGATGATGCAGATAGGTTCATACAGCACATGGCACAGTCCACCGGCAGGATTGTTATTGTAGGAGCCGGTCTGCTGGGTATTGAGCTGGCTGCCTCGCTGAGGGAAATCAACCGGGAGGTCATCATTATTCACCGCACTTCGCGCCTCATGGGCCGCCAACTGGACCCCCTGGGCGCTCAATTGCTCCACGAGGAACTGGTTAGCCGGAACATTGAAATTTATTACAACGATGAAATAGAACGTTTCATGGGCGAAACATCAGTTACCGCCATCCGTCTTAAAAGCGGTTTAACGATCCAGTGCGAAGCCATCGTAATGGCCATCGGCACCCAGCCCAATATTGAGCTGGCCAGGGCGGCCGGCATCACCTGCAAGCGGGGCGTAGTAGTGGATGCTTACCTGCAAACCAGTGATCCTGCTGTCTTCGCTATCGGCGAAATAGCGGAGTTTAATGGCATGCTGTATGGCATTACTGCCGGGGCGGAACAGCAGGCTGCTGTTGTGGCGCATTACCTGCGGGGAGGTATTGCGCGGTATTATGAGGGCACATTGCTGATGAATATCCTCAAAATGCATGGTACTGATCTTTGCTCTCTTGGTATGGCGGAATGCCCCGATGACCCGGCATACGAGGAAGTTATTTTTATTGATAAGTCGCGCCGCTATTATAAAAAATGTATTGTACACAATGATCGCCTGGTAGGCGCTATCCTTATCGGCGATAAATCGGAGTTCCTGGAGTTCCGCGACCTGATCCAGGACAAAACAGAGCTAAGCGAAAAGCGTTTACAGCTCCTGCGTTCCGGCAAAAAGGCAGACCCGGTTATCGGCAAGCTGGTTTGCAGTTGTGCCGGGGTAGGGGAGGGTAATATTACCCAAAAAATAGCAGAAGGCTTTACCGATTTACCTGCCCTGTGCCAGGCCTCCGGCGCTGGTATGGGCTGCGGCAGCTGCCGTCCCGAAGTAAAAGCATTGCTGGAAAAAAGCGGTATGATTACCATAGCATAATAACCGATATATGAATACAACCCTGGTAAACAAATACGATGTAGAGCAGGAAGGCCAGCCACGTTATTTTCGTTTTGAAGCAGATTTTGTGGAAGACAATGTGCGTTGCATACCCATGATTGTGCGGTTTAAGCTGGATGCCTGTGGTGTAAAACTTAAACTCGCCCAGTGGAGCAAATTTAGTCCGCAGGAAAGAAGGCAGCTGAGCGAGCAGCCTTGTTCAACGGCAGCTGCCATCGATGCCTACCGGGTATACCTGCAGCAGTTGATAGCAGCGCGTACCGGCCATGAGGCAACCCTGCTGGAAGTAGAGCAAACTCCCGCATGGGCGAATGAAGATGCTATACTTCCCGAATTGCAGGAACAGGCGCAGCAGGCCGGAACTGAAATCGGTTTGGAGCAATGGAGAAATTTATACATCCTGCAGCGCTTTGCTTTATTAAAGCTGTGCCGCCCGGGACATGAAAACAGGAACTTCCCGCTTGCCATGAAGGAATTTGGTTTGATAAAAAACAGCTAATGAGCACTACGTCAACAATAAAGATCAATTTCCGCGGCGGCATCATTTCACCGGGCGAGCTCTACCAGGTGCTGGTAGCTGCGGGCAAGGCGCATATTTCCAAAGTCAGTTTTGGTACGCGGCAGCAATTGCTGGTAGATGTGTACGATATCTATTGCAGCAGGTTTACCGGCTTGCTGGATATGCTGCAGATAAAATACGAGAAAGATACTGACGAGCATCCCAACGTGGTAAGCTCCTACCCGGCGGAAGAAGTGTTTATCACCAAAACATGGCTGAGCGAAGGGGTTTATAAAGATATTTTTGATTTGATGGATTATGAGCCCAGGCTGAAGATCAACATTTCCGACAGTAACCAGAGCTTTACGCCGGTACTGACCGGTAACATCAATTGGGTGGCATCGCTGCATTCGCCGCATTTCTGGCATGTATTCATTCGTTTTCCCAAAACCAATATCGTATACGAATGGAAGCAGCTGGTATATACCAATGACATTGCCCGCATGTCAAAGCATATCGAGGAGTTTATCCTAGATGATAAAGAAAGCTTTTACGATAACCCGCTGGCCAGCGGCGATGCCCTGTTTGAAAAAGTAGGGCTGCGCAATTATATTACCCGCCCGGCTGCTGCGCCTGCGGCGCTGCCGGCATTCAACCTGCCATATTACGAGGGGCTGAACCGCTACAACGATAAATACTGGCTGGGCATTTACCGCCGGGATGAGCTGTTCGATATTACGTTTCTTAAAGATATCTGCCAGCTTTGCCTGCATACAAAAATCGGGCAGCTTTGCGCCACGCCCTGGAAAACGATTATGGTTAAAGGCATTGAGGAAAAGGACCGCCCCTGGTGGAATGCCTTGCTGGCGGAGCACCGGGTTAATGTGCGGCATGCTGCCAACGAGCTCAATTTCCAGGTGGAGGATCATTGCAAAGAAGGGCTGGCATTAAAGAATTACCTGGTTCGTCATCTCAACCGGGATGATATGCGCACGTTTGGTATCTGCATCGGCATTAAAACAAGGAAAAAATCGGAAGTATTCAGCAGCATACTGGTGCGCAAACGGCATTTACTTACGGTTGCGGGTATAGGCATTTTGCCGGTATACGATATTCTTTGCGCCGGCGATTTCAATCCCAATGAGCGTACCGGTTTTGTATTCAGCCGGGCCACACCCAGGTTCCTGCTGCCCGAGCGCCTGCGCCGGGCCATCATCCTGTTTTACCGGCACCAGGTAAAACGCCATGAGAAGCCGGACCTGAAGCCAAAAGAGGAGCCGGGAGCAAAGGCGGTGGAATGGGTACAGCAGTGCATGCATTGTTTTACGATCTACGATCCTTACGGCGCTGACAGTGTCCATCCTGTACATTTTGACCAGGTACCGGCTGATTATTGCTGCCCGCTTTGCGAGGCTCCAAAAGAAGATTTCCGGCGTATAGAGCAGCCCCAGGCAGCTTTGCGGGCAGATTAGGCGTTCCAACACAGAGAAATAACGGGGTTTTCTTTGGCGGTAAGGGGCAAATGATTACTTTTGCGGCCCCATGGATATGGCATGATGTCATGTCCCGTTCGGGAAGTAGCGCAGGCCGGTAGCGCACCTGGTTTGGGACCAGGGGGTCGCAGGTTCGAATCCTGTCTTCCCGACTGATAAAAGAAAAGGCTTCAAGTTGTTGAACTTGAAGCCTTTTTAGTTCGAACCAACTTAGCCACTTTTATCTATTAAACTGTTAATTCGTTATGCAAGAATGGTTTGCGAAGGTTCGACAGCAGTGAAAACATCCCGATAAACGGCATCAAGTGGAACGTATACGGCAAGGTCACCGAAATCAACCATACCGCCGCCACCGCCCTCAGCAACATGCGGCAGGAGCTGTATACCTACGATGCATCGGGCCGCCGGATCAGCAAGAAGACCAGCTATTTTGGCTCTTCGCACGTAGATTATACCTGGTACGTGCGCGATGCGCAAGGCAATACCCTGCACACCTACACCGCGGGCCGCGATACCAGCGGTAATCCGTCCTTAAGCGACTTTGATCTGCTAATGGCCGAAAGTTATATCTTTGGCAGCAGCCGCGTAGGCGAGCTATACCGCAATGAATTTGCGGAAGCCAACTACCTGGGCGGTACCAAGTACGGCAACCGCGGCAATAAGTTCTTTGAGCTATCGAATCATTTGGGCAATGTCCTCACCGTCATCACCGACCGTAAGTTCGGCGTAGCCGATAGCACCGATACCACGAAAGTGGGCTATTATATCGCAGACATCATCAAAGCCTCGGACTATTACCCATTCGGCATGCTGAGCCGGAGTTATTATGCTGGTATATCAAACTACCGTTATGGGTTTAATGGGAAGGAGAATGATGGGGAGATCAAGGGGGATGGGAACCAGATCGATTATGGCATGAGGATTTATGATCCAAGAACAGGAAGATTCTTGAGTGTTGACCCGTTAACTATAAATTACCCTTGGTACACGCCGTATCAGTTTGCAGGCAATACACCAATAGCAAATGTTGATGTAGATGGAGAAGAACCACAAGGTTTCATTAATGAATGGATTAACAAATCATTGTATGATTTAAGGAGTGGGCAAAAAATTACTGAGAATAATGGAATGTCCAAGACTATTGATGATCCTCAGCTTGGATATGTTGATGTTGAATTAGTGTATGACACCTGGATAAAGCAATCATTCTTTGTACATCATGGTGAAGATGGACAATATTATTATTTGAAAAATGATAATGGCAAGCACGATGTATTGACATTAAAGGCAGGTACAATACAAGTTAAAGGAGGGCACTTTGAGCCATTTGCAACACAAGATGCTATACAGGCAAAATACGCTTCAGAACTTGTAAACGGAATGGCTGTTTCTTTTGCTGCTGCTGTTATAGCTCCATTTGTTGCAGAAGCTTCAGTTGAAGCAGCACCCTCGGCGTGGAACTCATTGGTCATAATTCATAATACTCCTGAACTAATACCATATTTGGAATTATTCGGTGGTATGAGTGCATGCGGTCTAAGTACCTATGGCTTATATGAGTCTTTGCCGGCAAGCAATATGAAACCCTCCCCTGAGGAAACCCCAATGCCAATAGAGGTAGAGCCTCCGTCCAGACCATCTTGGCAGCAGTCAGAAAAAGACCTAGTCACGCCGGATTATGAGGAACAAATGTCGTTTAAGAATGGTGAACCCGTAAGCCGAAATAGTAAGGGTAGCGTAAGGCCTGAGGGGTATAAACTAGGTGAATCAATTGAAATCAAAAATTACGATCTTACAACTGAAAAGGGTATTAAAAGCATGATAAATAATGTTGTTAAACAGGTTAGGCAAAGGTCTGCTAACTTGCCAAAGAATACGGTTCAAAATATTGTACTTGATGTAAGAGGGCAAAAATTGAATGCCAAGCAGATGATGAGTATTAGAAATAGGTTAACAACTCAAGCAGGGTCTAGCAAGGTTAACGTTTCTTTTAAAACTGACTAAAAAAATATATTTATGAATCCATATGTTTTAGACTGGGGGAATATCACACCCGAAGGATTTAATGAAAAGCAACAAGAAGCTTTACATGTCTTTAATTTTGATATTTCTTCAGTCGATAAAATTTCAATGTGCACAATATTTATAGCGGGGAAAATTTTTTGGACAAGCAAGCATATACCTAATGGCGTTAGCCAGAAAATTGTTATTGACCTAAGAGGTCAAACAATTACGCTTTTGGAGCGAGCCAGAAAAATGAAGGCTGACGTGCTTCAAAAAATAAAACATCTTGATTCTACTATAAACACTACAATTGAAATATTAATATAAATCATTATGGCATTTAATGTATTGGTAGATCTAAAATCAACTGATGTTAACTGGGCGGAGATAAATAAGAAGTTACTCAATGTATCTGAAGGGTTAATTGAATTTTTTCCAATCCCCGAATCGTCAATCAACCCGAATAATTATATAGGTATTTCAGTTGTAAAAAAAGATTTATCGGCAAGGACTAAGGAAGCTTTTAAAAATATTGTTATATTTTTTTTATCGAAGAATAGTGAAGTGACTGAACTGTATAGTTTTCATAAATTTTCTTTCGAGAACATCGATATATTAACTGATAAATTTCTATAGATGTTCCTCTGCTGGAGCATGATTGAGGCCAAGTTCGTGAGAGTAGGCATCTTGTTCCAGGCATAGTCAAGTGCTTATAGCCCAAAGTTCGAGATGCAGTTAAAAAAGTACATGACTATTTAAAGCAAAAGCAAAAAAATGAAAAAAAACCATGGCGATAGTATTGAAAGTGAATTTATTAGTAGACAAAGAAAAATTTGCAAGAAATATGAAGCAGGATTTTTGGAAGCTCCATTTAATAAGTTAATTGGTGTGGCATTAGAAACTATTGATAAATTTGAAATGCCTATTAATGGACTTCGTCATCCAATTGAAAATGGTCAATCTGCAAGCTGGTATATATGGGCGGGTGAATATTCAGAAGCGCCTGATTTTTTTAAACCGGTACACATCGGTCATCTTCTTCAAATTTGCCCTAAAGCCATAAATTATTTAGGGTTAGCCCCGGGTTGGAGATTTCTATTTGACAATAAATTTGAAGATGTTTGGTATGATGAAAATCTTTTAAATATTTAAGGAGAGGCCGTGTCGTAAATTACCCGAACTGGAGTAGGGTTGAGGAAAAGGTTATGAGTATTGGCATCTTGTTCCAGGCGTAGCAATAATGTAAAGTTCCACTGCGACTTCTACCCCAATAGAAAACAAATAAGAACGTAACTGAAATAGTTACAATTGATCCCAAAATTCTTGTTGAGACAATTGTATTTAAAGGATAATCATGAAGATAGCAGGAACACGTTCATATATTTTGGTCGAATTTGACCATCGCACAGTTAAGATTTCGGGCGAATTGACTATAACTCTTGCTTTTTATGCCTCTATCAGTTCTATACAGAACAGGGAAACTCCGTTTTATAATTTAATAGTTACAGATAATGAGAAAAGAGAAATTGTAAAGAGAATCAAAGAAGAAGGATCCCCCCTGGCTTCAAGATTATATTTGAGGATTAGGGATGCATCCCAATTGTATAAATATGGAAAAAGAATATTTTGTTAATAAGCTTAAATCCTTAGCCCCTTCGAAAGATGAGTTTAAGAAATATAATGTGTCCAATGACTATATAGAAAATTATATTGGTCACTATTGCTGTTTGCCCCGAGTAAATACGCAATTCGGCCTAACGAGTAATAATTTAATATTGAATTTGTTGCTACACTATGATTGTTCAAAGGTTGAAATAGGTAATCTTTCATTGGCAGGTGAAATAATTGAATATAAAGATTACTGTCAAATTGGGAAAGTAGAATTGGATATTCTGGCATTAAATAAGATAACAATGGAAATTGAGGTCCGTGATCATGATGCTAGAGATTATGTGATTTGGCCTTGCGCTGCTAATAGCGATAGCTTTTTGGATGCTTTGTTGCTTTGCGCGGAATATTTGTACTCAATATTTAAAAACCCTTCTTTAGGGGATGATAATAATTATAGTTTGAAGTTCATTGAAGCATGTACAGAAAAATCAGGAGGGGAGAAGTATGCTGATTTTTATAAAATGCTTCTGGGATATTTTGAATGAAGTGATATTTTGGTAGCATTGCACTGCAACCCCTTCACTAGAGTAAGATTGACGCATAGATATATGATTGCTTGCATCTTGTTCCCGGTATCAATAATAATATAATTATAAAATCCTCGTATTATCATAAAATATCCTTTGGCAATATTTATAACACTTATCTTCTGGAAAAACTCCTTCATTATTCTCATTTAAAAAGTAAAGCCATCCTCAAATCGATAGTATCATGAATAAGAAATATTTAAAATTATCACTGGTTATCCTGGTTCTTTTTACCTTTTGCGCAAATGCCCAGAAATACAAGTTCGCTGAATCAGAAACTGTCGTAAAAGATTATCTACATGAGTTTTTCCAGGTTGGTCCTGACAAATACATCGACGTTAACTATGCCTCTCCCCATGGCGCCTTCAGCCTCAACCGGGATGATCGGAATACAATCATTACAGCCTATGACAAAACATTGAAACAAGTGTATTCCAGCCCGGTCGCAGCATTTAAAGGGTTGCGGTACGTAGCTGGTATATCCAGTAATAGCCAGCTTTATTTGTTTTTTACTGATGATCATAATAATGTTTCTAAATTCCAGCTTAATGATGGCAACGGCACTGCGCAACAATTGGATAAATTATTTACTGTCCCCGGAAAATTCCAGTTTTTTGAATCCGGGTATTCTTCCGATAGCTCCTATTGTTACCTGGTCTGCTCCAATAGGAATAATACGTCGGAAAATGCATTCGATGGTGTTATTATGGACAAGCAAATGAAAGTGATTACACGGTTTTCGGTGGCAGCAAACCAATCACCGAAGGATATTTCAAATATTCAGTATATGCTTTCTAATGATGGCCTTTTTTATATAATCGCGGCGGTAAAAGGAAACACAACAAAGGAAGTCTATGCTCCATTGCAGTACAACATCATGCGATTTGATAAAGACGGGAAACCGGCAACAATGACTTTACCCGATGTTCCACCAGGGTTACTGGATAATATGGCATGGCAAACAACCAGTAATGGGTTGTTTTTTACAGGTATGCTATCCAGGACAGAGAAGGCCGGTTTTACAACCATTGTTTCCGGGCTTTTTGATGTACAGCAAAAGAAAGTGATTAATATGAAGGCCGCGGAAATAAGTGGACAGATATCCAAAACAGGGATACCAGTCTCCTTCAGGCTGGTGGCGTCCTATATTTTATCAGACAAATCAATGTATTTTGTTATTGAAGCGAGCAGTCATAGTACGTACGATAATTTCTCAGCCTGGACAGCAAGAGGTGGGAGTGGAGGTACGATGTCTCAGTATGCCGGGGGTACCAACTATTGGAGCGGATTAGCGTATGTCATAAAACTAAGTCCCGGCAAAGAAATAGAATGGATTCAATCCGTTGTTAAAAGCCAGTTGGAACCTTCTGCTATTCGTTATACTGGTATGATTACCCTAAAGGACAATTATGATGGTATCCAATTATTCTTTCATGATATGCGGAAGAACGAACAGGTAGAAGACAACAATAAATTAAAGGGCGTCATATTACAGGGCCGCATGAAAGATATCTACCTTGCCGCTGTTCATATCAATAAAGAAGGAAAAACCAGTAAGCAATTCCTGCTGGACAATGGTGATACTGATTATCATTTATCAACTGTCAACTATATATCAACTGGGAATAATAAAATCATCTATACTGCATACAGGTACCGAAATGCGGGCGCGTCCAGCTATAAAATTGCTACTATAACAATTAACTAAATAGCTGTGCATAGGTCCAGGCGAAATGGCGGTAAGTAAGCAGGCCAACTTCTGAGAACTTTGTGCGTCCAGAAAAGGTGGATGTGTTCAGTGGGAATCATTCGCATCGGGGTAATGACGAGGGGGCAAAGATAGTGGAATTTGCAAGACAGGGTGATTACTGAATTGGTAACTTTTGTATTCACGCTAACTGGCTGTTTCCTGTAGAAACAATAGCGTCTTATAGCAAGCAGACACGAATTATGCGCGCCATACTAAACAAAGGGGTTTTTCCTGGTGAAGCGGAGATGGGTGACAATCGCTGAAAATATATCTCCCAGAATTGGTGTGACATGCGGCCATTTCAAGGTTGGTGGGAATGAAATTATTCAGTTTTCAAAAACCAGGTATTTTACTACTTTTGTCAATCTGAAAATATACCTATAAGCTGGTTATTTCGGGGCGTTTTATTTCTCCTATCTCAAAAGTCTACAAGCAGGAAATTGCAATTCTAACACCTTAACTGTAAACGAAATGACCAATGGATATATTTCAGGTAAGTTCCAGGGGATTTTAGGGGGTGCCAAGGGAGTGAATATTTCAAACGGCGAATTTAGAGTTCCCATTCAGTTACAGCATTAGTTAAGTAAATATGCATATGGAAAAGCAGTTTCATCTTTTCAAAAAGATCGCACCTGGCAGTTATCCCTTCCTGAATAAAAGCCTCTCCAACATACGGGGAGAAAAATGGAAACCTGTACCTGATTTTGAAGAATATTATATGGTATCCAGCTTAGGTCGATTTAAATCACTGGCGCGAACTATCTATCATAAAAATGGGATAGTAGTGCATAAAAAGGAACAGATTTTATGCCAGGGGATGCAAAAGACCCCTAATTATCACGTTAAAGATTTTACGTACCAATTGAGCGTAAATTTTCAGAAAGAGAAAAAGACCCGGCATTTTCCATCCGGACGCATCGTATATCATTGTTTTGTGGAGCCAATCGATCTGTCAGATAATAGTTTTTATATTATATGCAAAGACGGCAATGGCCTGAATTTGCGTTACCGGAATCTAAAGAAAGTTAGCCGTTCACAGCTGGGGCTGCAGATTTTTGAACAGGAAAGAAATATATGCAGGCTTAACCTTCTGGATAGAAAGGAACTCAGGAAGAAAGGATGGCAAAAAACTATGCGGCCGGTTACCCAATACGATTTACAGGGTAAGAAATTGAAGGTTTATCCCAATCTTAAAGCAGCAGCAGAAGCAACTGGTATAAGGCACCAGGGGATCAGTCTTGTGCTATATGGCAAAGGCCTGAGGGCGGGAAAATATGTCTGGCGTTGGGGCGACGGTCCGGAAGTGATTGATCTTTCAGGATGTTGGGTAGGAGGCAAGTTTCGCGGTGGTACCTGGTACACAAAGAAGGTAACGCAATACAATTTGCTGGGCGAGCGAATGGCGATATATCCCAGTATGGCAGATGCCAGCCGGGCAACCGGTATCGGAACGGGTTCCATCTCCAGGTGTGCTAGTGGTATAGCGAATGGTGCAAAGGGATTTATATGGAAGCCAGGGGAAGGTCCTGAAAAAATAGGATCGGATAAACTAATGAATGGGAAAAAATTCTATGGTATGGCCAGGAAAAAGGTAGCCCAATATACCCTCGACGGTAAATATTTGGCTACGTATGAAAGTATCAGGAAAGCCGCCGAGGCAGTAGGTACTATCCCAGGCGCTATTAGCAATGTTGTAAGGGGAATATACCCCCAAAGTAAAGGGTATTGCTGGAAGTATGCGGATTAAAAGCCAGGCGAAATTAAATATATCTAGATGTGGCCGTATTACCCTATCTGGATTTACTGTGAATAGAAAATGTAGACAATGGTGAAAAAGGATACCAGCCGGTATAAGCGCATCCCCGCAAATGGGTATTGGTTTAATAATAAAAGCATCAAAAACCTGAAGGGAGAAAAGTGGAAACCGATTCCCGATTTTGAAGAGACCCACGAGGTTTCCAATTATGGCAGAGTCAGATGTCTGGATAAATGGATACTTCCGCAAGGTAGGCAATCCTATGTAAGGAAAGGTCATTTATTGTCGCCCAATATATCGCTTGCTCCCAATCACTTTAAAAAAGATTTTACGTACCACGTTTTTATCGGGATTGAAACAAAAGAAAAGACATTTGTATTTTCAGTTAGAAGATTGGTATATCACTGTTTTATTGATAATTCTCTGCTGATACAGGACAGCCGTCACCCTGCCGAAGTAGTTTTGCCGAAGGATGGGAACGGTTTTAACACATACTATAAAAACCTTTTTGTGCAAAGCTGGAATGACGCTCAAAAAGGAAGGTATATAAGCGATAGGACGGTGAGTTATCTCAAATATTTAAAGCCAAAGCAGCGACAGGCAATGAGAAAAAAGGGGGTTCATAAATTGTGGAAGCCTATAACACAATATGATAGAACAGGTCGGAAAATTGCTTGTTTTCCAAGTGTCAAAGAAGCAGGCAAAGCAACCGGTGGGGCCAACTCCAATATTTGTAAGGCGGCCAGTGGCAAGGTATTAACCGCTGCCGGCTCAGTATGGCGTTATGGCAACGGTCCGTTGAAAATAGAACTCCCTGCCGAAAAATTTTCTGAGAAGCAAAACCTCTCTATCGAGCGATTAAAGAAGCCTGTAACCCAATATGACTTAAATGGTAAGCGCTGCCGGGTTTATAAGAGCGTAACAGTGGCCGCAAGTGCAACTGGTATTCGTGCCAACAGCATCGTCGCTTGCCTGAAAGGAGAGGCGCTAAGCGCAAAAGGATTTTTCTGGAGACAAGGAAAACATAAAGCTCACATAAGCATTTCTAAAATAGCCAATCGTCTATTTAAAATACAAAAGAAGGGAATTGAGTGTTTTAAGAAAGGCAAACTTATGGCAGCTTATTTGAGTATAGCAGAGACAGAAAGAAAGACCGGTATTACTCGTTACCATCATTGCGTGAAGACATTCAACGGTATTCTTTTTTTGATTACGAAACAAATGAAGCACTTCACCTGGCTCCAAAAGAAGAAAAAATTATTTGGAATATTTTTCATACGATAGAACAGGAATATAATAATAGCGAAGATGAATTTAGCAAAGAGATCATTCTTGCAGGCATCAATTCCATACTCAAATATGCTGAGCGGTTTTACAAAAGACAATTTATAAACCGGAAACTACTTTCCGGGAAAACCGTCACAGAGTTCAATAAAATCTTGCATAAGTATATTAAAGATGGCTCCCTTGAGAATGGATTGCCTTCTGTTGGAGAACTTGCAAGCAACTTAAACATTTCTTCTCGTTATCTCACTGACTTATTGAAAATGGAGACCGGGAAAACTGCTATTGAACTTATTCATATTGCTCTTATTGGTGAAGCTAAAAACAGGCTCATAAAAAAAGATAAAACTGTTTCTGAAATAGCATATGAATTAGGTTTTGAAAATATGTCTTACTTCTCCCGGCTCTTTAAAAAAGAAACGGGAATGCTGCCGACATCTTATAAGAAACAATTTCTTGAATAAAATAAAACCTTCGCCGAACGCTGTGATGCGAAGGCTTTAACTGTATTGGACATCCCCTCTTAGGATCAGCGCGGCTAATCCAGTCGTTCCGACTTCATCGCCATAGCTTAGCGGATTTGTGGCCATTGGAAATAGGATTTTCAGTTTTTGGCCACCTGCTTAACTATTATTATATATTTATAATATGCTTAAGTTGTTGGATTTCTATTACATCATTTATCAACGAGTTAGACATTTGTCCAGCTTTCCCGACAAATCCACGGAATTCCACTAAAAGGCCTTCAGGTTATTCCTGAAGGCCTTTTTTATCTTGAACCTCAGTCAGGCAGAAAATATCAAACACAGAGAAAAAGTATACAACTATCCTGAATTCGTATTAACACCCCCCATTCAGCCCGGAGGATATTTGCATCATAAATCAAAGAACAAGGAAATGAAAAAGATAATCTTAATTACAGGTGCAAGTTCTGGTATGGGTAAAGAAGCCGCCAAGAAACTCATCCATGAAGGTCATACCGTCTATACGGTTGCACGAAGAATTGACCAAATGCAGGATTTAAAGTCTTTAGGTGGCTATCCATTGCAAATGGATGTAACTAATGAAGAAGACATTCAAAACGTGGTTGACCTCATCATTAAAAGAGAAGGTAAAATTGACGTGCTTTGGAACAATGCCGGATACGGCCTTTATGGCGCAGTAGAGGATGTTTCTTTGGCTGAAGCTAAAAAAGAAATGGAGGTAAATGTATTCGGCATGGCGGCTATGACGCAAAAGGTAGTCCCTTTTATGCGTAAAGCAAAATCAGGTTTGATTATTAATACATCTTCAATGGGTGGTAAAATGTACTTTCCTATGGGAGCCTGGTATCATGCCAGCAAACATGCTGTAGAGGGTCTAAGCGATTGCCTGCGCCTCGAGCTAAAGCAATTCAATATTAAAGTGGTTGTGTTGGAGCCCGGCTTTATCGCTACCGAGTTTGGTTCGGTTATGATAGACAACTTTTCAAACACGCCCAAGCAAAGCGCTTACTGGAATATGATCAATAAAATAATCGAGGGCACTAAGAAGGCTGCCAGGGGAAATGGCTCGTCTAAGCCTTCCGTAATTGCGGATACAGTAAGTAAGATCGTGAAAAGCGGCAGCCCGAAAACAAGATACAGGGTTGGCAAGTTTGCAAAACCTATGGTCTGGATGAGAACCTACCTGGGCGACAGAATGTTCGATAGAATTGTTATGAGCCAGATGTAAGCTGGACTAAAAATAAATTACATTTTTCTAAAAACGATATAATTATGAAAACAATAAAAGTCTTTTTCTTTTTAATAGTTGTTTTTGCATCAAAAACATTTGCACAGACCGGTGAGGGTGCTATTATAGGCAAGTGGGAGTCTGATAAGAAGGACGTACGAATGGAGTTTTTCAAGTCAGGCAATGAATACCAGGCTAGATTGTTATGGGGTAATCAAATCGTGGAAAACGATGGCAAAACGTCAAAAAAAGACACCAAAAACCCTGACGAGAAGCTTCGTTCGAGAAACATCGTTGGCATTGTTAGTTTAACAGGATTAAAATGGGACGGAGAGGAATATACCGGCGGTAAGATCTATAATCCTCCTTCCGGCGATACATACAAATGCAAAGTATGGCTTAAAGAAGGAAAGCTCTATTTGCGTGGGTACTTAGGTCTTTCATTGCTGGGGCAAACGGCTTCATTCCATACCTACTATCAATGATAATGTTCAATTATTAAATATATCCACTATGAATTTCTTCAGTAGCACGTCTGCATGGATAAAGGGTGAGATATTTGAAGGTATTTTAATTTTACTTTTTGGTATCACTATCATTCTGTCTGGGTTTTTATTCTGGAAATTCGGAACAACGGCAAATGCAAAAGCCCTTGTTATGCCTTTAATCCTGGCAGGTATTGTTTATGCTGCCTTAGGCGGTTCTATGTATGTGTCAAATCAAAAAAGGATGCCGGCTTACCAACAAAAATTTGGTCAGAATCAACTGGAATTTATCCAATCAGAGAAAAAACGGGTGGAAGATTTTCAGTATATGTACACCATTTCAAAGATGGTAGCTACGGTATTTTTTTTGGTTACGTTGTTAATCTTTTGGCTTTCTAAAAATCCCACATGGCAGGGCTGGGGTATTGGAATTACAATATTCGCTATTTCCGGGTTAGTGGTTGACTACTTTTCCCAGGAACGGTCAGCAATTTATTATAAAACAATTTTAGAAGCATTAAAATGAAAAAAGATTTCCTTGAAATAGTACGCGTTACCTTTCTTAGGATTGTGCTTATATTATTGGGTGTGAGTGTGCTTGGGTTAATCACCGTTAAAGTTCTGTATGGCACAGGAAAGACTTATCCGGATATTGGCAACGAAAACAAAGAGGGCGAAAAGAAGCTGGAGAAATTGATTCGGCTTGACTATCCACCGGGAAATTTAGCTGTAGGACAAAATGGGCATGTATATTTTAATTATCATCCTTTAACAAGGCCGACAAGGTTTTCAAATGCAACGGTTTTTGAATGGGATCATGGAATAGTTACACCGTTCCCCTCTCAGGAAGCACAAAAAGAGTTCCAGGGCAGTTTTGGTATGACAATCGACAAACAAAATCACCTTTGGTTAATTGAACCTGCCACCTTCGATTTTAAACATACCAGAATTTGGGCGTTTGACCTTGCAGCAAAGCAAAAGGTCCATTACTATGAATTCCCAGAGGGCGAGGCTAAATATGCTGAAGAAATTCGTGTAACAGGTGATGGCAAATATGTTCTGTTGGCCAACCCCGGCATTTTCAGATTTACAAATTCACAGTTGCTTGTTTATTCTGTTGAAGATAATAGCGTAAGGATCGCTATAGATGGCGATCCCTCTGTTCAACCGGAAAACTGGGCAATGCAAACAACTGAAGGAAAACCGCATCGTTTATTTTATGGCCTACTGAATTTTGCAGTCGGTATAGATGGAATTGAAATAAGTGATGACCAGCAGTGGGTATATATTGCCTCAATGACACATTCGGGATTATTTAGAGTTCCTTTAGCAGACATATTGAACCAGAAAGCTTCACCTGCTGCAATTGCCCGAAAGATTGAAAATTTGGGACAAAAGCCGATGAGTGACGGAATTACTGTTGATAAATCGGGTCATGTAATAATTACCGATGTTGAGCATGGCGGTTTAATGTCTTTTGACCCCAACACTAAAAAAATCTCTACCTTAGTTCGTTCCAAAACCATATTGTGGGCCGACGGCGTAGCTACAGGGCCTGACAGCTCGCTTTATTTTACTGATAGCTCAATTCCTTCCTACATAGGGGAATTTGCATCACCTCCCGATGAAAAGCTACTGCTTAAAAACAAACCTTATTTTATTTATCGGATTAGAAATTAAATGTAAGTTATAACGGAAGACACATGAACAGCGTTAGCCACATAGAAACCATTTCAGAGATGCATAAATTGCTTCCTCCATCTAAAGTAAAGCATCCCTTAGTCTCGGTCGTAGATTTTGCTCAATACAAAGAGCAATTCAATTCCGGGATGAAAATAACTCTTGGCTTTTATTCTATTATGTTTAAGAACTTTTGTGTTAACAAAATGAAATACGGGCAGCAACTTTATGACTTCCAGGAAGGTAGTTTGATCTGCATTGCGCCCAGGCAGGTTATGTCATTGGATGAACCGTTACCTAAAGAAGTTGATATTAATGGCTGGGGCCTGTTCTTTCACCCCGACCTCATCAGGGGAACAACATTAGGAAAAACGATTAAAGAGTATTCTTTTTTTTCTTATGAAACAAATGAGGCACTTCATTTATCTGAAAAGGAAAAGAAGGTGTTATATGACATCGTACAGAAAATAGACGCGGAATTGTTGGAGAACATTGATAAGCACAGCCAAACATTAATTGTTTCAAACATTGAGGTGTTACTCAATTATTGCACAAGGTATTATGACAGGCAGTTCATTACGAGGAAGCATGTAAACAAGGATGTATTGGCGAAAGTTGAGGAAGTTTTGCTTGAATACATCAATTCTCCGTTGCTTGTAGATAAAGGATTGCCTACTGTAAAATACCTTGCAGATAAGATGTGCTTATCGCCTAACTACCTAAGCGATTTGCTTAAAAGGGAGACAGGGATGAATGCCCAGGACCGCATTCACTATTACCTTATTGAAGAAGCAAAGAACTTGCTATTGAGTTCAAATAAATCGGTAAGTGAATTGGCATTTTCATTGGGATTTGAATACCCGCAATATTTTTCCAGGTTGTTCAAAAGCAAGACAGGAATGACCCCAATAGAATTCAGAAATAAGAACTGATGCCTGTATA
>JACXTT010006259.1_pt1 | contig 17043 bp, 17 predicted proteins | sample 9270951 | NCBI WGS metagenome assembly JACXTT01 (sample SAMN15532306, study PRJNA645909) | rock metagenome | isolation source: weathered quartz diorite | place: Puerto Rico | collected 2017-06-21 | reverse complement strand
GTCGGCGCCACTTTGCCTAGCGGCATGGACTTGGGATGCGGGGCGAAATCCTTCTTGTCCGCCGGGACCAGTTCCAGGGCGTTGCGCGTTTGCTTGATCTCTTCATCGAATTCGATAAGCAGGAGTTCTTTGATCGGCATGTCCAATCCTCCGCGACAGTATAGATTATCGCTACCTGTCAGGCCCCGACCCTGCCCTTCATCACGCTCATGATGCGGTGGGCGATGGCCATGAGCACCAGCACGCCCCCGAAGGTGCACACGATGGTGGCGCCCGTGGGCAGGTCGAGCAGCACGGAGAAATACACGCCGAGGCCGGAGACCAGCATGCCCATGGTCCAGCCGATGATGAGGCGCGGGCCGACGCGGCCGGCGAAGAGCATGGCGCCCACCGAGGGCACGATGAGGTAGCAGAACACCAGCAGCACGCCGGCGATGGCCACCGACCGGGTCACCACGAAGCCGAACGAGGCATAGAAGAGGAAATCCCAGAGCCGGATGGAGAGCCCCTGGGCCCGGGCGGCTGTGGGATCTATGGAGATGAGCAGGAACTTCTTGCGGAAGATGTAATGAAAAAGCCCGATGACGCTGTAGAGGGCCGCGGTGGAAAAGACTTCCTTCTGGGAGACGGCCAGGATGTTTCCCACCAGCATGTCCTTGAGGTGCTCGGTCTCACCCGTGGCCTTGCTCATGACCAGGATGGAGGCCGCCGAAGCCACGGCATAGGTGATGCCGATGATGGCCTCCAGCGGGATGCGCGCCGTGGCCGAGCGCACGAAGGTAAAGATGAATGCGCCGACAAAGGTGAACGCCAGGCTGATCCAGTAGGCGCTGCGGCCGTGCGGGTCCATCCCGATGAGGATGGCGATGGCGGCGCCCAGCGCGGCGATCTGCGCCAGCGCCAGGTCCACGAAGATGACGCCGCGCTCCACCACGTGCACCCCCAGGTAGGCGTGGATGCCGGTGATGATGAGGCTGGCAAGAAGGGGCAGGACCAGGAAGGGGAGGATTTCCATCGGTTTTTCTAGAAAGACGTTCTCCTTGAAGGATTGTTCACAGGATCATTTTGTGGCATCGAAAGCTTTTTTCAGCAAAGCGATATCGTAATCGAAGAGCTTGAAGTAGTCAGTCACTTCTTTTTCGCCGCCCACCGAGGGCAGCATCACCACCACCTGCGCTCCGGTAGCGGCGCCGATGCTGTTGGGCGTCTTGGAGTCGAAGTAGGGCTCCATCAGGACCACTTTCACCCCGTCTCGCTTCATCTGCCCGATGAGCTCGATGGTGTGGCCGGGGCTGGGCGGGATGCCGGGGCGCGGCTCGATGTAGCCCACCACGTCCAGGCCGAAGTGCTTGGCGAAGTTGGGCAGCGATTTGTGATAGGTCACCACTTTGCGTCCGCGGTAGGGCAGCATCTGCGCATCCCAGTTCTTCTCCGCGGCTTTCAGACGGCGGTCAAAATCCTGATAGCGCTGCTGGAAGTAGGCGGCGTCGCCGGGGTCGAGCTCGCCCAGCTTGTCGGCGATGCCTTTGGCGATGCGGCCTCCGTTGTCCGGGTCGAGCCAGTAGTGCGGGTTGCCGAGGGGATGCACGTCGCCCATGGCGCGCGTCACCGGCCCGGAGGGCTTCTCCAGGATCTCGGCGAACTGGGAGGCGTCCAGATAGCCCGGCGCCGAGGGCTGGATGTTGGGGTTGCCGCTCTGGGTGATGAGCGGCGGTAGCCAGCCGATCTCCAGCTCCAATCCGACCACGATGAGCAGGTCGGCGTGGCGGAGCTTGAGCAGGAAACTGGGCTTGGCCTCGACGAAGTGCGGGTCCTGATAGCCGCGGGCCATGGCGTCGGCCTCGATCTTGTCGCCGCCCACCTCCTGCGCCAGCGCGGCCAGGTCCTGCGTGGCGGCCATGACGTTGAGCTTCTTGGCCTGCGATTCGGCAGGAAACAGAAGGGCGATGGCGACGGCCAGCAGGGCCGCCAGCATCCGGGTTCCGGGACGTATTGCGTGCATTCTCATCTCCTCATTAAAAGGGGTGCGCGCCGTGCGCACCCAGGGCAAATTGTACTTGCAGCAGCAGCTCGCTGGCGTTGCTGGCGAGGGCATAGTCAGTAAACCGGTATTGCGCGCGGAGCTGCGCGAACTCGCTGGGCCGGTAGGTGAGGATGGCCGAGCCACCCTGGTCGTGCAGGCCGGCGAAGCGGGCGCGGTCCGACCAGTCGTAGCGGCCGCCGACCAGCCAGCGCCGCGCGAACTGGTAATCAGCCGAGGTGTAGTAGCCGAAGGCGCGCTGGGTGAAGGGGAACTGCTGCCGCTGGCTCCAGATGAACTCGCTGCGCGCGATGAACGAATGATAGATGGCACGGCGCAGCGGCTTCCAGCGCACCGTGGCGTCCACGCCGTAGAGCTGGGTGACGAAGTCGGTGCTCCGCGGGACGAGCAGCGGGAAGAAGAAGATCCCGGCGTCGTTGTGGCCGCGGGCGTAGGAGAGTCCGATCTCGAGGTTGGTGGATTCACTCAAGTCCTTATAGCTCTTTAGATGCGCCACCGCGCTCAGGTCACTCCTCTGCGAGGAGTGAAAAACGTCGGCCGAGTCGCCGCGGAAGACCTGTCCGGTCGCCTCGAGGAACAAGCCGCCGGGCGCGGGGATGATGTGGGAGATGGAGAAACCGGCGTCGTCGATGCCGTCCTCGCCGCCCACCAGGTTCCCGGTCACCAGCGGACGGTCGGCCCAGGGCAGCACGTGGTTGTGCATGGTATTGACCTTGCCGAAGGCGGAGCGCATCTTGCCCACTTTGGCCACTAACCCCGCGGGCAGCGAGGTGAAGGTCAGGTAACCCTCCTCCAGGTTCACGCCCTCTTCGCCGAAGGAGAGGAAGACGTCGGCGCGGGCGTAGGGATCCACGACGGCCTGGATGCCCAGCTCGGTCTCGTGCATCTCGATGGCGCGCGACGGATTCACGCTGTTGTGGCCGGCGCCGGCGAGGAAGTCGCCGATGAGGCTGATGTCCGGGTTCAGCGCCTTGGATTGTCCGGCAGCGCCGCCCAGCGATGCCGGCTGCGCCACCAGGCTGCTCTCCGGCTGCGCGCTCCCGGAAGCTGCCGGGCCCGCGGCCGAGGCTTGATTGCTCTTCAGGTCGCGGATCTCGCCTTCGAGCTCGAGGATGCGGTCTTCGAGCGCCTTGAGGCGGTCTTCGGTCGAGGGCGGCTGGCTCGGACCGGGCGCGGATGTCTGCTGCGCGGCCAGCGCCGGCGGCTGAGCTTTCTCCGGTTTTTCTTGCTCTTGGGCCTCGAGCGCGAGCGCCGAGAGCAGGCACACCATGAGGATCGTGGGGGTCTTCATGCTTTCACTCCTGCGTACATGAGATAGCTTGGGCCTGCGGGATGTCGAATAAGATGCGGATTTCACGAAAGGGTTGGCGCGATTGGGTGCGGGTGGATTGATGGGGAGGGTTCATCCGTGATTCGATGAACTCAATGATAAACGAAGGTGTCAGCAGCTCAACATCCGCGCGAGGGGCAGCGCGGGCTGAGCGCGAAAGTCGCCCTCAGCGGCTAAAGCCATAGTCTTAGCCCATCAAGTCCATGCAGGCCTGAAGGCCTGCTCCACCCAATACAGATCAACCCAAGACAGCTCCACCCAAGGCAGCTCCACCCAAGACAGCTCCACCCTCATACCGCGCCTTTTGGCGAGCGAGTCAACGCTAGAGCCGCGATTCTGTGTAGAATGCTTCCGCATCCTGTCGCACCCGGCATTCATCCAACCAAGTGGACAACATCCAGGAGGAATCATGAGCGATCCAGCCCCCCATGTTCTGCCGGCCCTGCCCTATGCCGCCGACGCGCTTGAGCCGTTCATTGACGCGCAGACCATGACCATCCATCACGACAAGCACCACGGCGCTTACGTCAACAACCTCAACACCGCGCTCACCGGACAGGCCGCGTTGGCCGGCAAGACGGTGCAGGAGCTCATCGGCAACCTGAACGGGGTGCCGGAGAGCATCCGCACCGCGGTGCGCAACCAGGGCGGAGGCCACGCCAACCACAGCTTCTTCTGGCCCATGCTGAAAAAGAACAACGGCTCGAAGCCCTCGGGCGAGCTGGCCAAGGCCATCGACGCGACCTTCGTGAGCTTCGAGAAGTTCCAGGAGCAGTTCACCAAGACCGCCATGGGCGTCTTCGGCAGCGGCTGGGCATGGCTCAGCCTGGACGGCAAGAAGCTCGGCATCGAGGGCACGCCCAACCAGGACAGTCCGTGGATGCACGGCCGCACGCCGGTGATGGGCATTGACGTGTGGGAGCACGCCTACTACCTGAAGTACCAGAACCGGCGCGCCGAATACGTGGCTGCGTTCTACAACGTCATTGACTGGGACGTGGTGAGCGCGAACTACCGGAAGCTGATCTGATTTTCCACTTGCGCGGCGAGCCGGAAGCAGGTAGCATTAAGTTTGTCATTCGGCCCGCACGCTCCCGTGCCGGCGTTCCGCGCGCAACGATTCTGAACAGATCCAGCGCCCGACGGACAAGAAGAATTTTTCACCCGGTGGAAACAGGCATCAGCTAGCAAGACCCGGTAAGCCAGGAGTGCCGTAGTCCATCCGAGCGTTCCTCCCCGGCGGAGGATGTTGCAAGCACCCGGGCACGATACATCGCAGCCGCACCAGGCGGCGGCAGAAACACACGAGCAACCACAGCGAAGATGAGTCAGGGATCGAACACTACAGGCGGCCCTTCCGGCGGACCGGGAGGGCGCGGTGGACGCCGCCATCACGGGCGTCCGGGCAAGCGCCACCACGGCGGGCAGAGCAGCCGGCAGCGCGGAGGCGGCGCCTTCGTGGGGCCCATGGACCACAGCTACCGCCACGTGCGCGGCGAGGTGGACGGCAACAGCATCAACGGCAACGCCACCAACCTGCCGCCTGCCCTCGGCGGACAGTCACAGCGCAACAACAACAATCGCCGCGGACGCTTCCAGCGCGACGGGCGGCAGTTCCAGAACCAGCGCGGCGGACCGGCGCTCGCGCCCCCCGCGTTCCACCAGAGCGTGGAGCCGCTGGCGCCCTCGGCGGCCGCGGTGGACGCCCCCACGCGCATCTTCATCTTCGTGGACGACCTGTTCTTCGTGAGCAAGATCCAGGAGACGGCGCGCAAGCTGAACGTGAAGGTGGAGTTCGTGAAGAACTACGAGGACCTGCTGGCGCGCATGGACGCGGAGCCGGAGCTGAAGCCCTCGCTCATCATCTTCGACCTCAATAATGCCGCGGCCAGACCGCTCACCGCCATCCCCAAGCTGCGGGCGCGGCTGAAGAAGTCGGCCAGCCTGCTGGGGTTCCTTTCCCACCTGCAGGGTGAGCTGAAGCTGAAGGCCGTCGAGGCGGGATGCGACAGCGTGGTGCCGCGTTCGGCCTTTTCGCAGAACCTGCCGCAGATCCTGCGCCGCCACGGCGCGGGCGACGAAGAAGCAGCGGCCGGCAGCTAGTTTCGAGTTTCAAGTTTCGAGTTTCGAGAAGGCAACTGCCGGCGCAGTAGCCCGCAGCCACTCGCAATGTTTTCCCGCAAAATCCGCGTGGAATATGAAGAGTCCGGCCGGAGGCTTCCGTGTCCGCTGAAGTGGCTGGACAGCTTTGCCATGCGCAACTTCACCAATCAGCCCATCTTTGACGACACCCTGCCCGTGAGCGACGGCGAGATGGAACTGGGAGCGCGCGTCCCGCTCGACGCCCTGCAACGAGACCTGGAAGACTGGTGCCGGCGAAAGAGCTACCTGCCGAAGGACGCGCGCATCATCGTAGAGGAGAACTAGTGGCTAGTGGTTAGTGACTAGTGGCCAGCGGATGCGTCGCCTCAAACTTGGAAACTTGAAAACTAGCCACTGTTTCTCTCAGCGGCTAAAGCCAGGGTTTAGGAAGCCCGATGCGGCGCGGCTGAAGCCGCGCCCTTTCAAGACATTTCGATAACGCGAAAGTGGGAACTCGAAACTAGTCACCGGCCACTAGCCACTTGTCACTGTTTTCGCGGCGCGGCGTCGCGCACCGCCTGGGGCGCGTCGAACTTCTCGAAGTTCTTGGCGAAGCGGGCGGCGAGGTCGGCGGCCTGGGCATCATAGGCGGCCTTGTCCTTCCAGGCATTGCGCGGGTTCAGCAGCTCGGCGGGAACCTCGGGGCAGGACCTGGGGATGCTCAGCCCGAAGGCGTTCTCGGTCTCGAAGGCGCTGGCGGCCAGGCGTCCGTCCACGATGGCGCGCACCATGGCGCGGGTGTAGGGAAGCGACATGCGCTTACCGACGCCGTAGCGTCCACCCTGCCATCCCGTACTCACCAGCCAGCACTGCGCTTTGTGCTGCACCAGACGCTTGCCCAGCATCTCGGCGTAGACCTTGGGCGCGAGAGGCAGGAAGGGCGAGCCGAAGCAGGTGGAGAAGGTGGCCTGGGGCTCGCTGACGCCGGCTTCCGTTCCTGCGACTTTCGCCGTGTAACCGGAGAGGAAGTGGAACATCGCCTGCTCGTTGGAGAGGCGCGAGATGGGCGGCAGGACTCCGAAGGCGTCGGCGGTGAGGAAGACGACGTTCTGCGGATGTCCACCGATGCCGGGAATCACGGCGTTCTCGATGAAATCCACAGGATAGGCGGCGCGGGTGTTCTCGGTGAGGGCCTCGCTATCGTAATCCGGGTCGCGGGTGAGCGGGTTGAGCACGACGTTCTCCAGCACCGAGCCGAAGCGCAGCGCGTTCCAGATCTGGGGCTCGTTTTCCTGCGACAACCGGATGCACTTGGCGTAGCAGCCGCCCTCGAAGTTGAAGATGCCGCTCGAGCTCCAGCCGTGCTCGTCGTCGCCGATGAGGCGGCGGCCGGGGTCGGCCGAGAGCGTGGTCTTGCCGGTGCCGGAGAGGCCGAAGAAGAGCGCGGTGACGCCGTCGGCGCCCACGTTGGCCGAGCAGTGCATGGGGAAGACATTGCGTTCGGGCAGCAGGTAGTTCATCACCGAGAAGATGGACTTCTTCATCTCGCCGGCGTAGCGGGTGCCGCCGATGAGGACCACGCCGCTCGTGAAATTGGCGAGGATGAAGGCGTCGGAGCGGGTGCCGTCGCGCCTGGGATCGGCCAGGAACTCGGGGACGGCGATGACGGTGAACTCGGGGGCGTGGGCGTCAAGCTCGCGCTCACTGGGGCGCACGAAGAGCTGGCGCACGAAGAGGCTGTGCCAGGCGTACTCGGTGACGATGCGGATGGGCAGCCGGTAGGCCGGGTCGGCGCCGGCGTGCAGGTCCTGGGTAAAGAGCTCGCGCGATTTCAGGTAGTCGAGCACGCGGGTGTAAAGGGCGTCGAACTTCTCCGGCTCGAAGGCCTGGTTGACGTCGCCCCAGTGGACGGTGCCCGTGGTGCGGGCGTCCTTGACGGTTAATTTGTCCTTGGGAGAACGGCCGGTGCGGCTGCCGGTCTCGGCCACCAGGTCCCCGTTCGAGGCCAGGCAGGCCCCGCCCCGGCCCAGAGCGTGCTCCCCCAGCTGGGCCGGGCGCAGGTTGTGCTGCACCCTTTCCCCGCGCAACAGGCGGGCCAGCTCGCTGGCGTGGAGATCGGAAACCTGGGTCTGCAAAGCCATTACGAGGAAGGCTCCTGGAAAGGCAAACCTTAATTTTTTCACAAATCAGGCGGGAAGCAAAGCACTTGATTTGCAAATGCACCATCATCTTGAAGGGTCAGTCGCTTAGAAGCGCAATGAGAGGCAGCTGAGGCCGCCGTCCATCTTCTGAAACTCGGACATATCGAGGGTGGCAACCTCGAGGCCTAGTTTGGCCAGCGATTTCTCAAGTCCCGGCGCGCCGGACGGCACCAGCACGCGGCCGTTCACGAGGACGCAATTGGCGGCGAACTTCTCGTTGTCTACGACCTCGATGCGCTCGAACTTGCGGAACTGCTCGCGACCGGCGAGTTCGCGGGTTACGACCAGGCACTCGTCTCCCACCCAGGCCAGCCAGCTCTTCAGGTGCAGCACGCCGCGCATGCCGCGGATGTCCACCAGCGAGGTCGAGTAGCCCTCGCGCTCGAGGACCTTCGCCAGCTGCGCGGCGCCCTCCTCGTTGGTGCGCCAGGAGAGGCCGATGAAGAAGTGGCGGCCGGCCTCGCACACGTCGCCACCGTCGAGCGTGCCCGGGGCGCGGATCTCGTGGACCTTGCGGAAATGCCGCTCGATCGCGGGACGGATGCCGGCGACCTCGTCCTCGCGGCTGGCAGCCCCCGGGCGCGCCAGCACGGCGCAATCGCCGGCGAGCACGGCGGTGTCCTCGACAAAGGCCGAGTCGGGATGTTTTTCGTCGGGCTCGAGGATGGTCAACGCGAGTCCGCAGCGCTTGAGCGCCTCGCAATAGGCAGCGTGCTGGGCGAGGGTTTTCTTGTAATCGGGAGATTGGCTGCCCGTGGTCAGCCCCTGCGCGAAGTTGGGCGCTGGGGTGCGCAGGATGGCGTGGGTGAACGATGGGCCCAATCTATTTCTCAAGATGGGCGTTGAGTTTTATCTCTGACCCTGCGGTAACCTCAATCGTTCGATCCCAGTCCTTGAAGCCACTGAGACTTACTTTAATGGTGTGTGTTCCTGCACCTAATTGCAGGGAAGAGGGGGTATTCCCTCTGAACACCCCGTCAACTGTTATGTCGGCTGCATCTGGCGTGGAGCTGATGGAAACAGAGCCTGTAGCAGGCGTCGCGTTTGCTGGTCCGCTAGCTTCCCCTTCTTTCGTTGTGTGCGTGTTGGCAAGGCCGGGTACGAAGTCCCTGTCCTTCTCACTAACGCTGACGGGTGCTCCACTAACGGATTCCAAGGATGTCATTATTGCGCGGTAGTTGTCTTTGTCACCTTGAAGCAGCAGCCCTGAGGGGTTTCCTTCTCGGGTCTTGAACTCGATCCCGATGAAGTGCAGGCGTGTCTTGTGGAATAGTCCAAATAGTGCCCATGGCGTGATGATGATTCCGAGCGCCACCATCGTACCTACGCGACGGTGAGCCTCCTGGCCGTAACTCAAGGCAGAGATGTTCTTAGATGGGAACTCGATTTGTTGGCCATCCTTCAGTCTGAAGGTAACGGTCTCGCTCGTTATTGTCAGTGTGTTGTCCCAATCCTTGGGATCAACGTTCGTCTTGAACGTGCCGCCGTTATAGCGGACTTTGTGCCATGAATTGCCTTGTGGATAGCCAACAGTCGCAAGAAATGACACGAAGGTGCAGATTGCCACAATTCTTCTTAAGGTACGCATAGAGCCTGCAAACTTCCTGAAAAAATCGGATTAACCCAGGGTTGGTCGGCAGATTGTGCTACTACGGAACGCTGGGTGGCAAGGGAATTCTGGACTCGCGCCATCCTCCCTCGCCCTGACCTCAGTCCGCGCAGCTCCCTCGGTCAGGGTCTCGGGAGGATGGCGGAGGTGAGCGCATTCATGCAAATGGCTTCCAGCTCACGCGGGGACGGCAGACTTTTTCGCTTCCATCGCTGCCTCGAGGTGCTCGAGGGTCTCGGCGACAGTGAGGGTGTACATCTCGCGTCCGCTCTCCATGCCGCTCTCGATGGCGCTCTTGAGGAAGTGGCCGGCGGCGTCCACGGTCATGGGGTCGGTGACGACGTGGCCGGTGCGCTTGTGGTACTCGCCCCAGGCGGCGTGGGGCAGGGCGATCCAGACGGGGCGTCCGTTGGCCAGGAACTTCACGTCAATGGCGTCGGCGTGGCGGGTGGCGATGGCCACGATGATGCACTGGTAGAGGCAGTGCAACTCTTCGCCGGTCCAGCGGTCCTTGACGTGGAAGTCGTGGAACATCGCCCCAAGACTATAAACGAGCGCGCAACAGGCGGCAACCGGCCTCACGCTTTATATTGAATGCATGGGGGTGGGGACGGCGCAATCACGGCTCGAGGTCCTGCACGGCGATGCGCTCGCGGATCTGCCGGGTTTTGTGCACGGTTTCAGCACGCGGCAGGGTGGGATGTCGCAGGCTTTTGGCGGGCACGCACTGAATCTGGGCTACACCAAGAACGATACACGCGAGAACGTCGAGCGCAACCAGCGGTGGTTCCTGCACGCGCTGGGCGCCAGCGATCCAGGCAAATGGCAGCTGGTCACGCTGAGACAGATCCACTCCGATGTCATTCACCTTGTCGAGCGAGCGCCGGCGCGCCCATCGGCCGGCGATGGCATCATTACGCGGCGTCCCGGTTTGTTGCTCGCGGTACTCACAGCTGACTGTCTGCCCGTCATCGTCAGTGATCCTGTACAGCTCGCGGTCGGCGTCTTTCATGCGGGATGGCGGGGCACGCTGGCGCGCATCGTGGAAAAGGGCGTGGGCGCGATGCGCATGCACTTCGGCAGCCGACCACGCGACCTGCGGGCGGCCATCGGACCGGGCGTCCACGGCTGCTGCTACGCCGTCGGCCAGGAGGTGCGCGACCAGTTCGACTCGCAGTTTGCCTACGCTCGCGCGCTATTCCATACCGTGGATGCGCCTGATCCGGTGCGCGAGAAGTATCCGCTGCTGTTCCTCTCGGCGCGCCCGCCGGGCCACGGACACGTGACCACGCGCCTGCACCTCGACCTTGTGGATGCCAACCGGCGCCAGCTCCTCGCTGCGGGACTGAGCCGGCCGCGCATCAGCGCCTCCGATCTTTGCACTGCCTGCCGCACCGACCTGCTCTTCTCGCATCGCGCGGAGAGCGGACGTACCGGCAGGATGATGGCGGTTGTGGGAATCAGGCCGGAGAAACCATGACCGTGGAGGAGCCCTCTCCGACAACGGTCTTCTGGTGCTTGCTTCCGGCGGTGCTCCTAGCCGGCCTGCTGGCGGCCTTCCCGACGGTTTGGCCGGCTTTTCTGGCCTATCACGCCCTGTGCATCATCGCGCCCATGGTGAATCGCGTCAGCCTCAAGGACGCGGGCCTTGTTCGAGGCGACGCGAAGTCCTGGCTGCCACTCGTGCTGGTGCTGGCGGTGGTGCTGGTGGGAGCGAGCGAGCTGCTGCGCCACAGGCTCGATCCAAGGACGCTGCTGCCGCCGGGGTGGCAGCACTTGCTTGCGCGCACCAATCCGCGCTGGCTCTACATCGCCTACACGCTGACGGTGAACGCCACCTGCGAGGAGCTTTACTGGCGCGGCTTCCTGCTGCCGCGGACGGGCATCCTGTGGGGCAGCGTGGCGTTCTGGTCCATGCACGTCGCGGCGGGACTGGTGCTGGTGAGTCCGCAGGCCACGCTGCGCGTCACCCTGCCGGTGCTGTTGGCCGGGGTGGCCTGGGGCTGGATGCGGCAAAGATACGGGACGCTCTGGCCGGGCATCCTGACGCACTTCGCGGCCAATGCGGCGGTGCTGGGTATGACCTCCGGGTTGAGCGCGTGAGAGACACCCCCACGTTAGCGCCGAAAGCGGGCGCGAACGTGGGCATCGAAACAAAACGGCGGCTGCCACGTCCAATCACCGTCCACGGGTGTGAACTCGGCGCCCCCGCCTGCGTATTGCAATCTATGCCGCGAAGCCTCAGCATAATAAGGACCATGCCCCGCGAAGAGATCGTCCGCCTGGCGCTGGACGCGCTGCGCGCCCACAAGCTGCGCTCGTTCCTGACCCTGCTGGGCATCATCATCGGGGTCTCATCGCTCATCGCCGTGGTGAGCGTGGTGCAGGGGCTGAACCAGTACGTCTCCAGCCGGGTGATGGATTTCGGATCCACCAGCTTCAGCATCTCCAAATACTCGCAGGGCATCAGCACGCTGGACGACTTCTGGCGCGAGTCCAAGCGCAAGAACCTCACCCTCGACGACTTCAATGCGGTGGAAGCGGGCTGCAAGCACTGCGAGATGGTGGCCGCGGTCTACAACGAGAACAAGACGCTGAAGCACAAGAACAAGTCCATCGAGAACGTGGACCTGCGCGGGGTGACGGTGAACGCGCCCTTCATCGGCACGGCCATGGAGCTTGACGCCGGGCGCCACTTCACCGAGAACGACATCGAGCACGCCCGCACCGAGGTCATCATCGGGGCCGACGTGGCCGACCAGCTCTACCCCGACGAAGACCCCATCGGCAAAGAGCTCATCATTGACGGCGAGGTGTTCACCATCATCGGCCTGGCTAAGCGCTCGGGCAGTTTCCTGGGCGCGCCGCAGGACACCTTCGCGCGCATCCCCATGACGGTCTTCACCAAGAAGTACAACACGGCCGGAAAGACGGTGGGCATCTACGCGCAGTCCAAGACGCAGCAGGACATGCAGATCGCCATGGACGAGACGCGCGTGATCCTGCGCAACCGCCTGCACCGCATGTACAACGACGATGACGGGTTCTCGGTGGCCACCGTGGACACCTTTCTCACCATCTGGAGCAACCTCACCGGCTCCATCTTCATGGTGATGATCTTCGTGGTCTCCATCGCGCTGGTAGTGGGCGGCATCGTCATCATGAACATCATGCTGGTCTCGGTGACCGAGCGCACGCGCGAGATCGGCCTGCGCAAGGCCCTGGGCGCGCGCCAGCAAGACATCCTGGGACAGTTCCTGGCTGAAGCGGTGATGCTGGCGGCCATCGGCGGAGTCATCGGCGTTGCGGCCGGAGGCGGTGTGGCCGCGCTGGTGGCAGCCTTCTCGCCGCTGCCCGCTTCCGTGACTCTGTGGTCGGTGTTTGTGGCGATCTTCGTCTCTTCGGCCATCGGGATCATCGCCGGCGTCTATCCGGCACGGCAGGCAGCGCGCTTGGACCCGGTGGTCGCGCTGAGGCAGGAATAGATGGCGAGCGTCTCCAGTCTGCGAGCGCGGGTGGCCAACAGCCTCTTCGTCCAGATCACGCGGCTGGCGCTGGACAACATCCGCAGCTACAAGATCCGCTCCGGGCTCACGATCCTGGGTGTGGTCATCGGGGTGGTCACCGTGATCGCCATCGCCTCCATCATCTCCGGTCTCAACGCCAGCTTCGCGCGCCAGGTGGGCAGCCTGGGCTCCAACATCGTGACGCTGACGCGGCTGCCGCAGGTGGGAGGCTTCCGCCGGCTGACCGACGAGGAACTGGAGCGCAAGGAGCTCACCCGCGACGACGCCCAAGCCATCCGCGAAGAGGCCAAGAACGTGGACATGGTGGTCTCCATCGTGACCCTGGACTTCGGGCGCTTCCCCAACCCCAACGTGCGCTACGGCAACGTGCACGCCAACAACGTGAAGGTCTTCGGGGTGGAGCCGGACTACATCAACGTGTACACCTCGTACGTGCACAGCGGGCACTTCATCACCGACGCCGACGTCGAGCACCGCACCAACGTGATCGTGCTGGGCAAGACCGTGGCCGAGACCATGTTCGCGCACGAAGACCCGCTGGGCAAGACGGTGAACTTCGAAAACGACGCCTTCACGGTGATCGGGGTGCTGGAGCGCCGCGGTTCGCTCTTCGGCTTCGACCGCGACAACTTCGTCTGGCTGCCGGTCACGACCATGCTCAAGCTGCATCCCGAGTTCAAAGACGGCATGATCATCGCCATGCGCGCCAACCGGCAGGAGGCCATCCCCCAGGTCTTCGACCAGGTGACCGAGATCATGCGCCGCCGCCGCCACGTTGCCTACGGCAAACCGAACACCTTCGACGTGGGATCGCAGAACCAGTTCATCGAGTTCTACAACCAGCTCACCGGCGCCGCCTACCTGCTGATGCTGGTGCTCTCGTCCATCAGCCTGATGGTGGGCGGCATCGGGGTGATGAACATCATGCTGGTCTCGGTGACCGAACGCACGCGCGAGATCGGGGTGCGCAAGGCCATCGGCGCGCGCAAACGCGACGTGCTGGTCCAGTTCCTGCTGGAAGCCTGCGTGCTCACCGGCATCGGCGGCGTGATCGGTATCCTCGTCGGAGAGGTTTTCGCAGTCCTGGTAGACAAGCTCTCACCGCTGCCCGCGGTGGTGCCGCTCATCTGGGTGATCCTTGCCTTCAGTGTCTCGGTCTCGGTGGGATTGTTCTTTGGGATCTATCCAGCCGCGCGCGCGGCCCGCCTCGACCCCATCGAGGCGCTGAGGTACGAGTAAAGCCTGCCAGCACTCTTGCGGTCAGTACTTGGCCCAATAGGGATGCTTCGCTGCGCTCAGCATGACGACTGAGTGCTAGTGACCGCCGTTGACCAGGTCCTTCAATTCCTTGCTGGGCTTGAAGTAGGGGACTTTCTTGGCAGGGACCTCGACGCGGTCGCCGGTCTTGGGGTTGCGGCCGATGCGGGGCTTGCGCTGGCGGGTGCGGAAGCTGCCGAAGCCGCGGATCTCGATCTTGTCGCCGGCGTGCAGGGAGCGCACGATGCCCTGGAAGATGGTGTCCACGATGACCTCGCTGTCCTTGCGGGTGAGGTCGGCGAGGCGAGCCACTTCGTCAATGAGGTCGGCCTTGGTCATGGTCGCTTTACTCTAAATGCCATCCTGCGGGCTTGGCAAGATGGGCTTACGCCGGGGCCTTACTTCCACAGATAGTAAAAACCGGGATGGGACTCGAGCATGGTGCCTTTGTCGGGGAACAGGTCGGAGGCGTCGTCGAAGAGCGCGTCCCACAGGCTGCGGCGGTATTTCTCCGGGCGCACCAGCACGGGCTCGCCCTTGATGCCGGCCTCCCTCGCCGTCTCCTGCACCGCGAACTCGAAGTCGCCCAGCTTGTCCACCAGTTTCAGCGGCAGCGCCTGCGCGCCGGTCCACACGCGGCCGTCGGCGATGGCCTTCACGTCCTCTTCCTTGAGCTTGCGGCCGTCGGCCACGTCGTGGATGAACTGCTGGTGCATGTCGTCGAGGATGCTCTGGAAATACTTCTTCTCTTCCTCGGTCATCTCGCGCGCCGGGTTGCCGGTGTCTTTGAGCGCGCCGGCCTTGAAGGTGACGTCCTTCAGCTTGGCCCAGCGGATGAGCTCGCCATAGTTGAACCATTGCGAGATGACGCCGATGCTGCCCACGATGCTGGCCGGGTTGGCGTAGATCTTGCTGGCGCCGCTGGAGACGTAATAGCCGCCGCTGGCGCCCAAGGTCTCGATGTCGGCCACGATGAGCTTCTTCTTCACATCGCGGATGCGCCGCACCTCGGCGTAGATCTCCTGCGAGGCCGCCGCGCCACCGCCGGGCGTGTTCACGTGCAGGATGATGGCCTTCACCGAGTCGTCGTCGGCGTAGCGCTTCAGGTTCTTCACCACCGCCTTGGGATCGAGGATGACGCCCTCGAGGTCTACCACCGCGATCTTGTCGCCGAATCCGCTGAAGTCGGAGCGCTGGTCGCTGCGCGCCGCCATGTACACGATGGAGAAGACCGCCACCAGGAAGAGGAAGAACGCGCCCCCGCCCAGCAGGACCCAGAGCCAGGTGCGCGATTTTCCTTCGGTGGTCATGAGTGGAAGTCCAATTCTAACACCAAGCCCGGCGCAAGCTCAGGGCACAATGACGGTGAGCGCTTGGGGGCGCACGCGGACCTCGAACGGGGTCGTGCCGGCGGGCTCGCCGTCGGCGTAGAGCGAGAGCGGGCCGGCGCTCTCCACCCGGAATGCAGCCGCCTGCACGTACTCGACCTCCTTCATGCCAAGGTGCGTGCCGCGGAAGACGCGGGGGAACAGGTGCAGCCTGCGCCGGCGGTCCACGGGCTTGATCAGGCAGAGGTCGAGCAGGCCATCGTCGGGCAGCGCGCGGGGCGCAATGCGAAAGCCGCCACCGTACGAGACATTGTTGCAGAACGCCGCCACCAGCGCCGATCCGGTGTAGAGCTCGAGGAAGTTGGAGCCGTCGTCGGACCTGTAGATCGTCACCAGTTGCTCGCGATAGCTCACGAGCGAGGCCAGCGCTGCCAGGACGTATCCGCCGTTGGTGCGCAGCCAGCGCGGCATGGCGTTGGCGCGGCGGTTGGCGTCGGAGTCTAGCCCGACGCCGGCCACGTTGCAGCAGAGCGTCTCAGCCAGCGAGTTGGCGCGGGAGATCGCGGCGACGTCAAGAAGGCGAACGTTGTTCGCTCCGCCGGCAAAGCGCTTCCACGCCGCGAGCGCCTGTTCCGGGCGAGAAAGGCCGAGTGCGCGCGCGAAATCATTGCCGCTGCCGCAGGGAACGACCAGCGCGGGTATCCGGTGCCGCACCAGGGCGGGAAGATGGCGGTGCAGCGTGCCATCGCCGCCGAAGATGAGCGCGGCGTAGCAGGGGGGAGAGAGGTTCTCGGCAAGCATGATTTCGCCGCCGACGCCTCGAAATACGGCTAGATGTTTCTTTGAGATGTCAGGCCTGAGAAGCGCAGCGGCCAGCCTACTCAACTACGATTTCCTTCATCTTGCGTCCCAACTTGACCACGTAGCGCTGGCCGCGGACCAGGGCGATGTGAAAGTCCTTCGCAGGCGCACCGTTCACGTGGACGCTGCCCTTCTTGATGTGCCGCTGGCCCTCGGACTTTGACGCGACGAAGCCCTGCTCCACCAGTAGCTGGTCGAGCTTCATGTTCTGCGCCGGCACCGTGCTGCGCTCGATGTGCGCCGGCGCCTGCTTGTGCTGGAACTGGGCCGACCAATCCTGCATGGCGGCGGCCGCGGCCTCTTCGGAGTGGAAGTCCTTCACGATGCGCTGCGCCAGCTCCATCTTGAGCAGCATGGGATGCATCTTGCGGCTCTGCATCTTCTTGATGTCGGCCATGGGGACGTCGGTGAGCAGCTCCCAGTAGCGCCACATCATCTGGTCGGAGATGGACATGATCTTGCCGAACATCTCGAGCGGCGGCTCCTGGATGCCGACTGCGTTGCCGAGCGACTTCGACATCTTCTGCACGCCGTCGAGGCCCTCGAGGATGGGCGTGGTCAGCACCACCTGCGACTCCTGGCCGTAGGCGCGCTGCAGCTCGCGGCCCACCAGCAGGTTGAACTTCTGGTCGGTGCCGCCGAGTTCGACGTCGGCCTCGAGCGCCACCGAGTCGTAGCCCTGGGCCAGGGGATACAGCAACTCGTGCATGGCGATGGGCTTTTCCGCCTGGAAGCGCTTGTGGAAGTCCTCGCGCTCAAGGACCTGCGAGACGGTGTACTTCGCCGCCAGGCCCACGAAGTCCTCGG
>JACXTT010006258.1_pt1 | contig 17044 bp, 11 predicted proteins | sample 9270951 | NCBI WGS metagenome assembly JACXTT01 (sample SAMN15532306, study PRJNA645909) | rock metagenome | isolation source: weathered quartz diorite | place: Puerto Rico | collected 2017-06-21 | reverse complement strand
TGGTTGCTGCCCTTCGGCGGCACGCTCAACTTCATCGGCGACGTGTTCAACCATCGCCGCGTCACCAAGGCCGTGCATGCCGAAGGCGGCAAGATCCTGATGCAGATCCTGCATGCGGGACGCTATGGCTACCAACCCTTCGCCGTGTCGGCGTCCAACCTGAAGTCGCCCATTTCGCCGTTCAAGCCCAAGGCCCTGACCGAAAGCGGCATCGAGGCCACCATCCGTGCCTATGCGCGCTGCGCCAAGCTGGCCCGCATGGCAGGCTACGACGGGATTGAAGTGATGGGCAGCGAAGGCTATTTGCTGAACCAGTTCCTGTGTGCGCGCACCAATGACCGCAAGGACCAGTGGGGCGGCACGATCGAGAACCGCATGCGCCTGCCAGTGGAGATCATCAAACGCATCCGCCAGGGCGTCGGCGACGATTTCATCATCATGTACCGCCATTCCCTGCTTGACCTGGTCGACGGTGGCAATACCTGGGACGATGTGGTGCAAGTGGCCAAGGCGCTGGAACAAGCCGGTGTCAGCATCCTCAATACTGGCTACGGCTGGCATGAGGCGCGCGTGCCGACCATCGTTACTTCGGTGCCGCGTGCTGCCTTTGCCAGCGTGGCGGGGCGGCTGCGCCAGGAAGTGAAGATTCCTGTCGTGGCGTCCAACCGCATCAATATGCCGCACGAGGCGGAGCAAATCCTGAGCCGCGGCGACGCCGACATGGTGTCGATGGCGCGCCCATTCCTGGCCGATGCCGACTTTGTCGTCAAAGCGGCGGGTGGCCGCGCCGACGAAATCAACACCTGCATTGGCTGCAACCAAGCCTGCCTGGACCACACCTTTTCCAACAAGCGGGCCAGTTGCCTGGTTAATCCACGCGCCTGCCATGAAACCGAACTGGTATATAAGAAGACCAGCCGGCCGCGCAAAGTGGCGGTCGTCGGCGCCGGACCGGCGGGCATGTCCGCAGCGACGGTGGCAGCCGAATGCGGCCACGACGTGACCCTGTTTGATTCCAACGACCGCATCGGCGGCCAGTTCAATATCGCCTCGCAGATTCCGGGCAAAGAAGAATTCGTCGAGACCATCCGCTACTTCAAGCGCAAGCTGGAACTGACGGGCGTGAAGGTCAAGCTGGGCCAGCGCGTTGTTCGCGACGACCTGGCGGGCTTTGACGAGGTCGTCGTCGCCACCGGCATCAAGGTGCGCCGGCCGCCAATTGAAGGTATCGACCATCCCAAGGTCCTGTCCTACCTGGACGTGCTGCAGCACAAAGCCCTGGTGGGCAAACGCGTGGCCATCATCGGTGCCGGCGGCATCGGCTTCGACGTGGCCGAATACCTGCTGCACAACCCGGAGCACGCCTTGCCGCTGTCGGTTGAGCACTGGGCGCGCGAATGGGGCGTAGACATGAACGCCCAAACGGGCGGCGGCCTGGTGGCGCCGGAAGCGAGCGAACCAGTGCGCCAGATCTACCTGATGCAGCGCAAGGCATCCAAACTGGGTGCCGGCCTGGGTAAAACCTCGGGTTGGGTACATCGCGCGGTCCTTAGCCGCAACGGCGTCGTCATGATGGCGGGGGTCCAGTACAAACGGATCGATGACCACGGCCTGCATGTGGTGGTCAACGACCAGGAACGCCTGCTGGCGGTCGACAACATCGTCGTCTGCGCGGGACAGGACAGCCTGACCGAGCTGATGCCGCCAGCAGGCACGACGGGCGGCGACTCGGCGTCCCCCCGTTTCCACAAGATTGGCGGTGCTGCCCTGGCGGCAGAACTGGACGCCAAGCGGGCGATCAAAGAGGGGGCGGAGCTGGCTGCGAGCCTATAAATAAGGAATTCTTAGCAAAGTGAAGTGCGCTTTGGTGACATTGTGTGAGATTGTGCCGCATTGCACAAACTAGAATGTCACACTCATGCACTTGCGCTGGTTTCTTCACTTATTTATGCGTTACGTCGGCCTCTTTTTCCTGTTAACGGTTTGTCGCCTCAGCCCATCCAGCGCTGCCGACCTGGCGCCGCCCCCGGCCTGGCATCGTCCGCCGATCCAGGCCAGCATCGGCTACGCCTATGACAATAACGTCACCCGTGCCCTGTTCGCCGCCGACCAACTGGCTGACCATATCGTCAGCGCCGACGTCGGGGCAAATGTCACCGCCTTTGACTTTGACCAGTCGCGCGTTGCGCTGCGGGCCAGCCTGGATGGCCAGTCCAATCGCCGCTACACCCAATTGAACCAGCTGCGCGCGAGCGTTGAAGCGAGCTACCAGTACCGCGCTTCCCCGGACTTTGATACACCGACTTACGCCGTGCTGGCACGCGCTTCGCGCCTGTCCTCACGATCGGCGCTGCGCGATGGTCATGAGCTGGAAGCAGAAGCCTCGGTGCGCCGCGCCTTCACGGATCGGGTCGCCGCCTTTGCTGCGGCAAGCTGGCACCAACGTACGGCCGGCAGCGCCGTGTTCAGCGGCCATGACCGTTCGCTGCGCCTGAACGTCGACTACCGCGTCGGCCTGGCCGGCACCGCCTATCTTGGCACCGAGCTGCGCCGTGGCGACCTGGCCTCAACCGGACTGCCTTCCCTGGAAAGCCTCGACATCAGCCAAGTGATGGTACGCGACACCGCTTTCACTGATGCCAATTACTACGCCTATCGCTTTGTGGCGCGTTCCGCGCTGGCCAATGCTGGGGTGAACGTTGCACTGGGCCGCCTTGGCGCCATCGACCTGTCGTGGCGGCGCGTGCTGTCGCAGGCGGTAGACAAACCCTCCTTCCTGGCCAAGTCGTCGCGCTACGGCGTGAACAGCTTCCAGCTCGCTTACCTGGTGCAGTTCTGATGCGCGCGCTCACAACAACCCTGGGCCTGGCCGCCATGCTGGCGCTGGCTGCCTGCGGCGGTGGCGGCAGCAGTGCCAGCAAACCGGCCGACATCGTGCCGCCTGCGTCGCCTGTGCCAGACAACCCCGGCATGGCCACGGGCAGCTTCCTGCAGATGCCCAATCCGCAGCTGCTCGCGGATGGCAGCTCGCAGATCAATTCCCTCGCTTATACCAACGCCTATTACGACGCCATCGACCCCGACGGCAAGAAGTCGACCTTGGCTGGCTGGCGCCAGGCCAATGGCTTTGACAGCGGCAGCGGCCAGCAAGTGACCGTGGCATTTGGCGACATGCATGAACTGTCCTGGGGCCGCCGCCTCACGGCGCGCCGCAACACCGATGGCAGCGTGGCCTTCATGGTCGAAAACTATGAAGTGAAACTTGCCGGCAGCTACAGCTATTCGCCCCTGTCGGCCACGGCTGCCGCCGTCGCGGACAGCCGTTGGCACCTCGACACGCATGGCATTGAATTTTCTCCCGGCCCCAATGGCGGCGCCGCCTTCGTCAAATTCTTCACTTTCAATGCGACGACGGGCAAACGCGAAGTGATGACAGATATGGATGGCAATGGCTTGCGCTTTGTGCCGGGCACCTGTATCGCCTGCCACGGCGGCCGCGGTGACCCGCTGACGCCTGCCGGCGCTGACGGCAAGCAGCGCTTTCCTTTGTTGGCCAATGCCGTCTCGGGCGCCCGCGGCGACCTGATGGGCCGCGCCAAAATGCTGGAGCTGGAGACCTTCGACTACGCGACGACCAAAGGCTTTACGAGGGCCGAGCAAGAGTCTGCCTTCAAGGCGATCAACCAGATGGTGTTGTGCACCTACCCGGTAGCTGGTGCCAGCACCCTGCCGGAAGATGCCTGCCGCCGTAAAGCCGTTGCCAGCGAATGGCAGGGCACGGCAGCGACGATGCTAAAAGCTGCCTACGGCGGCCCCGGCATGCCATCCGCCACCTACGCGGCGGGCTATATTGAGCCGAGCTGGGCCAGCGCCGGCCAGTCTGCCCTGTACACCAATACCTATGCGACGTCGTGCCGCAGTTGCCATATTGTGCGTGGCACTGGCCTGCAGAACGATGTGGATATGGAGACGTTCACCAAGTTCAACACCTATGCGCCTGCTACCAAGGCGCTGGTGTTCGACCGCGGCACGATGCCGCTGTCGGACATGCTGGCCGATTACCTGTTCTCCTCCAACAGCGGCACGACCCTGGCTGACTTCTTGCAGACCAAGGCGATGGGGGTGCGCGATGGCGGCGGCGCCTTGCTGCGGCCAAACCGTCCGATCGCTGACCCGGGTCCGGAACGGGTTGCGCCGCCTGGCGCCATTCCCCTGTCGGCCGCAGGCAGCGTCAATGCAGACAGCTACCAATGGTCCATCGTGTCCGGCCCGGCGGGCGCCAGCTTCAGCGATGCCAAGGCCCTCAAGACCAACTTCAATGCGACCGCCAATGGCAGCTATGTACTGCAACTGGTGGCCAGCCAGGGCAGCGTTGCCAGTGCGCCCGTGCAGTTGAAGATCACTGTCGACAGCACGCTGGCGATGGCTCCGGCGGCAATCCGCTTCGCCGACATCCGCCCCATCTTGAACGACCCGGCACGCTGCGCCAGCTGCCACAAGGCGGGCGGCGACACGCCGGACCTGTACACCACGTTTGACCGCAATGGCGACGGCGTGATCGACAAGAAGGATGACGACTGGTTCTATGCCGAGGTGCGTGGCCGTGTTAACTTCACGGGCGTTGCCAACAGCCTGATGCTGACCAAACCATCCGGCCGCCGGCATGCCAAGATGGCTGGCTTCGACAGTACCAAACCAGCCGGCAATGTGGACCGCAAGGACTATGACCTGTTCCTGAACTGGATGCTGAACGGCGCACCTCAATGAGCACGAAAAGGACCTGATCCGATATGGGACAAGCTACACACCTGGATGATCCGCGCAGGCGCCTGCTGGTCGGCGCCTTGTCGCTGGCGGCCTTGGCTGGCACCAGTGCGGCGAACCCCGCGGCGGCTGCCTCCTGGCTGGGGCGTCGTCCTGGCCCACTACCACCGGGTCAATCGATCTTCCGCTACAGCGGCACCGTGCAGGTCAACGGCCAGCCGGCCAAGGACGACAGCCGCATTGCCGTCGGCGATACGGTGTCGGTATCTGAAGGTGGCGAACTGGTGTTCATCGTTGGCAGCAATGCGATGATCCTGCGTGGTGGCAGCGAGCTGACCATCCAGCCCCGCGCCAAGGCCGAAGCGGACGAAGCTCCCGTGATCGGTGGCCTGCTGCTCAAACAAGGCAAACTGCTGTCGGTGTCGCGCTTTACGCCGATGCGGGTGCAAACGGCGGCAGCCAGTATCGCCATCGGCGGCAACGGCTTCTATGTGGAGTCAGATCCGGAGCGAAGCTACTTTTGCACCTGCTATGGCACGGCGGAAGTGCGTGCTGTCGCGGACATGCAAGTCAAGGAGTCGGTGGTGTCGGAGCACCACGACAAGCCGCTCTACATCTTGCCTAAAGCGGGCAATGCTGCGTTGATTCGCAATGCCCCGTTCATTGACCATGCGGACATGGAACTGGCCCTGATTGAAGCGGTGGCGGGCCGTGCAACGCCGTTCAACTTCCCCGACGACTACGCGGCGCCACGCCGCAGGTATTGATTACTTCTTGCGAACGACCACGCAGCCGATCGAGTAGCCGGCACCGAAGGAGCACAGCACACCCAAGTCACCCTTGGCCATATCGTCCTGGTGCTTGTGGAAGGCGATCACCGAACCGGCCGACGAGGTATTGGCATAGGTGTCGAGGATTACCGGTGCTTCATGCGCTTCTGCATCGCGGCCAAGCAGCAGGCGTGCGATCAGCAGGTTCATGTTCAGGTTGGCCTGGTGCAGCCAGAAGCGCTTGACACTGCCGATCTCCTGTCCGGCCGCTGCCACAGTATCCTTGATCATCTCTGCCGCCATCGGGCACACTTCCTTGAATACCTTGCGGCCCTGCTGGACAAACAGCTTGTCAGCCTTGCCGATGCCGCTTTCATCGAAGCGGTTCATGAAGCCGAAGTTATTGCGGATGTTATTGGAGAATTTGGTCTTCAGCTTGGTCTCGACGATTTCCCACTGGTGGTTCGAGCGTGCCGTATCGGCCGCCTCGACCACGACGGCCGTGCAGGCGTCGCCAAAGATGAAGTGGCTGTCGCGATCGCGGAAATTCAGGTGGGCGCTGGTGATTTCCGGATTGAGCACCAGTACGGCACGGGCCTGGCCGCTGCGCACGGCGGCGACTGCCTGCTGGATGCCGAAGGTGGCCGACGAGCAGGCCACGTTCATGTCAAAGCCGAAGCCGTCGATGCCCAGCGCATCTTGCACCTCAACGGCCATGGCCGGATAGGCGCGCTGCATATTTGAGCAAGCCACCAGCACCATGTCGATGTCTTGCGCGCTGCGGCCGGCGCGGTCCAGGGCTTGCTGCGCGGCGGCCACGCAAATTTCAGCTTGTAGCGACAACTGGTCGTCGGCTCGCTCCGGGATGCGTGCCACCATGCGGGTGGGGTCCAGGATGCCGCTCTTTTCCATCACATAGCGCGACTTGATGCCTGAGGCCTTTTCGATGAAGCCGGCGGAAGACAGTTCGAGCGCCGTCACGCTACCTGCTTCGATGGCGGCCGCATTGTCCTTGTTGAACTGTTCGGCGTAGGCGTTGAAAGCCACCACCAGTTCTTCGTTCGAGATCGAATGGGGGGGCGTAAAGAGGCCGGTGCCGCTGATGACGACTTGTTTCATTGTTAAACTTTCAGATTAGGTAAGCCAGGCCAGGCCGGCCAAGCCGGGTAGGCCTGGCCGCCATAGGGCGACCCGTCGATTCTACACAAGGTCAGGGGTGGAAAGACAGTCAGCGGGCTGAGGAACCCTTCGGTTCATGGGCCAGCGTGGTTTTTGGCTCGGTCTTGGACAGCTGCATGGGCAGGCCCTTCAGGTGGTTCAATGCCTGGGCCAGCTGGAAGTCGTCGGCACTGCCGTAATCGAGGGGTTTGCGGTTGCGTTCCTGCGCCAGCAAGCGGCGCTGCTCGTCCACGTCCTGCTGCTGGTGGGCCAATTCTTTTTCGCGGTCATTGGACAGGTGCTTCTCCAGGTCGGCTTCGCGCACGCGCAGGCCGTTCAAGCCGTCGCCGTCGGCGTATTCATCGACGGCGAAATCGGGCGCGATGCCTTTGGCCTGGATTGAGCGGCCGTGCGGTGTGTAGTAGCGCGCCGTGGTCAGCTTGACGGCCGTGTCATTGGCCAGCGGGCGAATGGTCTGGACCGAACCTTTGCCAAAGGTACGGCTGCCAATAATGGCGGCGCGCTGGTAGTCCTGCAGGGCGCCGGCAACGATCTCGGACGCCGAGGCCGAGCCGGTGTTGACGAGGACCGCCATCGGCACGGTGCGCACCTGGGGCGGCAGCTTGGCCAGCACGTCGACGTCGCCGCGCAACGAATAAAACTCGGGGCGGCCATAGAAGCTTTGTTTGGAGTCAGCCAGCTGGCCATTGGTTGACGCGATTTCAGCGTCCTTGGGCAGGAAAGCAGCGGCTACGCCGATGGCGCCCTGCAGCAGGCCGCCCGGGTCGTTACGCAGGTCCAGCACCAGGCCCTTGATGTTGGGGTCCTGGCGGTACAGGGCAACGATTTTGGCGGCCAGGTCTTCCACGGTGGGCTCCTGGAATTGCGATACGCGCAGCCACGCGTAACCCGGCTCAACGATTTTGCCCTTGACGCTCTTTTGCACGATCTCTTCGCGCATGATGACAAACTCCAGCGGGGCCGGCGCGTGTTTGCGCAGGATCGACAGGCTGACTTTGGTGCGCGGATCGCCGCGCATGCGCTTGATGGCTTCGTCGATGCCCAGGCCCTGGATCGACTGGTTATCGATGCGGGTAATGATGTCGCCGGCCTGGATGCCAGCCCGGTAGGCGGGCGAGTCTTCGATCGGGGTGATGATGCGGATATAGCCGTCGTCGCCCCCGGCGATCTCGATGCCCAGGCCAACAAATTTGCCCTGGGTGCCCTCGCGCAGTTCGCGGTATGCTCTCTTATCGAGGTAGGCGGAATGGGGATCGAGCGAAGCGACCATGCCGGTGATGGCTTCGGTCAGCAGGGTCTTGTCGTCAACCGGTTCCACATAGTCGGTCTTGATCAGGCCATACACGTCGGCCAGCTGGCGCAGTTCGGCCAGGGGGATACCCGGTTCGGCGGTTTTTTGCGCGATGGCGGAAAACTGCATCGACACGGCGACGCCGGCGATAACGCCCAATGAAACGAGGCCGGTGTTCTTAAGTTTGGAGCCCATAGTGAATCCTGTCTGGTACGGGGCGGCTTGGATTTAGTATAAACCCGAAAAGGGCGAGCGCGCAGTGCGAAGTGGCAATAAATCTTGCTGTAAGTACGACCGGCGGCCAGCTTAGTTTCTGGCATGTAAATCCTGTTTGGCAAGCAGTAAAAATTTGTAAATGGACAGGCAGGGCAGGGGAGGGACATCTATATTGGACCTGTCTCTCTCCCCAAACCACTCACAGTGGTCTTGCCCTCGGCCCCCCGGGGGCTTTTTTTTGAAACGGACGCGCAAATGAAAAAACTCCATGCACTGGCCCTGACCTCGGCCCTGGCCTTTGGCATTGCCCTGCCTGGCCTGGCGACGCCCCTGACCGAGATGCGGGCCGAAGACTTGCTGCCGATGGCCCAGGAATTTCGCAAAACCCTGGAGCTCAATGCCAACCAGCAGACCCTGTTCAACCAGGTCGAGAGCAAGACCCGCGCCGTGCTGCGCGATCGCCAATCGCGCCGCGAACGCCTGCAGCAAAAGGCGGCCACCAGCCTGATCCAGCCGAATGCCGAATTGCGCGATATTTCCCAAGCCCTCGACGCTGAAACTGCCGCCACGGCCGCCGAAGAAACCGCGCTGCGGGCCCAGTGGATGGACCTGGTCGATGCGCTCAACGACAAGCAGCGCCAGGCCGTATTGGCGCTGGTGCTGGAACAGATGCAGCGTGTACAGCACCCCGACGCCAAGAGCGCGCCGGCGCGCAGCAAGGATGAAGGCGGCCAGCACCAGCGTGGCATGGGCGGGCGCCGCGGCGCTGGCGGCCAGGGAGGAAGTCCGATCGGCGGCGGCCTGCCAGGAGGCCAGTAAATACGCCGTAAATACCGGTAACAGGCTTGTCTCGAACGAAGTGTATCGCTAAGTAAAAAACGCGGGACCTTCGACACGCAAAGAGCAGTGCACGGCTACAATGTCGGCTCTTCGCAAATTGGCCTCATCATGAACAAACTGTTACCCATTGCACTGATCGCTGCGCTCGCACACGGTCACGCTGCTGCCGACCAAACACCGCCGGCAGCCAACGCTGCGGCAGGTCAGGACAAGCCGGCCGATCCACCGGCCACCCAGGATAAACCCGCCGACCCCGTCAAAGCGGCGCCGGCCAAGCCAGCCGCCAAATCTGCCTCTGCCAAAGCGCCCGCAGCGGAAGCGGTCGTGCCGTCCGTGACCGTGGCGGGCAGCCGCGCCAACGACGTTGAACTGCGCCGCAATGCCACTGCCGCCAAGATGATCTTTGGCCGCGAAGAACTGGACCGCAACGGTGACAGCAATATCGGCGAGATCCTCAAGCGTCTGCCCGGCGTGACGATGGGCGGCCGTCCCGGCCGCGGTGGCGAAATTCGCATGCGTGGCCTCGGCAGCGGCTATACGCAAATCCTGCTCAATGGCGAACGCGCGCCAGTTGGCTTTGCCATCGACTCGCTGTCGCCCGACCAGGTCGAGCGCATCGAGGTGATCCGCGGCCCCGTCGCTGAACATAGCACCCAGGCCATCGCCGGCACCATTAATATCGTGCTGCGCGAGGGTTACCAGCAAAAGGACATCCAGCTCAAACTGACCGACAACATCGAGCAGGACCGCCATGGCCCCAATGTGTCCGTGACCATTCCTGGCAAGACGGGTGGCCTGACCTACCTGCTGTCCGCGTCGATCTTCGAGAACCGCCAGCATGACCACAGCGTCACCACCAACCAGGACGTCACCGACGGAGGCGTGCTGCAGAAGGACCAAACCCAGATCGACGAAACCAACCGTCGTACGCGTGGTGTGCACATGTCGCCACGCATGGTCTACAAGTTCGACAACAACGACACGCTGACCTTCCAACCCTTTATCGTGGCCAACCACAGCGATGGCCTCACCGACAGCCAGTTGACCCAGCGCCTGGGCTTGATCCCGGCAGAATTCGTCAGCGCCAACGGCGAGTCGACCCAGTCCGGCACCTTCTTCCGCGGTTTCGGCAACTGGCTGCACCGCATGGAGGCGGGCGCCAAGCTGGAAGTTAAATACGGCCTGGGCAAGGGCCACTCCGACAACGAAACCAAACGCGTGCAGCGCGACGCGCTGGGCGTGGTGTCCAACCTGCTCGATACCGACGCCACCAAGGACCATGGCGGCACCATCGGCGGCAAGTACACCTCGCCGATCGCCCCGGGCCACTTGCTGGCAGTGGGCCTGGAAGGCGAACTACAGCACCGCGAAGAGAGCAAGGTATCGCTGGAAAACGGCATTGCCCAATTCTTTGACTCCGGCGCCAACCTGTCCGCCGACACGCGCCGCGTCGCCGGTTTCATCCAGGACGAATGGGACGTCAACGCCCAGTTCTCCACCTACCTGGGTGTGCGCTGGGAAGCCATCCGCACCACCAGCGACAATGCCAGCATTGGCAATGTGACCAATACCAGCCGCGTGCTCTCACCCGTGTTGCATGGTGTGTGGCGTATTCCCGGCCATGAGAAGGACCAGATCCGCGCCAGCCTGACGCGCAGCTACAAGGCGCCCGCTGTCACCGACCTGATCGCGGCGCCCACCTTCTCGCACCCGAATACGGCCGTGCGCCCTGACCGCATCGGCAACCCCTTCCTGAAACCAGAACTGGCCCGCGGTATCGACTTCGCCTACGAACACTATGTAGGCCGCAGCGGCATCGTTTCTGTTAGCGGTTTTGTGCGCGAGATCGATGACCTGATGCGGCGCGTAACGCAACAGCAAACCATGGCCGACGGCCTGCACTGGGTGTCGGTGCCGATCAATATTGGCCATGCGTCGACCCGCGGCGTGGAGATGGAAGCGAAGTTCCCTTTGGCCGATGTGATGGAAGACGCGCCTAACGTGGACCTGCGCGCCAACTACAGCCACTACTGGTCCAATGTGGACGGCATCCCTGGCCCGAACAACCGCCTCGATGGCCAGGCCAGCCAGACCGCCAACGTCGGCCTCGACTACCGCCTCAAGGCCCTGCCACTGACCCTGGGTGGCGGCTTGAACTGGACGCCGCCGGTGCTGGTGCGCACTAGCATCAATGACAGCACCAACACGGGTGTCAAGCGCCAGTTCGACGTCTACGGCCTGTGGAAATTCGGCCCCAATGCCCAGCTGCGCATCGCCGCGAACAACCTGTTTGCGCGCGATGCCGAGTCGGGCCGCATCTACAGCCAGGGTGGCCTGAACCAGATGTCGTCGACAATTGCTGACACCTTTACCACGTGGAGTGTTAAGCTCGAACTGAAGCTGTGATGGCACAGCCCCGTTCGAGGGACCGATGACGTGAAACAAAGCTTGTGGTGCAGTGCTGCTTGTGCGGCGGCACTAGCCCAGGCGGCTGCCGCCGCCGGGCAAACAAGTCCAGAGCAAACCCCACCCCTACCGGCCGCCGCGGCTGCAAGCCCTGCGCCGCAGGGCAGCCAGGCGAACCCCTTGCGCGCGCTGGTCGAAGCGGCGCAGCAGGACAAGCAGCGTAAGAACGGCAGCGACCATCAAAAGATCGCCGACTTCTATGCCAGCTATATGGATGTCGAGCGCATCGACAAGCTTGGCTACCGCCCCCTGATCGCCGAACTGCAACGCATCCGCATGTTGCGCGACCGCCGCGGCCTGCCCCAGGTGATCGCCCACTTCATCCAGCTTGGCGTTCCCATGCCTTACCGCTTCGCCACCATGCCAGACCTTGAGCATGGCAGGCATTACGTGGCCAGCCTGGTGCCGGCACCGGCCGGCGCCAAGGGCTCAACGCAGGACTACACCCGGCACGTTGAAAAGGTCATGGCGTTGGCGGGCCGGCGCAATGCGGCGGAAGGCGCACGCGCCGCCGTCGACATGGAGCGTCTGCTGGTGCAACTGAAAGCGGTGGTGCCACCCGCTTCGGTGCCATCCGCATCGGCGCCAAGTGTGCCTGCAGTGCCGGCCCCGGTGCAGATGGTGGCCATCGACAAACTGGGTGAGCTGGCGCCCGGCTACGACTGGCAGTATGCCCTCGGCGCCGTTGGCATTGCCGCCAAAACGGACAGCATCGCAGTCGCCGACCCCGGCTTTTTGAAGGGCTTCGCCCGCCTTGCCGCGGAGGCAGAGCTCGACAGCTGGAAAGCCTATCTGGAGTGGCAGCTGCTGCGCAGCTTCTCGCCCTTCCTGTCCCAGGAATTTGCCAGCGCAGACGCGGCCTATTTCGGCGGGCGCAGCAAGGACCGCAGCGAAGAAGGTGTGCGCCTTGTGAGTGCGGCCTTGCCTGACCTCGTCGGCAAACAATATGTCGCCCAAACCCTGCCGCCGGAACGCCGGGCCAGGTTGGAGGGGATGGTGGCCAAGCAGCTGGCCGCCTGCCGTGAGCCGTTTTCCAAATTGGGCGACAACGAACTGGCAGGCCGACTGGCTACCTTGCGCCCGCTGCTTGGCGGACCGGCCCGCTGGCGCGACACCAATTCGCTGTTGGTGACGCCGCATGATTTGGTCGCTAATGTCATTCGAATTAACCAGCTGGCGTTCTACCGCATGCTGTCCATCTTGGGCAAAGCACTTGACGAGGATGATTGGCCCGTCGCGGCGCAGTCGACGGAGTTGGTCTACGACGCCCGGCGCAATGTGCTGGTCCTGCCGGCCGGCGCCCTGCGTGACTTGCCGGACCAAGAGTCGGGCCAGGCAAACTTGCTCGGCAGCATGATTGGCAAGGCCATCGCCAGCACGATGGACACAACTGTTGTTGCCGCTCAACTCAAGCAAGCTTGCAGCACACCAATCCCCCGTTGATGCGCTTCGATCTGGTAAGCTAAGCGCCCTAACCCCGGCAACATCGTCCGGGGAGTGATAATTTGCCGACGGGCCACAAGCCTCGACGCACATCAACGGAGAAACGCTTTGAAACGCCATTTGCTGAGTGCCCTTACCCTGAGCCTGATTGCAGGCCTGTCCCACGCTGCCGACGCAGCCCAAGCCGCCGCACCGAGTGCCGTACCTGCCAAGACCATTGCCCCTGCTGCCCAATCCGGCAAGAAGAACCAGGTGTCCGGCATCTCGACCGAAAACATCGACGCCGGCGTGCGTGCGCAAGATGATTTCTTCATGCATGTCAGCGGCAACTGGATGAAGACCACCCAGATCCCGGCCGATAAGGCCAGCTGGGGTTCCTTCGAAAAAATGCACGAAGACTTGCAGCCCAAACTGCTGGCCATTATTGAAAATGCCGCCAAGGACAAGCACAAGGTGGCGGGCACGGATGCCCAGCGCATTGGTGACTTCTACACCAGCTACATGAACGAGAAAAAGGTCGAGCAGTTGTGCCTGGCACCGATCGCGGGCGAAATGGCCAAGGTGGCTGCACTGTCGGACAAGAACCAGATCGGCGCACTGATGGCCAACTTCAGCAAGCTGGGCGCGGGCGCTCCGTTTGACTTCTCGATCCACCAGGACAACAAGGATTCGACCCAGTATGTGGCCGACATCGGCCAGGGCGGCCTGGGCATGCCGGACCGCGACTACTACTTGAAAGCCGACGATGCCAAGCTGGCCGACACCAAGGCCAAGTACCTGGTGCACGTGGAAAAGATGCTGGCGCTGATGGGCGACAAGGACGCCGCCGCCAATGCCAAAGCCATCGTCGACCTGGAAACCGAGATCGCCAAAGTGCAATGGACCAAGGTTGAAAACCGCGACCCGATCAAGACCTACAACAAGGTTGAGATCGCCAAGCTGGCGGACCTGGCGCCGGGCTTCAACTGGAAAGCCTACCTCGACGGCACCGGCATCACCGGCAAGGCCAGCTATGTCATCGTCAGCCAGCCGACTTACCTGAAAGGCCTCGACGAGGTGATGGCCAAGACGCCGCTGTCGGCATGGAAAGCCTACTTCCAGTTCCGCCTGCTGAGCGCCTATGCCAATGTGCTGCCAAAGGCCTTCGTCGATGAGCGCTTTGCGTTCTACGGCACCACCCTGTCGGGTGTGACCGAAATGCGCCCACGCTGGAAGCGCGCCGTGCAGTCCGTTGAAGGCGCCCTGGGCGAGTCGATCGGCAAACTGTACGTCAAGCAGTACTTCCCTGCCCAAAACAAAGTGCGCATGGAAGGCCTGGTCAAGAACTTGCTGGCCACCTTCAAGACCAGCATCGACAGCCTGGACTGGATGAGCCCGGCAACGAAGAAGGAAGCGCAAGCCAAGCTGGCCACCTTCACCACCAAGATTGCCTATCCAAACCATTGGAAGGATTACTCGCAGCTGGCCGTCAAGGCCGACGACCTGCTGGGTAACGTGATGCGTTCGCGAAGTGTTGAGTACTTCCGCGAGCTCAACAAACTGGGCAAACCGATCGACCGTGAAGAATGGGGCATGACGCCGCAAACCATCAATGCCTACTACAACCCGGAAATGAACGAAATCGTGTTCCCGGCCTCGATCCTGCAGCCACCTTTCTTTGATGCCAAGGCCGACGATGCGGTCAACTATGGCGCCATCGGTGCCGTCATTGGCCATGAGATCAGCCATGGCTTCGATGACCAGGGCGCACAGTACGACGGCAAAGGCAACCTGCGCGACTGGTGGACGGCGGACGACCACAAGGCTTTCGACGCCAAAGCCAAAGCGATGGTGGGCCAATACAGCGCCTATGTGCCGGTGCCTGGCTTCCCCGTCAATGGCGAGCTGACCCTGGGTGAGAACATTGCTGACAACTCCGGCCTGGCCATTGCCTACAAGGCGTACAAGCTTTCGCTAAAGGGCAAGCCTTCCCCAGTCATCAATGGCATGACGGGCGAGCAGCGCTTCTTCATGGGCTTTGCCCAGGTATGGCGCAGCAAGATGCGTGACGAAGCCGCCATCGCGCAGATCAAGTCCGATCCGCATGCACCGGGCCAGGTGCGTGCCAATGCGACGGTGAAGAACCAGCCAGGTTTCTACGAAGCTTTCGGCGTCAAAGCGGGCGACAAGATGTACCTCGAACCAAAGGATCGCATCACGATCTGGTAATGCAAGCAGACGGGCCACGGCTTGTATCGTGGCCTGTGCTGTAGCAATGCAAAAGGGCCGCTCGCTGCGGCCCTTTTTTATGGCTCAACCTGATCGGTCCCTACAAGTCATCGCTGGTGGAGGGCAAGCCGATTTCAGGAACAATCGGGTTTTGGGTAGCAGACCAGCTGGACATAGGATTCGGTTTGCAGGCGCCAGCCGTTTTCCATCAGGATCCATCCCGCCTGGTACATACCGGAGGCACCCACCTCCTTGCCGTCCGGGCTACGGAAACGGCCCTGCCAGTGGCCACGTTCGACGGCTCGGCGGCCGCCAGGCCCCACCTCGACGGTATCCGGCTGTCGGTCGTACATGATGAAGTTCGGATCCTTGAATTCCACCGCCACATAGTCCTGCACCACGGCATCGATTCCACGGTTGACAGCGCCATTGGTGACCATTTCTGTGAAGGTCGGGCTCATGAAGGCGGCCATGGCCTTGGGATCACGCGCTTGGATGGCGCGGTTGTATTGCAAGCGAAGCTCGCGGATGGTGTCGACGTCGGTCTTGCCTGGAGTGATCGGTACAACATAGGCACCTGCCGGCGCAGCGCAGGCGATCAGGACAGGCGCTGCCAGGGCGGCAGCAAAGGACTTGAGATTGCGCATGGAAATCCTTTCTTTGAGGACTAGTCCATCCATTGTCGCATAATAAAAAAACCGCTCACGGGGAGCGGTTTTTTGTCGGCTGTCCGGCTGGGCCGGATGCGAATTACTTCTTGGCGTCAGCAGCTGGTGCCGAAGCGGCCGATGCAGATGCCGAAGCGGCGGCAGCGGCTGGGGCTGGCACTTCTGGCTCTTTCAGGCTGCCGCCCGATTTGTTGGCCATGTAGACCACGGCGCGTTGAATTTCGACATCGTCCAATTCAGGATTGCCGCCGCGGGCTGGCATGGCCTTGAAACCTTCCATGGCGTGCTTGAACAGGGTAGCAGCACCTTGGGCGACACGTGGACCCCATTGGCTGGCTTCGCCAACTTTCGGTGCGCCGGCTGCGCCGGTCGCGTGGCAAGCTGCGCAATTGGCGGTGAAGACAGCTTCGCCAGCCAGCAGCACTTTCGGTGCATTGACGTCTTTCAGCGTGTAACCGGCATCGGCGACGGGGCGGATACGGCTGGCAATCGCTTCAGGCGACTGCGATTCGGTACCGGCACCGGTCAGCTTATTGGTGGTGACATAGATGACCAGCAGGATAATGCCGAAAATCGTCACGGCAAAGAAGCCGATCACCGCAGCAACCAGCTGACCTGGGGTCTTAATGGCGGTTTCGTGTTGATTGTGTTCGCTCATGATGTCCTTAATGCGTTTTTTTGGATCTGCGCGGCAGGATTGAAATGCAATTACCCGCCAAACCCGCGATTATAGACCCAAACCCCTTGATTTGGAACGAATTTTGCCGATTTACCATGACATTCCATGGACGGGTGGGCCGAAAAACGGTATCCTTCGGCTCTCTTCACGCATTCCCCCCGCGCGGCTGTAGCTCAGTGGATAGAGTATTGGCCTCCGAAGCCAAGGGTCGTGGGTTCGATCCCCGCCAGCCGCACCACCCCCCAATCGTTATAGACCAATTGGCAAAGTTGCCAATTAAGACATCCATTGTTCAGGCTGCCTTGATTTATCGCTGCAAGTTGCGCTGAATAAAAGCCAGGCGGGCGCGGATGCGCTGGCCAACCACGGCCGGGCTGTATTGTTCGACCATGGTGCGGCGCGCCTCCATGGAGATGCGCTGGCGCAGTTGCGGATCGGCGACGACCTGGCGCATCAAGGACGCGGCATGGGCCACATCGGGATCGGCCCAGGTCTGGCCCGCCTTGTAGACCCCCACATC
>JACXTT010006257.1_pt1 | contig 17047 bp, 17 predicted proteins | sample 9270951 | NCBI WGS metagenome assembly JACXTT01 (sample SAMN15532306, study PRJNA645909) | rock metagenome | isolation source: weathered quartz diorite | place: Puerto Rico | collected 2017-06-21 | reverse complement strand
AAACGGGGACTGCCCTCTGCGAGATCTAAACCGGCCGGCGGGCGCTTTTTTTGAATCCCAAAAACTGTACGGCGCCTTGCTCCGCCAGCTTTTGTCCGAGCCGCTAACGGGCTGTGCGGCGCTCGATTACGGCTGCGGCTTGGGCGAATGGGGGGTCCTGATGGCCACCGAGGGGGCGCGCGTTACGTTGCTCGATCTCTCACCGGTCGCCATCGAAATCGGCCTGCGCCGCGCCGCCGCCAACGGTGTGGCCGGCCGCGTCCGCGGATTTGCGCGCGACGCCGCCGATCTCAGCTGCTTCGCCGATGCCGAATTCGATTTGATCTACGCCGGCGCCGCTCTCCATCACACCCTGAAGTATCCCCATGCGCTGGCCGAACTGGTCCGAGTGCTGCGGCCGGGTGGCAAGCTGATCCTGGCGGAGACCTTCGGAAATAACCGGCTGCTCAACGGACTGCGGCGCGCCCGCTGGCGTCTCAGCCGCCAGCCCGAGGAAGCGGGCGAGGATATTATTCTGGGCGACCGCGAACTGGACCTGCTGGGCGCCCACTTCTCCCGGCTCGACGTCACGCCCATGAACCTGCTGGCCATGGCGAAGCGGATTTTTCGCGGACGATTCGAGTCAGCGACCGTGCGGCGCGTGCTCGCGCTGCTCGAGGCCACCGATGCGCGGGTGCTCGATCTCGTCCCGTCCCTGAAGCGCTACTGCGGAGAAGTGTTCGTGGTGGCGGAAAAGTAGCCGCCGCCGGGTTATTTGACCTTCTTTTCGAGCGCATCCAGCTCGCGATGACACTGTACCGATTCAGGGTAGAGCTGGCACGCGGCCTGGACGTGTTGCTTGGCCTCCTGGAGCAGACCGAGATGTTTGTCCGCGATCCCCAGTTCCAATTGAGCCATGTAATCATCCGGCACCACCGCGACCACCCGCTGAAAGTTGGAGCGCGCTTTGGCATAGGCGCCCCGCTCGATATAGCAACCGCCCAGATCGCGGCGGGCCAGGATGTTATGGGGGTTCCGGACTACGATCTGACGCAGAGCGGCAATCGCCTCGTCCAGTCGCCTCTGGGAAAGGTAATCCATGGCCCGCTCGTAAAGTTGCAGTTCGGCGATGTGGTCCTTGGGGTCGGGGCCCGAGTTGTCGGATTTCGGCCGCGCTCCGCCCGAGAGGTAGCCAAGCGAGCTGAGCAGCGCCTGGGTTGCCGGTGAAGTGTCGGAAGGCTGAGCCGGCCGCCGCGCGGCGTAATGCCCGAGTAAAGCCTTAAGCTTGCCCTGGAGTACCGGCGCTTCCGCCGAATCTTTGGCCAGGATATTGTGCTCTTCGTGCGGGTCCTGGCGCAGGTCATACAGGTCCGCTCTGGGCGCTTCAATGTATTTGTATTGGCCCAGCCGCAAGCCTCTCAGCGGAGCCCAGCCGAAAGCGTCGTGGATGTAGAGGCTTTCGCTGTAAACCTCGCGCGGGTTTGCTTCCTTCCCGGCGATCGCTTCCGTGAGAGAGCGGCCTTCAAACGAGGGCGGCGCCGGCATGCCGAGGAAATCAAGAATAGTGGGCGCCACATCGATCAGGCCCGCGGGCTGGCTGACGCGCGCCGGAAGGCCAGTGAAACATCAGCGGCACCCACAGCGTGCTCTGGTAGATGAAGTAGCCGTGATTGGATTCGCCGTGCTCTCCCAGGCCTTCTCCGTGGTCCGATAACAGGACCACCAGGGACCGGTCCCACCATCCTCCATCCACCAGCCCTTGCCGCAAGCGGCCCAGCACGCTGTCGACATATTCAAGCTGCGCATCGTAGCGCGAGATTCCGCGCTGGCGGGCGACGTCCGCGGGCACGCTGTACGGCTCGTGCATATCGAACAGGTGCAGGAAGACAAACGCGGGCTGGCCGCGGTTGGCATCGAGCCAGCGGAGCGCGGCGCGCACCACCAAAGCTCCGTCCCGCGTCTCGCGCACCGAGTACGGGTTTCGGGGCGGGCCGGCGAGGATCATCGAGCCTGAGATGCGCGAGCCGGCCAAAAAGCTGAAGGGACTGTCATATAAATTGAAACCCTGGTCCAGGCCCATCTGGCGCTCCAGGAAAATGCTACCGATGAAGGCGGCGGTTTTGTACCCGTGGGACCGCAGCACGGAAGCCAGGGTCACGGCCCCGGGCGGAACGCGCTCGGCGTTTTCTTCGATCCGGTTCTCAAACGGATAGGTCGAAGTGAAAAGCGAGGTGTGGGAGGGAAGCGTCAGCGGGATCTGGCAGGCAGCGTCGGTGAAGAGCGTGCCCTGCCGGGCAAAGGCGTCGATATTGGGCGTTCGCACCCCGCGATACCCGTAGGCGCTCAGGTGGTCGGCGCGCAGAGTATCGATCGAAATCAGAATGACGGGGGTCTGCTGCGGCGCGGCGGCCCGGCACGGAAGGAGCGAACCGCAGCTCGCCGCGGCAAGCCATAAGCCGGCGGCTACCCTCTCGGCCGGGAAAAATCGCCTCGCACGCATCCCTGCAATCAATGTATCGCATCGAGGGGCCGCCACAGTGTGCGGATTCGGCCCACTTGACGTCCCGTTTTCCCCGGCAATACAATTGATACAGTTACACTTAAATCATGCTTCCGGGAGGCGGTGCGAAATGATGCCTGCTCGTCTTTGGATTTCGTGCTCAGCCATTAGCTTGGTATTCACGATTAACCTTAGTTATGCGGACAAGAACGAACAGCCGCAGAACACAGATGCCCAGGGCCGCGAGACCATCGCCAAGCCGCTAACCGAGAAGCAAAGGAAGAAGCGCGAGGCCAAGCTCCGCAAGGAGCTCGAGACACCCTACAAGAAGTGGCTGAACGAAGACGTCGTTTACATCATCACCGATGAGGAACGGACGGCCTTCCACCGGCTGAACACCGATGAGGAGCGCGAGCAGTTCATCGAACAGTTCTGGCTGCGCCGCGACCCGACTCCGGACACCATAGAAAACGAGTTCAAGGAAGAGCACTACCGCCGCATCGCGTATGCCAACGAGCGCTACGCTTCGGGCATTCCCGGATGGAAAACGGATCGCGGCCGGATCTACATCACTTACGGCCCTCCGGATGAAATCGATTCGCATCCATCCGGCGGCAGTTATGAGCGGCCAATGGAAGAGGGTGGCGGCCAGACTTCAACCTACCCGTTCGAGACATGGCGCTACCGCTACATCGAAGGCATCGGGAACGACATCAATATCGAGTTCGTCGATCCGACGATGAGCGGCGAGTACCACATGACCATGGACCCGTCCGAGAAAGACGCCCTGCTGTACGTGCCCAACGCCGGCCTCACCATGATGGAGCAGCTGGGCATGTCCAACAAGACCGCGCGCTTCAACCGCACCGATGGCACGCACATGGGGGTTCCCGAGAGCCAGTTGCCGGCCAGCATGCAGGAGTTCGAGCGGCTCGAGCGGTTCGCCAAGCTGCAGAAACCGCCGGCCGTCAAATTCAAGGATCTGGAAGCCGCGGTCAGCACGCACATCACCTTCAACATCCTGCCCATCAAGGTGCAAGCGGATTACATCAAGGTCACCAACAGCTCGGTGCTGACCAACATCACCATGCAAGTGGAGAACAAGGACTTGCAATTCCAGTTGAAGGACAGCGTCCAAAGGGCCGCGCTCAATATCTACGCGCGCATCACCACGATGTCGCGGCGGGTAGTGAACGTTTTCGAGGAGCCGGTCGAGATCACGTCGCCGCCCGAAATGCTGCAGGCCGTCGCCACCAAGTCATCGATTTATCAGAAATCGATTCCGCTCGCGCCCGGCATGTACCGGCTCAACGTGGTGGTCAAGGACGTCATCGGGGGCAATATGAACAATTACGAGATGGCGCTCACCGTACCACATTTCGACGACGAGAAGCTCTCCTCGAGCACCCTGATTCTGGCGGATTTGATCGAAAAAGTGCCTACCCGGAGCATCGGCGCCGGCCAGTTTGTGGTGGGCGATTCGAAGGTGCGGCCCCGTTTGAACATCACCTTCCGGCATGACGAGAAGATGGGCATCTATTTGCAGCTCTATAATTTCGGGCCGGATGAAAAGACCCAGAAGCCCAACGGCACAGTGCAATACGAGGTCTTGAAGAACGGCACCAACGAGAAAATTTTCGATTTCAGCGAGGATATCGCCAAGATGCCGGATGCCTCGGCGCAGCAGGTGACCATCGAGAAGATACTACCCCTGCAAACCCTCAAGCCGGGGCAGTATACTCTGAAGATGAAGGTTACGGATAGGAACCGTAATCAGACGTTAACACCCAGCGCCACATTTACGGTAACCTAAAGGGCGTGCGGGCTCTGCCTGCTGGTTTACTGATGGATCACGGAAGATTGAGACCGGTGACCGGAAGGTTCGCTACTTCCAGAGCAACCGCGCTTCTGGTGGCTGGTCTTGTGTTCCCCGCTGTGCCCACCTTTGCCGCCACTGCCGCGAAACTCTCGGGCGGCATCACCGGCTCGGTGCGGGATGGCTCCGGGATCCCCCAAATGGGCGCATCCATCCTGCTGTTCAATCACCAGGATCGTCTGGCCGCGCGCGCGCTGACGGACGAGAATGGGGCTTTCTCTTTCCTGAGCCTGATGCCGGACGTGTATGCCATCCGCGTCAGCCTGCGCAGTTTCATCCCCGTGTTCCGCGACAACATCGTAGTGCAGCCGGGCGTGCGCAGCGTGCTGAACGTCAGCGTATCGACGCTATTCAGCACGATTCAATTGGTGACTCCTCCGCCGGGCGAACTGGGGCTCATGAGCGATGATTGGAAATGGGTGCTGCGCACCTCCAGTTCCACCAGGCCCATCCTGCGCATTCTGCCCAATCTCGATCCCAATTCGAAACCCGACCGCCCCGCGCACGCCAGCGCGGTGTTCTCCCAATCACGCGGCCTGGTGCAGCTTTCGGGCGGAGATGGCGGCCAGGTTTCAGGTTTTGGCAATGAAGCCGACCTTGGCACCGCGTTTGCATTCGCCACATCGCTGTTCGGAAGCAATCAGGTTGCGGTCAGCGGGAACCTGGGATACACGGGCCAGACCGGCATGGCGTCGGCCGGATTCCGGACCAGTTATACGCGCGACCTGGGCGTCGCCAGCCCCATGGTTTCGGTCACCATGCGGCAGACGATGATGCCGCGCGTGGGCGAGGCGCTCCTCGGTGGCCCGGCCATGGGCGAGCTGCCTCCGCTGCGCACGATGTCGGTGAGCCTGGGGGATCACGCCCAGATTTCCGACTCTCTGCGCCTGCAATACGGTTTTTCGCTCGACATGGTATCGTTCCTCGACCGGCTCCATTACGTGAGTCCCTACGCGCGCCTCGATTACTCGCTGTCCGATTCGAGTAAAGTCGATCTCTCCTTCACATCGGGCAATGCCCGGCCGGACCTGGGGGCGAGCCCGGCGGTTCTCGATGCCGGGTTGCAGAATGATCTCAACGCCCTGTCGCTGGTGCCCCGCTTATCGCTGCGCCAGGGCCGGGCCAGGGTGCAGCGCGGCGAAGATCTCGAATTGGGCTATTCCCGCAAGATAGGCTCGCGCACTTATCGCGTTTCCGGCTATCGCGAGCGTGTGACGAACGCCGCTTTGACCATCGCCGGCGCCGGCGGCTTTTATGCAGGCGGCGATATCCTGCCGGATTTGTTTTCCAATAGCTCGATATTCAATGCGGGCGATTACCAGACGCTGGGTTACACCGTGGCCGTCACCCAGGACCTGGGCGACAGGTTCAACGTCAGCGTGATGTACGGCTCGGTGGGCGTGCTGGCGCCGCGCTCGAACGAACTGGCTGGCGCCGATCTGGAAGGATTGCGCTCCACTATCCAGGCCGAGCGCCGCAACGCCGTCACCACCAAAAGCACGGGGACACTACCCAAAACCGGCACGCATTTCATCGCCAGCTACCAGTGGATGGACCAGCGGTCGGTCACGCCGGGCCATGTTTATTCCACCGACCCCATGCGTCCCGAGGCCGGGCTGAATCTCTACGTGCGCCAGCCGATTCCCACGTTCTTCTCGCTCCCTTGGCGCATGGAGGCCAGCGCTGATCTGCGCAATTTGCTGGCCCAGGGATACCTGCCGCTTTCCGCGGGAGGCCAGCGCCTGCTGCTGGTACAGACCCCGCGCAGCGTCCGCGGCGGCCTGAGCTTCATTTTCTAATCGCTCTTTAGCCCGCCACCTGAATCACCGCCGCGCCGCGCACTTCATCGTCCTTCAACGCGTTCAGCGCGCGGTTCGCCTCCGCCAAAGGAAACACCTGCACCTGCGCGCGTATAGGAATCTCCGCCGCCGCGCGCAGGAAATCCTCGCCGTCCTGCCGCGTGTTGTTGGCTACGCTGCGCACCACACGCTCGTGATAGAGCAGGTCGTAATCCATGGCCGGTATTGTGCTCATGTGAATTCCGGCCAGCACCAGCGTGCCCCCTTTCTTCAGAGCGCGCAACGCCGCCGGCACCAGTTCCCCGGCGGGCGCGTAAATGATGGCGCTATCCAAGGGCTTCGGCGTGGACCCGTTCGAGTACCCCACCCAAACGGCGCCCAGTTCACTCGCCAGCTTCTGGTGCGCGGCATCGCGAGTGAACGCGTAGACCTCGGCACCCCAGTGCCGCGCTACCTGGATCGCCAGCAGTGCCGCCGAGCCAAATCCGTAGAAGCCCAGCCGCCCGCCTCTCTCGATTCCCGAAAGGCGCAGTGCACGGAATCCGATGATCCCGGCGCAGAGCAGCGGCGCGGCGTCCAGATCAGAAAACGATTCCGGAATCACATAGGCGAACGCTTCCGGTGCGACGGCGTATTCCGCATAGCCGCCATCCACCATCCAGCCGGTGAACGTGGCATTGTCGCAAAGGTTTTCCTTGCCCGCGCGGCAGTATTCGCACAGGCCGTCGGTTTTGTGGAGCCACGCAATGCCCACGCGGTCGCCGGCATGAAACCGGCGCACTCCCTCTCCCAGCGCCTCGATCCGTCCCACCACCTGATGGCCCGGAATCACCGGCGATTTGCGCGGCTTGAGCTCGCCCTCGACTATATGCAGATCCGTCCGGCAGACTCCGCAGGCCGTCACCCGCACCAGCACCTCGCCGGCCGCGGGCGCGGGCTTCTCCACCTCCGCCAGTTCGAGCGGGTTCGTCTTCACCGCCGCGGGAGCGCGGAGCAGGCAGGCTTTCACGCGTTCCAGCCGGAAAGCGCGGCGATGTCCCAGTCCGCTTTGTCGCGAATCTTCACATGGCTGCCGGAATAGATGCCGTGCACGGCGGCGTTCTCTATGGCGCGCCCCTCGGCATCCACGGTTCCCGCGAGTGTTACCGGACGCGGCGCGAGCGAGGCCGCCACATCCGGAAGATCGGTGTGGCGAAGCAGGCCCGGCACGAAGTTGGCGAAGGTGTGGTCGTAATTCTCCGTCTCCACGATGCTCTGGAATGAAACCAGGCCGCCGGCAAGGTAAAGCTCGCTGATGTTCTTGTCGAGCGCCGCCGCGAACAGTGCGGGCACGGTAAGTTTGCTGCGCGCCGCCAGAACCACGCGCCGGCCTCCAAGGGCGGGGTGTTTGCCGAGGCCGGACGCCAGCGCCACGATATCGCTCACGCGCTGCCCGACCAGCGGCCGTCCCAGAATCAGCGAGGCCCAAGCGTAATTCTCTTCGCTTTGATGCGGGCGCGTGTAACCCGGTTCGCCATGCCCGAACTCCGGCGCCAGGTCGCCGATGCCCCGCACGTCGGCCACGCACACCGGGTAGCCGCGCGCCGCCAGCGCCTGGTAGAGCTCGCCCTCGGTCCAGCGGCGATTACGCCCCCCGGCATCGAGCGCCAGCACTACCGGTTTGTCGCTCTTACCGACGCGCGGCAAAAAGAGCCACGCCGGCACCCACACTTTGGGCGCCGAAGCCACTTCCACGGCTTCGATATCGATCTCGCGCGAGGGCACGCGGCGCAAAGTCGCCATCGCCGCGTGATCCGGCGGCGCAATGCCCAGCAACTCGCGCAAATCCGCGGGCGTCTTCTCCACCACGCGCGCTTTGCTCATCGCGAACGGAGTGAGGCCGCCAAACGAGCGCACCACGTTGCCCGATTCGGCGACCCACAGCGTCTTGACAGGCTCGGGAGCCACCGGCGGCTCCTGCTCGATCCGGCGGCTGCTGCCTTTGAGCCAGCGCTCGAACCAGTTGTAGACCTCCAGCCGCGTGTCGTACTCCAGGCTGTGCGGCAATGGCGTGTCCACCCATCGCAGGCGGTCCTCGTGCCCCAGCGTCCCATACACCTTCTGCAGCTTTTGAAATTCTTCCCAACCATTCGTGATGTAGGCGGGTGAATAGGTGCCGAAGAAATCCTTGTCGCTCACCGAAACCAGCAGCGGTTTGGGCGCGAAGGGGTACATCGTGTCCCAGCGGTCGAAACCGAGCGGCCCAGAACCTGGAAAGTCCTGCTCGGCATCGTCGGTGGATCCGGGCGGATTGAAGTTCGCGCAGGCGATGTTCTCCGTATTACCGCTGCACACCACCGCCGCGGCCAGGCGATCGTCCGCCGCCATCAGCAGCATGGTGAGCGTGCCGCCGCCCGATTGTCCCGTGCCGCCGATGCGTTTGGCATCCACCATGGGCAGTGACGCCAGGTAATCCAGGCTGCGTATCGCGTCCCACACCTGCAGACGCGCGCAGGTATCGCCCACCAGCAGCATCTGCTTGCCGGGCACCGTGTGCTCGTCGTCCGACGACGAGAGGCGTGTGTGGGTGCCCGCGCTGTCCGGGTAGTAAACACGCTCGCCCTGTCCCATGGGATCGAATGCCAGGACCACGTATCCCAGGCGCGCGAGCCCCTGGCAGCAGCGCTGGTATTGCTGGTACTCCTTCCCGTTGTCGGAATGTCCCATTTGAAACAGCACCGCTGGATAAGGCGGAGCGCCGGACGTCGGAACATAAAGATTCGCGGCGACGTGAAAACGCGGCCGGCTCTGGTACAGAACCTTCTCGACGCGGTAACCGTCGCGCTCGAACGAGCCAATCTTTTGCGCCTCGAGCGGCGTGCGCTCCGGCTCGCCGCCTACCAATTTCCAGAATGTTTCGCGCGCCCAGCGCTGGCGGGCCCGGATCGCCTCAGGGGTTTTCAAGCGCTCGATTTCGCGATTGCGCCGCTGGTACGCCTGTTCCGCCAGATCGCGCAGATAGTCCGGCAGACACCGCGGATAATCGCGATAGGCTGTGCCCGGAAATGATTTTTGGGAAAGAGCCGGCGATCGCAAAAGCGCGCCCGCAGCAGGTAAAGCGAGAAGCTGTCGTCGTGTCATCGTCAGATGACAGTCTATCGCAGCGCGCTGAGGCGCGCGCCACAAGGCAGTGCAGTGCGCTAGTACGTTGCGCGGCCGCCGCTGGCGTCGTAGCACTGGCCGGTCACGAAGGAGCAATCCGGGCTTGCCAGGAAATGCGCCACCGCCGCGATCTCTTCGGGAGAACCGGTGCGGCGCATGGGAATGCGCTGCGTCATGTAGTCCACTTGCTCCGGCGTCAACTGATCGAGGATGTGGGTGCGGACGACGGCGGGCGCGATGGCATTGACGCAAATCCCCTCGGTGGCGACTTCCTTGCCCACGGACTTGGTGAAAGCGATCACCGCGGCCTTAGTGGCGGAATAGGGCGACATGTTCGGGTTGCCCTCTTTTCCGGCGATGGAGGCGATGTTCACGACGCGGCCGTAGCGGCGGCTGCGCATGTGGGTAATTGCGGCCCTGGTGCAGTGGACCACGCCCATCAGGTTGATGCCAATGACGTGGTGCCAGTCCTGATCGGTCTGCTCCCAAATCGGCGCTGCCTTGCCGCCGATGCCCGCGTTGTTGACTAGAATGTCGATTTGCCCCTGGCGCGCGATGATAGCAGCGATGGCGGCGTCCGCCGATTCCGACCGCGCGATGTCGATCTCGAGCGGAAAGGCGCTGCCGCCGATAGAGCGCGCGACTTGGGCCGCGCCCGCGAGATTGAGGTCGGCCACGGCGACGGCAGCCCCGGCTTTGGCCAGGCGCCGCGCGATAGCTTCCCCGATCCCGGTGGCGGCGCCGGTCACGAGGGCCGTCTGCCCGGTAAGCTCGAAAGCCATCCGCTACTCTTCTTTGACGACCTTGACCGTGATCTCGACCGGCACTTCCCGGTGCAGCCGCACCGTGATCTTGTACTCGCCGAGCTGCCGGATAGGCTCGTCGAGCTGGATCTTCCGGCGGTCGATGGTGAGGTTCTGCTTCTCGAGAGCCTCGGCGATGTCTTTGGAGGTGACCGATCCGAAGAGCTGCTCGTTCTCGCCGGCCTTCTGGGCAATGCTCACTGTGACATTGCCTACGATCTTGGCCAAATCCTCAGCCTCGCCCTTCAGCTTGGTTTCGCGCCGCAGGTGCGCCTGGCGCTCCTGTTCCACGATCTTCTTGTTGGCTTCACTAGCCGGTACGGCCAGCCGATTGGGCAGCAGGTAATTGCGCGCGTAGCCCGCGGCCACCTTCACCACCTGGCCGCGTGCGCCGAGTTTGTCGATGTCTTCTCTGAGTATGATTTCCATGAATGATCTCCATGACCGCTCCGTTACCGTCGCGGCTCGGTTTCACGTGTTACCGGGCCGCGAACGTTAGAGAGCGGTGCTCTTAAATCGACGCCGCGAACGGCAGCAAGGCGATGTTCCGCGCCTTCTTGATGGCGTCGCTCAGTCGCCGCTGGTGTGGAGCGCAAACGCCCGAGATGCGCCGCGGAACGATCTTGCCCCGCTCGGCGATAAAGCTCGTCAGCATCCGCACGTCCTTATAGTTGATGTCGTCGATCCGCTCGACACAAAACCGGCAAACTTTTTTGCGCCGGAAATACTGCTTCTTCTGCGTGGCGACGGCTTTGTCGCCGCCCGTGGGCCTCTGGCCCGCGCTGCCCGGTCTTCCCTTGAATTCCGCCATATTGATTCTCCTCGCCTACTCAGCCGGCGCCGCTTCGCCGAGCATCTGCAGCGACACCGACGGTTGCGCCGGCGCGGGCGGAGCCGCGGTGGCCTTACGGTGCGCCCGCTTGTCGCGGTCCTTCTTGCGCTTCTCCAGGCGTTTCAAAGTCTCATCGATGCGCACCGTCAGAAACTTGATCACCAGGTCGGACACGCGCAAGCGCCGCTCGAACTCCTTTACCGTCTCGGGCTGCGCATTGAACTGAAACAGCACGTAAGCGCCTTCGCGATACTTGTCGACTTTATACGCCAGCCTGCGCTTGCCCCACTTGTCGGCTTTATCCACGGACCCGCCGGCAGCGGTGACCACCGATTTCATCTGTTCGATGAACTGGTCGATCTCCTCTTCCGCCGCGTCCGGCTTCACAATGAACAGCTCTTCGTAGATCCTCATTCATCCTCAGTTTTTGAACCTTGGGCGCGACGATTGAATTTCGTCATGGACTTTTCGACGCCTTCGGCGATTATGGAAGCGACTGCATCAGCCCCGCGGCCAACCAGCTCTTCCGCCTGCTCACGCTCGGACCGCTTGATGGGCGAGAGCAGGTATTCCACCCCATCCCGGAGCTTGTAGCCCGGGTTGATCCCGAGCCGTACTCTTACAAAATCCGTTGTCCCCAGCCGGTCGATCACCGATTCCGGGCCGTGATGCCCGGCGGCCGATCCGCGCGGCTTGATTTTCAACTCGCCCCAAGGCAGATCCAGCTCGTCGTACACAAGAATCAGGTCCGCCGGCGTCAACGAGTGCTTCACCATCAGCGGCTCGACCGACGTGCCGCTGAGATTCATATACGTTTGCGGCTTGGCCAGTAACACCGGTTTGCCGGCGACCTCGCCCACACCAGTCAGCGCCTTGGAATCTTTCCGGTTCACGTGTATCGAGTTTCTTTCGGCCAGCAGATCGATGACCCGGAATCCCAGATTGTGAGGAGTATTCTCGTACTCTTCCCCCGGATTCCCGAGGCCCACAACCAGGAACATTCCGGGCTACTTTTTCTTGGGCTTGGCTTCGGCCTTCGGCTCGCTCTTTGCTTCGGCCTTGCCCTCCGCCTCGCCCTCCTCTTCCTTCTTGCCCTTCTTGATGACTTCGGGCTCCGCCGGAGCGCCTTCAACAGGCACGGCAGCGGCCTCCGCGGGTGCGGGCTCCGCCTCCACCTTGATGGTGACGACGTGTGCGATCACCGAATCCGGCGCGCTGATCAGCTTGATCGAGGCGGGCATTGCGATGTCGCTCGCGCGCTTGCTCTGACCGATCATCAGCTCGCTGACGTCCACGTCGAAATGTTCCGGAATCTCGTCGGGCAGACACTCGATTTCGATCTCGCGGGTGATGAGCTCGAGCAGCCCGCCTTGCACCTTCACGCCCGGCGGCTCGCCATGAGTGGCGACCGGTACGGCCACGGTGATGCGCTTGGTCAGATCGATGCGTTTCAAGTCCACGTGCAGCAGGTGGCCCTTGATGGGGTCGAACTGCCCGTCCACCACCATGACCGGCGAGTTCTCGCCGCCCGCGACGCTCAGGTTGAAGATGGTATTGTGGCCGGTCTTGCTGTGCAGAATCCGCGAAATTTCACGGGGGCTGACTGCTACCGGGACGGGGTCTTTGTAGGCGCCGTAGATGACGGCGGGGATCATCCCCGCGCGCCGCGTGCGGCGTGCTTCATTCTTGCCGCGGGAGGCACGCGCCTCGGCCGCGACCGTCGTTTCGGTTCTCATTGCATCTCCTTACGCCGGCCGGCAAGTCCGAAACGCAAATGCGCTTGACGTGGGTTGCGGCCGCGAATCTCTAAACAAACAGAATACTGACTGAAGTCTCCTCGTGAATCGATTGCACGGCCCGGGCCAGCAACGGCCCGACCGTCAGCGCCTTGATCTTGCCGCACTGCTTCGCTTTTTTCGAAAGCGGAATGGAATTCGTTATCACCACTTCCTTGAGACGCGATTTCGTGATCCGCTCCACCGCCGCCCCCGACAGCACGGCGTGCGTGGCGCAGGCGGAAACGCTCGCCGCGCCGTGATCGAGCAGGGCGTCGGCGCCCTTCACCAGGGTACCGGCGGTGTCGATCAGGTCATCCACCATCAGGCAGTTGCGGTCCTTCACTTTTCCGATCACGTTCATCACTTCGGCTACGTTGGCCTCTTCCCGGCGCTTGTCGATAATCGCCAGAGGCGCGTTCAACCGCTTGGCGAAGGCCCGGGCGCGCTCCACGCCACCGGCGTCGGGCGACACGACGGTGAGGTTCGGAACCCCTAGCGGCTTGAAATAATCGATCATCACCGGCGTGCCGAACAGGTGGTCCACCGGGATATCGAAGAATCCCTGGATCTGCGCCGCGTGAAGATCGAGCGTGAGCACGCGGTCCGCGCCCGCCGCTTCAATCAACGTCGCCACCAGTTTCGCTGAGATGGGAACGCGGGGTTTATCCTTGCGGTCCTGCCGGGCGTATCCATAATAGGGTAACACTGCCGTGATGCGCTCCGCCGAAGAGAGCTTGAGCGCGTGCGTCATAAACAGCAGTTCCATGATGTGGTGATCCACCGGCGTGCAGGTGGGCTGCACCACGAACACGTCGGCGCCGCGCACGTTCTCCTGGATCTGGATGTTGTTCTCGCCGTCCTCGAAGGCCCTCACCTGGGCCTGCGCCAGATCGACCCCGAGGTTCTGGCAGATCTCCACGGCCAGCGCCGGGTTGGCGCTTCCGCTGAAAATCTTGATGCGCTCCGGGTTCATCGCGCGTACCGGCTTTGGGGCGGCCATAGTTTGTCTTTGGTGTGCGATTGCAGCCTTTTCCACCACTCCGCACGATACCGGGAGCGGCTCACCAGATTAATTGAAAATACCCTTTCCTCTCGCAACGACTGAAGGGCGCGATGAAGCTTGTCGCGCTCGGAAAACAACCCGAAAACCGCGGACCCGCTGCCACTCATCAGCGCGGGCCGGGCACCCAATTTCAGCAGACCCTGCTTGATCGATTTTAACTCGGGATGCTGGCGAAAGACGACGCTCTCGAAATCATTTTCTCCCCAGGGAGCATCCCACGCGCCAGACAGTCCCGCGCTCTCGCGCCAGGCTGTGGACTGGAAACTAACTATTTTATTTTGTGTTGATTCCGATGTCAACGCGGCACTCAGGCGGCGGTAGGCGTCGGCCGTGGATACGTGGATCTCGGGCGCGACCACCAGGCCCACCCGCGCCCGCCGGTCCGGAAGCGGATAGAGTTCGGTGCCCCGGCCGACTGCCACTGCCGCGCCGCCCAGGAGAAAAAACGGCACATCGCTGCCGAGTTGGCCGGCGATTTGGATGAGCGCGGGCCAGTCGAGCACTTTGCCCGCGACGACCGGCAGCCCGAGCAGCACCGCCGCGGCGTCAGACGATCCTCCACCCAGCCCGGCGCCCATCGGAATGCGCTTGTCCAGGTGAAACTCGACGCGGCCGGTGAGCCGTATGGCGTCCAGGCACGCTTCGGCCGCCCGTGCGATGAGGTTGTCGGGAATATCGATCTTGCTGTTCACCCGGATGGCGGTCTTGCGCGACGGCGTAAACGCGACCGTGATGCGGTCGGCGAGCGAAATGGTCTGGAAGATGGTGCGCAGCTCGTGGTAGTTGTCCGGCCGCCGGTAAAGGACCCGGAGATCCAGATTGATTTTGGCGAAAGCGAGGAGCCGCGCGGTGCGCGCACCGCCGGTCATTTGTCGTACTGCAGCATGGAGAATACGTCGTGGCCGGCGAGTTTGGCGCGGCCTTTGAGGAAGGTCAGCTCGACTACGAACCCCAGGCCCACGATCTTGCCGCCCACTTCCTCGACCAGTTTCGTCACCGCCGCGGCCGTGCCGCCCGTGGCCAGCAGATCGTCCACGATGAGAACACGGTGGCCGTTTTCGATGGCGCCCTTGTGGATCTCGAGGCTGTCGGTGCCGTACTCGAGCTGGTAGCTGACGGCCACGCGGTCTGAAGGCAGTTTCTTCGGTTTGCGCACCGGCACGAAACCGGCGCCCAGCGCGTAGGCCAATGCGGGCGCGAAGATGAACCCGCGCGCTTCGATGCCGATCACCATGTCCACGCCCGTGCCCTGGTAGTGCTCCTTGAGCGCGTCGATGACCTCGTGGAATCCGGGCCCGTCCCGGAGCAGAGTGGTGATGTCGTAGAACAGGATGCCGGGCTTGGGGAAGTCGGGGACTTCGCGGATCAGTTTCTTGAGATGATTGCGGTCGGTCATCAGGCCTCGATGTGAAAAGTATCGTATTGTTGCACGTTGGCTTCGTGCTCTTCAACGCCGTGCACATCCGAGAAACGTGGGCCCTTCCACAGGCGGCCCGCCAGTTCAGAGAGCTGCTCCGGGGTGCCCACGGCATAAACTTCCACTCGGCCATCATCGAGATTGCGCGTGTAGCCTTTCATGTGAAGCTCCTCGGCGACGCGCTGCGCGAAGTAGCGGAACCCGACGCCTTGCACCCGGCCCCGGATCAAGTAGCGTTTGGCGATGACGTTCGACCGGGACATGCGCGACGTGTCCGTGGCGGGTCAGTACCGCGTGGCGACGTAATCGTCCAGAATCTCGATAAATTCAGCGACGATGCGGTCACCTTTGAGGGTCTTGAGGAGCCGCCCGTCGACGAACACAGGGGCTTTCGGCTCCTCCGACGTGCCGGGCAGGGAAATGCCGAGGTTGGCGTGCTTGGATTCGCCGGGACCGTTGACGACGCAGCCCATCACGGCCACGCGCATCTCTTCAACACCGCGGCGACCCTCCTTCCAGACGGGCATTTTTTCGCGCAGATAGGTCTGGATCTGGTCGGCCATTTCCTGGAAAAAAGTGCTGGTGGTGCGGCCACAGCCGGGGCAGGCGGTGACCTGGGGAGTAAAGCTGCGAATCCCCAGCGATTGCAGGATCTGTTGCGAAACAATCACCTCTTCCGTGCGATCGCCATTGGGCAAGGGCGTCAACGAAGTGCGGATAGTGTCGCCGATGCCTTCCTGCAGAAGGACGGCCAGCGCCGAGGTGGTGGCCACAATGCCCTTGGCTCCCATGCCGGCCTCGGTCAACCCGAGGTGTAGCGGATAGGCGCAACGGGCGGCAAGCGCGCGATAGACATCGATCAGGTCCTGGACTCCGCTGACCTTGGCGCTGAGGATGATCTTGTCGCGCGACAAGCCGTACCGCTCGGCGGCACGCGCGGACTCGATGGCGCTGACCACGATGGCATCGAGCGTTACGTCGCGCGCGTCCTTGGGCTCGGCCAGCCGCGAGTTTTCATCCATCATGCGGGTGAGCAAAGTCTGGTCGAGCGATCCCCAGTTGACACCGATACGGACGGGCTTCGCGTACTCGATGGCCGCCTCGATCATGGTGCGGAAATTGTCGTCGTGCTTTTTGCCGATGTTGACGTTGCCGGGATTGATCCGGTATTTGGCCAGTGCCCGCGCGCATTCGGGATACTTCTTGAGGAGGATGTGGCCGTTGTAGTGGAAGTCGCCGATGATGGGCACCGGCACGCCGAATTTGTCGAGACAATCGACGATCCTGGGGACGGCGGCCGCGGCCTCTTCGGTGTTAACGGTTACACGTACCAGTTCCGAGCCCGCCCGCGCCAGGGCCATCGCCTGGTTGACGGTGGAAGCCGAGTCGGCAGTATCGGTGTTGGTCATCGACTGGACGACGATGGGATGATCGCCACCCACTTTCACTCCCCCTACATCCACCACGGCCGCCGCGCGCCGGCGTTTTACAGCCATTAAAACCTCCGGAACTCTTGATTTTAGCATCCGGGTGGCGCTAGCATGGCCGCTTGTTCTGGAGGAGCCGGCGCGGATGACAAAACGGATCTGGGTTCTTGGCGCGTTCACGGTGCTGGTGGTATTGGCATTTTTTGTCACGGGCACGGACGCGCAGCCGGGGACGGTGAAGAAGATTGTTCCGGGCGTAAGGTTCCGCGAGGGTGACCTGATGAACCCGGGTCACGGCAACAATATCATCAGCCAGAAGCACGGCAGGCACCCATGCCCGGGCTCTCGAAAGAAACCTAATGGGGCAAATCTCCGTGCGGCTTTTTCTGCGTGATTTCTTCGTAGGTGTCCTTCACCTGGAGCGCGAGAAAC
>JACXTT010006256.1_pt1 | contig 17048 bp, 13 predicted proteins | sample 9270951 | NCBI WGS metagenome assembly JACXTT01 (sample SAMN15532306, study PRJNA645909) | rock metagenome | isolation source: weathered quartz diorite | place: Puerto Rico | collected 2017-06-21 | reverse complement strand
TTGAAAAGCCCGACCTGGTCCATCACTTTACGATCAAGAGTGTGGTGTACGGATCTATCGCGGCGATGCGTGCACGCGTCCCTGCCCGGGTGAACGCTGTTGCGGGGATGGGCTATGTTTTTACCAACAACGCACTCAAGGCGCGTTTCCTAAGGCCAATTGTGCGAAGGCTGATGGCTTGGGTGCTCCAGGGCCAGCAGGCAAGATTGATTCTGCAAAACAGTGACGATGTCGCTGCGTTCTCGAAAGCCAGGCTGGTGAGTGATCAGAGCGTGCGTCTGATCAAAGGGTCTGGCGTTGACCTGGCCCGCTTTCAGCCATCTGCCCAAAATGATCAGGCAGCAACAGAACCTACTCGCGTTGTGCTCGCGGCGCGCTTGCTATGGGATAAGGGCATAGCCGAATACGTTGCCGCAGCCCGACACTTGCAAGCGCAGGGGCTGGCCATACGCTTTTTGCTGGCGGGGGCGCCAGATTCCGGAAATCCGACCGCTATTCCCCAGGCCACTTTGGATCAGTGGTCGCGAGAAGGGGTGGTTGAATTGCTGGGGCAGGTGGGTGACATGGCTTCATTATTCGCCAAGGCCGACATCGCCGTCCTGCCCAGTTACCGCGAAGGCTTGCCCAAGAGCCTGATCGAGGCAGCTGCCTGCGAACTGCCACTGGTCACCACGGACGTGCCAGGGTGCAGGGAGGTCGTCACTCATGAGGTTGATGGCCTTATCGTTCCGGTCAAGGACGCCATGGCCCTTGCGCAGGCCATTGCCCGACTTCACGGGGCTCCCGAGTGGGCGCGACAGTTGGGCCGGGCCGCCCGCCAACGCGCCCTCATGGAGTTTGATGAGCGTATCGTTATTGATCGCACCTTGGGAGTCTATCGGGAATTGCTTGGGGCCAAGGTCTGAAAGTGCGGTCCAAAGCCAGTCTTTGAGCGGCCTGTAAGGTGGTTGATTTACGTTAAACTGGGACATCAAAACAGATCGTGTTGCTGGGGGCTTTGTAACAAGAGCAGCACGACATATAGCCGCCAAAATGCCTAATAGCGTTCTATTCAAAGTGTTTGCACTGCGCGCAGCCAGCGAAGCCGGCGCTGCGCTTTCAAGCATTGAGCCAGGCGAATGGAGCCATGCGGTCGACGAAGCCTTACTGCATCAATGTGCGCCCATGTTTCGTGAGCATCTGCGTGAATTGGGTCTGCTGAATTCACTCCCGGTGGAAGTGCAGGAACAACTGGCGCAGCTCACCCGTTATACAGCCATGAGTAATCTGCAAGGCGTGCATCAGCTCCATGAGTTGATGGCGCGGCTCAATGGCCAGGCTCCGCTGATCATCCTGAAGGGCGCTTGCCTGGCCAGAACCAGCTATCGCGATATCTCACTGCGATCCATGCGTGATCTGGATGTGCTTTCGCGATCAGAGAACATGGCGAGTGTCGGGCAAGTGCTCAGGGACCTGGGCTATGAGCAGGACCGGCGCTTTGAAGAAACCTGGGCGGATCTCCATCAAGAGCCAACATTCCTGAAGGATGAAGCGCTACCGGTTGAGTTGCATCGAAGCCTGCTTGATAAAAACACGGTGTTTGATATTGACTACGATGGCATGTGGTCTCGTGCAGTGCCTGTCGATGATATTCCCGGCCTGTTTTACATGGCGCCGGAAGATCAGTTGGCGCACGTCTGCATTCATGCGGGCTACAGCCATGAACTGGATATTGGCCTCTATGCGTTCCTCGATATCGCCGCCATGGCGCAGATGCCGGCATTCAACTGGGCGCTCTTCCTTGAGCGCACTGTGCAATGGAAGGCAACGCGCTGCGTATTTCTCACGCTGAGAATGGCGGAGATTCTTGTTGGCGCAGAGGTTCCCGTAGAAGTCATGGCTGCGCTGAAGCCTGCCGACTTCTCTGACATCGTCTTGAAGCGCGGGCTCGATGCGGTTCAGCACAAGCTTGCCGAAGGTCATGTGCCTGCCAGTCTTTTCACGCAGCTCATCATCAATCTGTTTGATCGTGAGCGCTTGCAGAAATTGCCGGGCAAGATCAAACGTCGTTTCCTGTTGAAACCCGAGGATCGCCAGACATGGAAGGGAACGCCTGGCCAAACCACTTGGTACGGGCAGCTTGAGCCCTTGATCAAAGGCATGTTCGAACTCGTGCAAAGCAGTGCAAAGCGTGAACAATTGCGTGCGCGACTCAATGGCGCACGGTTGCGTCGCTGGATGGAATCAGCCTGATGGATTCTGCTCCTGCACAAGGACTGGCTCAGCAACCGCGACAGGGAGGCTTGATCGCAAGATTGCTGCGTGAATTCATCTCGTTTGCGGGATGGAAGTCGGCAAATATGATTCTTTTGATGTTGCTTGTGGCGGGTCTTGAAGGTGCAGGCCTGATGCTGTTGGCGCCAATGCTGGAATTGGCTGGTGTTACGGGTAGCGCGCATGCGGGTCCTGCTTCGCGTGTTATGTCGGTTTTCGTTGCATTGGGATTAACGCCATCGCTCACGATGGTGCTTTGCCTCTATTTGGCACTTATTGCTGTTCACTCGGTGTTGTCATGGAAAATGAGCACGCTGACATCTGAACTGCAGCTCGGCTTTGTAGATCGTCTGCGTCAGCGTTTGTTCGATGGAATAGGCGCCGCCGAGTGGGCCTTTATGGCGCGCACGCACAGTTCAGAGTTCAGTCACGCGTTGACCGTTGATATAGGCCGTATCCAGGATGCTGTTTATTCTTCATTGCAGATCCTGACGACAGCAATAATGACGCTCGGTTATGCGGCAACAGCGTTCTACCTTTCACCTGCGTTGACCATTGGAACCATTGGCACCGGTGGCGTTCTTCTGCTCTTCCTGCGCCGGCATCACCGTAATTCATATAAGTTGGGTGAAGGCTTGACGGCATCTACCCAGCGTGTTCATGAAAATATTGGCGAGTATCTGGCCGGATTGAAGTTGGCCAAGAGCGGCAACGTACAGGCAAGGCTTTCCGCGCGCTTTTCTGAAGACATGCATGAGGCGCGTGATTCATCAGTGGCATTCATGCGTCGATATTCTGTTTCACGTGGATTATTCCGCGTGGGAGGCGCAGCGGTACTGTGTGTTTTTGTTTATGTCTCGCTAGTGCTTGCGGCCATTCCGGTTGCAACCGTACTGGCCCTCGCGTTTATCTTCACGCGCCTGTTCCCGTATCTTTCCCAAATCCAGCAAAGTTACGAGCTATTGATGCATGCGCTTCCTGCATATCATTCGTATTCCACGATGTGCGTGCGTTGTGAGCAAGAAGCGGAGCCTGCTGCGGAAGATCGCCCTTATGTTTTTTCCAGGGAAATCGTATTCAAGCAGGTGGGCTATCGTCCTGATACGAGTGATGGCGATATCGTCACAGAAATCAACTTGGCGATACCTGTGTACAGCACTACGGCATTGATCGGGCCATCGGGCGCGGGCAAGAGTACCTTGGCTGATTTGTTGGCGGGCCTGCTTGCACCAACGGCAGGATCCATCATGGTTGATGATCGTGAGCTCACCGATCGTCGTGCCTGGCGCGAGCGTGTTGCCTATGTGCCGCAGGAAACTTTTTTATTCAATACCAGCGTTCGTGAAAATCTCTTGTGGACGACACCGGAAGCCAATGATGAGATGCTGTGGGACGCGCTTGAGCATGCGGCGGCCGCAGAATTTGTGCGTGCACTGCCTCAAGGGCTGGATACAGTATTGGGCGAACGTGGTATTCGCTTGTCAGGTGGAGAACGTCAACGCCTGGCCATCGCGCGCGCGCTTTTGCGCAAGCCATTTTTGCTGGTTCTGGATGAAGCAACCAGTGCCTTGGACAGGGATAATGAAATACATATCCAGACCACTTTATCCAAGCTGCATCGTCAACTCACCATCCTGCTGATTGCACATCGTCCGGCTACTATCATGTGTGCGGATCGTGTTGCGACCTTGCAGAATGGGCGCTTGGTGAAGACCGAAATGCAGACAGTTTCTTAATAAGAACAATCCATAAGTCCAACCAATGCCAAGCTTGCCCTGTCGAATTGCTTACGATCTTGTTGTCCAGAGTGAGATCGAGTTGCCGGAATTGCTGATTGCTCCACCTGAGCGTTTACGGCGCGAGGTGGACGTGCATATTCGAATACAGCCCGTGGATCCTGCCGGGATCAAGGGCGGAAAGCCGGTCGATGACTGGTTGTGGATCACTGCGCAGGAGCTCTGGATGGATATTTCAGACGTCGCGCGCTTTTTGATCCGTGATGGTCGCGAAATCCTGATTGATCCCGTGCCGGGCGTGGACGAAGAAAGTATCCGTGTTTTCCTGCTGGGCTCTGCCTTTGGTGCCCTGTTGTTCCAACGGGGGTTCCTGGTTCTGCATGGCAACGCAATCCAGCTAGGCAATCAATGCATGATCTGTGTTGGTGATTCTGGTGCTGGAAAATCCACTCTGGCAGCGGGCCTGATGAAGCGTGGCTATCCAATATTGACCGACGATGTTGTTCCGGTTGACGCGCAATGCAAGGCGCTACCAGGATTTCCGCGTATCAAACTCTGGCAAGAGACTGCTGATCGCTTGGGCATCAGTACGCAGGGACTGCGCCGCATACGTCCCGATATTGAGAAATTCGATTTCCCGCTGGGCCAGCAATTTGTCGAGGAGTCGCTGCCGATACGCTGGATCTATGTTCTGGAGAGTCATGATCGCCCCGATTTCCTGCTGGAATCCATCCAGGGCATGGCTCGTTTTGCGTATCTTTATGAAAATACCTATCGCATGAGTTTCCTGGAAGGCATGGAACTCAAGCCCGTGCATCTCAAGCTGTGCAGTGAGCTTTCTGCTCAAATTCGCCTGGTAAAAGTAACGCGCCCTGCAAATGGTTTTGAGTTGGATGCCTTGATGGATCGCATCATTGGGGACGCTCTGGCAAACCCCTGAGCAAGCCGCCCTGGAGGGTTTGCAGCAATTCAGCACCCCAGCCCGCATTGCCTTCCAACAGGCGGGGGCCATCTGGCGTGACAATCCAGTCCCAGGCAATTTCGCGGATGTCAGGGAAAAATGCATGTGCCTGGCAACTGTATTTCGCGATTTCGATCCATGAAGGTATGAGCGCATTCGGAGCCAGGCGCGAGGCAACTCGAGCGGTTTCCAGTCGGTCATCTTCCGAGATAAGTGCATCGGGCGGGAAGGCCAGGATAGCTCCGGAGATCGTATCTATTGGCAGAAAGCTGTGGAATGAACTGCCGGTTTTCTCATCATGCGCTGCGGGGATTTCCAGGATTGCGCTGAGGCAATCCAACATTCCTGCGTTGCGTCGACTGATAAAGCGCAGGGTAATGGCGTCACTTTCAGCGCTGAGATTCTCCAGGTCAGGATGATTCTGCAGGAGTGGTTGTATCAGGACATCATCAAGGTTCAGTAATTTTTTCCAGGCAGCTTCAACTGTTTCGGAAGTATCCAGTGCAGGGCCTTTGTAAACATGTCCACGCAAACCATTCGGGGATTGCCATGCAGAGAATGCACCAATTCCACGACTCCCCGAACGAGTTTTGCAGAATAGTTTGGTATCGGTTTTGAACCAATCTCGAAGGCTGCCAGTGCTTGATCGTGGTATGCAAGTATGGGTGGGCACCATGGGTAGCCCGGCTTCGGTGAATTTTTGCGAAAGCGCTTGCTTGTCTTGTATGAGTGCCAGCGAGGAGCGCGTGAATCCCAGTGTATGGCTGCGCCAGGCGTGGTAGGCGGCAGTCTCATGATCAAAAATGTAATCAAGTACAGACGATGAGTTTCGATACAGCTTGAAGACATAGATTTGTTTGGGTGGAATGCACCACGCCAGGCTCAAGGTTAATGTGCGCCACGCTTGTTGCTTGAGTGAGAGGCCTTCATTTTTCTTGATCTCTGGGCCGAGAATGCGAACCGCGCGCCAAGTGTCACGCCATGCATCAAGGCTGATCCAGCGCAGCCATAGCCAGAGTTCCAGCAACAGCCACAGTGGGCGCGGAAAATGAGTAGGGGCGGACCACCAGAGGTGGCGATGTTGCCGGATGCGGATATCTTGATTTGGCAACAAGTATCGCCAGTTCATCAAGCCATGCGGGAGGCTGCCAAAGAGTTCACGCCTTAAATAGCGTAAACCGCGGTTGAGCAGTTTTTTTACGTTTCTGGATTCCCGTGTAGCCAAAGATTCAGTCTTCTGATCGCATGGACATTTTGTTGGAAGGCCGTCGAAAATGCATCGTTCTGAGGCTCTTGGGAAGCATACACAATTTGTTCCTTGAATTTTTTCCTGTCAATGAACTCATCAAGCAACGGATGCAAATTGTTGTCCAGTTGCCTTGCCAGGTTTGTTGTCCAGCGTATGCGGCTTATATCAATCTCTTCAAATGCCCGTTGGCGCAGGAGCGGGATGTCTCTTGAAAGATTCCAGGTGACTTCGTGGGGAGCTATTCCGTCAACCGCTCTTCGATGCAAATAACGCCCAATGCCCCGGGGGCCCACCTTTTCATAGCTTGGGGTGGACAGATATTGCTGTACGAGTCGAGTGTCCCACAGCGGCCAGCGGTACTCGACGCCATAAGATGCTGCCATCAATGTGCACGATTCGAATCGTGCAGAAAGCAAGGGAGAGGATAGATAGTATCCAAGGATGAAGTCATTGATACGTCTATACGGACCATCGTAAGTCGCATCCAGCATGTAAGTGTCGAATGTCGAGTAGCGATCTGCGATATCAGTGCGAAGTAATTTGTGCGGCCAACGGGCTTTCCATGCTGCGAGCACAGTTGGATTGTATTGGTGCCGTTTGCGTCCGGTAACTGCTACCTTGCCCAAACGAAGAGTGCGTGTGATCAGATTTCCCGGGAGCACATTCCACAGCTGTTGCAATTGACCTGAGTCCAGGTATTCGTACCTCAACAGGCATCCACCCGAACTTGTCACGACTTCATCGCCGCCAAATCCCGAGAAAAGTGTGCGTATTCCTCTTTCGCTGCATGCTTGATGGAAGATGCGTGCGGAGTTTCCACTGTAGTTTTCTGCCGGAAACCCTAGGACCTGCAGGCTTCGTTGAACCGCTGAATCACTATTCCCGATGGCATCATCTGCAGACACGATGTAGTTGTGCACGATCTTGTGCATGAGGCTGGTTTCCAGGATTAATTCTGGATGAGTCTCATAGAAAGCGACGCCCATGTTGTACAGCCGGTCACCTGGCTCTCCCAGCAGGTGTGCAACGCAGGATGTGATGCTGCCTGAATCAAGCCCCCCGCTATTTTCCGATGCAAGGGGATAATCACTTTTCATCCGGCAGCGAACTGCTTCCTCGAACTTTTCTCGATAAGCCTCTACCCAGCGCACATCACGTTTAGTGGCCGTGGGTGCGTCATCGTGAAAATGGAACCATTGGCGCATGCGTTGGTGGCCGTTGGCGTCCACACTCAGGCAGTGTCCTGCAGGTAGCTTGGCAACGGATTGATACGCGGTCTTCAGGGACCTGGCGGAACTGCCAATAAGATAATGCGCGATCCATTCTGGATCGGGTTTTAGCGACAAGGATTCTATTTTTAGAAGCGCTGCGACCGTCGTGGCAAAGGCAAGTACTTTGTCATTTAGAACGTAGTAAAGCGGTTTGACCCCGACCGCATCGCGAACAAGGAATATTTTTTGTTGTGCAGGGTCTGCAATTGCAATGGCAAAATCGCCAACGAGCTGCTCAGGCAGGGATTCTCCCCATCGTTGCCATGCGCTGATGAGCAACTGATTGTCAGAGATATCTTGCCGGGATTTTGAATCAATACCCAGATGGCTGCAGAGTTCCGTGCGGTTATCCAATCGCCCCCAGAAAGCGAGTGCGACGCCTGTCTTGGGACAGGTGCAGGGTACATGCTCGTCGTGGGATTCGTGAGAGTTAAAGACTCTCTGGGCCATCAGCCAAAACGGCCCCGCCTGCCAGGTGCCTTCTCGGTCAGGGCGGTGAAAGGGGGAGAGTGCCGAACCAATGCTTGCGGGGTTGACGAGATCAAGAGGCGCTAAAGCTGAGTGAAGTGTCAGCAAGCCTGCAAACATAAGTGACCTCGATGTCTGTCGCTACAAGACTAAATAGAGATGTGCAGGCAACACCACTCACTAGGACGCAACAGACTAATCCCTTGCTCAAGGCATTCATCAGCAGCTAACAATTGTTAGCTGATGGCTTTTTTACTGCTGTTGTCGCACGTGTTGTTGCCGGTTTCAAAAGCAACATCAACTTTTGTGCATTTGACCTTCGTCGCTGATAAATCCAGCGATACGATGCGGGGAGCTGCATAAACCCGCTTGGCTGCACCGACGGGTGAGCGCTTGTCGCCAGAGTAAGACGTGGTCTGGTTGGTAGATCTGGAAGTCATGATGGCCATCCTTGGTTTTACAGATACGTGAGCTAGTGGGCTCACCCCGCACTGCACCTAAGTCGCACAATCCCGAAACATGGCGATAAAGTCTTTGATTGCCACAGTTCTTGTAGGAACGATCTTACGGTAAACCAATTATTTACACTTTACTAGTACTGTTTCGGTGACTAGCTGCGGAGTTGTGATCTACCAAACAAAATCAACATATAATTATAAATTATTGATTTTAAATATAATTATATTTTTACTTTGTGATATCCCATGGCAATGGCGCAGGCATCGGAGCCCGGTAGATCCGGGATATTGAAGTTGCGATATTAGGATTTCCCGCTTCTGGCGGCGCGAGGCCGCAGATGGGCATCGTTTGCCGCTTGAGTTCTGTGTCCAGTTATGAATGGAATCCCATCAAGCGTGTGTGGGATTTGCGGACAGGAATTTCTATTCTGACGCGTGGCTATGCAGCCACAGATTGAGCTGCCGCAGTGCTGCCGCGTTTTGTTCGAACGCAAAAATGAATGTCTCATCCATCGAGCCTGCAGATGCCTGCTTGATCTGTTGATTCAATTTTTCGACATTGACCAGGCTGGCGAGCGTGGGATGCAAGCTTGCAGATTCATCACGCGCTATCTGCAATGCCTGTTCCAGGCGTCGGGCAAGAATCTCGTCGTACATGCGTGGGTGCTTGAGCAGGCTTTTGAACGGTTTCCAATTCACTTTGTCTGCTACGACTCCGTCTACGGCGCGGCGATGGAGATAGCGAGTGATCCCTTGGGGGCCCACTTTTTCATAGCTCGGCGTAGACAAATATTGCTGCACCAATCGAGTGTCCCAAAGTGGCCAGCGATATTCGACGCCGTAGGATGCTGCTACTAACGTGCAACTCTCAAGACGGGTTGCAACGTGGGGAGAGATGCCCAAATGAAAAATTTTGATGAAGTCATTGATGCGCCTATAGGGAGCATCAAATACGGCTGTTTTGATATATTCCTTATGAAGATTCAGGTCGTTTGCGATTTCTTCATTGACAAGCTGATATGGCCATCGGGCATTGAACGCTTTGAACATTCCCCTGTTGTATTGCTGACGTTTGCATCCCGTAACCAGTAATTTGATCAGACGCAGGGCGCGTGTGATCGTATTGCCTGGCAGGATGTCCCAAAGCTGTCGGTAATGCCTGTTGTCCAGTAGTTCCAGGCGTAATTGCAAGGCTGCTTGGTTCGTTGCAACTTCATCGCCGCCAAATCCGGAAAATAGCGTTCGTATGCCTCGCGATTCACATTCCTTATAGAAGGTGATGTGTCCGCTGCCCATGTCATGTTCTTCGGGTTGTCCGATGACTAGGAGTGTGCGTTTGATGTCTTCCTTGCCTGCATCCATCACGGTGTCGGTGGCTGCAAGATAGCTGTGCTCAATTCGCAATGAGTTGCAGATTTCGTCGATGATCGCAGGATCATCTTCGTAGGTGGCATGGCTCAGGCTGTGTAACTGATCGCTTGGCTTGCCCAGAAAGCGGGCGAGATAAGTGGTGATGGTCCCGGAGTCGATGCCGCCACTGTTTTCTGTTGCCAAGGGAAAATCGCTTCGCATCCGACAACGTATGGCAAGCTCAAGTTTTTCACGATACGCATCAACCCATCGCTGATCACGCTGCCGACTCGGCGGAGCGTTATCGTCAAAATGGGCCCATTGTCTGAGCTTCGGTTGGCCAGGATAATCAATAGTCAGGCAGTGACCGGGAAGCAGTTTGAGTACATTTGGGTAAGCGGTTTCACGCTTGCTTGATGCTGTACCGGCCAGATATTGAGCTATCCAATCAGTGTCCGGTGCTAGTGCAAGCGGTTTGACTTTGCGTAGTGCAGCGATACTCGTTGCGAAAGCGAATACTTTCTTATTGATGCCGTAATACAGTGGCTTTGCGCCAAAGGCATCTCTGGCCAGAAAGATTTTTTGTCGGTTTGGATCAAGCACTGCTAGTGCGAAATCTCCGAGCAAATGGTCCGGCAGAAATTCAGCCCACTTCTGCCAGGCAGAAAGGGCGAGTTGGCCATCAGTCAAAGCTGCAAGCGCAGTGGGGGGGATTGAGAGTTGGGCCGCAAGTTCGACCCGATTATCAAGGCGTCCCCAGAAAGCCAGTACTGTCCCGGTCTCTGGACAAAGGGAAGGTAATTGTTTGTCCCGGGATTCGGGCGAGTTAAACACGCGTTGGGCTAGAAGCCACAACCTTCCAGACGACCAAACTCCCTCTACATCAGGGCGATGGTATGGGGACAGAGCGGCACTGATCTCGCTCCCGTCTATCCAGCGGAAGGATAGATCGGTATCAATTGAAAGCAGCCCTGCAAACATATCCGTCAGTCTTGTTTCAAGTCAGACGGGACTCTTGGGTCTGACAACAAATAAAGATTGGATCCTGATTGTTGTCTAAAGCCCCAAAAATCGAACGTTGGAGATTGACTTAGCTTAAGCCAAAATTCTTGTTCTGTTCGGTGCTTCTGGGTGTCTTGCTTGCTTGGGTTGCATCCAAACCCAGCAGGGAAGTAATTTTGGGAGAAACGTAAGAACGTTTGATGTCGGAAGCGTCAAACGCAAAGCCACCCTCAACGGCGGGCGTGTTATTGGTTTTGATTGTCACGGCGAGCCTTTCCTTAGATTCTGTGATTTGAGATGCCAGAAAACAAAAAATCAACCGATGGCGCGGCTATGAGGTTGCAAATCAACAATAGCATGGATTCGCTTGAGCATGCGAGTAATTTTCTTACAAGATGTAGCCGACTGGCGCATGGGAAGGGTAAGGCCGATGTTATGATCAGCCCTAATTCCTAATGATTGATCAATTTGTCAGCAATGCCGCAGTTAACTATTGACACGCAACTGGTTCGCCTTCCCGGGATGGTGGCCAGCGAGATGGACGGCGACCTCGTGATGATGAGCATTGAGCGGGGGCAGTATTTCGGAATCAGCGGTGTTGGTTCACGGATCTGGGAGCTGATTGATCAGCCCATGTCGCTCAAGGATATCGCTGCAATCATCGTGCAGGAATTCGAGGTCGACGAGGCTGTATGTCGCCAGGACGTGCTGGCCTTTGCATCTGAACTGCTTGAACACAAAGTAGCCAAGGTGTGCGGCTAAGGCGATTCAGCGGTTCTGCACTCGCGGGTGGTTACGTCTTGAGGTGGCACATGCTGCAAATGACGATTATCAGCACCTTTCCCGTCCGTGACTAAGATTCAATTGCTATTCCGCAAGATGGGCAGCTTCGGGCGCAGCTCATCCTTTGTACAAATCTGGTTTATTCCCGTGTGGCTGATGCTGGGGGTGGGCAAACTGCTGGTTTTGCTTTTGCCCTTCCGCCATCTTGCCCCCCGATTAGGGATGCATGCGGGTGCTTCACCTTGGGTACCCTTGCTGGATGCTGATCAGGAATCGCGGGCATTGCAGATCAGTCGCGTAGTCAGAATGGCGGCTGCTTACACGTTATGGGACTCCAACTGTTTTCCACAGGCAATCGCGGCCAGCTTTTTGCTACGTTGGTATGGCGTCCCATATATGCTTTTCTTCGGTGTGGCACCCAGTGCAAAAGCCAGTAAGATACAAGCGCATGCTTGGGTGGCGGCGGGGCATATCCCGGTAACAGGCGGGGTGAGTTTCGGGGAATTCACTGTCGTGGGTTGCTTTGCAGGCCGGATGGAATCGGTTTCACGGGATGATGTGCGGCAATCGTAGCGGCCAGATGCAATTCTGGCTTCAGCTTTGATTGCCAAATCAAACAAGAAATATCAGGGAGGATATGCATGAAAAACCTGCGAAATGTTCTGATGGGCCTGTGTGCCATCAGCGTAAGTGCCTGCACCATGCCTGGCCTGAAATATGAATCGGGGGGAAGCGATGTCTGGAAGGGTGAAAAAGGTCAGCCAGGTTACTCCCCAGATGCAACAGCCAAGATTTCCGAGATCACGCCCAATCTGACGATTGAAATGGCTCAGCGCGCACTGGAAAAAAACCGGGCGCTGCAGTCGCAATCACCTGCGGCTCCAGCAGCTGATCGACGTGCATGGAATTACCGCGTAGGCGTTGGTGATGTCTTGAGCGTCATTGTCTGGGATCACCCGGAGCTGACGAACCCAACGGGCGCTACTCAGGGCGGGGAAACTTCGGGACGAACCGTGCGACCTGACGGCAGCATTTTTTATCCGCATGCGGGTAGCGTTCCCGTTGATGGAAAAACCACGGAAGAAATCGGCAAGTTGTTGACTGCCGGTTTGTCGCGAGTGATCCAGTCACCACAGGTCGACGTGACGGTGGTTCAGTATCGCAGCCAGTTCGTCAATATCGTGGGTGACGTTGATCAACCCTGCCGCGTACCTATTACGGATACACCGCTCACGGTGATTGATGCCATCAACGGCTGCAAGACCATTCGCCCAAGCGCAGGTAATCGCGAGGTGGAGCTCAATCGTGGCGGAGAGCGTCGCACGGTTGATCTCTATTCCATCTATAAGGGACGCGATGCACTGTTCAGCCAGCCTTTGCTTGGTGGCGATATCGTGTACGTGAAGGATGATCGCGCGAATCGCGTGTTTGTCGTTGGTGAAGTCACCAAGCAGGCGGCAATCAGCATTCCTGTGAGTGGCCTCACGCTGGCTGATGCGATCAACGACAAGGATGTTGGTGGCATCAAGCAGGAAGCGACCGACATCAAGAACGTTTATGTATTCCGTGGTGGCGCCAGCGAAGCGGATATCAGGAGCGGGCAGGTTACCAAGGCGGGATTCCGGCCCGAGGTTTACCACATCAACATGGCGTCGGCGGATGCCTTGCTGCTGGCTGACCTCTTTCAGCTGGAGCCACGCGATATCGTCTTCGCGTCGACTGCATCCATCGTGAGCTATGGTCGCGCAGTCAATCTGATGTTCACGCCATTTTCGACGCTGGTCCAAACGGGCGTTTTAATTCAAAGCGTCAAGTAACTGAGTGAAGAACGCTGCGCCTTGGCGCAGCGTTCTTTATTGAGCTCTTTGTTCAAAATGGTTTCCGGGGTTTAGAAAGTGAACATGTCTAACGGTGCGGGCCGTCAGCTGCCAATGGCCAAGCGCGGCGCGGAAGATGAAATTGATCTGAGAAAGTGGATCAACATCCTGCTTCAGCATCGCAGGCTGGGTTTTTCTGTCGCCGCTGTCGTCATCGTGCTTGGCTGGATCAAGCTCTTCATGGCGCAGCCGATATACCAGACGGATGCACTGGTGCAGATCGGGCAGCAGCAGCCTTCTGTACTCGGCATTCAGGACATGGCGGCCAATTCGGGTGGCTACTACTTTGAAGGGCAGCCCGAGATTGAGGTCATGCAGTCGCGTTCCGTGCTGGGACGTGTCGTGCAGGATTTGAATCTCGAGATCGATGCATGGCCCCGCCGTTTTCCAGTTGTCGGCGCTGCGCTTTCACGCCACGGGATCGGTTCGATCTTTCAGTCATTTGGTTCGAGGTATGCCTGGGGTGATGAGCATATCGATGTTGACCAGCTGCAGCTGCCCGGGAATCTTGTTGGCGTTCCACTGATCCTGCGTACTGGCAAGGCAGGCAAGTACATCCTCATTGGGCCCAATGGCAAGCCTTTGCTTGAGGGAGAGGTCGGTAAGTCTACCTCTGTTGAAACGCCAAACGGTGTCGTATCAATCCTGGTGCATGGCATCCAGGCCAAGCCAAACGTGGAATTCTTCGTGACGAGCACTCGTCCTGAATTCGCAGTGCAAGCCTTGCAGGGCAGTCTCAGCATTGCCATGAAGAACAAGCAGACCACCCTGATCGAATTGGTGATGACCGGTCCTGATCCCGTGCGGATCACCAGGATCCTGAATGGCGTTACCAGGGCGTACATCCAGCAAAACGTCGAGCTGCATTCGGAGCAAGCCAGCAAATCGCTGGAATTCCTGGATCAGCAATTGCCGGATATCCGCCAGCAATTGACGATGGCTGAGAGCGCATTGCAGGACTACAAATCCAAGAAAGGCACGGTTGTTGATCTGAGCGTCGAAGGTAAAAGTGTCCTCGACCAGGCGACCATGGTCGATGCCAAGATCTCTGACCTGAGGATGCAGCGCAGCGAACTCAAATTGCGATTTACGGACGCCAGCCCTGCGATCAAGGCCATCGATCAGCAACTGGGGCAGCTCTCTGCAACCAAGAGCAATGTTGATGATCAACTGAAAAAAATGCCGCAGACGGAATTGGAAACGATCCGTTTGATGCGTGATGTCCAGGTGACCAATGAGTTGTATACGCGTCTGCTGAACAAGGCGCAGGAATTCAAGGTTGCCAAGGCGGGAACGGTGGGCGATGCCCGCATCATCGATCCTGCAATCCAGCCTTGGGGACCGTCGTTTCCCAATACGGCAAAAGTGCATCTGATTACTTTCCTGCTGGCGATCGTTGCAGGCGTCGGTGCGATTTTTGCCAAGGTGGCATTGCGTCGTACCCTGGAAATGCCTGAGCCGATTGAAACCGAGCTGGGATTGCCGGTCTTCGCGACGATTCCGCACAGTGACAGCGAGCGCAAGGCCGAACGCAGTGGCTCGCACGGACATGTGCTGCAACTCCTGAGTCGTACATCGCCGGAAGATGCGGCGATCGAAGGCCTGCGCAGCTTGCGTACGAGCCTTCAGTTTGCCTCGCTGGAGGCCAAGAACAATATCGTTGCGATCCACGGCCCGACACCGGGTATTGGCAAATCATTCGTTGCGTCGAATCTCGCGTTCCTTCTGGCGGACACTGAAAAGTCAGTGCTTCTGATTGATGCGGATATGCGTCAGGGGCACATTCACAAATCGTTGAGCAAGGCGCGTTCCCCGGGTCTCTCCGAAGTGATTTCGGGAGGTTCCAAGCTGGCGGATGCAACGCATCTGTTCGAGGACGGCAAACTGGCTTTTCTCTCGACCGGAAAATTGCCACCCAATCCGGCAGAGCTGTTGGCGCATGGGCATTTCCAGGCGCTCCTGCAGTACGCCTCAAAGACTTTTGACTTCGTGGTGATCGATACGCCGCCCACCTTGAACCTGGCTGACAGCATGTCGATCGGCAAGCAGGCGGGGATCAACTTCCTCGTTGTGCGTGGTGGCGTCAGCACGGTGCATGACGTGCGTATCGCGCAACGTCGCATGGAAAATAACGGCATCCGCATCGATGGCATTATCTTCAATGACCTGTCGGTCGCTGCGGCTACGTATGGCTACGGCGGATACTATTCTTACAAGTACAAATCCGCGGGTGCGAAGGAGGCCTGAGTAGGCCTCCTGCCGGTTTAGTTTGCCGGGCTGGCTGGCGTGCCGAGTACCCAGCGGATGGTGCTGCGCATTTCTTCTTCGAAACGCTCCGCGCGTTTCCATCCCAGTTCCTGCGTGAGCTTGCTGGCGTCAATGGCATAACGCCAGTCGTGGCCTGGGCGATCCGTGACAAAGCTGATGAGCTTTTCATGCGGCGCGCCGGCTGGCTTGATCTCGTCCATCAATCGGCAGATGAGCTTTACGATATCCAGGTTGCGCTGTTCATTGCCGCCGCCGATGTTGTAAGTCTCGCCGAGCTTTCCTCCGCGCAGGACCGCCGTGATGCCTGCGCAATGATCGTCCACATAGAGCCAGTCGCGGATATTGCTGCCATCGCCATAAACCGGAATTGGTGTTTGATCCCGGCATGCGCGGATGATGGTCGGGATGAATTTTTCGTTGTGCTGGTAAGGCCCGAAGTTATTCGAGCAGTTGGTCGTCACCACAGGCAATTGATACGTGTGGAAATAGGCGCGAACCAAGTGATCTGAAGCGGCCTTGCTGGCGGAATAAGGTGAGTTGGGCGCGTAGGGCGTGGTCTCGGTGAATGCCGGATCGGTCTGGCTCAACGTTCCGTAGACCTCATCCGTCGAGATGTGATGAAAGCGGCAGGTGCCGGCATCCCATTTCATCTCTTGCTGCCAGTATTGCCGGCAGGCTTCCAGCAGGGTGTAGGTGCCCACGATATTGGTCTGCACGAAAGCGCCAGGGCCAACGATGGAGCGATCCACGTGCGACTCTGCTGCAAAGTGCACCACGCTATCGATCTGGTATTCGCGCAGCAGTTGATCGACGAGCGCGCGATCACAGATGTCACCATGAACAAACAGATGGCGCGCCGGATCGGAGAGATTGTTCAGGTTGTCCTGAGATCCGGCGTATGTCAGCGCATCAAGATTGATGATCAGGACGTTGGGATCATTCATCAACAGATAGCGGATGAAGTTGCTGCCGATAAAGCCGGCGCCGCCGGTGACCAGGATGTTTTTTGCTCGATGGTTCATGTATTGCCGGATTTCAGGCTTTGTAAAACGTACTGCAGGCCGTGTCGCCAATCTTTTCTTTCCAGGCCCAGGACCAGTTCTGCCTGCGTGCAATCGAGCATGGAATTGGCGGGTCGCGGTGAGGGCAGGGGATATTCTTCTGTCTTGATCGGATGGACCAATGGCTTGCGTCCGATCATTCCCAGCACTGCGGCCTGGTCAATGATCTCGGTCGCAAAACCGTGCCATGTCGTGCCTGGCGTTCCCGTGTAATGGTAGGTGCCCCAGGGCAACGGCGTGCCCTTGAGGTGGCGTCGTGCCAGGTCAAGCAGGGCATCTGCAACGACGCTGGCTTCGGTTGGACAGCCATG
>JACXTT010006255.1_pt1 | contig 17049 bp, 14 predicted proteins | sample 9270951 | NCBI WGS metagenome assembly JACXTT01 (sample SAMN15532306, study PRJNA645909) | rock metagenome | isolation source: weathered quartz diorite | place: Puerto Rico | collected 2017-06-21 | reverse complement strand
TCGCTGCGTAGTCGGCCGCGCCCAGCACCGTGCGGGCGAACTGCTCGACCACGAGGATCGAAACACCGGCGCGCGCGATCTGAGCAACGATCTCGTACAGCTCCTCGACGATGATCGGCGCGAGCCCCATCGAGAGCTCGTCGAGCAGCAGCAACGCGGGGTCGGTGGCGAGCCCGCGCGCCATGGCCAGCATCTGCTGCTCGCCACCCGACAGCGTGCCGGCGACCTGCGTACGACGGTCGCGCAAGCGCGGGAAGCGCTCCATCGTGACGTCCTCGACGTGACGGAACGTGCGACCCGAGTACGTCATCATCCGCAGGTTCTCCCGGACCGAGAGGTTCGGGAAGATCCCGCGGCCTTCCGGTACGAGGCACAGGCCGTGGCGCGCGAGCTCTTCCGGTCGCGCGCCGTTGACGCGGCGGCCCGCGATCATCACGTCGCCGCCGCTCGGCGTGTGCAGGCCCGACGCGACTCGCAGGGTTGTGGTCTTGCCGGCGCCATTGGGGCCCAACAGCGCGACCACCGAGCCGCGCGGTACCGCGAGGTCGACGCCGTAGAGGACGTCGATGCCGTCGTACGCCGCGCGGATCCCGCGCAGCTCGAGCAGCATCTCGCCGGGTGCGTCGATCGCGTCGGGCGTCACGCCGTCGACGGTGGTCACGACTTCGTTCCCAGGTAGGCGGCGAGCACGGCTTCGTCCCGCTGGATCTCGGAGGCCGCGCCGACCGCGATGATCCGGCCGAAGTCGAGCACGTGAATGAGGTCGCATACCTGCATCACGAGCTGCATGTCGTGCTCGACGAGCACGACGGCGATGCCTTCGGCGGCGAGCTCGCGCAGGAGGCGGCCGAACACCTGCGTCTCGTTCTCGTCCTGTCCGGATGCGGGCTCGTCGAGCAGCAGGATCTTGGGCTGGGTGGCGAGCGCGCGCCCGAGCTCGACCAGTCGCGCGCGGCCGGTCGAGAGGCTCCCCACGGGTGCGTCGGCGACCGCGGTGAGGCCGACCCGTTGGATGATCTCCTCGACGAACTGGGCCGGGTTCGCGCCGCCGGTGCGGCGGATGTCGACTGCGACGCGGATGTTCTCGCGTACGGAGAGCAGCGTGAACAGCTCGAGGCGTTGGAACGTGCGCGCCATGCCGAGGCGGGCCCGGCTCGACGGTCGCAGCCGCGAGACGTTGTCGCCCTCCATCAACACTTGGCCGCCGCTGGGCGGCAGGAGTCCGGTGATGACGTTGAAGAGCGTCGTCTTGCCCGCGCCGTTCGGTCCGATGAGGCCGGTGACGATGCCGGGCTCGGCGGAGAGGCTCACGCTGTCGAGCGCGACGTTGCCGCCGAACCTCACGGTGACCTCGCGCACCTCGAGCGACGCGCCGCGCGTGTCGATCGTGGGCGCCGAGTCAGGAGACACCGTGCAACTCCGCGCCGCTCATCGCCAGCTGACGGTCGAGCTCCGCCTCGTCGTCCTCGTGCCACGGCTCGGTCACGCCGACCCACTCGAGCGGAACCGTGTGCGGCTGCGGGCCGCGCGCCGCGCGCAGCTGCGCCATCCGGTCGGCGCCCGCGACGCTGAGCAGCCACGCGAGCCCGTACACGATGGCGAAGATCACGTACGGCCAGTTCTTGTAGACGTCGGCGACCCGCAGCAGCCAGATCACGATCTCGCCCCCGGCGATCGCGGCGAAGATCCGCTTGTCCCTCCACGCCTGCCCGAACGCGTCGCGCAGGTCCGAGATCGCACCGTTCGGGTTGCGGCCGAGGCCGATGCCCGCGAGGCCGGGCAGCAGTCCGGCCAGGTTGGCGAAGAACGTCCCGATCTGGCTGAGCAGCGGCAGGCCGGCCTGCAGCGTCACGCCCGAGAAGAGGCCCGTGCCCGCGTACGCCATGCCGCCGATCACCGCCGCCAGCAGGACCGGGAGGCCGGTGATGAAGTCGAAGTTGCCGACCTGGATCGACGCGAGCTGGCTCGCGTAGAGCGCGCCGCCCAGCCCGGCCATGCCGGCGGAGATCGCGAACACCGCGGCCTTGGTGGCGACGAGGCGCATACCGAGCGTGGCGCACGCAGCTTCGCTGTCGCGCATGGCGAGCAGCCGCCGGCCGAACGCCGAGCGACGGATCCAGACGACGAGCAACGTCAAGAGCGCCAGGGTCACTCCGAACATCATCATCTGGCGGGGCGCGGTGTCGAAGCTGTAGCCGAACAGCTTGAGCGGCACTGCGCTCGCCGATCCGGTCTGGAACAGGTCGAGGGTGAACAGACCGAAGATCCTGATCGGCGGCAGCGTCCAGATCCACCGGTCGAGCGTGACCGCGAACGCGGCGGTGGCGAGCGCGAGGTAGATGCCCGACAAGCGCAATGCGGGCAGCGCGACGAGCGCGCCGACGGCCGCGGCGACGAGCGCCGCGACGAGGATGTAGACGGGGTTGCCGTGGTTGCCCCACTGCGCCCATACGGACGCGCCGATCGCGGCGAACGACAGCTGGCAGAGCGAGATCTTGCCCGCGAAGCCGGTTATCGGCACGAGTGACAAGGCGAAGATCGCGAACGGGAAGATCCGCACGTAAACCGTCGCGTCCGCCGGCGAGAGCGTCGTGGCCAGGACCGCCGCGCCGAGCACGGTGACGCCCGCGAGCGCGAGCGCTCCCGACCAGCTCGGCGACGGGAAGTACTCGCGGCTGCGCACGTGACCGCGCAGGCGCGGGTTGGGGATGAGCAGCAACACGATGAACAGCACGATCGCCGGGCTCGCGATGCGGAGCCCCTGGAGATACTGGCTGTTCGCGGGCAGGTATCCCTGGAGATACGCATCGGTCAGCCCGAGGATCACCGCCCCGAGAAATGTGAGCGGGAGGCTGCGCAGGCGCCCGATGATCGCGGCCGCGTACGCGTTGACGATGAGCAGGGACAGGATCCCCGCGTCGAGGCCGGCGCCCGGCGCGATGAGGATGCCGCCGATCGCCGCAAGGATGCAGCCCGTTGCCCAGGCGAGCATGGCGACGCGCGCGGGACGCGCCCCGTTGAGCGTTGCCAGCGAATGGTCGTCGACCGATGCGCGCATCGCGATCCCGATACGCGTCCGGTACAGCAGGAAGCGCAGCCCGAGCGCGACCAGGATCGCGACGCCCATCGTGATCGCCTGGTGATACGAGACCGTCGTGGAGAACACCGCGATCGGTTTCTTGCTGTCGTAGAACGGGATCAGCGAGCGGCCGACCGACGGCGACCAGATCCAGTTCGCGAGCCCGATCATGGCCGCGAGCAAGCCGATCGACACCACGATCTTCGTGACCTCGCTCGTGCCCTGGAGCCCGCGCATCACCACGACTTCCAGGAACACGCCGAACAGCGGCGCGAGCACCAGCAGCACGAACGCGAGCGCGAAGGGCGTCGACCAGTGCCAGTCGACGCGCAGCTGCCAGTAGGCGAACGCGCCGAGCATGCCGATCGCGCCGTGCGCGAAGTTGAAGACCCCCGTCGTCGTGTAGGTGAGCACCAAGCCGCTGGCGATCACCGCGTAGATCGCCGCCGTGCTGAGGCCGACGACGGAGAACGTCAGGAACTTGTCCACGGTCCCCCCGGACCAACCGGGCGGGGCTCTCGCCCCGCCCGGCCCGCGGTCATTTCAGGTCGTCGAGCGTCTTGCCGACGTCGGCGAGCGTCACGCCCTTTCCGTACTTGCTGTAGTCGCCGTTGAGCTCGAGCGCGTTCTTCGGGTCGCAGTTGAAGAACCCGCTGTTCGCCGTCCAACCTTGGGGCGGGGCGAAGCCGCTCGGCGAGGCCTCGAGGACGATGCCGCACTGGCCGACCTTCTGGTCCTTCACGTCCTGGGGGGCGCTCAGGCCGCCGCTCGTCCAGTCGGTCTCCTTGAGCGCGTTGTCGTAGACGCACCGGCGCGTCAGGTTGTCGCCGCACGCGTCGGCGGCCTTGGCGAACAGCAGCCAGGCGGAGAACGCCTGGGGCCCCAGCGCGGCATGCGACTTCCCACTCGGCTTGTACTTCGCGAACAGGTCGAGGTACTGCTGCGTCGCGGGGTTCTTGCTCGCGTCTTCGAACGGCACGAATCCGACGACCATGTAGATGTTGTGGATGGCGCTGCCGCCGTCCTTGATCAGGTTCTGGTCGTAGTGGTTGGCCGCCGCGATGACGAAGTCGAGCGGGTAGTTGATCTGCTGGAGCGCCTTCATGAGCAACACGAAGTTCTCGGGCTCACCCGTGTAGATCAGGCCCTTGGCGCCCTTGTCCTTGATCTGCTGCGCGAACGGCAGCCACGTCGGCTCGGCCGCCGGGTTGTAGAGGATGTCGCCCTTGAGGGTCCAGCCCAGTTGCTTGGCCGCGTCGCGGGCCTGGGCGTCGACGAGGAGCGTGGCACTGATGTTGCCGGTCATCGACACGACCGACTTGATGGCGTCGGGGTACTTCTCGGCGACGTAGTTGAACGGCGCGACCGCGTACTCGTGCGTCTTGTTGGGAACCGGCTGCACCGTGAGATCGGAGTCGCGGCCCTCGATCGTGACCAAGTACGTCGGGATCTGGGGCAGCAGGCACGCGAGGCGGTCGCGCTGCCCGGGGTTGTTGTCGAACACGTTGCCGTTGCCGACGAAGAAGAAGTCGGTGGCGCACGCCTTCTTCACCTGCGCGTCGAAGTTGAACAGCGCGGCGTCGTACTCGTGCAGCGTGATCTTGCGCCCGTGGATGCCGCCGGCGGCGTTGCACCACTTCGCGAAGACCTCACCGGCGTCGAAGATCTCCTGGTTGAGCCCGGGACGCCCCGCAAAGCCGGGGTCGGAGCTGGTCGCGACGTCGATCGCGGTCGGCGTCACGCCCTGTTCGGGCGACATGGTGTTTGTGCCCGGTCCGCACAGGTTCTTGAGCGTGCCGAAGTCGCCCGGGCCCGCTGCGGTGCCGCTCGCGGCACTGGTCGTGGTTTCGCCGCCCGTGGTCGGCGTTCCGCCGGAGCTGCTGCGACCGCAGGCGCCTGCGACGAGCACCACGGCCAGCAGCGCGGCGAGCGAGCCGAATCGCTTCACGATGGTTGCCTCCCCAGCCCGCCTGCGCCCCGGGCGCGGCGAACAGTTTCGAATGAATCGTCAGATACGGCTCGGTGAGCCTGCCTGGTTGTGTCAGCGTGTGCAAGCTTGGCCGTCGGGGACTGTTACCCCCCGGTGGCCTGCACATATGCCTTCCGCGCACCAGTTTCCACCGCGCGGACCGCGGATGTGCGTCGCCCTACCGCGGCCGCGAACCCGCGTCGATCACACGAGGCGCGTGATGCTTCCGTTGCTCAGCGTGAAGACGCGGCACACGGAGAACACAGCATCGGTCCCGCGCAGTCACGACCGCGGTGTCGGTGCGGCTCACGGGGCGAGCAGCCGGGGGTCCTCGACGTCGGTCGACCGGCAGGCCGGGGGCGCGGTCACCGGGTTGCAACGGGCAGGGGTGCCACCCGGGATGCGCACCTCGTAGCCCGGGAAGCGGGGGTCGGGAACCTCGTAGTCGGTGCTCACGAACTGGGCGCCGCCCGAGAGCGCGGCGTCGCGCATCGTCGTGTCGCCCGAGCGTGCCTGCACCGTGTCCGCGTCGGCGCGGGTGCGCACGAGCATGTTCGCCGCGAGCGCGGCCTTGATCTTGGCCGCATCCCGGACGGGGTCGTTCAGCTTGGCGAACGCAGCGTCGTCGTCACCGGGCGACGACGGCGCGAACAGGATGCGGCCGCGCAGCGACGGATGCCCGCGCAGCTCGATCGGTGCCAACTGCTCGTTGTCGAGCGTGAAGAGCACGCGCCCGCGCACCGAACCCAGCGTCGGCCAGCCGCGGGTGCGCACCGCATGGCCGAGGCTCGAATCGTTGCCGCGGACGTCGTCGGGCGTGATGAGGTCGTGTGGTTCGAACACCGAGCGGATCTCGGCTTCGAGCGCATCGAAGGTCGCCGGCGTGACGTCCTGCGGCAGGTCCTTCATCTCGACCTCGATCATGATCGGCACGTGGCCGGGATGCGCGTCGGACCACTGCTTCACCAGTCGCAGGCACAGCACGAACGTGAGGCAGCTCGAGCGCGTATCGATGTTCGCCTCGTGGATGACCTTGAAGCCGGGCTTCGCCATGACCGCCGGGTCGGGCGGGGGCAGATGGAGGGTCTGCAACAGCGAGGGATGCGCGTACTTGCCACCGTTCGGATCCGACCAGACGTCGAGCTCGATCTGGCGGACGCCGAGATCGAACTGCGCCGGAAGCGGCCGGTGGCCGTAGTCGAGGCCGGCCGCCGTCGCCGGGTTGACCTTGCGCAGCGCGGCGAGCACCTGCGGGTACGGCGACGCGTGGTAGCTGTTGTGCGAGCCCAGCACCTGCACCTGGTTGAGGCGCAGCGTGTGGTCGAGCCGGTAGGTCAGCCCGGACGTGTTCGAGCTCGGCGTCGACTTGGTCGCCGACGACTGGCCGCTGCCGCTCGAGCACGCGTTCGCCGTCGCGATCGCGAGTACGACGACGATCGGTACACCGAGTCGTCGCGGGCCGCGCATCGCGACGGAGCGTACGCGCCGGCTCGCGGCACGTGCGACCGTCTCCCCGGTACGCTCCGAAGCATGAAGGTGCGCGTGGATGCCGATCTGTGTGTCGGTCACGGCCGGTGCTACGTGCTCGGCCCCGACGTGTTCGGAACCGACGAGTTCGGGCACTGCGTGATCCTCGAGGCCGAGGTGTCCGGCGCGCTCGAATCGCAGGCACGGCTCGGCGCGGAGAACTGTCCCGAGCAGGCCATCACCCTCGAATAGTCATCATGGAGGACGTGCTCGGCTACGAGGGCAAGCGGGTCATCGTGAGCGGCGCGGCGTCGGGGATGGGAGCGGCCACCGTCGGGCTGCTCGTCGAGCTGGGGGCCGAGGTCCACGCGCTCGACATCAAGAAGCCCGACGCGACCGGCCTCGCGAGCTTCACCGAGACCGACCTCAAGGAGCCCGCGCAGAGTGACGCGGCGGTGGCCAAGATCGGCAAGGTCGTCAACGCGCTGTTCAACTGCGCGGGTTTGCCCAACACGTTCTCGAACCTCGACGTGATGCTCGTGAACTTCTGCGGGCTCCGCCACCTGACCGAGGCCGTCGTCCCGAACATCGTCGAGGGGGGTGCGATCGCGAGCATCGCATCCGCGGCCGGCATCGGTTGGCTGATGAACATGGACGTGCTCGCCCCGCTGCTCGCCACTCCCGACTTCGCGGCTGCGAGGGCGTGGTGCGAAGCCGACCCGGTTCGCATCGCCAACGGCTACGGACTGTCGAAGGAAGCGATCAACGCCTACACCGCGTTGCGCTCGTTCACGCTTGCGCCGTACGGCATCCGGATCAACTGCCTCAACCCCGGTCCGACCGACACGCCGATGATGCCGCACTTCGAGCAGGCAGTCGGCAAGGACTTCATGGCGAACTTCCCGAAGCCGCTGTGGGGTCGCAACGCGCGTCCCGAGGAGCAGGCGTGGCCCCTGCTCTTCCTCAACAGCCCGCGCGCGTCATACGTCACCGGCGTGCAGTTCGACGCCGACGCCGGCTTCAAGGCCGGCATGTTCACCGGTCAGATCGATCCCGCGGCGATCATCCCCGACAGCATGCGCTGAGCACGTGAGATCGCCGGGGATCGCCGGGGATCGCCGAGGACGGCCGGCGGCACGAATTGTCATCAGAAGGCGAAAAGGGTCGTGGGCGCGCGCTTTCCGGATTCTGTTGACGATTTCTCGCTGTGGTTCGAGGGACGCGGTCGGCTCAGAGCCCGTTCAGGAAGCGCGCCGCGATGGGCGCGGCGACCCGGCCGCCCACCCCGCCGCCCTCAACGATCACCGCGAACGCGAGGTTGTTGCGGTAACCGATGAACCAGGCGTGCGTCTGGGGCGGGTTGGCGTTCCCGAACTCCGCGGTCCCGGTCTTGCCGAACGTGCCGGGCGGCAGGCCCGCACCGGCCGCGGTGCCGTTGCCCTGGACCACACTGGCCATGAAATTGCGCAGCACGAGCGCGGCGGCGGGAGCGAGCGAGCGCGCCGCGTGCGGTTCGGGCACGGGCAGTCGTGTGAGCGTCGGCGCGTGCCAGGTGCCGGACGCGACCGTCGCGGCGACCGTCGCCATCTGCACCGGGCTCGCGAGCACCCGGCCCTGACCGATCGCCGACGCCGCGCGCTCCGCGCGGTCGGCCGGGGTCGGGAACGATCCGGGCGACGAGGGGACCGGCAGCTTCCAGTCGACGTTGAAGCCGTACAACGCGGCGGCCTTCTCGAGCGCGTCGCTCGGCAGCTTGTCGGCGAGCCCGATAAACGCGTTGTTGCACGAGATCTGGAACGCCTGCGCGAGATCGAGTGCGCCCGACGCCTCGCCTTCGAAGTTGGAGAAGGTCTTGCCGTCGACGGTGAGGCGCGCCGGGCACGGCGCGGGCGTCGTGGGCGTGAGGCCGGCGGTGAGCAACGCGGTCGAGGTGATGACCTTGAACGTCGATCCCGGCGGGTACGCGCCGTCGAGCGCACGCGAGAACCCGTTGTCGGGCTTCGACACGACGGCGCGGATCTGCCCGGTCACCGTGTCGACCGCCACGAGCGCGGCGTTGCCGGACTGGCCGGTCATCGCGGCGTCGGCCGCCTGCTGGACCACCGGGTCGATCGTGATCTGCACGGGCTCGGGGTTCCGTCCGGGGAACTTCTTGACCGTCTTCACAACCCTGTCGCCGGCCTCGATGTTGACCTGCCCGCTGGGCCGGCCCGCGAGTCGCGTCTCGAACGTCTCCTGGAGCCCGCCCAGCCCGACCTGGTCACCGACCCGGTAGGGCGGCCCGAGCTGCTTCAGCCGTTCGGCCGTGATCTCACCGACCCGGCCGATCAGCTGCTCGCCGATGAGCCCGGCCGGCGCGAGCACCCCGATCGAGTGCTGGAAGAACACACCGGGGATCGGAGCCAGCTTGGGCCGGAGCTCGGTTGCGTAGCGCGCGTCGTCGGGGACCTGCGCGACCTCCACGAAGTAGTTGGGTTGCACGCCGGGGCCGTGCAGCGCGGCGTCGATCGACGCGGGGTCCGTGCCGAGAAGGCTGCTCAGCAACTCCTTGATGTGCGGAAGGCTCTTCGTGATGCGATCGGGCTCGAGCCCGATCTTCACGATCTTCTGCGAGCCCGCGAGGATCGAACCGTCCGACGCGACGATCGAGCCGCGCGGCTGCCACGCGGAATGGAACACGAGCCGCTGGCCCTTCGCGAGATCGGGATACAGCGTGCTGGGATCCCAGTGGATCCGCCACACCTTCTTGTCGCCGTTGCCCTGTGCGACGCGGAGGAGCCGTAGCTCCCCGTCCCACTCGAACGGTCCGAAGCCGGGTATCGTGACGACTGCGTGATACGTGGCGGTGCCGTTGTCACCCTTCTTGTCGCGCTTGATGTCGGTGCGCGTGTACACGGCCTTGCTGTCGGCCGATGAGTCGACCAGCGACGTCACCAGCGCCGCGAACGGTTTCGCGGGTGGTGGCTTGTCGAGCTGGGCCGCCATCGTCGCCGCGTCGCCCTTCCCCCACGCCTCGAGGTACTTGTCGACCTGGCCCTTCGGCAGCGACGGCGGGCCGAGCTTCTCGACCTGCTTCACGAGCAGCGCGACCGCGATCGCGGCGACGCCGATGACGACCGCGAGCCCGATGAGCACGCGCAGCCACCGGCGGGGACGTTTGGCCGCGAAGGTCAGGCCCATACGTCGCATTTTGGTCGGCTCCGGCACCCGGAAAGCGGTCACCGGGGCTGGATTGCAGGACTGGCGGCGGTCGGGCCAAACTGAAACACGTTCTACTCACTGCGGAGGCGCGCATGTACGTCGGCCTGTCGAAGGAGCACGAAGCGCTGCGCGACGAGTTGCGCGCGTACTACGACGAGCTCCTCACGCCCGAGGTCGAAGAAGACCTGCGGAAGGGCGAAGGCGTCGGCCAGGTCTCGAAGGACACCTGGAAGAAGATGGCGGCCGACGGCTACGCGGGCGTCGGCTGGCCCAAGGAGTGGGGCGGCCGCGGCCTCACCCCGATCGAGCAGTTCGTGTTCTTCGACGAGTCGATGCGCGCGGGCGCGCCCGTGCCGATGCTCACGATCAACTCGGTCGCGCCGACGATCATGCGGTTCGGGAGCGAGGAGCAGAAGGAGTACTACGTCCCGAAGATCCTCCGGGGCGAGATCCACTTCGCGATCGGCTACACCGAGCCCGACGCGGGCACCGACCTCGCATCGTTGAAGACGCGCGCCGTGCGCGACGGCGACGAGTACGTCATCAACGGGCAGAAGGTGTTCACGAGCCTCGCGAGCGGCGCCGACTACATCTGGCTCGCGGTTCGCACGAACCAGGAAGCGAAGAAGCACAAGGGCATCTCGATCATCATCGTGCCGACCGACACGCCCGGCTTCCGCTACGTGCCGATCGACAACTTCGGCAACACCAATACGAACATCACGTACTACGAAGACGTGCGCGTTCCCGTCGGCAATCTGGTGGGCGAGGAGAACGGCGGCTGGGGTCTCATCACCAACCAGCTCAACCACGAGCGCGTGACGCTGTGCTCGTCAGGTGTCGTCGAGCGCATGCTCGACGACGTCCGCCGCTGGGCCCAGGAGACCAAGCTCGCCGACGGCCGGCGCGTGATCGACCAGGAGTGGGTGCAGGTCAACCTGGCCCGCGTGCACGCCAAGCTCGAGTTCTTGCGCCTCGCGAACTGGCGGGTCGCGTGGCTCGCGCAGAGCGGCGCGCCGTTGAACCCGGCTGACGCCTCGACGATCAAGGTGTTCGGCACCGAGTTCTACATGGAGGCTGCGCGTCTGCTCATGGAGATCATGCGCGACCAGGCGCCGCTGCAGGGTGAGTCGCCGGGCGCGGTGGTGCGCGGCCGCGTCGAGCGGATGCTGCGCGGCATGCACATCCTCACGTTCGGCGGCGGCACCAACGAGATGCAGCGAGATCTGATCGCGATCTTCGGGCTCAACATGCCCGGCAGCCCGCGCTGACGAGGCGAAGGAGCCGACGAGATGGACTTTGCCCTCAACGAGACGCAGGAGGAGCTCCGCGCCCTGACGGCGCGCATCCTCGAAGACCGGACCGGTCTGCAGCACCTGAAGGAACGGGATCGCTCCGACGATTGGTACGACCGCGCGACCTGGACCGAGCTCGCGAAGGCGAACCTGCTCGGCATCGCGCTGCCCGAGTCGGCGGGAGGTCTCGGCTTCGGGTTCCTCGACCTCTGCGTGTTCCTGCGCGAGGTCGGACGGTATGTCGCGCCGTTGCCCGTCATCCCCACGCTGGTGGCCGGCGCGCTGCCGATCGCCCGGTTCGGCTCGGACGCGCAGCAGGCCGTGCTCGCCAAGGTTGCGAGCGGCGACGTCCTGCTCACCGCCGCGCTCGTCGAGACGGGCACCGAGCCGCAGACACCCACCACTACGGCGACGCGCGACGGCGACGGCTGGCGCATCTCCGGAACCAAGTCGAACGTCGCCGGGGCGTCAGTGGCCGAGCTGGTGCTCGTGCCCGCTGCGGTCGACGGTTCGGTCGCGATGTTCCTCGTGCCGGCCAACGCCTCCGGCGTGTCGGCCGTGCGCCAGCAGACCATGAACCACGAGCCGCTGTTCGAGCTGACGCTCGACAACGTGCGCGTCGGCGACGATGCGATGCTCGGCTCGGCTCAACAGGGTTCCGAGATCCTGGCGTGGACCCTCAACCGGACGACCATCGCGATCTGCGCGCTCGTGTCGGGCGTCGCCGAGCAGGCGGTGCGCCTCACCGCGCAGTACACGTGCGATCGCAAGCAGTTCGACCGCGCGATCGGCACGTTCCAGGCGGTCGGGCAGCGCATGGCCGACTGCTTCATCGACATGCAGGGCATCGAGCTCACGATGCTCCAGGCCGCGACGCACCTCGACGAAGGCCGCGACGACACGCTCGAGGTCGCGACCGCGAAGTTCTGGGCGGCCGAGGGTGGCAACCGCATCGCGCACACCGCGCTGCACGTGCACGGCGGAATCAGCATCGACGTCGACTTCGCGATCCACCGGTACTTCCTGTGGCTGAAGCAGTACGAGTTCACGCTGGGCTCGGCCACCCCGGAGCTGCTCCGCATCGGCAAAGAGCTCGCCGATACCCCCGTCTAATCCCTCGAACCGGCGTCATTTCGCGCGCTATGGACACGCGAAGTGACGCCAGTTCGCTCAGGAGCGGGCGATGTCCAGCAGCCGGCGCGTCGGCGCCATGTCGAACGGCGGGCCCGCCATCACGATGAGGTGCTCGGCACCCGCGTCGAGGTACGCCTGCCAGTCGTCGATCTCCGTCGCCTGGATGCCGGCGGTGCGCTCGATCTGGCGGGGGTTGCGGTCGAACTTCGCGCACCACTCGTCGAGCGTGCGGTTCTTCGCGGCGTACGCCTCGGGAGGACCGAACGCGTTCCACGCGTCGGCGTGCTCGGCCGTGAGCCGCAGCGTCACCTTCGGGCCCGAGCCGCCGACCAGGATCGGCACCGGGCCCCGCGGCGGCGGCGTGAGGAGGTCGAGCCGCTCCATGATCGTCGGCAGTGCGCTCGAGAGCTCACGGAGTCGCGACGGGGCGTTGCCGAACTCGTAGCCGTACTCGTCGTAGTCGCGCTGGAACCAGCCCGCGCCGATCCCGAGCACGAAGCGGCCGCCGCTCAGGTGGTCGATCGTGCGGGCCATGTCGGCCAGCAGGTTGGGGTTGCGGTACGAGTTGCAGGTGACGAGCGCGCCGATGTGCGCGTGCGACGTCTCGACCGCCATGGCCGCGAGCAGCGTGTAGCACTCGAAGTGCGCGGCGTCGGGGTCGGCGTAGAGCGGAAAGAAGTGGTCCCAGATCCAGATGCTGTCGACCTCGAGCGCGTCGGCGGCCTGCCAGGCCGCGCGCAGCTCACCGGTCGTCGTCGCCTGCGGGTGAAGCTGCACGCCGACCTTGAAGCGGGGCATGGCTCCGCAGGCTACTGATCGCGCAGCTCGACCCGGCGCCCGCCGTCGCGCAGAACGATCGTCGCCTCACCCGCGAGCAGACGCTGGATCGGCGCGCCGACGAGATCGGCGCGCCAACCGGTTGCCAGGCGGCTCGGCGCGCCGTGCAGCAACTGCGTGAGGTCGGCGCGCGTCGCGAGCACGGCGGGGTCGAGATCGAGCTCCGACGCGCGCTGCGCGAGCCACGCTCCGATCACCGTGACCGCGGGTGCGAGCGCCCGGTCGATGTGATCGGTCTCGGGCATCGCCACCGACGCCGGTTCCAGCGCGAGGCCCTGTTCGACAGCGTTCAGCAGGGCGTCGATCGCGCCGTCGCGCAGTGCCCGGCCGTCGACACCGCGGATCGCGGTCAGCTCCTCGCGGGTGCGGGGCGGCCGGCTCACGATGCCGATCAAGGCGAGGTCCGACAGCACGAAGCGCGGCGGAACGTCGAGGGTTGCCGCAGTGCGCTCACGCCAGGCGCCCACCTGCTGCGCGACGCCACGCGACCTGCCGCGCAACTGGCGAGCGCCCTTCATGCGCCACCAGGCGACCTCCGGTTCGGGACGCGTGCGTACCCGTAGCCGGCGCTCCTCGCACTCGTCGAGCGCCCAGCTCAACCGGCCCATCGGCTCGAGCCGTGCCACCAGCGCGTCGTGCAGCGCGAGCAAATGCTCGACGTCGGCCGCGGCGTACGCGCGCTGCTCGGCGCGGAGTGGGCGCCGGGTCCAGTCGGTGAGGCGGTCGCCCTTGGTGAGGCGCACGTCGAGCAGACGCTCGACGAGTGACGCGAGCGATGGGGATCCCAAACCGATGAACCCGGCCGCGACCTGCGTGTCGAACAACTTCGACGGACCGCGTCCGCACGCGCGCGTCAGGATCGAGAGGTCCTGCTCCGACGCGTGGGCGATCATCGTGCCGTCGCCCGCGAGGGTCGCTGCGAACGGCTTGACGTCGACGGCGATCGGGTCGATGAGGGCGATCCCGCGCGCCCACGCGACCTGTACCAAGGCGAGGCGGGGCCAGTATGTGCGCTCGCCGTGGAACTCGGTGTCGAGCGCGTACCGCGGCTCGTCGCGCAGCTCCTCGATCAAGCCGGCGAGCTTCGTCGCATCGTCGACCCAACGAGGTTCCATCACCCCAGCATGACGCGTTCTGCGCGCCGAATGCGCCGGACCGGTGAGGTCACCCTTACGGGTCACACGGCCGCGACCGCTTCCCGCACCGCGCCCAGGCGCTCGAACGACGCCAGCACCTCGCCGTGGTCGTCGGCCAGGTGGCGGATGATGACGTCGGTGCAGCCCATCGCACCCAGCTCGGCGAAGGCCGCGGCGACCGTGTCGACCCCGCCCACGACCGGCGCCGCGGGATCGAACCCTCGGTAGCCCCGCTCGAGGATCGGGCCGGCGACACGCTGCGCGTCGGAATCGTCGGCGCCGACGTGCACGTCGCGCCGGACCGCGATCGCCGTGGGCGTGCGTCCGTGGCGCCCACAGGCTTCTCGGTACTGCTGCACGAGTTCGCCGACGTCGCTCGGGACCGCTTCGGGTCCGATGAGGAACGCGTCGCCGAGCCGCGCCGCCCGATCGATTGCGGGAGGCGCCGCCGCGCCGATCCACACCTCCAGCGGCTGCGGGGGTACGGGCGCGATGCGGGCGCGTGAGATCGCGTACGGCGCCTCGGTGCTCACCTCTTCTCCCGCGCACAACCGGCGCACGACGTCGAGCGCGGCCTCGAACCGCGACGGCCGGGTCTTGATCGGGACACCGAGCGCCTCGAACTGGTCGGCGCTGCCGCCGATCGCGCACTGCATGATGAACGGACCGGCCGCGATCGACGCGAGCGTGCCGATCTGCTCGGCGACGAGCACCGGGTGCCAGAGCGGCAGCAGGAACAGCGCACCACTCGGGCGGGAGTCCCATTCCGCGAGGAGGCGGCCGAGCATCGGGACGTTCTGGTAGTAGGGGACCGGCACGCTGTGGTGGTCGCCGATGAACAGGCTGTCGAGGCCGGCCCTGTTGGCGGCGCGTGCCCGCTCGACCAGCCACCGTGCGCCGGTGCGCACGTCCATCGGGGGAAACCCGCTCCGCAGGGAGACTCCGACCTTCATGGTTGCGCAGCCTCGCGCGATCATCTCCCTATGGCGACACTGGACCAGGCTCAACTCGCGACGCGGCGCAAGGAGCTGCGCGACCACTATCTCCTTCCCGAAGGTGAGCGTCCGGCGTCGATCGGGCGCGGCGTCCACCACCTCGCGCTGATCTGCTCCGATCCCGAGCAGACGATCCGCTTCTACCAGGAGATCGTCGGCTTCCCGCTGGTCGAGCTGTTCGAGAACCGCGACTACGCGGGCTCGTCACACTTCTTCTTCGACATCGGCAACGGGAACCTCCTCGGCTTCTTCGACTTCCCCGGTCTCGGCCTCGAACCGGTGCCGGAGGGCCTCGGCGGCGTGCAGCACGTCGCGATCTCGGTGACACCCGAGGTGTTCGAGGACGCGAAGCGACGCCTGACCGCGTCGGGCATCGAGTACCGAGGGCCGGACCTCGGCGTGAAGGAGTCGATCTACTTCAAGGACCCCGACAACATCCAGGTCGAGCTCATCCGCCAACCGTTGTTCGAGATGCCGGAGAGCGCACCGGCCGACGAGTAGCGCTACTCCGCGAGCCAGCCGTTCTGGATCGCGTCGCGGAGGATCGCCTGCGCGGCCAGCCACAGGTCGGGTGAGCCCTGCTCGATCGGCGCGTTCATCGTGAGCACGCGATCGGACGTGAGCTGGTACTCGTGCCAGAGCTCGCCGTGGTTGGCGTGGTTCAGCAGCAGCGGCGCGATGCGGTCGATGCTGTGGGCGTACCGGGCTTCGGGCGTCGCCGCGCCTTCGTACTCGTCCCACGCGGCGCGCAGGCGCGGGCCCTCGTCGCCGGGGATCAAGCCGAACAGGCGGTCGGCGGCAACCCGCTCGAGGTCTTCCTTCTGCGCGAGGGCCTCGGTGTCGTAGACGAACGTGTCGCCCGCGTCGATCTCGACGAGGTCGTGCACGAGCAGCATCTCGACGACCCGGCCGAGGTCGACGGGCTCGGCACTGTAGGGAGCGAGTACGAGCGCCATCAGCGCGAGGTGCCAGGAGTGCTCGCCGCTGTTCTCTCGACGCGAACCGTCGGTGATCGAGTTGCGCCGCAGCACGAACTTGAGCGAGTCGATCTCCAGCGCGAACCGCAGCCGCGCCGCGAGATCGGGATCGAGCGTGTCGAGAACCTCGGACGTGTGCTCGGGAATCATCCGAGTTTTACGAGCCAGTCGAGGTGCGCGTCGGTGAGCGCCTGCGACAGGTCGCTCGTGAGCCGGCTCAGCTGATCGAACATCAGCAGCAACCCGAAAGCGCCGAGAATGATCGACGATCCGACGACGATGGCGGGAAAGTGTCGCTTCACCCACCCCATCGCGCCGCTGACGCGCTGCAGCGCGATCCCGCTGATGAGGAACGGCAGGCCCAGCCCGATCGAGTACGCAACGAGGAGCGTCGCGCCCGCCCACACGCGCCGTTGCGTCGCTGCGATGCCGAGGATCGACCCGAGGATCGGCCCGATGCACGGAGACCACCCGAATCCGAAGGCGGCGCCCGCGACGAGCGGCATCGCCGCGCCGTACCGGCCGAGCTCCGGATGGAAGCGCTTCTCCTGGTACAGCCACGGCGCGCGCAGGAACATCGAACCGAGCAGGAACAGCGCCATGCCGAGCATGAGCGCGCCCGAGATGCGCGTGAGGATCTCCTGGTGGTCGCGCAGCGGCTGCCCGATGCTCGACGCCGTGAGGCCGAGCAACACGAACACCGTGCCGAAGCCGCCGATGAAGAGCGCGGTCGTTCCGAGCACGCGTTTCGTGTTCGAGCCCGAGCCCTCTTCGAGCACCGCGATGTCGAGCCCGGTGACCATCGACAGGTAGCCGGGCACGAGCGGCAGCACACACGGCGAGAGGAACGACACGACACCGCCGCCGAACGCGGCGATGTCCGCAGGGGCGTTCAAGTCGCTGAGGCCCCAACCCAGTGCCAGCAACGGGGCCCTCTGCCTCCATTGTGCGGGTGTGGG
>JACXTT010006254.1_pt1 | contig 17049 bp, 27 predicted proteins | sample 9270951 | NCBI WGS metagenome assembly JACXTT01 (sample SAMN15532306, study PRJNA645909) | rock metagenome | isolation source: weathered quartz diorite | place: Puerto Rico | collected 2017-06-21 | reverse complement strand
TCTTATCTCTTGCCCACTCCCAAAGGTCAACTTCACTAGTTACATCTAGATAATAAGGTCTGATTCTATCCTCAAGTTGCATTCGATCCACAAACGGTAGATGATTGTCAATACCATAGATTGTTGCATGCGAGAAATAATCTCTCCAAGCTCTTAGTGAACCACCCTCACCAATACCAATTTCGAGAACTGACTCCACCTGGTTACGAAGGTGAGCAAAATAGATCTCATAAAAATGAACATAAGAATGTGTTGTGAGCTTATCAGTAGTATTACTCTGGTCTTTAAAAATTTCAATGAGAGATTTCATTTTCTAATTAGCCCAAAGTCCTTCAGTTTGATCTTGGCCATTCGTCCATCGGGATGGTGCCAAACGATTCCCTCAACTCTAAGATCCACAAGGGTATCACGAATACCATCGAATGTTAGTGATTCTATGGAAATGGTATCTGCATCACAATGCGGGACTAAAACATGACGTAAATAGCCTTCTGGATTCTTATTAATCTTTGGACCGCACAATTCGTACGTACCCGGCTTAAAATCTTTGATTTGTGAGATTGCTTCAGCATGAAACCTCACAAACGGGGACTGAGCGATTGGTTCCCAACCAATAGTCTTGCCAGTGGCTTCGTCGAGCGACAATTCAATGAAGTTGTGAGGAGTATTGCCCCTCACTTCCCGCCTAGCCCACCAAACAACACCGTCAAACATAACACACGTTCCATCATATTTGCGGGTTGCGCTTCCCACATTCTCAAAAACCCATTCGCAACCAGGATGGATCGTCTTTAGTACAAACCTGGCAGCTGGGCCGATAGTACCCTCCCAGTCACGCTCGAAAATAGTTGGAATCTTTTTCATAGTGAGGGCAGTAGGGATACTTGGCTATACTCTCCAATAGGCGCGGAGAGGGTCGAACTCTCAAGCCTTTCGGCGCTGGAGCTTAAATCCAGTGTGTTTACCAGTTTCACCACGCGCCCCCACTCCTTCCATCTTTCCTTTTATATGGGCCGTAAACCTTCATAGGCTATACTCTGTATACCGGTTTCGTTACGGGGGCACTTTTCCATCAAATCATTTAGGGAATCAAATTGTTTATCGAACTGCTCTTGCATGAACTTCATTCTTTGTTCGAGAGCATCTGTCGCTGCCTTGAGATGTTCCTCCCGTACGTCGAGTATGGCTTCCCGCTTACTAGCTTGGACTTCAAATTCCCCACGTTTCTTCTGTAAACCCACTAGGTGCTCAGTCTCTCGCTTCTCTCGATCATGCTTCTCTTTCTCCTTACCAAAGGAGATCTGAAGATCAGCCAGCTCCTTAGTGAGCCTTTGTCGCTCAGCTTCCAAAGTGTTAATGTCCTGTAAAGATTTCTTTTCCGCTCTTAAGCCGCTAACAATGGTAGTTACTCTTTCAAGATCCTTACCAAGTTCCTCTAGTTTCTCAAGTGGAATAGAGTCTCTATGAAAAATTTTCATGCTTTCTCTTTCTCTCCTCAAACCTCTGGGAATGGGATCCTTGGATCGAACCTACGCACATCCGTCCGGATATTATTAAGTCGGGCAAACTCTCCGAAAACTTCATATCAGCGTCATTATAGGCTAGTCCAGCTTCCTCTTCGGAGGGAATAATGGGTAAATATTGGACGTCGAAATAGCATACTTTGTCCTTAAGCTGAAAAGCGCAGCTACCATCGGTTAGCAGACGTATATTATCTATCGTTACTCGCATTAAGCTCCTGCCAACGCTCTGGGTGATAGCCATTTTTAGTATTTATACAAGGGTATTTTGGTGGCCTAAAGCATATAGGACAAGTCACACTCTTTACGCATTTTCCAGGCGTGGTACAGGCCCCGCAATATTGACAATCAAAATCTTCCTGCTTCTCTTTTCTATAAAGTTCACAGTCATATCTTGTGCATTGACCATCTCTATCCAAGTGATGCTTACAAACTCTGCAAACAGTGATCTTGGTATACGTTCTGGGTTTGGGAAAGAGTAGATCATCTACAAACTCATCAGCTAATGGTTTAAGCTCCATACTTAATCAGCATCTCATTCATATGTCGCAGAGTATGCATAGTGCAGTACGAAATACCCCTTAGCTTCAAAAACGTTGGAGATGAACAACCCCTCGCTGCGCACCGTGAGGAATTGTCGAACCAGCGAAGTGGACCTTTTTGCTCAGGGGCCGGGAATTTGGCTTTGGTCTCCAATAGTTCTGCAATAAGATCTTCACTCAGTTCCTTCATCTATAACCCAATCCGAAGTATCTGCTTCACTCAGGCCAACCATAAAGGCCGAAACTAGAACAGCAGCTTGCTCCCCAGCATGTTTGGCCTCTTCAGCTGTTTCAAGAAAATGTTCAGTTGCGAAGACTCGATTGATGTTATGATCCTTCTCATCTCGAAGTTCGACACTGTATCTGAGTGTAATCATTACCTATCTTTGTTGAGTTCATAGCCATCAGAGAGCATACCCTGCCAATCACTACCATCGTCATGTGCCAAACACGGTGACCTGAACGCACAGCGTGTACAGTAGTTCATTCCCGATGGATGCTTGTAGATATTGACATTAGGATCTAACATTTCCTTGGCAACCATTTGGAGCTCTGAGTAAGCCACCTTGATCTGGTGCGAATTTCGAATGGCATGATCTCTTTGGATGAATACCCTGTCCCCCTCTTCGAGTAGATAATCATAATACCCCTGTGCCTTCTCGTCGTTATGGAACCAATCAACAAGCCCTAATTCCTTGACAGTCTCAGAAAACATCTGAGCAGTGGTTGATTCTTTTGACCTATCTAAAGAAGGAAACCCCCTAGTAGTAATAGTAGGGGGTTTCGGGTATACCTTACGTAGTGCGGAGTAGAGAACGTCCTGGACATTTGTCCAAGGCAGATCATGCATCTCAGCTTCCTTTATTGAAGCAACTACATAGGTTGTACACTGAGCATCGTTCTCTAACTTGAGAAAGTAATCTTCATCAACTTTAGATGCAGTCTTGTAATCATGAATTCCGTACTGCATTCGAGGATCTTTACGTTCTGGATAGAAGAGAATGGCATCTCTCTTTCCACGCAAATGAACCTCTAATTTCTTTTGGTAATTGGGCGATTGTTCTCTAATGTCAATTGCTTCAAACTCTAACGGAATTGAAAATTGACTCTCAGCAGCTATGACTTCGAAATCATCGTTTCTTTCAGCATAATCCTTATAGAAGGTCATCATGCCAATGCCCAAATCTCTAAAGTCGAGAAACTCGTCTTCAAATGGATCCGGCAAAAGATCGCGAAGACCCTGCACGATCATACCATTGTCGGTATGAATTGGCTCTAGGTCGTAAGTCTGTTCCTCAAGCGATGATCCGGCTGGAACAAATCCACCAGTCCATTGCATGTCAAACCAAGTCGAGAAAGACTCAACCGGATCTCGCTTCAATACAGGATTGTAATAATGCTCTAGGGCGTAATGTACGCCCGAGCCAAACCAAAGATTCAGATTAATCCCGAACAATCCAACTTTTCTACGGAGATTATTTCTTGCCGGACTTGACCATGACCAATATCTCCGACACCGCATAAAAGAAGCTATATCAGACGCGTGAATCGGAACTATTTCATATTTATCTGGGATAGTTGGTGGTACTAATAAGGTTTTAGACATTATATGAAATGCTCACTTTATTGGCCGCCTCTTTTTGAAGAGCCAAGAATTTAGTTTCTTAAAAGCGGCACCTGATTACGCTATGCCGCCGCCCCGTGCGCTTTGCCTCCGTCCGGCCCAGGATCGAGGTCTGGGGCGTCCTCAGAAGCGAGGAGAGCCAGCCTAGTCAGCTAGCCCGAAGCTGTCAAGCTCGCCCAATTCCCTGAATAACTCGCAAAAACAATTACCGCCGAAGCCATCGTGGTAATTATGTCTGCTGCCCACGCAGCTAGCTCAGCTTCACCCTCTGTATAACCTCGAAATGTGCGCAGCCAAGAGAGTCTGCGCTTTATATCTGCCAAGGCCATTTTCCTGACTGGAAGTTCGGGGCAGTAGGATTCAAACCTACGTAGCATGATTTAAGTCCGTTTCACTCTGCCGCTATGGAAACTGTGCTCAGCCAAGTCCTTCTACAGCAGTTGAGACTTGGCCTGAGACTTGGGTAGTCCTCTGGCAGTGAGGCTGCTCCAATAGCTGTAAAGACCTTGATGCGGTAGGTGTACCTTATCCGAAGAGTTTGTACTTTGTACTTATATTTCTAACAGACCTACCACGACTTGGGATCGAACCACCCCCAAGTCGATCTTCTCACAGTCTGTGGGAGGCTGTCAAGAGGGGAGGCTTCGTTGCCTAAACTGACAACAAGGGTCAGACTTTTAAACAAAAGCATTCCACAGCTGGCAACAAATTTTACCACTATTTTGGAGGATCCAATCTCCTCATGGCATAGCTTGGCTCATTATTTTCGAATCCTACTGCCGTGCTAGCAATGTCCTCGGCCATCATATTGTAGTAATGTTTTGTTAGAAGCTCGGGGGGTTTATACGCCATGTCATTTAGCCACCATAGTACACGTTCTTTGATTTCTTCTCTAGTTGCTCTCATTAAAAACTTCCGTTAGGAACCTTTCAATTGATGCTTCCAGGTTTTTAATAGCATTTCCGGCGATATTGATTATCTCGAAGTTGCCCTGTCTAATCCAAAAAGCTACTTCTTGTGGATTTTTACTCCAAACAGCAAATTTGTCCTTCCGTTCTATCTTACAGTCGAGATATGGTTTCCGGAAAAATTCTATCGCTCTAAGGGTACAAACTTCCCCTGGAGTGGCAAAGTTCTCGGCCAGCCGGATAGTGCAGTCGGCAGCTTGAACATTAAGTCTAGTTCTATGTGGATAATCACTCTTTATACTCTCGATTAGGCCGTAGAGTTCTGCGTACTCAGGGTGCGGACCTTCTTTTGTCCGAAAGCCTTGAGGCATCCAACCTCCGGTTTGTAAGCCAACTTTCTTTGCTGCTCTTAGACCTGCAATGTCTGCACCTATTTGCCCGCCTGAGATTATCTTCATTGGAAGATTGAGTCTGGGGTTAACCGACCGTTTAGCTTGACGTAGTGGTTTGCCATTAGATCTAGGAGATCTTCTTACTTTCCACATTTAGATAATCTAGGTCGGTTTGTTCTGTAGTTCGCAAGCCACTGGTCTCATCAAGTTCGGGCTTCCAAGATACATAAAAATCAATTGGATTGGAGAGCCATCCAATTATTGAGCCGTCGTGCATCAGAGCTTTAGCTCTCCTAGTCCAAAGGACCTTTCCATCCTTACCTGCTTTAACTAAACAAAGGTCACAAAAGTTAATCTCAAGCGAGCTTCCATTCATTGGATCGAAAGCAGTGGATCCGTAGTGGCCGCCTGATGAGAAGGCGGTACCACCGTACGGCTGATTCTCACAATCCATCTCGACGTTTGGAAGTTCTTTACCACAGATGATGCAAGGAGCTTGAGCCATTTTGCTCATATTAATTCCATTTATCTAGGGATTCTAGTGAATCCGGTATCTTAAAAGTTAATCCATCTTCGTTTGCGATAATTCCGGAATATTTCTTGGAATATTCCTCACTAAGATGAGTATATTCTTCAGCCATAATTGCGTCGAACTCTTCTGATGAGATTATATCTTTCTCAAAAAGAATTTTGGTAAGACCATTAACCTCTGCTCGGACTAGCATTAGGAGTTCCCAATTATTTGCGGTTGCTTTGTAGCGATTGGTTCCTTCCCATTGCGACCCTAGTTCCCAATTGGCAAAGAATCTACGCCATTTAGCCAGGATATTGGCTGCCTGAATACTATTCACGGTTAATAAACTCCTGTGTTCGATAGCTTCATGACTGCTAGTTATTTTGACTTTGATCCTCAAAAGAGTTGAGCAAACCAATTAAGTTTCTGTGTAACGTTAGCCAGAACTTTTGCATCTACTGTCTTACGAGCGTTAATATGAATAATCTCTGCGATTCCAGTTTGTCCTGGTCGATAGACCCGTCCGATAGCTTGACTGTTTTTAGCTGGCGACCAGGAACGATCAAGGAAGATACAGTATTGAGCACAAGAGAGATTAATCGATTCCCCACCAAGATCGATAGTAGACAAAAAGACTTGATGTTCGTTCTTTGGAAAGATATTATGCCACTTCTCGAATCTTGTGGCTTCGGAGTCCTTTTGCTCCATGTGGAGGAAAGTAATCCCAGCTTTGATAAACCTAACTTTCAGTAACTCCAGCGGATCTTTAAAGGAAGAGAAGATTACAACTTGTTGCTTACTATCAAGCTCCTCTAAGATCTCCATCACCTGATCGAGTTTGGAAGAAGGTTCGACAAGCTTAACTACTTGCACGCGACGCTGTTTTTTGTCGTCGTAATAGGTATCGATAAGTTCTGGAGTTGCAACGGCAATTTGTCTGAGTCTTTGAAGTTGGGAGACAACATTGGGTGAATCGATAGCAAACCCTTGTTGATCCAACATTCGGAGCTCTTTGATAATCTCCTTCTGCATTCGAAGCTGCGTCGGATTAAGATCAACTTCTTTAGCATCAAAGATTGGCTCGGCGATATTCTTATGAACTTCGGACATTTTTCGCCTCGGGCCTAGATGCTTCCTTAGTGCTACAAATTCATCGATCTTGTCGTCTCTAATGCCAACGATCTTATCGTAGCCATTCCAATTTTCCTCTTCGCAGAAGGCGCGACGAAATCTCCAGTAAGAGGGAAACTCTTGAGGCTCAAGGAAGTTAACGAGTGACCACATCTCGGCAGGATTATTGACAAACGCTGTACCAGTCATGACATGACGGTAGAGATGCTCTTGCTTTCTAGCATGGGCCAGCTTTTTAAGCGATCTAGTCCATTGCACGTCCTTGGACTTGATCTTATGGGCCTCATCTAATAGAACGAAATCCCATTGTATCTTTCCAGTTTCAGATCCACCTATTAGAATCTCACATATCTGGGCTTTTCTAACAAAGCAATGATAGTGGGCTAGAATAATCGTTTTCTGATTTCTTTGTATTAGCCTTGAAACTAGATCGTCTATATCATATTCAAGCCTAACATCCCCAAGCACCATCTCTTCGACTAGTCGTGTTCCGACATTGAAGACTCGCCAGTCATCATCTAGGCACTTTGGAAGTGCAGTGAAATATGCACCTTTACCAGATTTGGTTGTGACGATCAGAACGTTTCCGGCTTCTTTGACCTTCCTGTTAATTAACCAGAGACCAGTTGAAGATTTGTATGCTCCCATCTCAGACCAATTTGCTGAATTGGAGAGTGAGCAAAGATAGTCTAGATCTTCTTCTTGCCAGTCTTTTACTTCAAATTTATCTGATGAACTTAAGATTTGTAATGTCATAGTTTTCACTCTATAATCTCTGTTAGCCTTATATTTAGAATTCTAAATGCTATCTCAGGAGACATGGGCTTGAGGATGATAAGCTCATCGTCCCAATCTTTACCAAGCTTAGTGATTTCTACAGGAAAATTCTCAAGTTTCTTTACCCATTCGTCGTGTCCGACTATAGCTTCCCTCTCTGAAGAGTAGATCTCTACAGGATGGATACCGTTATCATCGATGATGGCAGTCTCGTAACCTCTATCCCACGAGTTAATGGTACTGACTACGTAGCCATTTATTAGTTCTCTTTTGAGAGAAAACGCTCTGCCTGCTATTATTGCCCTAAATAGGTCCATCTTGGATAATCTCCATTTTGTGTTTGGTTGCGAATATTTCCGCTGATACTTCTGAGAGAGCTATCCTTTTGGGATCGATAATACCTCTTGCTTGGTAGCGCTCTCTTAGTCTACGGTAACGTCTTGCCCATCTTTTGCAAGCGATCTTTTTATTACAAAAGTTTGCGCCCTCTTTCGCTATCGAGTCGCCACAGGACATGCAGTGTGGTCGGTTATTGTGATAGACTTCACGCTTGGCAAACTCCATCCTTGCCCCATAAGACAGGTAAAGCTCCAATTCATCTGCATGGTTAGTCAACCAGCGTTCTTCCCGGCAGGATTTGCAGAGCTTTCTGTGGGGAGTATCTTTTTCAAAATACACCCCACACCCGTAGCAAATTGAAAGGCTGATGCCTGAACATTCCAGGCACCAGCCAGTATCCGAATCTAGTTGGTCAACAAAATCCCCACAGGAAGTGCAAAAATATTCGTCCGATGGAGATATCGACACGAGTCTAGATTAGCAACCATTACCCCAAGGCGAAAGCGTGTGGCCGTGGCCGCTTAATGCCCATGCCGACTCAATATTAGTTCTAGGATCTGACATTCTTTGATAGAAGTGCGATAGCGATTCGTAGCCTGGTTTATGAATACCATTAATTTGAAATAGTCCGAAGGAACCTCCGTGACTATCGTGCCAATTTGCAGCCCGTGGATTCAACCCACTCTCCCGACGTGCAATGCAAACCATAGTTTGACCGAAGTAGCCTGAGCCAAACCGTTTGTAGATCATGCTGATGATCTTGGCTTGGCTAGCTCGGCTAGTTCCACCATAGTTATCAGCTTGGGCCGCTTGTCCTGTTGTTATAAATAAAACCGCAACAGTTAGTGTCAGCTTGCGCTTTAGAATGATGTGCCCTCCTATTTTAGCTTACGATAGTCTCTCCTTAAAGAGATCCAGCACGGCCTTCAATGGTGGGGGACCATTTGCGAGAAGACCGTGCTGGCTTTTACCTCCCTTAGCGAGGGAGGGGGCTTTGCACACTAGCAAATCTAGCCCATAATTTCAAGGGCTAAATCTGGAAAGTTGAGAATTGCGAAATCTTCTCCAAGAGCTGCAATTGCTGTCATATCTCTCACCATTGCAGCCTGCTCGGGGGACTCATAGACCCCTAGAGAGTGTTCGCGGCCAGCCTTCTCTATGAACGCTTCCCAGCGGTCTTCAGAGATTTGTCTAACTCCGACATACTGTGTAGTTACCATAGCCTCAAGGAAGCTCACCAAAATCACCGAATGGGTGAGCAACCTTGAAACTATCTACGACTCGTCAGCCGCTGCCTGAGACTTGACAACATAGACGTGATCATCCTTACCTCGAACCTGAACTACACCCTCAGAGATCTTGCCAGCCTTGACGGCACGATCCACTGCAGACTTCATTCCGGTCTTGACCGAATTTGACTTGACCCCTTCGTATCCCACCTCGGTACCCCGAAGATCCGAGGCCAGGAAAAGATCAAGGAAAGTGTCATACTCCCCATGTCCACGACCACCACGAGCCGAATTCAGTTCCTCATCCGAAACCTCGATCATCTTGAGCGAGGTAAGTGTACCCTTCGTTCCCTCTGCCACTTCATTCTCCTTATTAGGTTTGCTTCTTTGCCCTGGCATTACTCTTTCGCTCCTTTGCTTCTAGTGCGACCAATCGGTCTTCTATTTCCTTGAGCGCTCCTACGATGGACATACCTCCTAGACTCGATTCAAGGGACTCAAGCCTCGTCAGTACGGACACTATAGGACGGTCAGTCACGCTTGTCAAGGCCATTAGCTCATCTTTTTTTGGTGAACGAATCAGGATCACGGTTGAGGGCTTGTCACGCCCACCCCTATCTCCAAGAGCGCAGTAACCGGCATCGTATAGCACTCTAAAGATCGGGCTATAGAAGGTCATACTAATGCCCAAGGCCGGCACAAGCTTAGACAATGATCCTGTATAGATTTTAAGATCGTCTAATTCTTCAGCTTCTTCCTCCATAGCATTGTAAACAGATATGATGTGAGACGCGATAACTTCACTAATGACGGTCATAATTTCCAACCATCGATAAAACAGAATCGGCACATGCTATTGCCGTCAGGCGTAGACCAAACCATGGTTATACCTTTGGCTTTACCGCGATCATCCTTACAATTGGGATTAGTACAATCACCATTATGGGTTTCGATCTCATAAAACCAAGCTTTATAGGTACGATCAGGATTCTTGGTTTTTCTAGAACGCGGCTTCTTCTCAGGTTTTACAAGCTCATCAAGGAGTTCTTGGGGGAGTTCCTCCATCACTCTTCAATATCCCAATCTACCTGAATGATACCGTCTGCCCTTGCAGGTTCGTCATCTCGGCCATTTACTATGATGTCTACCACGTCGTCTACAGTATCAACGATCCTCGCTCGAAAATAATCCAAATCCGAATCATCTGAAAACTTTACATAGACTACGAGTGTCTTAGACAAAGACTTAGACCCCCTTTAGGAGAAACGATCAATGTCTAGGAATCCCATTGGGGTAAAGCCCTCTTTGGGATAGTACCTTACCATGTTTCTATTGTCATCGCGATAGTACTTAAGCTCGAACTTCCTGCCACTTAGAGTGACAGAAGGTTTCTTATTCTTGAGTGCCTCCTCCAATTCGAAGACCTCAAGAGGATTGAATTGATCTGTACCTAGTTTCGCTTGCCAGGTTTCGAGGTTTCTCCTTTTCTTCATCTAACCGCCATAATTAACAATGCAACGAAACTCACAAACAAGATAACTAAGAGTGCCTCAACTGTGTTCATCAATCGCTCTTTCTATATCAGAATCCGAAATCCCCAACCAATCCATAAGGACCTTTGCAGATATGGTAAACGAGCTGTTGTTATAATTGAACCGCCCAACCTCCATCCCCGTCTTCTCTTTCATAGCAGTTCTCACCAGTTCTTCGATTACTCCGATTTTTAGATTTTGTCTATGGACTAGAGCTTTGGCCTCAGCTTCTTCATTTCTCACCAAACCAAGCTCTCGTTCATAGTTATCCCAAAAATCGATAATCTCACGAGCACGGACAGCCCTGTCTTTACCAGTCTCGACTACTGTGATACGTGCGACAGTTCTGGCATTTTGATGATAGCTTAGCTTCTTTCGCTCTATTCCCCGAAGTTGAACTTTCTGTGCTTTGGTTGTAAAGCCTCCCTTTGGGGGGAAGGCATGCCAAGCATAGAATTCCCCGACGTAAAGTTGGCTTGCTTTCATCTAATTCTTTCAATCGTTAAAATGAACTCTTGCCTGGCCGTAAAGACTCGATAGCTCGCCTTGAGCCCGTCAGCATAAAGGACTTTGATAGTTACAGGAGTTTTCGCCCCTCTCGATTTTGAGGGCACTCTTGATACCACCAAATATCCTTGACACGCAACGTTTGGTTAGGGGATCAAGTAAGTCACATCACCCGCCATCTTAGATCTCCAATCCGAAGATCTTGTCCAATCTTATGAGGATGGCCTGATAGTCACCCGTGACATTGGCAACCTGATCCTTTAGCAGGTCTAGTAGAACATCTGCGTATTTCTGAAGGGCAGAGTTGGAGTTTGCCGGAATCCTTGCATCAATGTTGGCTAGGATTTGTTCCATCGTGGGAATCTTCTTCTCTAGTCTATCGATTTCTTCGGTCAAAAGCTCCAATACGTAGGAGCTATCCTGCGCAATCGGCTCGGAAGCTTCGACAATTACAGGTGCAATCGGCTCGGGAGTCTTGATCTTAGTCTCATCTACGACGTCCCAACGAAGACCCTCAAAATGATCGAGCGTGGCTTGGATTAGATTGATTGACCAAAGACTGAGTGGCCTTCCTTGCAATAGAGCCATGATGGTCTGTTCTCCACTTGATTTCGTCTTCCAAGTTCTGAGCCCCCTCTGTGGGCCGATTTCCTCGATAGCAACTCGGATAAACGTACTCCTGGGAGAGGCCATTAGTCCTCGGCCTGTTTCTTCCTTGCGTCGCTTTTGTTCCTCTTGTGCTATTGCAGGGCCCTTTTCGTTTAGAAATTTCTCGAATCTTGTCTTTGTCAGATGCAACAAAGGTGCTCTATCTATAGCCATTTGTGTGATTACCTCGTCTTGAGCTTGTTGGTTATAAACTCCGTGGGATTTCTTGAAGATTGAGATATCTTCATCAAAATCTTCAAGTGTCGGAACTCTTACGCCTGCTGCCCTTGCTTTTTCTTGGGCAACCTTAAGAGCTTTTAAGTCTACTGCCGAGCCTTTCCTTCTGACATCATGACTAATGCGCCTTTTCCCCTTTTTCCTTTCTGGGCCAAATTCGATATAGAAGCCGGCCCTCTTAAGTAGCCTCCTAACAGTCCAAAACCAGTTAGGGTCGGCATTGCTGTCTAAATTCCTAGCCAAACCCGTAATGATCGTTCCTGTCTTGGGGTCTATGATATTCCACATTGTGTGTGAACCGGCTGATTGGTTCAATTCAACTACCAACCCAGTGTTCCTACACTTCTCGATTACTTCCCTTGTTGTCGGCAACGTCCGTCCTCACTAGATAAACTAGATTCTTTTTCTCAACTACTCGAACAGGAAAGTTTTCTTCGCTAATAACCTTTCGTAGGTGATTAGTTAGAGATTCAAGCCGAACTCCTTTGGTTCCCGAAGCTAGGAACTCCATTACCAAAGTCCTAAGAAACGATCTAAAGTCGTCGTGCTTTGGTAGATGGCTTGTTCCCACATTCGCCTCCTTAGCAGATTGATTCTTGTTTTGAAATATACCCAACTTTAGCTGAAAGCTGCTGTTCCATTTTGGAGATTGACAGAAATTCTCCCGTTTGCAAAATCTCGGTTCCAAGTGATGCCATTGTTTGAGTACTTGGGGCCTTTTGCAGCACCAAAGTCTTTTGTCCAAGCCCCCCAGGGATTATGATCTGGATCGAAATCTGCACTTAAGATCAAGACACTGTCCCCCCCATCATAGTCGAGAAGGAATAGTCCTCTAACATAAGAGGCATCTGGCGAGGATCCGTCGATATATGACCAACCAAAGAAGTCCTTGCTTAGAGAACGAGCATGTGGAAGAACTCTCTGCCAGCCGTCAACTTCATTATACCACTCCGATCCAAGCTTTCTAACCGAATAAGGTAAAGCATCAGACTTTTGCATGAAGTATTCGATCGTAAAAGCATCCACGGCTGGGGCTAATAGTGTATTCCAACTCATTTGGGCTGTTCCATCGAAGAAGTTACTGTCTCCTGGAATGTAAGAACCTGCATTGACAGCAAGGTACAAGCCTGCCGCTTTGAACTTGGGATAGATAGCAGCAAAAAATCCAAGTAGAGCCTGTCGCCTTGAAGTTACATCGGGGTATTTGGGGCAATCAGCATTTAGTAGAGTACGCCAATCATAAAGCGTATCGTCAACCCAAGCGCCATCCACACCGTTTGCCTTGCAGTGTGCAATTACCTGCAAGGCCCAAGCATCTCTATATGAAGAAGATCCAACATCCCCAATATATGCCTGAGGATAGCCACGATTGAACAAAAGTGTGCCCGAAGCATCCTTGAGCAGGAGACTCTTATCCATTGAGTTATAGTCCACGCCGGTCCAGAAATCGGTTCTAACGGAAAGGCACGAGCAGTATTCAAGTACTCTAGGGCCTATCATTTTTCCAAACGAAGAAGCGTTCCAATCTCCACAGAGTGCGACATTATAACGTGAAAAGTCGGAAGAGATTGAGTGATCGTTCTCCCACTCATTCACCCCTATCCCTTGTTTCCAGGTGGTGGGGAAAACCTGTGGATACTGGACAGACTCCGCGCTAGTTTCCGAGATGCGGAGGACAGAAATTCCGTAAAGATGGGAAATCCCATCGTCTTTAAAACGGGTACTAGCTAAACCATTATTAAGGGAGCGGGAAACACGCTTCCCATCAATATAGAAATAATAGCCGTTTCCGGTTAGGTCGGGAGTCCAAACAAAATATCTATAACCGTTCAAATCCTTTTGCCAGTGAAACTTAAGCGCCACTCATTACCTCCCTCGCATTCATAGCTTCAACTACGCAAGAATAATCAATATTTTCAACTTGAATGCGACCAGCCAAACGTTCGTACTCCGCAAGTACATCAATCAACAATTGATAAGCAGCCTTAACAGCATTAGCAGACCTAGCAGCATCAGCAGCATAAGCAGCAGACCTAGCAGCATAAGCAGCAGACCTAGCAGCATACCTAGCAGCATTAGCAGCAGCAGCAGCAGCATAAACAGCCTTAACAGCATTAGCAGCATTAGCATAAGCAGCAGCAGCATTCATATTTTCAGGGGTAGGACTCAAAATAGCTAATTCAGCTGCTTCGATGGCTCTACGCGGGCGATTATCGTTTGGATATCGATCTTCGTAGATATGAAGAACATATCGAGCGCAAAAAATTGCGAGATTCTTTGTTATATTGATGTCACAATTGCTTGTATTAATGAGACGTGGTGCAAGATCGAGCAATTTTTGTCTTTGACCATTATCTAGCCTATCGTTCGCTCCAATTGCAAGTTCACGTAGGACCGGATGGACGCAAGGCGGTTTATCACTCCATTCATGTCTATCTATCCAATCGATAACCTGCATGATACAACCACCATCAGCAGGAGTTTTTCCGGTGCCGCTACGGAGCCAAGGCACAGAATCAATCATTGTACTCTCCTTAAAATATGGGATTTGGCCCTATGACAATTTTATCTATTTTACCGTCTACTAGAGTAGCCAATAATTTCTGTCCGTTTGATTTAGAGCCTGAACCTCCTGTTTTCCAGATTTCAAAGATTTCGCGGCCGTCTTCGTCTAAGCGGGCTAGGACTTCTATACCATGCGACCAGCCTCTTGTCCAGACGGCCAGGTCATCACCAAAGCGGGAGGCTTCCGTTTTCTGCCCGGAGGCGCTTGCTGACATCGCAAAATTCTTCTTACCCATTTTGTTCGCAACCATGACAAATAATGTACTTATCGCCGTCTATCCAGACGGCGATATAGTTATCTGCACTCACTATGACCCTCCAGTTGGGAGAAGATGGAGAAGGCATCGACACACGCCTGACAGCGCTTTAGACCACAGTAGCAGACAAAAAGATACGCGTCCTCTTTGAAGTACTGATGCAAGCCATTGCCCACTTTCCTACCGCACCAAACGCCCCACTGCCATCACTGCCATACCAGTTGGGAGGAAATGACATTAGCTTTGTTACCCCTAAATGACAAATCTCTAGCTCCTCTGGGGTAACCTCGATCTCTTCAAATACTACGGGCTCGATTATTTGCATCCTAGCTCCAATGAAGATTGTTTGGTAATAATTTTTCCGTTGACTGATTGTGCTATAGCTGACGAAATTGCATAGGGCTTGCAGGCATGCGGCTTATGAAGATACCAGCCCGCAATCACACCTAATCCGAACAGTGCTAGAAAAATTGGGAATCTATATCTTTGTTTCATGGTAACTGTTCTCAAGCATTGTTGTAAGCTTTTGCGTGCGCATCCATACTCATTTACTCTGGTTTACCAGCCCTAGTAGGGAGGGAGTTGTGCATTCCCATTCGACTGTCTCTTGGTAGTAGCCTTCGTGCGTACTAGGCTCAATCCATTTACGATCTACAACTTTCTTCTTGCAAACGATTTTACGATCGGCTGAACCCTCTAGGATAACCGCGCCAAATCTTTTGGTGATTTTAAGTGCCGCATCCACATACTCTTTCTTACAAGAGCCAAGCACCTTGACAAATCCAAGGATGTTAGCAGTGGTTCCAAACTCGTCCAGTCGGCTTTCCCACTTATTAGTTTCCCTATCGAAGGATGACCTGGACTCTGTTAACCAAACGTTGAAAGTCCTATCCGAAGAAACATAAGGAATTGAGGGCATCTTCACGCCCCGACTTTCAATGAAATCTGCAAGCTCAAGCATTCCTCGCGCTTGATCTCTGAGTCTATTGGCTGCTTCGCTGCATTCACGATATGTTGGCATTTTATCTCCTCTGATTTTTTAGGTACGATGTTCTTGTCTCATCGTGGTACTCCGGGGGAGCTCTAAAGACTATCCACTGGTTTCTCCTTTTTGGTTAGATTCAAGGAAGCGCACCCAATGAGTGCGCAACCTTCAATCTAACGGTGTGCGGCTGTTTCCTTCAATATGCGGATAACCTCTTGTCTAGTACGCTCTGGCCTATTATTCCAAGTCACCAGATTGGGCGTGTTAAAGTACATATCTTCATTAGGCAGTATTGACTCGACTTCTCGTATCGCTTGTATGATGATTGGCGCGTAGGAGAAACTATGAGCATCTCCACAATGTGCGTAGTAGATTGCGCCAATCAAGCAAAAACCTTCTTTCTTCGACCCAAGCTTATACTTTGTATGACCGAATCTCTCGATAGCGTCTGCTGCCCTTTCAAGTAACGTTCCAACTTCATCAACTCCGGTCTCGACTTCGGGAATCATAGACTCAGTGAGCATTTTAAATTTCTCCTTTTTTCCATCAAACGATAAAAGGCTTCTTCGATTCTTTCTTCTGACCAACCCTCACCCAACAAGGTATTTGAGATATCTGCAAATTTACGTAATGCTTCTCCTATCTCGATTAGACCCTGTTCTTCTGCATCCACTGCTAACCGCAACAAATTGTCGGGGGATACTGATTGCAACCCTCCTCGTTCTATTCGAGCTAGTTGTAGCGCCGAGATTTGCCTTCTTATATACTCTCTCGTTTGTTTATCCAAAATTCAAACCTAGCGTTTGAAGTTGAAGACGCGACGTTCGCGATGGACGATTGGCTTATCAGCAGGACCCTTGACAAACTCATAAATATACTTCCATTCATGTGTTTTAGTCGAAGGGTGCCACTGTCTTCGCCAATGACTTGATACAATCCATCTGTGGGAATAGTCGATTTTTCTAGGTTCTTCATTCGAGGGGGCGCTCTTTCGCCTCAGTGTAATTACTGAGATGTAAGAACGATCTTCCCATTCATATCTCTCTGCACGTTTACGTGAGGCTCTTGGCGGCTGAATTTTTCTTACCTCCGCAAGTTGCTGTTCAGCAATTAAAAACGTGGCAATAATAATGCGAAGGAACTGTCTTGTATAGGCTAGCGATTGCTCTGTACCAGTACCAAACTTTTCTTTCAAGTCTGAGCATCGTTCCTGAAAGGCAGCCAAGCTCCAGATTTCTGAGGGAATATCGCTAAGTATTAGAGGGTAATAATGGGCAACTAGCAATCCTGGCACATGGTTATCAACAAATTCTGGCTCATCAATATGCCATTGATCTCTATC
>JACXTT010006253.1_pt1 | contig 17053 bp, 15 predicted proteins | sample 9270951 | NCBI WGS metagenome assembly JACXTT01 (sample SAMN15532306, study PRJNA645909) | rock metagenome | isolation source: weathered quartz diorite | place: Puerto Rico | collected 2017-06-21 | reverse complement strand
AGGTGTGTCCGCAGGTTAGCAATGGGTCAGTTTCCGAGTGGCCCGTCACTCGGGCGCAATACTCTGACGGGCGATGATCGGTTGCAAGCCCGACGTATGGTCTAATTATCAGCCTGCGCATGCCCCGCGGTCACGAGGTTCATTTCTTTTTCAGTTCGGCAGGCCAGTTCACCACCAGCGTCAAGGGCCCCGGGTTTTGGGCCTGGTTGGCCGTGTTCACGAGGAACCGTTGGCCGTCGCGTGTGACGTCGTAAATGATCCCCGGCCTCCACACTCGGGTCACAAATAGCGCCTGTGTCTTTCCCACCTGGAAGGTATCGCTGCGGCTGCTGACTTCGGCAGCCATCAACCGGGTGCCCGTGCCCATGTAAACGATCTCATTCCCGTTCCGAGACCATCGGGGCAGGGATCCTCCGCCCGTGGAGACCTGCCACTTCCGACCTGGGACCGGAAACGCGGTCACATAGACGTCATTGCTCCCGGACTCGTCGGAAACGTAGGCCATCCACCGCCCATCCGGGGAAAGCGCTGCGCCGCCTTCCTCGAACGGACTTTGGAGTAAGGGCATGGGCTTGCGATCTCCGAACAGAGGCAAGGCCCACACATCGGAGCGTGACGTGGGGGCGAGGTCTTGGTAGAGGATGTAACGTCCATCCGGCGACCAGTCTGTTGGGAACTTGTCGTGGTCCGTTTCGAGCAAGGGCCCTTCATTTCCAGAGCCCGTGTAGGATTTCACGTACAAGTCGAATCGTCCTTTGCGGGAGGAACCGAAGACCACGCGCGTGCTGTCCGGCGACCAGACCGGAAAGCGTTCTGGCCCGGGGTGGAACGTAAAGCGCGAACGGATGCCACGGGACGCGTCGTAAACCCAGACATCCGGTGGGCCGAAGCGCGGGTCGATGACAGTTGTCGCCACCTTCTGTCTGTCGGGCGAAACCCGCAGGTCGGCGTAAACGGCTTGATCGCCCAGCGCTGCGGCCTGCTTTCCGGAGCGGTCGAACCAAAGCAACTGCGAGAGCATCTGGGCTTCGCCGGTTTGGTAAGTAAGTACGCCGTTCTCAGAGACGGAGAAGACACCGCGGGACGCGCCCGGGTCCGCTTGCACTTGCTGTGCGATGGGCGCCGCCTCGCCGGAGAGTCGCAGACCGTCCGGATCGAAGGCCTGAGCCATCAGGGCATTCTCATGAAGAAAGAGCAGGTAGCCCGACGCATAAACTGCATTGGACTGGGTGCGAAGCAGGAGCTTCGGCGGTGCTCCCTCGGACGACCCGACCATCACGGCATTCTCTTCGGTGTTCGTGCCCAGCAGGCCCGCTCGCGCATAGTAGAGAAAACGCTTGCCGCCCGGCAGAAACTGCGGCCAGCGGTGTGAGGATTCTCCTCGCGAGGCGTCCAATTGCGTCGCCGGTGCCGGTTGGCCCCCTTGCTCGGGGACCTGCAGGAGGGGCGAGTTCGGGCCCGGCGCAAAGACAATGACGCCTTCGCGACTCCAGGCGCCGCCCCGAGGTACGATGCCGCTGCGCGCATCACACAATGTCACTGGCGGCCCACCGGCGACGTCAATCTTCTTCAGCTTTCCTTCCGCAAAGAACGCGATCTTGCGACTGTCCGGCGACCAGAACGGCATCGCCGCCCCCTCGGTCCCAGCCAGCGCCTGGGCCGTGAGGGAATCAATCGCGCGGACATAAAGCGATTGTGGGCCATCTTCGCGCTGCGCAGAGAATGCCAGCATCCGTCCGTCGGGCGAGACCGCCACCGGCCCGGCGGTCTGCGCGCCCACGAAACGAAACTGCGTTTTCTCGGGCGCAGGAATAAGCGCGCGGATTACCTGGGGGTGTTTCGCAACACTTCGCCAGTACAAAGCTCCAAGGGTCGCCGTCGTCAGCAGCAATACCGCCATCGCACTCATCCATACTCGCTCGGTGATTCTGCGGCGCGTCGAGAGCACGGCCGGCACACCTGCCTGCGAGCCTGCTTCTTCAATCCACTTCAGTTCGAGCAGTAGGTCGCGCGCCGTCTGCCAGCGGTCTTCCGCGTCTTTCGCTAGGCACTTGCGGATGGTGCGGTCTAGAGCAGGGGGCGTCATCGGCGCAAGCTGGGTGATGGGTACCAGGTCCTTTTCGAGGATCGCGGAAGCCACACTCAGCTGGCTCTTTCCTTCGAACGCTTTCTTTCCTGTCACCGTTTCGTACAGCACTGCGCCTGGTGAGAAAATGTCGCTCCGGCTATCTACCTCTTTTCCTTCCACTTGTTCGGGCGACATATACTGAAATGTTCCGACGACCGTCCCTTCTTGCGTCACTGGCGTTGTCGGGGCAGCCGCTGCCGTAAGCGTTGCGCCGCTCACTAGAGCCGAAGCAGGCCGCGCCAGTCCAAAATCCAGCAACTTCGCGCCTGTCGCCGTCAGCATAATGTTGCCTGGCTTCAAGTCCCGGTGCACGATCCCCGCTCGATGCGCCTTGTCCAGGGCATCGGCTATCTGTCCCCCGAACTTCAACACCTGCTCAAGCGCCAGCGGGCCTCTCTCCAAACGCTTTGCCAGCACCTCTCCTTCCAGATACTCCATCACCAGGTAGTCCGCGCCGTCTTGCGAACCAACGTCATACAACGTGCAAATGTGCGGATGATTCAGTTGCGATATGGTTTTGGCTTCGCGCTCGAAACGTTGTTTGTGTGTGTGATCAGAGGAAAACTTCGCGGGTAAAATCTTGACAGCAACCATACGCTCCAGCCGGGTATCCCGGGCGCTGTACACCTCGCCCATCCCGCCTGCACCCAGCGGCGACTGGATTTCATAAGGCCCAAGTTTCGTGCTAGAGGCTAAAGGCATGGGTGCGCGCAATTATAGCTTGCAAATCGGACGCCACGTGTGACGATTCTGGGTGGATGGTCGGCTACTCGGAACCGGGCCCCTTACCCGCAGGGCGGTTGATTCCCTTTCCACAGATTTCCACAATTCTTTCGAATCGCGCCCCTCTCGCAACCCCTTTGCATGGTTTTACTTGAATCCCATTGTGTCCCGCCTGACACAATCATTCGAATCACTACATAGTTATCCTTGACATTCATTAACCAGCGTGATATCATCTCCTTTGATAGTTCGAGCCCATTCTCGATCGAATTTTCTCGCCCGGCGCAAAAGGGCCGCACGTAGTCGCCGATCGCTTTTCATTACGTCCTTACCTCTTTGCTTCATTACTTCTCAAAAGGAACTTCCATGACCAAAAAACGTTCCACTTCCGACGATTCTCATTTCTGCCAGTTCCATTTCGCCGACGGCCGCAAATGTCGCATGCTGCGCCACGACAAACACTCAACCTTCTGCCTCTTCCACGCCCGCGCCGAGCGACAGCTCCTCGAATCCGAAACCGTCGGCGCCGCCATTTCCAAATCGCCTTCCGGCGAATTCCTCACCGCTGTCGACGTCAATCACGTCCTCGGCAAGCTTTTCTCCGCCATTGCCCAGGACCGTCTCCCACACCGCAACGCCGCCAATCTCGCCTTTGTGGGCCAACTCCTCCTCCACTCCGTCTCCCTGGCCAAGCACGAGATCATCAACGCCCGTGGCACCGACTCCTGGCGTCAACTCGTTCACAACGTCTTGAACTCCTCCAACCCCGAGAGGTTTTCCACCAACCCTTTCTAAATCCCATGAGGCCCCCATGTTGTCCATCTCTGATTTTGGTTCCCACGTAGGGGCGCAATACATTGCGCCGTCGCTTGTCGGATCTGCGGGAAACAATGGACTTACAAGCGCCGTAGTTGCGCGCGCAAACCCTTTGTCATCAACACTTACGAGCACCCCGTGGAAGTGCGGGAAACAGTGGACTTATAACTCCACTAGAATCCGCACGTACAAGAATTGCGCCAGCAAATCCTTTAGAATCCTCACTTACAGAAAAGGCAAGGGGGAGGGTATTCCGCGTTTCTTATGGCAAGAGGTTCCAAGAGAAGCAAGGGCGACGGACTCAAGAGGCCTTCTTTTTTCGTCCTCTTCGAGTTTGTCAAATAACTCCGGCCAATTCATTCAACCATATCAGTGCCGCCACGAATGATGACTCACAGAACATCGAGCATATCTGAATTTACTGTTGGTTGGGCCAGCAGGTACCTTTGTACTATAGGCTCAAGACGCCCCGGCTGCCAAGCTGACAGCGCCGCGGTAGCCAAGCGGGAAGGCAAGGCCTGCAAAACCTTATCCGGCGGTTCGATTCCGCCCCGCGGCTCCAAATTTTGTGGCTTCTGAAATGGAATCTCAGACTGAAAAGGATCGAGTTTGAATAAGTTCATCTGACGATGTCCATTGGCGGACACGCCGGGGCGTAAGTAGAATCCATGTCGTTACACATTGCTGAAACGACGGTCAATGGTAAATGGGTCAGAGTTCCCACGTTAGACTACAAAGGGAAAAGCATAATCGCCAAAGGAACCTGGTTGCGGCTGGCACAGATCCTTGGGGAAGAGTGGTCGGAAACAGAACTTGAGGACGCGGAACTTTGTGCCAAACTATTGAAAAGCCAAAGGCGAAGAGGGCTACGCGCCGACATTTTGACCTTTGCCCAAAAACTTCCCGTCACTTCCCCGAAATATGACTATTACACTGAATGGGACAGCGTCGCCGCTGTCAAAACAACCAGCTTTAGAGAGTGGTGGAAAGGACTGCCGCGGGAAAGTCGTAAGAATGTGAGGAGATCCCAAAAACGCGGTGTCGAGGTTTTTGTTAAGCCACTGGATGATCAGTTGATTCAAGGCATTATGGGCGTAAACAATGACTCCCCAGTCCGACAGGGGAGACCCAACAGCCATTATGGGAAGACGTTTGAGGAGGTCAAGAAGGACCACTCGTCCCTTCTTGATCATTGTGACTACATTTGCGCGTATGTGGGTGAGGAATTGATCGGTTTTATTCGGTTAATCTACAGAGGAGAAATCGCTTCGATCTTGCAAATACTTACGAAAGCGAGCCACCAAGACAAGCGGCCGGCCAATGCTCTGATTGCAAAGGCCGTGGAACTGTGTGAGGTAAGGGGATTCCTGTACTTGACGTACGGAATGTTCAACTACGGGAACAAAAAACACAACTCGTTGAGGGAATTCAAGGAACGAAATGGATTTAGGGAGGTCTTGGTCCCGAGGTTTTATATCCCGCTCACACCGTGGGGGAGGCTTTGTATGAAAGCAAAACTTCACCGGGGTCTGATCGGGATTCTCCCTCACAGGGTGATCATGGCAGGCGTACGTGTCCGTTCCCTATACTACAATTTGTGGCCGTCCAAAGCCGTTTTAGCTCAACGATAGAGCGGCCGAGCCGTATTCGGAAGATCGGGCGTTCAATTTCTCCCGCTGGTTCCAACGTTTTGAAGGGCACTTCCGTCACTCATCGGAAGATAGTCAGCCTGGCTTATTAATTTCCTCGTAGCCCACACAAAGCGAGACATCTGGCCTGGGTCGATAGTTTCTGGATTCGGGACTTTTGTCTTTTCTTGTATTTCCCGCATCCCAGGGGCAGGGCATTCTTGAAATCACGATTCCGGGACGGGTGGGCAGCCGGGGAATTCGCTCAGGGTGGCGTTACCTACATATTGCAGGTCGGCGATGCCGATCTTGCTGGTGTAGAAGCCGTCGCAGGTGAGGCGGCGCAGGAAGGCGAAGAAGGCCACGCCCTGGCTGAGCGAGGGATCCTGCTTGGCGTTTTTCCGGAAGGCGATCAGGTCCAGAACTTCTTTCTTCTGTTCCGGGGTGCACTCCAGGAAAGCCTTGCCGTAGCGGTCGGTGCAGAAGCCGTCCAGCCAGAAAAGTCCGCCGCCGAGGCGCAGCTGATACTTTTCGTTTTCGCTGGCCAGCAAGTCGATGAATTCCGGTGCGCCGGCTTCGACCGCGCCGCCGGATTTTTCGTCCTTGGGAATAATCGCGTCGCAGAGCGCGATGAGCGTGGCGTACTGCGGCGCAGGGAAAAATTTCGGAGTGTACTTCCCTGCCGGAGCCGCGGCTTTCTCTTTGTGGACCATTTGGTGGATGTACTCGGCGGCGGCCGCTGGAATCACCTGCAGGACCGAACTGCTCGCCGCTCCCACTGCCAGCGTCCTCAAAACATCCCGCCGGCTTATGCCTTCCTTCGCCATATTCTGCTTGCTCCTTTTCTTTCTTCCTATCTGCGGGTCCTCAGCGTTCTCTGTTTTCTCTGTTTGAAACCCCCGTCTTTCCGGTGACGGCCGCAGCCTTCCTCAGCGCAAGGCCCTCCACGTTTGACTTTCAACTTTTGACTTTTTAACTTCTCAAAGATTACCTTTCTTGGCTTCGTCCAAGAGATAATCGGAGGCGCGCCAGGAGAGGGCCATGATCGTCAGCGTTGGATTCTTGTCCGGATTGGTCACCAGCGACGCTCCATCGGTCACAAAAAGGTTTTTTACGTCGTGCGCCTGGCAGTATCCGTTGAGCACAGACGTTTTCGGGTCGGCGCCCATGCGCGCGGTGCCTACTTCGTGAATGATTTTCCCGCCTTCCTCAATTCCGAAGGGATACTGGCCATCAATGGAAGTTTTCGTTTTGTACTCGCCGCCCATGGTCTCGACAATGCTGCGAAACGTATCCTGCATGTCCTTGGCCTGGCGCAGCTCGTATTCCGACCACTTGAAATGGAAGCGCAGCACGGGAATTCCCCACTGGTCGACGACATCGGGATCGATTTCGCAATAGGTATCCGGATTGGGAATCATCTCGCCGCGGCCGGCGAAACCAATGTAGGTCCCGTAGACTTGTCGCGCGCGCTGTTTCAGCTTTGCGCCGTAACCTTCCTCCTCGCGACACAGCCCATCGAACATGCCGACCCCGGGCATCTCGTAACCGCCGCCGAACTCGATGTGATAGCCGCGGGGGAAATCGTTCTTGCGGTCGAATTTCCACCACGGCATGTACATATGCATACCGCCCACGCCGTCGTGGTTGTGCGGCGGCATTTTTTCGAGTTGCGGGAAATGGCCCTCGCCGCTGCTCCCGACGGAATCGGTAAGATATCTGCCAACCGTGCCCGAAGAATTCGCAATCCCATTCGGAAAAGCCGGCGACTTGGAATTCAGCAGCAGGCGCGCGGATTCGCACGCGCTGGCGGCAACAACGATCGCGCGCGCGTTGATGCGTTTTTCCGTGCGCGACGCTTTATCAATATAGGAGACGCCTTCGGCTTTGCCCTCTTTGTTGACGATGATTTCGCGCGCCATCGCGCCGGTGATGAGCGTCAGCTTCCCCGTTTTCATCGCAGGAGGAAGCAGGACTTGGCTCGAACTAAAATTCGATCCCGTGATGCAGCCGCGTCCGCATTGGCCGCAGTAGTGGCACGGAACACGGCCATTGAGCGAACGAGTCAGAACCGCGAGGCGTGAGGGGATACAAATAATGTTGAGCTTGTCGCAGGCCTTTTTGACCATCAGCTCGGTGCAGCGCGGCTTGGGCGGTGGGAGAAAGACTCCGTCGGGCGCGCTGGAGACGTTTTCTTTGGTGCCGAAAACGCCGATGTAGGATTCAACTTTGCCGTAGTACGGCGCGAGGTCTTCATAGGTGATGGGCCAGTCGTCGCCGAGCCCGTCGCGTGTCGCAGATTTGAAATCGACGGGAGCAAACCGCAGCGCGATGCGGCCCCAGTGGTTGGTGCGTCCGCCGACGATGCGCGAGCGGAACCACTGGAAATTGGCGCCCGGCGCGGAGGTGTAGGGCTCGCCGTCGATGGTCCAGGCGCCGTTCGGAGCCAGGAACTCGCTAAAATTTTCGCGCGCGCGGCCGCCGACGCCGGCGCCGCGGTGCGGCAATTCGTAGGGCCAGGTCCACATCTTGAAATCTTTTTCGGGATTGACGTTTGGGCCAGCCTCGAGCAAGGCGCAGCTCAGGCCGCCTTCGGTGAGAATCTTCGCGGCCATGCCGCCGCCCGCACCGGAACCAATGATGCAAACGTCGTACGTTTTTGGAGAACGAGTCACTTGAGCCATTTGGAGGAGTTGTCCCTAAAGTTCATTTTTCTTCATCGCGGAAACGGCGAAATCGCACGCGCGCGCCGTCAGCGCCATGTAGGTGAGCGACGGATTTACGCACGAAGAAGAAACCATGCATGCACCGTCGGTCATGAAAAGATTCTTGGCATCGTGCGCCTGATTGTTGGCGTTGAGCACAGAAGTTTTTGGATCGCGGCCCATGCGGGCGGTGCCCATTTCGTGAATGGCGAGACCGGGGGGAGAGATTTTCTGGTGGACAGTGATGTCCTTCGCGCCGCCGGCGGCAAGAATTTCCGCGGCCTGGATGGCGATGTCCTTGGACATGGCGCGCTCGTTTTCGCTCCACTCGCAGTGAATCTTGAGGGTGGGAATGCCCCACGCGTCGAGTTTTTCCTTGTCCACTTCGACGAAATTGTTGTGATTGGGGAGACACTCGCCGAAACCGCCCATGCCCATGTACCAGGGGCCGGGCATTTTCAGCGTGTTTTTGAATTCCGCGCCGAGGCCGCTCATGCCCATGCCGCGGGACCAGCCGGCGCGGCTTCCGCCGCCCTGGTAGCCGTAGCCGCGGACAAAATCCTTGTGCTTGGATTTAACGTTTCTAAAGCGCGGGATGTAAATGCCGTTGGGACGATTGCCGAAAGGCATTTTGTCTTCGTGGCCGGGCATTCTTCCGTTGGCACCCGCGCCCATGTGGTGGTCCATGAGATTGTGGCCGAGTTCGCCGCTGGAGTTTGCCAGGCCGTTGGGAAATTCGGGAGTGGCGGAATTCAGTAAAATGCGCGTGGATTCGAGAGTGGAACCGCAGACAAAAAAGACGCGGGCTTTGAATTCGAGGGGATTTTTGGTTTGACCATCGATCACGCGAACGCCACTGACGCGGCGGGCTTTCGAATCGTAAACGAGGCTGTGGACCACGCTGTAGGGCCGTATTGTGAGACGGCCGGTTTTTTGCGCGGCGGGAAGCGTCGAACTCAGACTGCTGAAATAGGAGTTCGTGATGCAGCCGCGGTGGCACACGCCGCAGTAGTGGCAAGCGGCGCGGCCTTTGTGGACGCGGGTGAGAACCGCGGAACGGCCAATAGTCAAGATGCGGTCATCAAAGTTTTTGGCGAGCGCGGCGCGGAGATCCTGTTCGACGCAAGTCATTTCCATGGGCGGGAGAAATTTTCCGTCGGGGAGTTGCGGCAATCCTTCGGGCTGGCCGCTGATGCCGGCGAATTCTTCGACGTAGTCGTACCAGGGGGCGATGTCCGCGTAGCGAATCGGCCAGTCCGTAGCGATTCCCTCTTTCAGATTGGCTTCGAAATCGAGATCGCTCCAGCGATAGCTCTGGCGGCCCCACGTGATGGATTTGCCGCCGACCTGGCGTCCGCGAATCCAGGAGAAATGTTTGCCGGGATCGCTGGAGTAGGGATTTTCCTTGTCATTGACGAAAAACTGATGAGAGTATTCATCGCAGGCGTAGTAGACCTCGCGCTGGATGGGCTGGATGCGCTGGCGCTCGTTGCGGTCGTCCCAGCCGCGGTGTTTGAGTTCCCAAACGGGGACGTGCTCGACATAATCGCGTTCGGGGACGATCGAACGGCCCGCCTCGAGAACCAAAGTGTTGAGGCCTTTTTCGGTGAGCTCTTTTGCGGCCCATCCGCCGGTAATGCCTGAACCGATGACGATTGCGTCGTAATTTGTCGTGGCCATGTTCTCTCCCTTTTTTCAGGCGTCGCCGAGACCGGGGCCGCGCGGAATGCAACCATGCTGGGCACCGGGAATAATCTGGAGTTTGAGTTCCTGGGTGAAACCGATTTCGGAAGTGTAATAACCGTGAAGGGTGATGTTTTTGAAGACGGAAAAGAAATTGCCTTGGAGCTGCTTGTAGCGGTCTTCCTCTTCGTCGTCGCGACGAGGCGGACGGATGGCCAATTCGAACGCGGCGGCTTCGTCCAGGGCGCGGAGAAGCGTGAGCTGTTGCGGAGGCGGAATGTCCACAAAATCCTTGGCGAAGAGTTCGTTGCTTTTCTTGTCGACACCGGCAAGGCCGTCGAGAAAGTTTTTTCGCTCCGTATCGTTGGCCCACTCGGTGAGAATAACGTCGATAAATTCGTTCACGCGGGCGCCCTTCGCGCCGGGGGTTTCCGTTTCAGGAATGATCTTATCGATCATGGCGACAACGGTGGCGTTCTGGCGCGGATTGAGAGTGCGGAGCGCGTAGCCCTCCGCGGGATGGGCGCCGCGAAAGAATGCGAACATGTCCGTGGAAAGTGCGGGCAGCGCGGCTCCCGCGGCAAGCATTCGTAACATTTCACGCCGATGCATAGAACCTCCCTGAGTGAAGCGTATTGGAAGACTGTTTTTTATCGGGACGGCCAAACTTGTGCGCCATATCGCGGGCGGCACGAAGCGCGGGCACCGTTTCACCCTTGGGCATGAATTCCATCGCGACGTAGCGACTGTAGCCGAGTTCGCCGAGCCTTCGAAAGATGTTTGGATAATAGATTTCGCCGGTTCCAGGATCGTGACGGCCGGGAACGTCGGCGACGTGGACGAGGCCGACGAGATCGATATTTTTTTCGAGCTTGGCGATAAGATTGCCGGCGGCAATTTGTTCGTGAAAAAAATCGTAGAGAAATTTGACGTGGGGATTGCCGACGGAGCGCACGATATCGAAGCCTTCGGCGGAAAGAGTGAGGAAATATTTTGGATTTTCTTCGGGGTCGATATTTTCGATGAGGAGCTCGATGTTATTTTCTGCCGCGATCTGGCCGCCGCGCTTGAGGGTTTCGATGCAATTGGCATGCATTTCATTTCGCGATAGACCGGGAACGGCGTCGCCGGTCTGCATGATGAGGCGAGTGCATTCGAGTTCGCGCATGGTGGGGATGAATTCGCGGAGAGATTTGAGAAAGACATCGCGAGCGGAGGCGTCGGCCAGGGGCTGCCAGACGCCGGTGGTGCCGTCGAATTCAATGCCGAGTTCGCGTTTCTTGCGGCGAGCGTCCGCAAAACCCTGCTTTTTCCAGTCCTTGAATTCTCCGACCAGCTCGACGGCGCGGTAGCCCGCCTCGGCTACTTTTTCCAGGCGCTGTTCGAATGGAAGATCGCGGTAGATAGTCCAAAGCATTACGGAGAGGGAGAAAGGGACGCCCTCGGATTCGGAGGCGGCCGACGCGGTGCGCGCCATCGTCGATGGGCCGGCAGCCGCACCGGCCAAGGCCGCTGCGGCACACGCGCCGACAAATTCGCGTCTTCGCACGCTATTCTCCCAAAAGTTCCCGGCGGACATTTTTTAAGACGTAAGCCGCGCGCTCGACGCCCACTTCTCCGGGCAGAATCGGGTCTTCATTTTCGATGCTGAGAATGCCTTGGAATCCGACGTCCATGTAAGCCTTAATGACAGACTTCCAGAGGCTGGCACTGTGGCCGTAGCCAACGGCGCGGAAGGTTTCAGAGGCGGAGTCAAGATCGGACTTTTCGAAGGCGAAGTTCAGGACGCCGTATTTGTTGACGTTATCGGGATAGAAGGTGGTGTCCTTCATATGCGCGTGGAAGATGGCGCCATGGCGGCCAAGGAAGTGAATGACTTCGATGGGATCGCAGCCCTGCCAGAAGAGGTGGCTCAAATCGCAATTCGCGCCAATCTCCTCGCCTACGGCTTCGCGGAGTTTCATGAGAGTTCGGGGATTGTACACGGAGAAATTCGGGTGCATCTCGAGTGCGAGACGTTTAACGCCGTGCTCGCGGGCGTATTTGGCCGCTTCCTTCCAATGGGGGATAAGCTTTTCTTTCCACTGCCAGTCCTGCATTTGGGCGTACTCGGGTGGCCAGCGGTAGGTGATCCAGTTTGGCTGGGTGTCTTGCGGCGTGCCACCGGGACAGCCGGAAAAACCGACGATGACTTTAACGTCGAGCATTTCGGCGAGGAGGACGGTCTTGCGAAAGGTGTCTATGTCTTTCTGGGCGTGTTTGGCATCGGGATGAACGGGATTGCCATGGCAACTGAGAGTGGCGACGCGAATCCCCTTGTCTTCAAATCTTTTCAGCCAGGCTTTGGCTTTGCCGCGATCGGCGATGAGTTCATCGAGAGGACAATGGTAATTGTTGGGATAGCCGCCGGTGCCGATTTCCATGGCCTCGAGGCCAAGGGCACTGACCTTATCGAGCATGGCGTCGAGAGAAAGATGTTCGTAGACAGGGTCAAAGACGCCGATGGGAATCTTGCGGAGGGAACCTGAAGGCTTCAGGGCACGAGAACTTGATGATGGAGCGGAGGCTTCCGCGACATCGGCGACTTTTGCCGAGCCCGGAATGGCAGCGGCAAGCAGGCTGCCAGTGGCGGCAAGAAACTGTCTCCGGTCGAGAGCGGAGTGCTTGCGTGGTTTCTTCATGCGCGTCTCCTCGGCAAACGCAGCAATGGAGTAAGCAGCAATGTTTCCGACGCATTATACGTCAGTGTGGGGCCAAACAAGCTACGAAAATCGTTTTTCTAATGGGTTCCTGTGGATAGCGAGAGGCAAAGGAGCACGAGAATGAGGCGTGCTGGGACGGGCGGGTGTGTGCGGCGACAGGAGTGGCGAAACTGCGGGAGGCACGAGGTCGCCGGAAATAGGGGTAAGAAAATCAGCGGAAAGAGGATACAGCGACTGTCGATTTTGCGGCCTCCCGTTCGACATGTAGGTAGAGCCAGGGAAGGTGCCCTGGGGAGGCCGATATGGAAAAGCAGCACACACGCACTCCGAGACTAGGAACGATTGGCGTAACCGCCCTCGGCGGAGTCGGGATTTATTTTCTGTTTGAGAACGTGGAATGCGCCGCAGGCCAGTTGAGGGAAGTTTTTTGTGGCCTAGCGGGAACTGGGCTGGGGGTGCTCCCTTCCATCGTCGCGGCGGCCTGGCGAATAATGCAGGCGAATGGTCTTGAACACCCTCGGCTTTTGGAGTGTCTCTTCCAGATGTTGCTATCCTTTTGGCAGCCGATCCATGCCTTGGCCAGGGCGATATAACGCGGGATAATTCCGGGTTGGGGGACAAGAGCTTTCGGATGGTTAAGTATTGCTTTGATGGCATACCGTACCTGTCGATTTCGCTGCCCCTGACTCGACGTGTAAGTGGAGCCCAGGGTTCAGCCGTTCGAGACCGTGCGGAAGCCCCGCTCCGAAGCAAAAACCTCAAGGAGACGAGACAATGCGATTCATGGTGATAGTCAAAGCGGACGAGAAATCGGAAGCAGGAGTTCTGCCGAGCAAGGAAATCTTAGCTGCGATGGGAAAGTATAACGAGGAATTGGTAAAGGCCGGGGTGATGCTTGCAGGCGAGGGGCTGCAAGCGAGCTCGAAGGGCAAGCGAGTCCGGTTTTCGGGACAGCAGCGCACAGTGATCGACGGCCCCTTCACCGAGGCCAAGGAACTCATCGCCGGCTTCTGGTTGTGGCAGGTGAAGTCGATGGAAGAAGCGGTCGAATGGCTCAAGCGCGCCCCGTTCGACGGGGGAACTGAAATCGAGATCCGCCAAGTGTTCGAGGCGTCGGACTTCCCGTCCGACATCTTCCCCGCCGAGGAAGCGGCGCGCGAGCAGGCGCTGCGCGACGGGCTGCAGAGGAAAGCGGCGAAGCCGTAGCTAGGCTGGGCAATTGCCGAAAAATCAAAAGAAATTGGAGGGCTTGTCGATTTTGCTGAGCATCATTCGACGTGTAAAGGGAGGCTGGGTTCCGCCGGTTGAAAAGGTCCGAACGACCCAGTTCCCAACCCGAAACCACAAGGAGAAATGAAAATGCGATTCATGATGATTGTTAAGTCCGCCGAAAAATGGGGCTTCCCCCCCAAGGAGTTGATGGAGGCTATCGGGAAACTCAGCGAAGGTGCGGTCAAATCCGGCGCGATGGTCGGCAGCGGGGGGCTCCGTCCCACTGCTCAGGGCGCCTGCGTGCGGCTTAAGGGAGGGCAAGTCACGGTGATTGACGGGCCATTCACGGAAGCCAAGGAGGTTGTCGGCGGGTATGCGCAGTTTGACTTGAAATCGAAAGAAGAGGCGATCGAAAGCGCGAAGCTCTTCATGGAACTTCACAAGCAACACTGGCCGGGATGGGAAGGCGAAACCGAGATTCGCGAGATGTACGGGCCGGAAGACCTCATTCCCAAAGCATAAGCGATCTTGCGCATAGGGATGGCCGCGAACCTATAGAGGTTTAGTCAAAGTGTATCCGACAGCTTCCTGTCCGCGGCGAAAAAATAATAGGTGGCCCTTGTCGATTCTGAAGTGCGTCATTCGTCGCACAGTGGAACAGGAATAGCGGCAATACAGCGCCGAACTCAAACTTACAAGGAGAGATGGTCATGAAATTTCTAAGTGTTTATAAATCCGTGGAAAGAGGCGTTCCCCCTACACAGGAGGAAATGACCAAGATGGGGAAGCTGATCGAACAGGAGATGAAGGCCGGCACGCTGCTGGCCACCGAGGGCTGCCTGCCCAGCGCCCTCGGGGCGCGCGTTCGCATCTCCGGCGGAAAGGTAACCGTGACCGACGGGCCTTTCACGGAAGCCAAGGAGGTTATCGGTGGCTTCGCTATCCTGCAGGCAAACTCGAAGGCAGAAGCCATCGAAATGACCAAGAGGTTCCTCGAGGTTACCGGTGAGGGCGAGTGCGAGCTTCGCCAGGTGTACGAGGCGCCGCAAGCACACAGCGCCGCGAAGTTCTAACCGCGGTGCGCCAGTAGCCTTGCACTGGCGGCCTGAAGGTGGTGTTATCGGTGGCTGTGACTGCCACCGACATACATCGCGCGATTGACGCCGTCTGGAGGATCGAAGCGCCCCGGCTCATCGGCGGCCTCGTGCGGATCGTGCGCGATGTTAGTCTTGCCGAGGATCTCGCGCAGGATGCCCTCGTCGCCGCGCTCAAGCAGTGGCAGGAGTCGGGCATACCGGAGAACCCGGGTGCCTGGCTCATGACCGCCGCCAAGCATCGTGCCATTGATCTCTTTCGCCGCAACAAGCTCCTGGAGCGCAAGCACGAGGAACTTGGTCGTGAGCTCGATGCCCGGCAGGAGGGAGTCGTGCCGGATTTCGAAACCGCGCTCGACGATGACATCGGTGACGACCTGCTGCGCCTAATGTTCACGGCATGTCATCCCGTGCTCTCACCCGAAGGGCGCGTAGCGCTTACCCTGCGCCTGCTTGGAGGTTTGACCACGGAGGAGATCGCACGTGCGTTCCTGATGCCGGAACCAACCGTGGCCCAGCGAATCGTGCGGGCCAAGCGAACGCTCGCCGAGAAGAGCGTCCCCTTCGAGGTCCCGCGCGGAGACGAGCGCGCCGCTCGTTTATCGTCGGTGCTGGAGGTCCTCTACCTGATTTTCAATGAAGGCTACTCGGCAACCGCGGGGGAAGACTGGATGCGGGCTGGGCTCTGCGAGGAGGCGCTGCGTCTTGGCCGCATCCTGGCGGAGCTCGCTGCGCAGGAGCCGGAAGTCCACGGACTGGTAGCGCTGATGGAGATCCAGGCGTCGCGCTCACACGCGCGCATTGGCCCGTCGGGAGAGCCCATCCTCCTGCTCGAACAAAACCGCGCGCTCTGGGATCAGCTCCTCATCCGCCGCGGGCTAGCCGCGCTCGAGCGTGCCGGGAAGATCGGAGGCCGCCGTGGGCCGTATGCACTCCAGGCTGCGATTGCAGCCTGCCATGCCCGCGCGCGCACCGCGGAGGAAACAGACTGGGCGCGCATCGTGGCGCTTTACGGGGAGCTCGCCAAGCTGGCGCCATCTCCGGTTGTGGAGCTGAATCGGGCAGTGGCAGTCGCAATGGCGTTTGGTCCGGCAGCGGGGCTGGAGCTGGTAGATGCGCTGACCGCTGAGCCGACGCTCCAGGGGTATCACCTATTGCCGAGCGTGCGCGGCGACCTGCTGGCAAAAATGGGCCGCACGGATGAGGCTCGAGCAGAGTTCGCGCGCGCGGCTACGTTGACGCGCAACACACGCGAGCGGGAGCTGTTGCTGAATCGCGCGCGGACCTGCGCAGAGGGTTCCCGTGGCGAAGGCGACAAAAGCGGCGCGTGATGATCAGCGAGACTTCAATTCTTGAAGGGAAGGGATGGAAACGGCGGTGGTGAGGGCGCGCTCGGGCATGGGCTTTTTCTGTTGGAGGGCCTGGACGAGCATCTCGATAGCCTGGCCGGAGTTGGGAGGTATGTAGATAGTGGCAGCGAGAAGGCCGCTGCGCACCCAAGACTGGCCGGTCTTGGGCAAGCCGTCGCAACCGGTGAACGGCAGCTTGAGCCAGCGCTCTTGTTCCGCCTCGTTGAGCTCCTGAAAGGCTTTGCGCGCTCCTATGGCCATGGAATCATCCTGGGCGCCGACGACGTCGATAGCTGCTTTTTGGGAAGTGCTGAGCTTGAGCCAAGAGCGGACGGAGCGCTGCGCGCTTTCTTCGGTCCACTGCCCTTTCAGTAGAGTTACATGGATATTGGAAGGTTTGGTTTCCTGCATACCGAGGGTGCGTTCCTTGGCCGCCGAATTCTCCGTGGGCCCCTGAATATAGAGAAGGCCGCCGCCTTTGGGAAGCAGCGCAGCAAACTGGCGGCCCTGAATGCGGCCGATCTCGACATGATCCGAGGTAACCACGAAGATCGGGGTGGACGACAGCTTGCGGAGTTCGGAAATGTAGCTGGCGTCGCGGTTGAGAACGGCCCAGCCGATTCCTGCCGAAACAGCGGCGCGGGCCACCTGGGGCAGCGCAGTGCCGCCAACGGGCTCGAAGATAATGGCATCGGGGCGGAGAATCTCCGCAGACTGCACGGCTTTCAAAATCTGCGTGCTCTGGGTGATCGCGTCATTATTCGCGTAGAGAATCTGAGCTTCTACGCCGAGATTCCGGGCCGCTTGCTCGGCGGACTGGGCCTGTTCGATCTGATAATCGTTGTCGTCCGTGGTGAGCGAGATGAGGAAACGAAGTTTTTTCATGGCAGGTCGAAGGCTCCGCCTGTGTTAGTCCCTACCATACAATCTAGCTGCAGGCATTTCCACGAAGAATCGCACCGGACGTGCCATCAGAGAAATACCCATCTTCTTGGCACGTAGCGAGAATGGAA
>JACXTT010006252.1_pt1 | contig 17054 bp, 13 predicted proteins | sample 9270951 | NCBI WGS metagenome assembly JACXTT01 (sample SAMN15532306, study PRJNA645909) | rock metagenome | isolation source: weathered quartz diorite | place: Puerto Rico | collected 2017-06-21 | reverse complement strand
GCGGGTTTTCGCGACAAGAATTGACTCGTCTGTACGGTTCGGTAAAATCTTGCGCATTCACGTGTATTTACGAGGAGCCATGCCCCCGCGTCTGCTCGCGTCGCTTGCTGTCGTGTCGCTCCTCGTCGGACCGCCTTCGCATGCGGGGGGCAAAGGCGCGGCGGCCGCCGATGCGAACGCGGGCGTGACCGTCGAAGGCGAGATCTCCGTGCCCGCCGCGGGCGTGCGTGAGCCGGCCGCGCAATACATCGGCTTCATCGATCGGATCCCCAATCCGATCACGGGCCTGCGTCCCTTCGATCCGCGTCCCGAGTCGTTCGTCTACCTGGACGGCGGGCCGGGCGGCGCGGACGCGTCGAAGGTCGAGGCCAACAAGACCATCACCTGGAACCTGCAGTCCGAGACGTTCACGCCGCCGATCATGCCGGTCTTGATCGGCATGCCGATCACCATCAAGAACGTCGGCAAGAACACGCAGCCGCTGACGGCCGACACCGCGAGCGTGTTCTCGGGGACCGACGCCATCGGGCCCGGCGGCGTGCGGCCGCTGGCCATCAAGGAGACCGGCAAGGCGATCATCATTCGATCGACCGACTCGCCGCACCTCGAAGGGCGCGTCGTGGCCCTGCCGACCAAATATTTCGCCGCGATCAAGCGCGACGGCACCTTCAAGATCGAGGACGTCCCTGCCGGCAAGTACACGCTCCGCGTCTGGTACCGCGACGGCTGGCTGACTTCGGCCGACAAGCCGATCGAGGTCACCGCGAAGATGGAAAAAGTGAAGATCGCGCTTCCCGAGAAACTCGAGCCCCCCGCGGCTGGCGACAAGCCGGCGCAGAAGTGACGGAGCGACCTTGTTCCTCTCCAAGATCTGGTTCTTCCTGATCGGGGTGGCGGCGGCGATCGCGCTGAGCGTCGCGCTCACCATGCCGCGTCCAGCGCAGCGCCTGCAGAACGACGTCGTCGATCCCGAGCGGGTCGCCCGCGCCCGCGCGTCGACCGAGATGCTGCTCCGCGAGAACGCGCGCAAGTGGATCGATCTGGTGTCGGTGTTCGCGCGCGTCCCGGCGCCGACCGGCAAGCAGGAGCTCCGCCTCGATCTCGTGCTCGACAAGGCGTCGAAGGACGACCCCATCTCCGCGGATTCACACAAGACCGCGATGGATACGCTGCAGTACATCCTGTCGCAGGTTTCGGGGAAACAGAAGCCCGAGTTCGCCGTCGCGCTCGACGCCTGGGGCCGCGTGGTCGCACGCGCCGGCATGGACGAAGGCGACTGGGGTGACGACCTGTCGGGTTATTTCCTCGTGCGCGATGCGCTGCGCGGCTACCTGCGCGACGATCTCTGGTTCGTGAACGGCCAGCTCTACCGCGTCGCCGCCGCGCCGGTGATCGAGCGCGACAAGGACACCTACGTGGGCGCCGTCGTGCTGGGCGATCTCGTCGACATGCCGCTCGCGAAGGAGATCGAGAAGCGCGTCGGCCGCTGCGTCGACCATTCGGACGGATCGCAGTTCTGCGAGCCGCACGTGGCGTTCTTCGTGAAGGGGCAGCCGGTCGCGACCTCGGATTCGACGCCCATCACCAAGGACATCGTCGAGCAGTACAACGCGCACAAGGCCGAGCTCGCGCAGGTCGACGAGAACGGAAACCCCAAGCCGCTCGCGCCGTTCGCGGTGACCGCGGGCGACAAGAGCTACCTCGTCGCGCTCAAGCAGCTGCCCGGCGAGGCGGGCGCGCAGGACGGCTTCTACGCCGTGTTCGCCGAGCGCAGCGCGGCCGTCGGGTTCATGGGGACGCTCAAGGGCGTGACCAAGGACGACATCGGGTTCAAGAAGTTCCCGTGGATCCCGCTCATCGCGATCTTCTTGATCGCGGTCGCGCTCGGCATGGTGGCGATGTGGTGGGAGTCGGATCGTCCGCTGCGGCGCCTCCTGGTCGACGCGGTCGCGCTCGGCAAGGGCGACAAGGTGCGGCTCGAGGAGGAGCAGCACCGCGGCAAGTTCGGATCGATCGCGCGATCGGTGAACATCGCGCTCGAGAAGCTGCAGCGCGACGCGAAATCTGCGAAGAAAGATCTGGGCGCCGTGCTCGGGCCGCCGCCGGAGGAAGGCCTGTTCGGCGCATCGGGTGCGCGGCCGTTGCCGAACGCGCCGATGGGTGGCGGCTCGTCGTCGAGCGGCTCGCCGTTCGCGCCGCCGCCGCCGTCTGACTTCTCGTTCGAGCCGCCCGCGTCGGGCCCGCCGAAGGGGAACGATCTGCGCCTCGCGTCAGGTCCGATCCCGTCGGTCGGACCGCCGCAGGGTGGCGGCTTCGACTTCGAGATGGCGCCGCCCGGTCCCGCTGCGCCGCCGCCGCCACCGATCGCTGCACGCACGCCGTTGCGTCCGAACCTGCCGCCCATCCCGGCCGCCGCGCCCGAGTTGCTCGCGCCGCCGCCGCTCATGCCGGCGATGGATCAGCTGAAGACCAACCCCGCGAAACCTCCCGCGCGTCCCAGCGCACCGCCGCCGCTGCCGATGCCGATGACTCCGCCGCCGCGTCTGCCGACCACGCCGGCGGCCACCCGTGCGGCGCCGCCTCCCGCGCTGCCCGCGCTCGACGACGACATCCTCGCGCCGAACGTCGACGAAGACATGCTGTCCGCCTCGTCCGGTGGCGAGGCCGCGCCGATGTTCATCCCGCAAGGCGGCGCGCGCGGCGATTTCGGCGGCGCGACGGTCGTCGCCGATCCGTCTGAAGATCTCCTCCGCCAGGCCAGCGCCGGCGGCGAGGAGGCGTACTTCCGACAGGTCTTCGACGACTTCGCGGAGCTCAAGCGCAAGTGCGGCGAGTCGACCGACGGTTTGACGTACGAAAAATTCGCCGCGAAACTGCGCGCGAACCGCGATCAGCTCGTCGCCAAGTACGCGTGCAAGGCCGTGAAGTTCCAGGTCTACGTGAAGGACGGCAAGGCCGCGCTGAAGGCGACGCCGGTCAAATCTTGACGAAAATTCGATCGAAATTTCGATCGAAACTTTGATCGAAATTTCTGATCGAAATTTTGGCTATTTTTTTCGCTCGACGGCGAGCTGCACCGCCGCCGCCGGATGCACCACGCCCCAGCCCTGACGTTCGACCGCGATGCCCGGGAGTCGCCGGGCCGTGTCGATGAGGATGCGCTTCACGTCGTGTGGGGTCAGCGCGGGGTTGGCTTCGAGCATCTGCGCCACGATGCTGGTCACGATGGGCGCCGCGAATGAGCTGCCATCCACGTGCTTGTAGCTGCCGGAGATCACTTTTTGATCGCGCAGGCGCGCGAGGATGACCTGGCGCACGAGGTACGGCCGCTCGTCGCGGATGGCGTCGAGCGCCGGCACCACGCCTGCGCGTTTGCCCAGGATCTCGCGGATCTCCTCGTCCGACGCCTGCGCGAGCACGGTCAAGAGATCGGCTTCTTCGGCGGTCGGCGTCTGCGGCAGGATCGGCGCGACCAGCCAGATCGCCGGCGCGACGATCTCGGGCTTCTGCAGCCCGTCGATGGTGGGCCCGAACGACGAGTAGTATCCACCAAGCCGCCCTCGCCGCGGATCGCCGTCGTCGTCGACGCCGCCGACGGTGATCACCGCCGGCGTCGAGGCCGGTGGAAACACTCGATGATTGGGATCGCGCCCGGCGTTGCCCACCGCGCAGACCACGACGATCCCGGCGCGCACCGCGTCCTCGGCCGCGCGCGAGATGTTGTCCGCCAGGTACGACGCCTCGTAGTCGCCGCCGGCCGAGATGTTGAGAATTCGGATCCCGTGCTTCGCCTGGTGCTCGACGACCCAGCGGATGCCGCGCGCGATGTCGTCGTGGCGGACGCGCGCCATGTGCCCGACCTTCACGAACACCACGTCCATCTCGGGCGCGAGAGACTTGAACCGTCCGCCCGACAGGTGTCCATTCCCGGCCGCGACCGCCGAGGTCATCATGCCGTGCCACGACGACGCATCCGGAGCGCCGATCAGCTCGACGCCGCTCTTGTCGTTGATCAGATCGTGGTACGCGCGGATGCGGGTCCGCGGCTCCATGAGATCCGGATGCGCATAGAAGCCCGAGTCCAGGAACGCGGCGGTGACGGATTTTCCGGAAAATCTCGGATCGGAGTGAAGGCGCTCCGCGATGGGCAGGATCTCGCCGCGCTCCGGAGACGCATCGATGTGGGGCGGTGGCTCGACCTGCGGCCGGGTCGAGGCGAGGGAGGGTTGACCGTACGAGGGAGGCCCGGACGCCGGAGGTTTCGCCATGAATGCGTGGACGAGCTTAGCGCAACTCGGTGCGGCGGTTGCTATGATGCCCGCGTGAAACGACAGACCTTCGGCTGGTACAGCTCCCGCCTCGGCATGGACATGCCCATCGTTCGGTACGGCGACTGGGGCCGCGCCCTGCTCATGTTCCCGACGGCGGGCGCCGACTTCCTCGAGTACGAACGGTTCTCGCTCATCGGTTCGATCGCGCACCACATCGAGCAGGGACGCGTGCAGGTGTTCTCGATCGACAGCATCAATCGTTTCGCGTGGATGAACCACCAGGTGCCGCTGCACGAGAAGGCGCGCAGGCAGTCGTTGTACGCGGGGTATGTCGAAGAGGAAGTCGTCCCGCACATCCGCCGGTGTCTCCAGAATCCCAGCGCGCGCATCGGCGTGACCGGCGCGAGCTTCGGCGCGTTTCACGCCGCCAACGTGGCGTTTCGCCGGCCGGATCTGTTCGACACGCTGATCGCGATGAGCGGGTTCTACGATCTCGAGCCGTACCTCCACGGCCATTACAGCGACGACGCCTACTACAACAACCCGATGTGGTTCGTCGACAAGATGGGCGACGGCGCGCAGCTCGACATGCTGCGCCACCACACGCAGATCCACATCGTCACCGGCCAGGGCGCGCACGAACGCCCGCACTTCTCGCGAGATCTGTCGCAGCTCCTCTGGCGCAAAGGCATCTGGCACAACCTCGATCTGTGGGGCCACGACATCCCGCACGACTGGCCGTCGTGGAAACGCATGCTCGATCACTATCTCGGCGCGCGGCTCGGCTGGTAGGAGGCGGACGGATGACCAAGACCGTCGGACTGCTCGTGGGTCGCGAGCGAGCGTTCCCCGATGCGCTCATCGCCGAGGTGAACGGACGCGCCGCGGGGGTGACCGCGCTCTACCCTCGCTTCGAGGCGGTGCGCGCCGATCGGCCGCTCGGCTACGAGGTGCTGATCGATCGCATCTCGCACGACGTGCCCGCGTACCAACCGATCCTCAAGCTCGCCGCGCTCGACGGCGCGCTGGTGATCAACAATCCGTTCTGGCGCATCGCCGACGACAAGTTCCTCGATGCCGCGCTCGCCCGCCGGCTCGGCGTCGCCGTGCCGCGCACCGCCGTGCTTCCCTCGAACCAGCACGGCGAGGACGTGACCACCGAATCGCTGCGCAACCTCGCGTATCCCATCGACTGGGATGAGCTCGGCCGCGAGCTGCGCTTTCCGCTCTACCTGAAACCGCACTGGGGCGGCGGCTGGCGGGACGTGCACCGCGTCGAGGACGTCGGCCAGCTGCTGGCGGCGTACGGCGGCACCGGTCGCAAGACCATGATCGTGCAGGAAGGGATCGAATGGACCCAGTACGTTCGGTGCATCGTGATCGGTCGTGAGCACGTGCGGCCGGCGCTCTGGGATCCGCGGCTCTCGCACTACGATCGCTACGTGAAGGCGGCGCAGTCGATGCCGCCACTTTCGGCTGCGCTCGAGGACCGCGTGATCCGCGACGCGCAGACGCTCTGTCGCGCGCTCGGTTACGACATGAACACCGTGGAGTTCGCCATCCGTGACGGCGTGCCCTACGCAGTGGACTTCATGAATTCCGCGCCGGATCTCGACATCGCGTCGCTCGGCCCCGATCACTTCCGCTGGGCCGTGGACAAGATGGCGGATCTCGTGATCGCCGGCGCGCTCGATCCGGCGCGGGGCCGAGCCTTGTCGCGCTGGGATGCGCTGCTCGGCGGGCCTCCGGCGGTGAAAGCCGGCTCCGGCTAGGCGTAAGTCACGTAACGGTTGGCGGGACCGTCGAAACTTGCTACACGCTTCCTGACACCCATGTCGTCTTCGCTCACCCCTCTGCGGATCGGCCTGATCGACATGAACAATGGCCATCCGAACCAGGCCATACGTTCGTTCCGCGGACTCATCGGATCGTTTCTCGATCGCGCGCGCATCGCGAATCCTTCGCTGGTGGCGGCCATCCATCACGTGGAGCCGCGCAACCGCGCAGATCATCCGCCGCCGAACTGCGATCTGTATCTGTCCACCGGCGGTCCGGATTCGCCGCTCGATGGCATCAAGGAGTCCTGGTATCCGGAGTACCAGCGCTTCCTCGACACCATCGTCGGCGAGACGATCCGCCGCGGCGACGAAGCGCGCGCGGCGTTCCTCGTCTGCTATTCGTTCGAGGTCGCGGTCGCGCATTTCGGCGTGGCCATGCTCGAGCCACGGCCGAGAAAGTTCGGCATCATGCCGATCTATCCGACGGGCGAAGGCATGACGTCGGACATGTTGAAGGTTTTCGGCGATCGTTTTTTTGCGTGGGAACACCGCAGCTGGCAGGCCACCGGGCTCGATGAACGGCGGCTCGCCCGCTTGGGCGGCCGCCTGCTCGCGCGCGAGAGTCGCGACGGCGTCAGCAAGGGGCCCGGGCTCATGGCCTTTCACTTCGCGCCGGGAGTGGAGGGGACGATCTTCCACCCTGAAGCCGATCGTCCCGGCGTGCTCAACTGGATCGAGCGGCCCGAGCAGCAGCAGGCGGTGCGCGACGCCTACGGCGAGCTGACCTACCAGCGGATGCGCAAGACCATCGACGATCCGCGCCGGCTGGCGCGCACCTATTCGCTGCTGCTGCCCGGGTGGCTGCAGCGCCGCTTCAACGCGCTCGCGCCCTCGCGTGGATGGCAACCGATCCCGCCGCCGTCCTACGACGAGCAGCACGGGCTCGGTGACTTCGAGCATCCGGCGTCGGACTCGGCGCCGGCGTCGTCGGATCCGACCGCATAGATCTCGAAAAAAATTTCAAAATTAGAGATTTCCCCTGTGACGGCGCCACTCTACGCTCGCCACATCCCGACCGTGCCGCCGGAGTAGGCGTGCGCCGTGTTGTGTTGGGTGCCCAGGAACGAGCCGCGCGACAGCCGCGTGATGCAAGAGAACGGCGTGTACGAGGGCGCGTCGGACGGGCGCAACAACATGATGCGGACCTCGGCCTGGACCGGACCGCCGTCTGGGGCGGTCAGGATGGGCGCATAGGTGATCTTCTCCTGCAGCACCCAGCGATCCCGGTCGGCCGCGGGGATCTTCGCGATCGCCTCGGGCGTGACGTCGAGGACGACGCCCGACCCCGCGAACGAGAAGAGGGGCTTCAAGACGTGGCGCGCGAGCTCGAGGGGCGCATCGGACGGCAGATCCGAGAGCAGCGTCGCCCGCGGCGCCGCAGGATGCTGCACCGTCGGCAGCACATACTTCGACCACATCCAATACCAGTTGGGGTGCGAGCACCACGTGAGCTCGAGCTCGTCGTTCCAGCGGAACGGCGGAATGATTCCCTTTCGCTCCAGCTCGTCGAAGACGAGACGGTTGTAGATCCGCTTGACCTGAATGGTCTGGCCGTCGCGCCGCCGATACACGCGCTGGCCGCGCACGATGAGGTCCGTGACGCACACGGGCTCCACGCCCACGAGCTGGCGCGTCGCCTCGAAGTCGGGGGCCGTCTTTTGTTGCGGCGGCGTCAGATCGACGAGCGCGACTTCGAGCGGATCCAGGTCGCCTACGATCGTCCGCCGCATCAGCGCGACGGCTGCTTCGCGCGACGGGAGTCCCAGGTGTGACTGCCAATCGCCCGGCATGCCGGCACGGTCGAGCTCCTCGGCCCACATGCCCGCGACCACCGTCATGAGCGCGAAGAGCGAAGGAAATCCCTGCAGCTCGATGAGCTTCGGGACGATCTCGCCACGCGCGCCGCGTGTCAGCGCGAAATCGACCTGCACACATTCCGGATGCGCGTCGACGCGCGGCACATGATAGGCGGGCGGGACCGCCACCACCTGCTTGTTCCGTTGGCCGGGCTGCGAGAGAAAGTCGACGATCTGCGTCGCGTCCTCGATGAGGCGACGGCGCAGCTCCGCGGTCAGAAACAGCGGCGTCTCGGCCATCCGGAACGGAAATGGACCGAGCTGCGACTCGAGTCGCGCGGTGATGCGAGCGTGCAGCTCCGGATGATGCGCCGCGAGAAAGGCGCTGCGAATTGACGGATCCATCGACGATGCTCTTCTCTTTCCGCGCTAGTGCTCCGGACGCGCCCCGGCAGGAAGAGAAGCGAAGTAATCACGCCGGTAGCGCACGCAATAGTCGTCGAGGAGGGATGCCACGCGGGTCGGGTCAGGGGAGCGCACGACCAGGCCGATGTGATGTCGCTCGGTCACGCGGTAGACGATTTCCGGATCATCGAACGACGAGGTATCGGGCCATTCCTGGCGGGCCAGGGAGATCGCGATGCCGGCGTGATCGGTGCGGAGCGGCGCGGGCAGGGAGTAGGTGCTGCCGTCGAGCGAGCCTACTTCGAGCTTCGCCCATTCGGCCCACGGGTTCAGGCCGGTGGCGGCCTCGACCACGTCGGCGATGTGCGCTCCACCCACGCGCGCCGCGGTCTCGAGGAGGTAGAAGCGTCCATCGTCGCGGCCCTTGATGAACTCGGTGTGAGAGACGCCTCGCTCGAGCCCGAGGTGCCGCAAGACGCGGCGGTTGAGATCGACGAGCTGCCGTTCATCGTCGGAACCGCGCGGGACCGTGCGCGTGCAGAAGATCCCTCCGCCCTGCGCCACGTCGAACGGCGGCTGGGCGCAACGATGGGCTGCGGCGAAGACGACCTCCCCACCGACGACGACCGAATCGACGTGATAGACGTCGCCGGGGAGAAACCGCTCGAGCAGGTAGTACGATTGGCGATCTCCGTACTCCGCGATCGCCGCGAACAGCTGATCGGAGTCGTGGATCTTCTTGATGCCCGCGGCGCTCGCCTCCGAGCGCGGTTTCAACATCCACGGCGGGGCGACGCGTTTCATGAACGCGCGCAAGGTGTCGTAGTGCAGGACCTGCGTGAATTCCGGTACCGGCAGGCCGCCCGCGGCGGCGCGGACGCGCGTCGCGAGCTTGTCACGAAAGAACCTGGTCTGCGTGTCGCCGAGCCCGGGCAAGCGCATGTGCTCGCGGAGCGCGGCGGCGGTCTCGAGATCGTAGTCGTCGAGCGGCACGATCGCGTCGAAGCGGATGGTGCGCGCGAGGTAACTCACGGTGTTGATGGTGTTCTGGAGCGGCGAGTCGTTGGGTTGCGCGAACACATCGGTGAGCGACGCCCGTGGCCAGTCGGAGCGCAGGAACTTCTCTTGCGTGAGCAGATACACACGCGCGCCGAGCTGCGCGGCCTGCTCCATGAACCGCTGTCCCTTGCAGTAGCTCGCGATGCACAGCAGGTTCAGCTCGGCCATCGTGACCTCGTCGTGCGCAGCTAGAGAATCGTTTGAATTCCGTGGAAATTCCGGTACGACGTGAGCGGGATCGCCGCGCCTTCGGCCTGGGTGAAAGCGGGTGCACGGGCGATTCCCAGCCAACTTCGCAGCCTTTCGGCCTGAGTCGTATCGCCGATCCAGCGCAGCCCGGTGATGTCGGACCGAAGCTCGGGGCGAATCGTGAACGCGTGGAAACGATGGCCGCGGCGCACTTCGATCGCGAGCGACTCGCGGTGAGCCACGAGCCACGCGAACGATTTCTTGTGAAAAGGAAACCCGCCGACGGTCATCAGGACATCGCCGGGAGCGAGGCCGGCGCGCGCCGCCGGACTTTCGTACGCACCATCGGCTATCGCCGGCCCTTCGCCTTTCTCGAGGACGATTCCGGCGCGCGGAAGTTGCGCCGTCGTGACCTCGAACCCGAGCTGGCCGAACGATTCGGGAGCGCGCAGCCCACCGGCACGCTCCGCCTCGCGGGCGATGAGCTCGGCGAACGCGGGGTGGATGGCACCGAAGAAACTCCGCAGATCGGCCTGCGTGAAGCCATCGGCATGATCGACGAACGTCGCGTAAAAGCGCGCGAACTCCCGATCGAGCGCGCTCCCCGCCTGCTGGAGCGCCACGTCGAGATCGAACGCGATCAGCATCCCGAGGTCGTAATAATCGACCGTGCCATTCACGCTGCCCGGGTAGCGGTTGTGGTTCAAGAACGTCGCGCGGGACGAATCCACGGCCGTCACCCGCCGGTAGGCGGGCATCGCCGTCAGCTGCCGGTAGTAGTTCACGAGGTTCGAGAGCAGCTCCTCGGGTGTGTAGACGCCGGCGCGGACCAGGAGAAGGAATTCGTAGTAGCGCGTGAAGCCCTCTGCCACCCAGAGAGTGTCCGGGAAACTTCCCGACGAGAGGTCCGCACGCCCGAGCGGGCTCGGCTTCAGTCGACACACGTTCCAGGCATGAAAGAGCTCATGAGCGGCGACACGGAGTGCATCGGCGCGCGCTTCCGGATCGATGAGCGCGTTCTCACCGAGAGCGATCATCGTCGCGGACGCGTGCTCGAGGCCCCAATGTGCCGTCGGGTCGAACGTGAAGACGTACGTGTAATTCTCGAATGGAAAAGATCCGAAAATTGCGTGGGTTTGCTCGGCGATCTTGCCGAGATCATCCATGAAAGTGCCAATTTCGGTGTCGAAACCGACCGCGCGATCGAGGAAGACATGATGGAACTGGACGCCGTGAAGCGTCCGCGTGTGCACCTCGAAGGTTCCCGCGACGACCGGTGAGTCCATGAGCGCGGCGAAGCTCGGGTACTCCCAGGTGTGATCGTCGATGCGGCGAGCTCCGGCGGGGTGATGAAGGCTCCACCCGGCGGGGATTTCGTAGGTGACCCGGCACGGTCGATCGTCGCCGTCCGGACGCAGATACCGCGTCGCCAGCAAGACCGCGTGATCGTGACGCACGATTCCTGCGAGCTCGCCCCACGCTGGATCCGCGGCCGACGCGCGACAGCTGATCTCGAGCGGTGTCCTCCCGTCGGGCTCCGAGGCGATGTGGTAGGCGGCGAACCCGTGCCGCGTCAGACGCCCGCGCGACGCGCGAACATCGAACACGTCTCGTCCATACTTCAGGAACGCGTACGCGCCGGGTACCCAAGTGGGCGTGCCGATGATGAGATCCGCCGCCGGATCGTCGATGACGAGCAGGACGTCGAGCGCCTGCTCCGCGCCCAACACACGGACGCGGTAGCGGAGCGGCGACGGAGTGCCTGGCGCAGGCGTCGACACGCCCCCGCATGGTAGCATCCCCGGGTGGACCCCGTCCCCCGTCGCGCCTTCAACGCGCAGTTCACGCCCGCACTCTACGAGCGACACCAGAAGCTCCTCGAGGAAGCCGTGGGGACCATCCCCTATCGGGTAGCGGAGACTCCGGTGTTCATCGCGCCGGAGCTGCGCGACGAGCTCTTCGGCGCCGCCAAGGCCATCCTGGCGCAGCTCGCAGAGCCGCAACGACTCGCTTCCATGAAGCGCGCGATTCCCCCGCGATACGACGTGCCGCGGATGGACGACGCGCCGAGCTTCATGACCGTCGATTTCGCGATCACGCGCGATCAGAACGGCCGGCTCACCGGGAAAGTGGTCGAGTTGCAGGCGTTTCCCTCGCTGTTCGCATACACGATGGAGCAAGCGCGTGTGTGGAACGAGCAGCTGCAGGGGCTGTCGGATCTCGCGGTCGATTGGTCGTGCTTCGCGCCAGGTCTGGATCGAAGCAGCGCCCTGGCGCTCCTTCGTCACGCCATCGTGGGTCACGAAGATCCTGCCGAGGTGGCGCTCCTCGAGATCGATCCCACCACGCAGAAGACGCGCACGGACTTCGTCGCCACCGAGCGCCTCCTCGGCGTCGAGTCGGTCTGCATCACCGATGTGATCCGTGAGGGACGGAGGCTGTTTCGTCGTCGCGCCGGGAAGCTCGTCCCCATTCGGCGGTTCTACAATCGCGTCGTCTATGACGAGCTCGAGCTCCGCAAACCGGCGATGTCGTTCGCCTTCACCGATGATCTCGACGTCACGTTCTCTCCGCACCCGAACTGGTACTGGGTCTGGTCGAAGTACTCGCTGCCGTTTCTCGATCACCCGGCGGTCCCGAAAGCTACGTTCGTCTCGAACGTCGAGGCAGTCCCGGAGGACTTGTCCAACTATGTCCTCAAGCCGCTGTTCTCGTTCGCCGGCGCGGGGGTGAGGGTCGATCCCACGGCGGCCGACCTGGAGGCGATCCCGGCGGAGAACCGTCAGAACTTCATTCTGCAGCGAAAGATCGAATACGCGCAGGCTCTGGTCGCGCCTGCCGGCTTCGGAGTGGCGGGCGAGATGCGTGTCCTTTGCGCTCGCGGGCACGGCGATCCGGCGCCCCGTCCGTTCATGAACTTCTTCCGACTTTCGCGCGGGAAGATGCTCGGCATCGACTTCAACAAGGGCCTGGATTGGGTCGGATCGTCGGTCGGACTCTGGCCTTCGAGCGTCCGCTAATCGGACATTTGTCCGGCCGGCGGACGGCCCGTGTCCGGCCGGCCGGACAGAAAATTACACCACTAATACTTTTCAATGATTTAGATAGGCACTTTTCGCTGGCATGGGAACTGCCTTCAGCCGGGCCCATGTCCACACAACCAGCGTCGTTGAAGCAGTTCCTTGCGAGTCATCCGATGAGCGCGACGGCGGTCGAGCTGCAGATGGCGATCGAGCATTCCCGAGTCAGCCGAGGTCACGGTCCGACACGAACCGTGATGCTCTCCGCGAGCCGGAGGATCTCGGCACTCATCGGTGCGGCGGTCGTGTGTCGTAGCGATCAGCGCTTGGGGACGAAGCTCGAGCATGCGGTCGAGAGCCTCGCCACGATGACGATGGCGCTGATCGCGCTCGAGAAGGGGGGCTGGATCGCACCCAAGCAGCGCTATCCGATCGAGGCGCTCATCGAGAAGCTCCACACCATGTTGATCTCGAAGCTCGCGGAGCTCGAGGCGCCGGGCGACGACGACCACGTCGCTCGCGCCGCCAGCCCGAGCAAACCGCGGGAGCCGAACCAGGAGGACGCAGCGATCGCCGACGAGCAGTCGGGCACCGCGCATGCGCCGACGAACGGAACCGGCGTCCCGCCGCCCACGCTCCCTTCGTGACGTCGGTGATGAGGAATCGGATCAGGGATGTTCGCCAAAGCCGTTCATCGTGTCGGCGATGAGCCAATCGACTACGGCCTTTGCGTCCTTACCGCTTCGCTCATAGACGTCGAGCTGCCGTTCGGCGCTGGTTCCCTGGCTGAGGATGTCGCGCACGCTCGCGACCTCCTTCTCGGTGTCGAGCATGCTCGCCGCCTCGCCGACGAACGCGATCAGCTCTTCGAGCAGCTCGGGGAACGCGCGCTCCTTCTGCTCGCCGAAATCGATGAGGCTCCCGCGTGCGCCATACCGCACGGCGCGCCACTTGTTCTCTTCGATGAGCGACCGCGGATAGCGACGCCACGACATGTTGCGGCGATGGAGTAGGAAGAGCTGTGCCATCAGGGCCTGGATGAGCGCGGTGATCGCGAGCGTGTGGTCCAGGCGCGTGGGCATGTCGCAGATGCGGATCTCGACCGTGTCGAACACGTGGTGGACGCGCACGTCCCACCAGATCTTCTTGCCGTTGTCGATACAGTTGGTGCGAATCAGGAGATCGACGAAGTCTTTGAACTTTCCGTACGTCTCGAACTCGTCGGGGATGCCGGTGCGCGGAAAGCGTTTGAAGATCTCCGATCGGATGCTCATGAGACCCGAGCGTCGGCCGAGCCAGAGCGGGGAACTGACTGACAGCGCGAGCAGGTGGGGAAGGAAATATCGGACCTGATTTGCCAAGGCCGTCGCGACCTGCTTGTCCTTGATCCCGACGTGAACGTGGAGCCCGAAGATCAAGTTCGCGCGCGCGACGTCCTGCATGTCCTCCACGATGCCGTGGTAGCGCGGGTTGTCGGTGATCTCCTGGGTCTTCCAGTCGCTGAAGGGATGCGTACCCGCGGCGACGATACGCAGCCCTCCGGCGCGAGCGAGGCGAGACAGCTCCCACCGCATCTCGGCGAGCTCAGCGCGTACCGCGGCGACGTTCTGACAGATGTTTGTACCGACCTCCACCATGGATTGGTGGAGCTCGGTCCGCACCCGCTCGCGCAGGACGCTCTTTCCGTCCTCGATCAGGCGGCTGATGTACGACTTGAGCTCGCGCGTTTCGGGATCGACGATCTGATACTCCTCCTCGACACCCAGCGTGAAGTTGTCACCGAGCAAGCTCACGAGCGCCTCTCTGGTTGTGCGGCGAGGTGCCGCTGGAAATAATAGCCGCCGCCATTCTCCCAGCCCTCACGGGCGGCGCGAACGACGAGACGGGTCATCTCTTCGACACACCACGCGAAATTGTCCTCGTGGATGTGGTGCGGATACATGTCCGGGGCGGGATTCGTGAAGTCGATCGCGTAGGGGACACCGTCACGGACGGCGAACTCGACGCTGTTCATGTCGTAGCCGAGCGCGCGGTTGAGCCCGATGGCGCCGCGCAGGACTTCGTCCTCGAGCTTCGCCGACATCCACTTCTTGTCGAGGAGGTAGCGGCGCTGCTTCGGATCGTAGCGGATGGGGCGGATCGCCTCCTTGCCGATGCACAGGCAACGGACGTAGTCGTCGAATTCGATGAACTCTTGCAGCGTCATCACGAGCGTCGACGACGCGTCGTAGGCAGCCATGAGCTCCGCCATGTCGTTGACGCGAGACACGTTCTTCCAACCGCCGCCGTCCGCCGGCTTCAAGATGGCCGGGAAGCCGATGTATGAGGTGATCTTCTCCCAGTCGAGCGGATAGATGAGGTTCCGGAGTGATCGGTTGGGATCGATCGTCGCCACATACGACTTCTGGGGAAGCATGATGGTCTTGGGAACCGCGACCCCGATGCGAGCGGCGACGGAATACCCGAAGAATTTCTCGTCCGCGCTCCACCAGAACGGATCGTTGATCACGTAAGTGCCTGCGAGGGCGGCGGCTTTCAGCTGGAAGCGATAGAACGGAACCTCGTGGCTGATGCGGTCGACGAGGACCTTGTAGGGTGATTTCCAGCCCTCAGCGCGCACTTCGCCGAGCTTGGCGAGCTCGCCGATGAAGCCTGGCTCGCGGTTCACACGTTCGATGAATGCCTGGGGAAAACCATCCTCCATCCCCACGAGGATTCCGATCCGCTCAGCCATCTGGTCCTTTCCGTGAGCTACGGCGCAACGCCGCGGATCGCAACCTTATCACGCCGTGGCCGGGTCGGGATCGGAGGGAGAGGCGGGGAGCTCGACGACGAAGCGGGCGCCACGTCCCGATGCGCTCTGCGCGGAGATCTTTCCGCCGTGATCGGTGACGATGCGGTGGACGATGGACAGGCCGAGGCCGGTGCCGGTCTTTTTCGTCGTGAAGTAGGGCGTGAACAATTTGTCTTTGATCGCGGGATCGAAGCCGGGGCCGTTGTCTTCGATCTCGAGCTCGACCAGGCCGTCGCGGCTGCGGGTCCGGACCATGATCCGGCCGACGGACTCCTCGCTTCCCTTGGACTGGACGGCGTCGCGCGCATTTTCGAGCAAATTGAGAATCACCTGGGTCAGCTGATCCCGATCGGCGCTGACCCGCGGGAGTGACCCTGCGAGCTCGCTCACGACCTTGACGGCGCCGCGGTAGAGGGTCATGGCGCCCCACACCAATTCATCGAGATCGCAGGGCTGGCGGACGGGCTTCGGCAGACGAGCGAACTGGCTGAATTCGCCGACGATTCTCTTCATTCTTGCAACTTCTTCAACGACGGTTTTCGTCGAATCTTCGATGATCTCGTCGAGCTGCGGGTGCTTGGTCTTGTAGGCCTTCCGGATGGTCTCGACCGACATCTGGATGGGGGTCAGCGGATTCTTGATCTCGTGCGCGATGCTCTGGGCGATCTGTTGCCAGGCCGCGACGCGCTCGGCCTGGACCAGGCGTTCTTTGGATTCTTTGAGCTCGTCGGTCATGGCGTTGAAGGCGCTGGCGAGCTCGCCGACTTCGTCGCGCGCGCGGACGCTGACCTTGTGCTCGAGGTCGCCGCGGGAGACGGCCTGGGCGCCGTCGACGAGGGCGTCGAGGTCGCGGGTGATGCGGCGGGAGATGATGAAGCCCATGAGCAAGGCCCCGACGACGGCGAGGAGGCCGAGGGCGGCGCTGGCGAGGGTGACGTCTTGCAGGGTCCGGTGGAGATCGTCGTTGGGGACGACGACGACGAGGTGCGCGGCGGTGGCGCCGTCGGGGCCGGGGAGTTGGAAGTCGTGGGACAAGGCGTCGCCCATGCGGCGCCCGCCGCTGGCGCCACTGCGGCCGTCGCCGCCGCCGATCGTGGCGGTGTCGGCGCCGGTCAGATCGGCGCCGGTGGCGTCGGTGAGGCGGGCCTCGACGACGCCTTCTTGCTGGAGCTGCGTGCCCAGCTCGGCGCCGGGCTCGCGCCCGACCAGGACGACGACCTCGGCGCCCGCGTCCTTCACGGTGCGGGCGGCGGCGATCACGGGGACGCGGGCGACGGCGCCGGCCCGGAGGAGCTTCACCCAGACGACGACCGGGACGCCGGGCTTCTCGCGGGCGAGGCGGCCGGGGATGGGGTCGCGATCGTCGACGAGCGCGGCGAAGTGCGGGGCGAAGAGGACGGTGTCGTCGGCGGCGGTGATCTCGAGGACGCCGACGCCGAGCACCTTCATGGTCGAGGGGCCGCGTTGTTTCAGCTCGTTGCGCTGCTCCTGCGACAGCTCGCCCTTGCGCAGATCGACGAGGATGCCGCCGACCATCGGGTTGTTGGCGGTGGCGAAGCCCTCGAGGGTGCGCTGCCCGGAGTCCTGGAGGTTCTTGATCCCGCGCTGCCCGGAGGACTCGGCGCTCTTGAAGTCGCGGTCGTATTCTTCACGGTCTCCGCCCCCCCCCGCTTGGCGCCCTC
>JACXTT010006251.1_pt1 | contig 17055 bp, 12 predicted proteins | sample 9270951 | NCBI WGS metagenome assembly JACXTT01 (sample SAMN15532306, study PRJNA645909) | rock metagenome | isolation source: weathered quartz diorite | place: Puerto Rico | collected 2017-06-21 | reverse complement strand
CCTCCACCTTGAACTCATCCGTGTACTGCCGATTCGCCACTACTTGCTTGCTCATCGTGCCCTCCGTTCATCAGCAATGTACCAATAATCTGATGTACGTGAAACCAGGGCAGGGTCATGTTTCGGTCATCTTAGGGGCGATCGTTGGTGGAGCTATAGGCTTTATAATGGGCATAATAGGGTTTTCTCCTCAATCAATCCGCCCCGTTGCGGTGGTAGTCGGTATATTAATTGGTATCGCCGTTTCAATTGTCCCGATGAAGTTGATCCTGGGCAAAGATTTTGGTGAGTTTCGTGTGGTCCTACTTGCGAAAGAACCCGCAAATAACTCACTGACGAGCAAATCGGGTAGCGCCTAACTCGGCACTCCAATAATGCTCCAAATAATGGGGACAGATTTATTTTCCATGATGGCTTCTAAAGGCCGCATACGGGTTAGACTGCTCGATTCGAAATACCCTCGCTTGAAACGGATGGCGATACCGCTCATGCTGGCTCTGAGCGGTTGTGGGCACACCGAAATTCTGAAAATGCATGATCGCGGCGTCCTCTCTCCTTCCCTTCGGATTACGCATGATTTGTCTGACTCTTCTCAATCCGGGGAGAATACGAGGAAATCCCGAATCGCGGCTGAGCTGGATATCGATCATGTTTCCGGAACGGCATCGGATGGCATTGACGCCTCCCACTCGATTAACTTCGGCGGCAGTCAATTCAACGGGCCGGTCGAACTCAAAGGAAACTACAATCTTTTTGTGACTTCACTGGCATTCCGGAGCCGGCTGAATAATAATCCGGCCGATATTTTAGGATTCGCGGCTATGGGTGGTCTGAGCTTCCAGACGCTCGATCTTCACCTGGACGCTGGAAATATATCCGCTCATGATCGAACGGAATCGGTCGGGCCGCTTTTGGGATTCCAGCTTTCCCTGGAGCCCTATTCGTGGCTTGATCTCTATATTCGGGACACCGAAGTCATTGGGTTTGATTTCGGTGGAAACACCCTTATCTTGGGTCTGGCTGAACTTGGACTGTCCGTCAGGCCCTTTTCACACGTGGCCTTTTCGGGTGGGTTTCGCAGAATCCACTACAACCAAAGCGCCGTAGTCTCGAAGGGGTTTGGGGGGTCTACCGATCCAAGAGTGCGCCTTAGTCTCACTGGTCCGATGCTCGGGATATACCTGGACTTCTAAACGGAGACGACGAAAATAACCAACGGTTGGGCTATCCGGAGGGCGGCTAGACTAACGTGACTGGACGATGGACGGGACCAACGACTTCGTCGGCAAGGCCTAGCCTCGTCATGGACATGGACGCCACGTTGGGAAAAGACTTCGAGCAAGGTTTGGCTAACATGAAGGCGGTAGTCGAGAAGGGCGGCGTAGCGGCTGGGGAGTACGGTCGCTCGTCCTCTTATTAGGGCTTATACTTCTTGGCGTTCGAACTCGATGTGGACATCCAAACCGGCGTGATGTGACTGATGCGCACGAGAACCTGTGATGGCTGAGGATACTCGCGACCCTCTCGGCGGCGTACGTTCACCATGCGTGGATGATTGCTGTCTTGACGCGAATGATATCTGCATGGGTTGCTATCGATCACTTTCAGAAATTGTTCGCTGGAGCGAAACAATCGACGACGAAAAAAAAGAAATCTTGATTAGGTGTCGTCTGCGATCACACGACGCCAGAAACAAGATCGCCTGATTTAGCTCACTCCACTCCGCGGCATCACCGCTAACCTGCCCTCCGTTACGATCCTGCCGGAAAGTTGGCGGGCCTCCCACTTGGTTACGATCCCGGAATTACGAATTTCGACCACCGGAGCACACGCAGACGGCGAAACCGCGTGCTCGGTGCTGTGTGAACAGTCATGCCCGGGTTGGCCGCCTCAAGACGCTGGGCGTGAGTTTTGCTTCCATCCAACCGGACCCGTAATCACGCGGCGGACGTTCCCGTTGTCTGAAAGGTTGGCCATGATCTCGGCACTATCCACGGCACCATCGAGTCATCCGACTCCCGGGAGTCCTCCGGGATCCCAAGCGTTTGCGGCACAACGCGTCGCCTCACGCTCGACGATGCCGCTGCCGACCCGGTATACCCGCATCCACCGATTCGGACTCCCGAAGAGGGCGACGACCGTCCTAACCGGCTGGAACGTCCGCGGGGGCTGTCTCCATTCGTCCCGCCACCTCGACATCGGTGAATGGGTCCATATGAGAGTGGAGCCGACTGCGGCCCAGCGCCGCCACATTCCGGCCAGCCTTCCCACGCATCGGTGGATCTGGGGGCGGGTGGTCAGCGAAGCGGCTCCGGACGTGGCGGCGGTCAGAGACCGCGATGGGTATTTCTTCGGTCTCGCGTTTACCGTTGATCGAAAGTCGACGGTACTCAACTATGTCGAATGGTGGATTCCCTGGCTCGCTCTTGGGGTGTTCGTTGCGGGCGGAGTGAACGTGGCGTATCTGAAGAGTTTTAATCTCTATTACTTTTGGTATCACCCGCTGGTCAACGTGTATAGCCTCATGATTTCCATCTACATCCTCTCGCGGTTCGCTCTGGCGTCGTTCTATCGTCCACCGCGCGACGTCGGATACTTTCCCCCGGTCAGCGTCATCATCGTCTGCAAAAACGAAGAAGATTCGATTGGCCGAACCGTTGATTGCATCGCGCAATCCTACTATCCACCCGATCGGTTCGAGATGATCGCGGTGAACGACGGATCGACGGACGCGACGCTCCGGGAAATGGAGCGCGCGAAGGAACGTCATTCCGGACTGACGATCATCAATTTTGAAAAGAACCGGGGTAAACGACACGGTATGGCGGCGGGAGCACGAGTCGCCAAGGGAGAAATCCTCATCTACGTCGATTCCGACAGCTTTGTGCGACGAAATGCCATCCGGAAAATGGTCCAAGGGTTCGCGGATTCTTCCGTGGGGGCGGTGTGTGGTCATGCCAACGTCGCCAATGCCCACAAGAACCTCCTGACGAAAATGCAAGAGGTTCGCTATTTCGTGGCGTTTCGAGTGGTGAAAGCCGCGGAATCACTCTTCTCGACGGTGTCCTGCTGTTCCGGTTGCCTGGCCGCGTATCGGCGAAGTTATGTCATGGCCATCTTGGACCGTTGGCTGAATCAAACGTTCCTGGGAACGGAAGCCACCTTTGGCGATGATCGCAGCCTGACCAATTTTATGCTGCGGCAATATCGCGTCATTTACCACTCCGAAGCGATCTGTACCACCATTGTGCCTGAAGCGTATATGAAGTTCTTTCGGCAACAACTGCGCTGGAAGAAGTCTTGGTTGCGCGAGAGTTTTCTCGCCAGTCAGTTCATGTGGAGACGGCACCCGTTCGCCGCCTTTTTCTTCTACCTCGGAGTCACGTTCCCCATTATTTCTCCGGTGATCGTGGGGCACGCGTTGGTGCTCCCGCTGGTGGGTTATGGCAGTGTCTCCATGCTGTATATCTATGGGTCGCTGTTGATGGCCATGTTGTACGGGCTGTGTTACTTGGCGAGGTATCGAAACGGATTGTGGGTCTACGGGATTATTTTCAGTGCCTTCTATATGTTCGTCCTCGTGTGGCAGACCTACTACGCGTTGTGTACGGTTCGAAAGAACCATTGGGGAACCCGTTAGGCCGTGTCGGAACGGCTCAATCCGCCTTCAGCCCGGACGTTCCGGCGAGATCGTCTCGCGTGGTACAGCCTGTTCGTTCTCATCGTCGTGAGCGGGGGAAGCGGGTATTGGGGACTGCACCGAACCGTCATCCCGCCTCCGGATCCGGCCAGAGCCGACTCGACGAACCCTCGCATCCTGATCCTGGCTTACGACCGCATCAACGATCGAGGGACAGAAGGTCAAGTCACCCCGGAAGTTCTCCACGGACAACTCGAAGCCCTTCGGCAAGAAGGATTCGAACCGATCACGCTGCAAGAGCTCGTCGCGTTTTATTCCCAAGCCCGTGCGCTTCCCTCAAAACCCATCCTGTTGACCTTTGATTTCGGGTATCTCGACACGTACGACGCGGTCGACCCCATCCTGCGTGCGATGGCGTGGCGAGCCGTGATGTTCCTCGTCACCAATCGTCAAGAGCGGCGCGACAGCGCGTACCTTTATTGGGATCGGGTCCAGCGCATGGTGGACAGCGGCGTATGGGAGATCGGGGCACAGGGTCATGTCAGCCACGACCCGATTCCGATCGATCAGCACGGTACTCTCGGTTCGTTTTTGGTTGAACGCATGTGGCTGGACGCTGCAGGACGGCGAGAAACCGTGGATGAATTCACCAGCCGTGTGCGGACGGATTATGAGGCGAGCCGATTGGCGATCGAATCGAATCTTCGCAATTATCGTGTCTTGGCCTGCGCCTCACGCATCGGGTTTTTGGGCGCCACGCCGCACAACGTGTTTGAGATCAATCGCGAAGCCATGGCGTCTCTCTTTTCGCTCGGGTTCGTCGAGGATCGGTTCGGCGTGAATGACCGTTTGTCCGATCCGCACCGCCTGAAACGCCTTCGCGTGAATCCCCGTTGGTCCGCGAGCACGCTGACCCATCGCATCCGCGAGACCTTGAAAGACCCTCCGTTGGCGTCTGCTCGGCACTCAGACGAGCCTGCCCCATGGGTCGCCGACGTTGGCGAGGTGAGATTGGAACGTGGTGAATTGGTGATGAGCGGTGCGCCTCGAACAGATCTTTGGTTGCCCGGCAGTCAGTGGCCCCAAGATTGGGTGCTTGAAGCCGACCTGTGGACCGAAGGGGCTGATATCTGGATCGTCCAAGAATCGGATACGCCCGGCGAGGAGTGGCGTTGGGGCGGTCACGATGGTCGGACCTACCTTCAACGCCGTCGGTGGAGCCACGTAACAGAGACCGTCGCCACATTCCCGATCGGAATCACTCCCGGTTCGTGGCATTCCTTGAAGTTGATGAGGCGCGGCGCGGGTGTGTGGATAGAGTGGGACAACCGTCCCCTCACCGAACGCCCCGTCTATTTGCCCGCGATGAGGCAGGGTCACGTGGGCGTGGTGGGATGGCGAACCGATGGGATCGCGAAGATCCGGATCGCTCACCTTCGATTTTCCCGGTATCCCTTCGAGATTCGGTCCGTCAGCCAGAGTCCCTCGCAACAGGAAGTCCAGGCGCTCATCCACGATGCCCCCACCATTGCCGCGGTTTCACCGGTTGGGGGAATCGTGACGGGACACGACGTGCACGATGTCCGTTTCGACCGCAACTTGCTCGCCATTCTGTCTCACCGGTACGGGTGGGAACTCATCCCCACGGTTCGCGTGTTGCCTGACGACGGGGCGGAGCCGGCCAGGATGCCTGGTGTGTCGGGCGTGACCTCTGTGGGATGGCCGTCGGACATTCTCACGCGGGTGGAGCGCGAGGGGTGGGGTGGGCTTCATCTCGATCTCACCCGCCTTGTGCCGTCGGACCGACAGGTGATCGAACCGACCGTTGACTTGATCGAACGACGACTTGGTGCCCGGGGACGGCGATTGGTGGTGACGACAGACGCCGTCTCGACTCGCCCATCGACTGGATCCTATGCCCGTCGTTGATCCGCGAAGACGGCCTTCACCACATTGGCCGGTGCTGGTCGCTCTCATCGTCTCGGTCGCCTTCATGATGTGTGCGACACCGGCTTGGAGCACCTCGCTCGGGCAGGATGCGTTGGATCGGGGGACGGAGTTCTACCGTCACGGCCGGTTCACGGAGGCGATTGAGGCGTTTCAAGCGGCGACCCAACTCGATCCCGGGTTACTCAAGGCTTGGGAAAATCTGGGCTGGGCCTATCGCCGATTGGGCAAAGACGACGACGCCATCCGCGTCTGGGAAACGGTGCTGAAGATCGAACCAGACACCGTCGGTGTGATCAATGAAATTGGCGCGATCCATGTCGAACGAAAAGACTGGGATCGGGCGAAGGCACGATATGACGAGAGCCTACGCCGGCATTCTGATCAGCCCGTCATCTTGTTTCGCCTGGCGGGGATCCACCAAACTCTGGGCCACCGAGCTGAGGCTTCACGGTATTATCATGCCGCCGAACTGGGATATCTTCGCGCTCTTGACTCCGATTCCTCTGACGCCGATGTCTTGTCGGATTTGGGATGGGCGACGCGAAAACAGGGGAAACCGCGACAGGCGATCGCGGCGTGGGGAAAAGCGCTTGCTCTCAATCCCAAGCTCGATTCCCTGTACAAGCACCTGGCCGATGCCACGCTCGAGATTGGCGATGCCGCGAGCGCTCGTGTGTGGTACAGCAAGGCCTGGCGCGCAGGGCCTCGCGTTCCGCAGATCGCCTACCGTTTAGCGGATTTGGCTTTTCAGGCGCAGGAGGATGACCAGGCGCTGTGGTGGATCGCTCGGCTCTTTCAGTTTTCCTCTGCGGACGCCGAATGGTCACTCCGAGTGGCCAATCTGTTTCTGCGCAACGATCGTTCGGATCAGGGCAAGCTGTGGTTTGAGAGTCGTCTCGAGCAGACGCGTCACAAGAACGAAATCAATCGCGCGCTCAGCCGGATCCATGCGTTCGAAGCGGATCAGGCCTATCAGGGCGATCGCATCGACGACGCCATCGAGCACTACCACCGTGCGTTGGAGTACGATCCGACGGCTGCGAGCGCCCTCCGAGGACTGGGTTGGGCGTACTGGGCGGCCGGCCGCTGGGAACAGTGCCGGGAGGTCTGGACCCGGTACGCCAAGGCGTATCCGAACCGGCCAGAGCCGTTCAATCTCCTCACTCGAGTCCACCTGGCCCAGAAAGCGTATCCGGCTGCCATTCAAACCGCCCAGACGAGTCTCAATCTCTCGCCGGATCAACCCAGCGAACGGCTCAAACTGGCGAAAGCCCTGTTTGGGGATCGACAATTCGACAAAGCCAAGCGCAATACCGCTGCCCTTGCCAAAGAGTATCCAGAGGATGTGGCCATCCAAACGTTCTGGGGTGAACTCTTGATACAATATCACGACGATCGGGCCGGCGAACCCCAGTGGCGAAAAGTGCTGTCGCTCGGCCCTCCGTCACCGCGGGCGCGGTATTACTGGTTGCGATCGCTCTACGGCCTCGGGCAGTATGACAAGGCCCTTGGCGCGGCCCAAGCGTCTCTCATCCACGACGGTCCTCAGCTGGCCCTGCTTCAACTGTTGATCGAGGACGCGCTGGCGAGAGAAGACCCGGCCGAGGCCGTGCGCTGGTACGAACAGGCTGTACGACAATTTCCCGAGCGGCCGGCGCTTTGGACCGAGTTGGCCGCTCTGTATCGAGAGCGGGGAATGCTCGAGGCGAGCAACGCCACGCTCGCTGAAGCAAGACTCCGGCACCCCGATCAACTCGACATCCTCATCACCCTGGCCGACAATCATCGCCTCGGTCAACGGTATGACGACGCCGCGCGCGAGTACCGCGCGCTCTTTGCTCGATATCCCCATAACCGCAAAATGTTCATCGGCCTGTTCAACACCCTGGTCGAATCCAATCGCGGACAAGAGGCGCTCGACCTCTTGGAGCACAATCGCGCGACGTTTCTGACTGATTATGATCTGCAGATGCAGACAGCCCGCGTTCTCCTCGCACAGGGGCAGACCGCCGCCGCTCGCGCGCTACTCACGAAGGTGGCGTCTCCAGAGACGCCGTACGTTCCCATCCTGCTGTACCACGGGCTGGGGGATCATCCTCGCAGCGAGAGCTTGCCCGTGGCCTTGTTCGAATCTCAGCTCAAGGCGCTCCGCGACGCTGGCTACACCGCCGTTACGGTGCGTGACCTGGCCCGGATGATCGAGGGCCGACAGCCGTTTCCCGCGCAACCGATCGTCATCACGTTCGACGACGCCCGCCGGGATTCCTTCCAACTCGGCGATCCCTTGTTGGCCAAATACCGGATGAACGCCACGATGTTCGTGCCCACCGCCCGCATCGTGGACGGTCATCCGTTCTTTGCGGACTGGGATCTCATCCGGCAGTACGTCGGAACCGGTCGCTGGGATCTTCAGGCCCACGGCCATCAGGCCCACGACCCGATTTCGATCGACGAAGCCGGTCAACTCGGAGGGTTCTTGGTCAACCGCCAGTGGCTGGAGGCCGAAGCCCGGCTGGAGACGCAGCAAGAATACGCCGATCGATTGGAACACGACTACCAGGAAACCATCCGTCTTCTCACGCGGAACGTGCCAGGGTTGGAGGTGGTCGGCTATGCATTCCCGTTCTCAGAAGCGGGCCAAGAAACGATCGGGAATGAACCCGCCGCAGCGGACTTTAACGAACGGTTCCTGTTTCGGTCGTTTCGCTACGGATTCGTCCAAGACCAAATCGGATACAACGAGGTCGGCTCCACGGCGCCGACGATGCTGAGGCGATTGAACGTTCCACGATCTTGGGACGGTCAGAAACTGCTCAAGCACCTCGCCACCCGACATCCGCGCCACAGCGCTCAGATGCAGCTCGGCAAGTCGTGGAGGTGGAGCGGCCGGTACGAGCAATCGCGGGCCGCCTTCCAGACGCTCGCCGCAACGACCCCTCTGTTGTGGGGGGAGAGCGAATACCAGCTTGCCGGTGTGGCCTTCGACCAGGGACGTTTTCAGGAGGCCCAGCGTCATCTCGAAACGGCGTTTGCGCATGGCGAGCGGTCAAGTGAGGGACAGCGTCTGATGACGCATCTCCAGTGGGAAAATGAGCCGCGCGCGGATGCGCGGATCGGAACGTTCCACGATTCCAACGGTCGCGCCAACCAGTGGAGCACGTTGCGCGTGCGCTATCCCTTCACCGGTCCCGTCACGCTCTGGACCGACGTCGGCGTGATCCATTTTGGGAGGATGGGTTGCCGGATCTGTCAGGCCGAGAGGTCGGCGTCGGCACCGAATGGCGTGGCGCACGCCGGGTGGCTCTTCGTGCCCAGTTTCGTCATCGATTCCTCGATCGGAGCGCGAACAGCGTGAACCTCTGGCTCCAGGCTCTGTACGAGTCTGACATCCACGAATTGAGGTTGCAGTGGGTGTCCGAGGATGTGGATACGGTCCAAGCCCATCAGATCGGTTTACAGGGGCGCGGGTATACCGTGGCGTATCTGGTTCGACCGTCCGTGGATTGGGACGGCCGAGTCCGCGCATCGAACACGTTTTACGACGATGGGAACGAGCGGCTTGATCTCCGCGCCGCGGTCACCCGCCTCCTGCCGAACCGGCAACATTGGCGGGTGGGGGGCGAGATCTCGTTCAGCGATACCCGCCTGCAATCTGCGCGGTACTATACGCCGGAAGAACTGATCGTGGAACGGGGCGTCGTCGCGTACAGCCGACGCTGGGACTCGGGATGGGAACTCTCGGGAGAAGCGGGGATTGGATGGGCGGATGAACCGCTTCGCGGGAATCGCCTGGTCAGCAACGGCGCGTTCGAAGCGATCCAGGTCTGGAGCGAGTACGTACGGTCTCGCCTCGGGTGGGACTATTCCCGGTCGCCCGGATACCAAAGCTGGCTGCTGGAAGGCTCCGTGGGCCTTCGATTTTAACGGCCGACGGACGGCTCGGGGTCGGACGGCTGAAACAGCGCAGGATCTTGTCGTCCGAGACTCCATAACACAACCGACCGGTAGCCGAGCGATCGGAGGAGGGACAACTTCTCGTGCAGACTCACGGCATCCTCGTAATACACGGTGTGGGTCTGGCCATTCACCTGATACGAAAAATACGGAACGTGATCCTCCGAATCGCGCGCAATCACCGCGTGGTGCTCTTGCGCCAGTGCCATGGCACGATCATACGGCACACCCTCAACGTCGCCAGCTCCCCAGCGCATCCCACTCACCTTGAGCACGGGCACGATCCGCTCGCGGTCGCATTGCGAGCCGGCATAACTCAACACGTCCCTCATCCATGCGCCGGTCGCCATGGGGCCGGGGCCCGTGGCTCGACTGTGGAGGTTATAGAGCATGATCTGGAGCCGATCTGCCGTGGCGCAGAGTGCGGCCCAGTCCGCCGCGCCGGGGCCGTCGGATCGGCGCTCGCTCGTTTTGGGCTGAACCGTCACGGACAGCAAGACCCCCTTCTGGTGTACGTCAGCCCGTAATTCACGGATGAACGTCGTAAAGACCTCTCGATCGCGGACCCAGAGATTCTCGTAGTCGATATCCACGCCCGACATCTCGTATCGCGACACGAGGTCCATGATCGCGGCGCGATGGGCGGCCCGCCGGTCCCCGTTGCTGAGGACGTTGTGGACGATCTGCGGATCCTTCAGCGCGATGTCTTGACCCGACCTGACGTCGTTCACGATGGTCAGCCAAGGGCGTCCCCCAATGGCCTTGACGCGGGCGACCGCTTGTTCAACGGGAAGAGTCGGATCGACAAGAACAGGACGGCCGTCGGCGTCGAGGTGGGCGAGAAAAAAGAAGACATCGCTCAAGGCGCCTGGTTGGCGGTGCAGCGACTCCATCCCCGGCTGAAAATCCCAGTAGGTAATCCAGCCGCCGAGGTGAAGCGGACCTCGGCTGGTGCACGAAAGCAAGAGCGTCCCGAACACCAGAACCAGGACACACCGCCCTCGGGCTGACGCGGTCGGTCGCGACTTCAACGCGCGGATCGGCACACGGACCGACACCTCGGTCCTCGTGAAGGGTGGAGTGACCAGAGAGAACGCACAGAATGTCCCAGGGTGAATGACGTTGTGTCGGGCGACCGGTTAGGGATCACTTGGTCGCGCTCTTGACGGCGTCCCCGGGCTCGTCGATGGCGCGATCACGGGGTTCCCCGGCCGCTGCGATCACGAGAGCGATGGGCATCCCGGTGACGAGTGGACTGCGCATCGGGTTCTCCGGGCTCAGCACGGAGAGATAGTAACGCACGCCGAGCTGAACGTACAGCGAGCCCGCGCGGCATGTCCCGCGTCGAGGCCTGCCTTCTCGGTCTTTCAGCTACTCCAAGATCCAGTGGGTATTGGGAGCCGGACGACCACCGCGAGGGCGAACAAGATGGCAATCCGTGGGTTTCGACCGCAAAGAGCAGATTCGCGGGAGCCGTGCTGATTACCGATTCCCGATTCCTCCCCAAGAAATTTCAGTTTGTGATCCGTGGCTCGTTTGCTTTACCATACACCTTCGAACAAGACAGAACAGTGACCGATTGCTTTTCGTCATTCGAGAAGGAGGATCAGCATGGCCGACAAGAAAATCATCGCAGTCGTCGGGGCAACCGGCGCGCAGGGCGGCGGCTTGGTCCGCGCGATTTTGAACGACAAGAGCGGAGGCTTCACGGCGCGGGCGCTGACCCGAGACGTCAAATCTGACAAGGCGAAGGAACTCACGAAGCTGGGCGCCGAGGTCGTTGCGGCCGACGTCTACGATCTGGAGAGTCTGAAGCGGGCGTTCACCGGCGCCTACGGGGCGTTCTGCGTCACGTTCTTCTGGGCGCACTCTTCACCCGAGAAGGAGATGGCCGAGGCCACCGCCATGGCCAAGGCGGCCAAGCACGCCGCCGTCAAACACGTGATCTGGTCCACCCTCGAAGACACGCGCAAGTGGGTGCCGCTCAGCGACAATCGCATGCCCACGCTCATGGGCTCGTACAAGGTCCCGCACTTCGACAGCAAGGGCCAGGCCGACCACGTGTTCACCGACCTCGACCTGCCCACGACGTTCCTGCTCACGTCATTCTACTGGGACAACCTGATTCACTTCGGCATGGGCCCCAAGAAAGGCCCGGACGGTAAACTGGCGTTCACGCTGCCCATGGGCGATAAGAAACTCCCGGGTATCGCGGCCGAGGACATCGGCAAGTGCGCCTTCGGCATCTTCAAGAAGGGGAGCGAGTTCATCGGCAGGACCGTCGGTATCGCGGGCGAGCACCTGACCGGCAACCAGATGGCCGCCGCGCTCACCAAAGCGCTGGGTCGGGAGGTGCGGCACAACGCCGTGTCGCCCGAAGCGTATCGCGGCTTCGGGTTCCCTGGCGCCGAGGATCTCGGCAATATGTTCCAGTTCAAACGAGACTTCGAATCGGTGTTCTGCGGCGCGCGCAACCTCGACGTGGCCCGCGCCCTCAATCCGTCGCTGCAGACGTTCGACCAATGGCTCGCCCAAAACAAGAGCCGCATTCCCCTGGAATAGTGGACGCCAGGCCTCGCGCCGGATCGCCATTATGCTGACCGAACAATGGGCAAAGGAGTTCGCCGCGCACTGGGTGGACGCATGGACCTCTCACGATCTGGACGCGATCATGTCTCACTACGAAGATGACGTCGTCCTCGTCTCGCCCGTGGCGGCAAAGATTTTGAACGATCCTTCGGGGACGGTGAGGGGCAAACCGGCTCTGCGCGCGTATTTCAAGAAGGGGCTCGAGGTCTATCCAGACCTGAAGTTTGACTTGAAGGATGTCTGTGGGGCCTGAATAGCGTCGTGCTGTACTACGTCAATCAGAAAGGCACGACAACCGGGGAGTTCATGGCAATTGGGCGGTCCGGAAAGATTTGTCAGGTCGTCGCCACCTATAGCGCGTAGATGGAGTGGCCCACGGCCCTCCAGCCGATGACGAGGAGGATGGGAATGAGCATGCGGCGACGGAACCGGGGTCTTGTTCTTCTCGTGTTGGTCCTCTTGAACATTCCGGTCATCGCGGGTGCCAAGGAGCAGCGAGTCGGCGTGCCTGACACGATCCAGAGGGGCATGGGTGACTATGGGTTCCAAGGAGCGGAGGCCGCGGTCAAGGCCTGGACCAAGGGGAGCACCCAGGAAGGGAGTCCGGAGGCGTTGATCCAAGTGAACAACCTCAAACAGGTCGAATCCCAGTACGGAAAGTTTCTGGGTCATCACGTCATCCAGGTTCACGAGTTGACCCCTTGGACCTTAATCGTGTATTTGAGCATCAACTACGAACGAGGGCCGCTCTTCGCCCGCTTTATCGCTTATCGCCTCAAGGACAGCTGGATCCTCCCCGAGTTCTCCTTTCACACAAAGCCTGAGGCGATCTTTCCCCCAAACCTCCTCGCCGAGTAAGAGCCTGTCCATGAACGGTCATCTGCTGCGTTGCCGTTGCGCTTCCGGTGCTCACGTACGACCGCAATCCCCCGGGAATGCTTCGTACCTCCAGGAACCTCCCAGTACGCTCCGCTTCGGTTCTCAGGGCGCGCAGCGCGCGCCCGTCGAATATTGCCACGGGCCGACAGAGTCGGCCCCGTGGCCTTGCATCTGACCATTCCTGAACAGGCTCCCATCTCGGATTACTGGGGCACCATCCACCATCGTGATTTTTAGGCGGTAGTGGGGTAACATCGTTCTGTCCCTGGAGTTTTCGGCCGCGATCCCGCATAATCCGTGTCGCAATCAGTCCGGGGAAGAAATTCAACGCAATGAGGGTCTGAAAGAACATGGCGTCGGAATATTTTCTCTTATTGCCTCGGCCTCTTGCGGACTGAAAGCTTCTGGAATTGACCGCCCTGACTCCTCACACTCCCGATCAGACCCGCCTGCGTCGTGCGATTTTCCTCTGTTTCTTCCTGTCTGGCGCCGCGGGACTGATCTACGAGATCGTCTGGATCCGCATGCTGGGCCTGGTTTTCGGTCACACGGTGTACGCGATCACCACCGTCCTCGTGGCCTTCATGGGGGGCTTGGGGCTCGGTAGCTTTCTGGGAGGACGGCTCGCGGACCGGGCTCGCGACCTCCTCAAGATCTACGGGCGTCTGGAAATCGGCATCGGCGTCTACTGCGTCCTCACCCCCTGGCTCATGGAGGCCGTCAAAGCCGTGTACCTCGGCCTTGCGCGGTCGATGGATCTTCCGTTCGGGGTCTACACGCTCATCCAATTTTTCTTGGCCGCGCTGATCATCGTGATTCCGACCACCCTCATGGGCGCGACTTTGCCCGTGCTGACCCGGTTTTCCGTTCGGGAGTTGGGAGCGGTGGGGCGGATGGTCGGGGCTTTGTACGCCGTGAACACGTTCGGAGCGGTCTTGGGGACGTATCTGGCGGGATTCGAACTCTTGCCCCTGTTGGGGATGCGAACGACGCTCTTCTTGGCCGCGGGGCTGAACATGGCGATCGGAGGGGCGATCCTCCTGATCGACCGTGGATTCGCGACGGGAGGCGTCGCTCAAGATGGCGACGCGGCCGAACCGGCGACGGCGCTCACGCCGGTGATTCGTCCGATCTCCGGACTCGTGGCCTGGTGGTTGATGGTGGGGTTCACGCTGTCCGGTTCGGCCTCCATGATCTACGAAATCGCGTGGACGCGGGCGTTGACGCTGGTCATCGGCAGCTCGACGTACGCGTTCAGCGCCATGCTCTTGAGCTTTCTCGTCGGCATCGCCGCGGGCAGCGCGTGGTTTGCGCGTCGCGCGACGCGGGCGCCGGTGACCCCGGCCTGGTTTGCGACGCTGCAAGTGGGGATCGCGATTTCCGCAGCGATGGTCTTTCCCTTGATCGATCGTCTCCCGGATGTCTTTTTGCAGGGATTCCGGATCTCCCAGGCTCCGGGGTTCATCCTCGCGCTCCAAGTCACCTTGAGCGTCGCCGTGATGCTCGCGCCGACCTTCTGCATCGGGGCGACGTTCCCGTGCGTGGCGCAAATCTTCGCCACCGACCGGGCGCGCATCGGCTCGCGGGTGGGGTGGGTCTACGCCGGGAATACGCTCGGTGCCATTTTCGGCGCCTTTGCCGCGGGATTCCTCCTCATCCCGCTGATGGGCGTCGAGGCCACGATTCGGTCGGGCCTCGCCGTCAACCTCGCGGTCGGCTTGACGCTCGTCATGGCCTGGGCTTCGACGATGCGGACCAAAGTCGCGGCAGGCGCCAGTCTGGTCGTCGGTCTCGTGGCGGTGGCTCTCCTGCCGACGTGGGACCGCCAAGTGATGACCAGCGGGGTCTCGGTCTATGCGACCCGCTACGTGTCGAATCCGACGGCGACCTCATGGCGCGAGAAGCTTCGCGCGGAACGCCTTCTCTACTATCGAGATGGCATCAGCGCAACGGTCACCATCCACCAGTCGGGGGGACAAACCATCCTCCGCGTCAACGGGAAAATCGACGCGAGCAGCGTGTCGGATCTGCACACCCAAACCATGAGCGGGCATCTGCCGGCCATCCTCCACCCGAATCCCAAGACCGCGTTCGTCATCGGTCTCGGAAGCGGGGTCACGGTCGGGGCGCTGGCCCAGCATCCGCTCGAGCGGATCGACGTCGCGGAAATCGAGCCGGCGGTGGTCGAGGCGTCTGATTTTTTCAGCGTGGAGAACCGGCGCGCGCTGTCGGACCCCAGAGTGCACACGAGCTCCGCTGACGGACGTAATTTCTTGCTGATGACCCCCACGCGGTACGATCTGATCGTGTCCGAGCCGTCCAACCCATGGATCGGCGGCATTGCGACGCTGTTCACGGTCGAGTTTTTCGACATCGCGCGCCGACATCTCGCGCAAGACGGGATCATGGTCCAGTGGATGCACAGCTACGTGATGGCGCCGGAGGACCTTCGGATGGTGATCGCGTCCTTCCGCTCGGTCTTTCCCCATGCCACGCTGTGGACGACGCAGCCGGGCGATTACCTCCTGGTGGGAACGCTCGCCCCGCTCGAGGTCGATCTCGATCGTATTCGAGACGTCTATGCCGCCAACCCGAGCCTGCGGCAGGACATGAAGCGGATCAAGTTTCCGTCTCCCGAAGTCTTATTGGCCGATTTCTACCTCGATGAGCACGAGTTGGGCAGCCTGACGGCCGGCGCGTCGTTCAATACCGATGATCGATTGCCGTTGGAGTTCTCCGCGCCCCGGAACCTCTATCGAGACACCATCGAGGCGAACGCGGACATGCTGAAGGCGGTCAAATCATCCGGATTTCCGCCGCTGAAGGGACACCGCATCGAAGACCTCGGTCGCCCCGCGATGCAGTTCGACCTGGCCATCGGCCTGGTCGCCAAGCAGTACTACGAGGACGCGCGCCGACACCTGGATGAGGCGTTGGCGAAGGACCCGAACTACGCGCAGGCGCTGGTGCTGAGAGGATGGCTGCACAAGCTGGCGAATCGCTATCCCGAAGCGCTCCGGGATTTTCAGACGGCGCTACGGATCAATCCGCAAGACGCGGGCACCCACCAGCAATTGGGGCTCTTATACCTGAGACAGAAGAAAATGGATGAGGCGATCGACGCGTTGGAACAGGCCGTTGCGCTCGACCCGAAGAACGCCGCGTACGCCGCCGACCTGGCCGCGGCGCTCAAAGAAGCCCACCAGCAGACCCCCGCGGCCGCCCCGGTCGTTCGGTAAGTTTAATCTGGCGATCCGCGTCTATCCGGCTGCTCAAAAAGCTCCAGATGCAAGGCGCCGCGAGAACCGGAGCGGAGCGTACTACGTCGTACGTGAGCACCGGAAGCGCAGCGGCAACGCAACAGATGGACTTTTTCAGCAGCCGGTCTATTCGACGCCCGAGTAGTAGCGCAAGATGTCCGAGACCGAGATGATCCCGATGACCGTGTTGTCCTTGGTCACCGCCAGGTGGCGGATGGCGTGTTCCTTCATGAGCTTCACCGCGTCGATGATCGGTTCGTCGTCTTCGATCGAGATGATCTTCCGGTTCATGCAACTCTTGACCAGCGTCGTGGTCGGGTCAAACCCTCGGGCCACGGCGTTCCGACTCAGGCCCGATTCGGTGATGACGCCCACGTAGCGCTTATCGTCGTCCACGAATAGAAGGCCGATTTTGTATTTCTGCAGCAGTTTGCCGGCGTCCTTGAGCGTGGCATCCATGTGGATGCTGCGCACGTTTTCCGACATGTAGTCGGAGACCGTCGGAGCGTCCTTGGACGCGGGAAGCTGGCCGTGGCCGCCAGCCATTCGCCGCGCTTCCAGATCCCGGATGCAGCTTTCCAGCACGCGCCGGCGCTGCCGCACGCTTTCGCGTTCGACGTCCAGCGTCCCGTCTTCCTGAGCGTCATCCGACAGATTCAGGATGTTCTCGGCTTCGCCGTGGCGGGCGTATTCGTACGCTTCCAGCCGATCCGCCACCTCGCCGAACACGGCGCCGATCAGCCGCTCCGTCGCGCCGTCGAACTCGGCCAGAGCCGTGATCGT
>JACXTT010006250.1_pt1 | contig 17056 bp, 16 predicted proteins | sample 9270951 | NCBI WGS metagenome assembly JACXTT01 (sample SAMN15532306, study PRJNA645909) | rock metagenome | isolation source: weathered quartz diorite | place: Puerto Rico | collected 2017-06-21 | reverse complement strand
GGCCTTTCCGTGGATGCGCGGCCGCGCCCCGGAGCTCGATGCGCCCGAGGCGCGGCAGCTCCTCGGCCGCAGCATCGCGCGACTGCACCAGGTGGGCGGCGCGCGCGCCTTCGAGGTGCGCCCGCGCATCGGCATCGAGCGCCTGGGATGGGAAGCGCGTGCGCAAGTGCTCGCGAGCGAGCTGCTGCCGGATGCGCTGCGCGAGCGCTATTCCACGGTGAGCGGTGCACTGCTCGAGCGCGTGAGCGAGGCGTTTGTCGCCGCGGCGGGAGTGCGCGAGATCCGCCTCCACGGCGACTGCCATCTCGGGAATCTGCTGTGGAACGAGCACGGGCCGGTGTTCGTCGATCTGGACGATTGCGCAAGTGGCGTGCCGGTCCAGGACCTATGGATGATGCTGGCGGGCTCGCCCGCCGAGCAGCAGCGCCAGTGGGGCGAGTTGCTCGAGGGATACCGGCAGTTCGCGGACTTCGATTTCCGCGAGGTGCGTCTCATCGAACCGCTGCGCGCATTGCGCATGCTGCACCATGCGGCCTGGGTGGCGCACCGCTGGAGCGATCCGGCATTTCCGCGGGCCTTCCCGTGGGCGGCCGAGCAGCGGTACTGGGAGGGTTACCAACAGGATCTGCTGGAGCAGATCGCTGCCATCGATGAGCCGCCGCTGCTGCACCAGTAAAAAGCCCGTCTCGATCGCCCACGTGCGCTTAGGGCTGAATACGCGCTATTGTCGCCGGCGCGGGTTAGCGGGGTGAGCGCGGCCCGAGAGGGAGGGCGCGCTAAAGCCATGCGACTGTTCGCGGGAAAGAGCACATTCAAGGGCAGCGCAGTGGCGCTCGGCGCCGCAGCGGTGCTGTGTGCGTGCAGCTCGGGCGAGGCCCCCAGTACCCCCGCGGGCCGTGCGACCGCGGGTGCAGCCACGCCGCGCAAGTCGCAGCCGGCGGCCGGTCTCGTGCCCCCCGACATGGTGAGCGCGGTGAGCAGCGGGGGCAGCGGGCCCGCGGCGGTACAGGTCAAGTTCGAGCTGAAGGCGCGTCCGGGCGTGGCCCAGCCGCTCGACATCGACCTCGCGATCGTCCCCTCCTCAGGAAGCCTCGACCAGGTCTCCGGCCGGATCGAAGTCGGGGAGGGCCTGGAGCTCGCCGCGGGTCAGCAGATTCCGCCCACCGAGCGGCCAGTGCCGGGCGTGCCCATTCTGCACAGCATCAAAGTCGTGCCGAAAAGGGACGGAATATTCACCGTCAATGCGGTCCTCAGGCTCGAGTCCGCCGGACTGTCCTCGAGCCAGACCTTCTCGATCCCCGTAATCGTCGGGGCAGGTCTGGCCGAGCCCCCCAAGCCCGCCGCCACCGCGAGCGCCAAGCCCGCGACCACCACCCGCTAGGTTCGCGCGAACAGAATCGCGAGGGGCTTCACGGGGAAGTCAGAAGGGGCCCCGTATGATGGTTCTCGCGCGCGGTCTCTTGCGTTATGTCAAATTCCCAGAACCTGCGGACGCTTCCCGAGTCGCCGGATGCAGCTCCGGGCGCGACCACCACGTTCGTCAGGGCGGACCCGAAGCCGTTGGGTGGAGGCCAGGCTGAGCTGCATCCGCAGCTTCGGGCGCAGCTGCGGGAGCTGCAGCTACGCACCGGGGCGGCCGCTCCGGACGTGGCCATGCTGCTTCGCCTGGTGAACGATCACTATTGCACCCTCGAGAGCGAGCGGCGCGGCATCGCCGAGTCGATGCGCCTGATGGCTGACGAGGCGCGCGCCCTCGAGGACGAGGCGCGCGAGCAGAGCTCGGAGCTGCTGCAGGTCATCCTCGATCACATCAAGGACGTCGTGCTCGCCGTGGAGGCGGACGGCGTGATCCGCACCTTCAATCCCACCGGCGAGCGCGTGTTCCGCTACAGCGAAGACGAGGTGGTCGGACGGGGTATCGAGCTGCTGATTCCCGAGATCACCGTCGCCTCCAGCGAGACGGTCCCGGAGGCGTTGCAGCGCCTTGCCGCCAGCTTGGGCGATACGGCGCTCGACCTGGTCGGGCGTGAGCTGTGGGCGCGGAGGAAGGACGGCGAGCGTTTCCCGGCCGAAATCGCCGTCAGCAAGGCGCCGCTGTCGCGGCGCGAGATGTTCGTGGTGTGCCTGCGCGATGTCACCGAGCGGCGCGAGTCCGAGCAAGCGATGCGCGAGAACGCGGCGCGCTACCGGCTGCTGGTCGACCACGCCCCCGAGGCGATCGTGGTGCTCGACGTCGACACCGGGCGCTTCATGGACGCGAACGACAAGGCGCAGAAGCTTTTCAAGCTCGATCGCGCGCAGCTGCTGCAGGTCGGTCCCGTGAGCTTGAGCCCGCCGTACCAGCCCGACGGCGGCGCCTCCGAGCACCGCGCCCGGGTTTACATCCAGCAGGCCCTCGACGGCGAGACGCCGGCATTCGAATGGACACACCGCGACGCCGCCGGACGGGAGATCGTCTGTGAGGTGCGCCTGGCGCGCCTGCCGAGCGGCAATCGCCGTCTGGTGCGCGGCAGCATCGCCGACATCTCCGGGCGCAAGCGCAGCGAGCGCATGGCGGCCGCCGAGCACCGGGTGTTCGAGCAGGTGACCCGCAACGCCCCGCTCCCCGAGGTGCTCGCGTCGATCACCCGTCTCGTCGAGTCGGCGGCCCCGGGCACTTCGTGCTCGGTGGCGATGCTGCGTGAGGACGGCCACGCTTTCGTCCACACCATCGCGCCGCAGCTCCCCGAAGCGCTGCGCGCGGCGCTCGGGAGCTCGAGCATCGGCATCCGCAGCGGCTCCTGTGCGGCCGCGGTGTACCTCGGCCGCCAGGTGCTGGTGGCTGACCTCGCCAAGGATCCCTTCTGGCACGAGCGGCGCGAGCCGGCGCTCGTCGCGGGGCTGCGCGCCGCCTGGTCGACGCCCATTCAGGCGGCCGGAGGCAAAGTGCTGGGCTCGCTCGGGGTGTACCGCCGCGAGCCGGGGCTGCCCACCGCGGGCGAGGCGCAGATCATGGCGCGTGCCGCGCAGCTCGCGGGCATCGCGATCGAGCGGCGCCTCGCGGAAGAGGCACTGCGCGGGAGCGAAGCGAAGTTTCGCGGCCTGTTCGAGAGCATCGCGGAAGGCGTCTACCAGAGCACGCGGGACGGGCGGCTGCTGTCGGTCAACCCGGCCTTCGTCGCGATGCTTGGTTATAGCAGCGTCGAGGAGCTGTACGCGCTGCCGAGCGCCGCGGCGCTCTACTGGGATCCGGCCGATCGCGCCGAGTTCACCCGCCGGGTCGAGTCGGAAGGGGAGATCCGCGATGCGGAGTTCCTCATGCGCCGCCGCGACGGGCAGCAGCTCGTGATCCTGGAGAACGCGCGCCTCATGCACGATGCGTCCGGGCGCATCCTCGGCTACGAGGGCACGATCGCCAACATCACCGAGCGCAAGCGGGCCGAGCAGGCCATCTTCGCCGAGAAGGAACGCGCGCAGGTGACCCTGCAGTCGATCGGCGATGCGGTGATCAGCACCGACGCCGAGGGACGCATCGAGTACATCAACCCGGCCGCCGAGAGCTTGACCGCCTGGAGTCTCGCGGAGGCGCGTGGCCAGCCGATCGGAGCGGTACTCAAGCTCGTCAACGAGCTCACCCGTGAGCCCGTCGAGAGCTCACTCACCGCCGCTCTGGGGCGCGCCGGGGCCAGCGCCCCGGCCGATCACTCGGTGCTCATCACGCGCACCGGCAACGAGGTGGCCATTCAGGAGTCCGCGGCCCCGATCTGCGACCGCGCCGGAAAGGTGATGGGCGCGGTGGTGGTGTTCCACGACGTCACCAAGGAGCGGCGGCTGAAGCGCGCGCTCGCCTGGCAGGCGAGTCACGACGCCCTTACCGGACTGATCAACCGGCGCGAGTTCGACAACCGCCTGCACGCCGCGCTCCTCTCGGCGCAACGCGGCGAAAGCTCCCACGCGCTGCTGTACATCGACCTCGACCAGTTCAAGGTGGTCAACGACACCTGCGGGCACCAGGCGGGCGATCGGCTGCTGCGCGATGTCACGGGGCTGCTGCAGAGCCGGGTGCGGGCCTCCGACACCATCGCGCGCCTGGGCGGGGATGAGTTCGGGGTGCTGCTCGATGGCTGCACGCTCGAGCACGCGTGCCGGATCGCCGAGAACGCACGCCAGGCGATCCGCGACTTCCGCTTCAACTGGGGCGCGAGCACGATCTCGGTGGGGGCAAGCATCGGCATCGTCCAGATCCGCGCCGAGACCGAGAGCGTGGCCCGCCTCATGAGCGCCGCCGACATCGCCTGTTACGCCGCGAAGGACGCCGGGCGCAACCGCATCCACGTCTACGAGTCCGACGGCGTCTCGGAGCGGCACCGCGAGATGCACTGGGTGGCGCGCGTGACGCGCGCCGCGGACGACAACCGCCTCGAGCTCTTCTTCCAGCCGATCGTGTCGCTCAGCGCGCCCGGCGGGCGCGGCTTTCACGAGCTCACCGTGCGGCTGCGCGGTGAGGGCGGAGAGCTCGTGCCGCCCTCCGAGTTCATCCCCGCCGCGGAGCGCTACAACGTCATGTCGGTGCTCGATCGCTGGGTGGTCGGGCAGGCGATCGCGCTCCTCGGCGAGCGCCAGCGCCGCGGCCAGCCGCTGCCGCTCCTGGCGGTGAATCTCTCCGGCACCTCGCTTAACGAGCAGTCGTTCGCAGATTTCGTCCTGCACAGCGTCGGGGACCCCGCGATCGCCGGCGCGCTGTGCTTCGAGATCACGGAGACCGCCGCCGTCAACAGCCTCTCCAACGCCCGTTATTTCATGGGTGAGCTCAAGCGGCGCGGTTGCAGGTTCGCTCTCGATGACTTCGGCAGCGGCGTGTCGTCGTTCGTGTACCTGAAGACGCTCCCGGTGGATTTCCTGAAGATCGACGGGCAGTTCGTCGGCCACATCGCGCAGGATCCCGTCAACCGCAGCATGGTCGAGGCCATCAGCAAGGTCGGCAAGTCGCTCGGGATCGCCACCGTCGCCGAATGCGTCGAGACCGAGGGGGTGCTCGGCGAGCTCAAGCGCATCGGCGTCGACTTCGCGCAGGGCATCTTCCTCGCGCATCCGCTGCCGATCGCGCAGCTGCCGAAGTAGCCGCGCGGTCTACCGCGAACGCAACACCCTCTGTCCGATTGCGAATGGTGCGCCCGCGGGCGCTTGCGTAGAATGCGCGCTCCTTTGCTGCCGGGGAGCCCAGGGTGCACCCGACTCTTCACGCGCTGATCGCGCGAGATGGCCGCCGGCGCGCGCTCGGCGCCGTGTTGTCACTGAGCGCCGCCGCGATCGCCGCGTACGCTGCCGCGCCGGCCCCGAAGCCGGCCCCAAAGCCGGCCGAGCCGCCAGATCTCGTTGCGGTGCAGCTGCGCGATGCGGCGCTCGCCGGACATAACATCGCCTACGAATGGGTGAGCGAGCTCACCAGCCGCTTCGGTCCGCGTCCGGCGGGCTCGACCAACGAGCAGCAGGCCGCCGCCTGGGCGGCCGCGCGCTTCAAGGAGCTCGGCTTCGAGAGCGCGCACATCGAGAGCTTCCCGATCACCGCCTGGGTCCGTGGCACCGAGAGCGCGCAGATCATCTCTCCCAGCGTGCAGCCGCTCGTGATCGCAGCGCTCGGAGAGTCTCCGCCCACACCGCCCACGGGCCTCGAGGGCGAGGTCGTGGTCTTCCCGAGCTTCGATGCGCTCAAGGCTGCCCCGGCGGGCTCGCTCGAGGGGAAGATCGCGATGGTGACGCGCCGGATGGTGCGCACGCAGGACGGAGCGGGTTACGGTGAGGCGGTGCTGGCGCGCGCCGATGGGCCGGGCGAGGCGGCGCGGCGTGGAGCGATCGCCTTTCTGGTGCGCTCGGTGGGCACCGACAGCCATCGCCTGGCGCACACCGGCGCGACGCGCTACGTGGAGGGACGGGTGCCGGTGCCGTCGTTTGCGCTCAGCAACCCCGATGCCGACCAGATCGAGCGCCTCACCGCTCTCGGGCAGACGGTGCGCGTGCGGCTCTTTTCGGGCGCTTCCTACGTTCACGATGCTCATTCGCAGAACGTCATCGCCGACGTGCGCGGCCGCGAGCGGCCCGAGGAAATCGTCCTGCTCGGCGCGCACCTCGACAGCTGGGACCAGGGCACGGGCGCCATCGACGACGGTACCGGCATGGCCATTATCGTCGCGGCGGCGAAACTGATCCGCGATGTTCCGCATCGGCCCCGTCGCACGGTGCGGGTGGTGCTCTTCGGCTCGGAGGAAGTGACGCAGCCGGTCGAGCCGGGCGTCGCGTTCGGTGGCCACGCCTACTCGGTCGCGCACAGGACGGAGCTCGCGACGCACGTGCTCGCGAGCGAGAGCGACACCGGTGCCGACCGGGTGTATCGCGTAGCCCTTCCGCCGTCCGTCATGCAGAGCGAGTTCGCGAGAACCGCGCTGCGGCTACTGGTGCCGCTCGGAGTGCTGCCTTCCCCGCGCCCGCCGGGCGAGGTCGGCACGGACGTCGGCCCCACCGTCGAGGCGGGAGTCCCGGCCTTCGCGCTCAGTCAGGACGCGAGCCGGTATTTCGAGATCCACCACACCCCCGACGACACGCTGGACAAGATCGACCGGCAGCAGCTCGACCAGAACGTCGCGGCCTGGGCGGCGCTCGTGTGGCTGGCGGCCGACAGCGATGTCGACTTCCGCGCCCAAGCCGGGACGCCGCCGCCCCAGGCCCTGAGGTAAGCTTCATCGCGTGAGCGAGCAGCTGATCTCATCAAGCGCCGACGGCGTGTGCGAGCTGCGCTTCAATCGTCCCGAGAAGCGCAACGCCATCACCTACGCCATGTACGAGGCGCTGGACCGCGGCCTGCGCGAGGCGCAGGCGGACAGCGCGGTCCGCGTCGTGCTCTTCGGCGGTGAAGGGGCCGCCTTCTGCGCTGGCAACGACCTCAATGATTTTCTGACCGGCCCCGCGTTCACGAGCGAGCACCCGGTGCTGGGGTTCCTGTACACGCTGGCGACGTTCGAGAAGCCGCTGCTGGCCGCGGTGCAGGGGCAGGCCGTCGGCATCGGCGTCACCATGCTCCTGCATTGCGACCTCATTGTCGCCGCGCGCAACGCGCAGCTCTCGATGCCGTTCGTCAACCTGGGACTGGTGCCCGAGGCCGCCAGCTCGCTGCTGCTGCCGCGGCTCGTGGGTCACCAACGGGCGGCCGAGCTCCTGTTCCTCGGCCAGCCCTTCGATGCCGCCACCGCACACAGCCTCGGGCTCGTGAATCGCCTCGTCGAGGAGGCGGCGCTGCTTGCCGAGGCGCGCGCGCTGGCGCGTGCCGTGGCGCAGCAGCCGCAGAATGCTCTGCGTGCGACCCGGCGGCTGCTGCGCTCGGACCCGGAGCAGATCCGGGCGCGGATCGACGCGGAGGCGCGCATCTTCGGCGCCCAGCTGCGCTCGGAGGAGTTTCGCGAAGCGGTGCGCGCCGTCCTCGCCCGAGGACGTCCGGGGCCGTAGGCGCGCGCGACCGAGGCCACGCGATGCCGGCATACAGTCTCGAGGGGCTCGTACCGGTCGTCGATCTGACGGCATTCGTGCACCCGCAGGCGGTACTGATCGGCGATGTGATCGTCGGTGCCGGCTGTTACGTGGGTCCGGGCGCATCGCTGCGCGGCGACTTCGGCCGCGTCATCCTGGGTGCCGGCTCGAACGTGCAGGACTGCTGCGTGCTGCACTGCTTTCCAGGCCGGGACACCCTCCTCGAGGAGGACGCCCACATCGGGCATGCGGCGGTGCTGCACGGCTGCACCATACGCCGCGGCGCGCTCATCGGCATGGGCGCGATTCTTATGGATGAGGTGGTGGTCGAGGAGGAGGCCTTCGTCGCGGCCGCGAGCTTCGTGCCCGCCGGCTTCATCGTGCCTCGCCGCACTCTGGTCGCCGGCGTGCCGGCGCGCATCGTGCGGGCGCTGACGTCCGAGGAGCTCGCCTGGAAGGCGACCGGCACGCGCGAGTATCAGGAGCTCGCCGTGCGCTGCCGCGCGGACTTGCGGGAATGCCGGCCGCTCAGCGCCCCCGAGCCGAACCGCCCCCGGATGGGCGCCTCGGGCACCGTGCCCTTGCACAATATCGAGCGCAAGTGAGGCGCCTGCGCGCCGCAGCCTCAGTCATTGCCCGGGGAATCTGCGGGATCGGGGTTGATCACGCCGAAGCGCGCCGGAACGCGCGCGTAGAAGAGGCGCACCTTCTCCCGCTCCAGCAGCGAGAGGACCTTCTCGGCCTCTTCCTCGTTGACGATGAACTCCACCTCCACGGTCAGAGTGCCGGCGAGCTCGAAGAAATGACTCTCGTGCAGCACGTGGTGGCGGCCGAACCCGGCCATGGCGCGAAACGCCGAGCCGCCGCGGATGCCGAGAGCGTTGGCCTGCTCGAGCAGCCACTCCCACACCAGCCGCCGGTGATGCCGCTGTCCCTCGTGAACGTAGAACCGAAGCAGTGAGCCTTGCATGGGAGCCCCCTCGCGGTCGCGCTCGCCCCTCAGCCGCGGATCCAGACCACCGTGCCGATGCCGGCGAACGTCATGACGATCGAGCCGATCAGGTGCGCCCCCGCCGCGCCCAGCGCCCACAGGGCCCGTCCCTGCTGCATGAGAGTCACGACCTCCGCGGAGAAGGTGGAGAACGTGGTGAGCCCCCCGCAGAAACCGGTGATGACGAACAGCCGCCACTCAGGCGCGATGGCTGAGTAGGTCGCGAAGAAGGCCACGGCTACGCCGACCACGTAGCCGCCGATGAGATTGGCGGCCAGCGTCCCCGGCGGGATCGCTGGAAAGTGCGCATTCAGACTGAGTCCCAGCCACCAGCGCAGCAGCGCGCCCAGGCCGCCCCCGACAGCGATGGCAAGAATCCCCTTCCACATGCCGCAAGCGTTCTACCTCACCGCGCGAGCGCCGCGCAACGCTTCGAGTATGCTCACGCCCTCCCTGAGTGATCGCCTTCTCCGGCCCCTGGAGAGAATACGATGCGCACCGCCCTGGCAGCCGCCCTGAGCGCCGCGACCGTCGCCGCAGCGCTCGCTGCCTGCTCGCAGCAATCGAAGCAGAACGCCGCCGATGAGCGGCTGCGGTCCATCTATACCACCGAGTGGAAGTGGCGCACGGATCAACTGCCGGAGACCGAGGACAGCGCCCGGCCCGTTGCCGATCGCCTGCCGAAGGTGGACCCGGCGACCCAGGAGATGCGCCTGAAGTACTGGGAGGACGTGCTGCGGCGGGTCGATGCCACCCCGCGCGCGAGTCTGTCGGTGAGGGAGCAGGTCAACTACGAGGTCTACCGCGCGCAGATCGCGACGCTGATTGCGAACCAGCGCTTCCGTGACTTCGAGATGCCGGCCAATTCCGACACCACCTTCTGGACCGATCTCGGCTACACCGCCCGCCGGCCGTTCCGGCACCTCGTGGACTACGAGCACTGGATCGCGCAGATGCGCGACGTCCCGCGCTACTTCCACGAGCAGATGGACGAGATGCGCGCCGGCGTGAAGCGCGGCTTCACTCCACCGCGGGTCACCATGGCCGGCCGCGACACCTCCATCACCGCGGTCACGGAGGCGACACCCGAGGCGAGTCTCTTCTACACCCCCTTCAAGGACATGCCGGGCGTGCCCCCCGCCAGGCAAGCGAGCCTGCGCGCCGAGGCGGTCAAGACCATCCGCGAGTTGGTGCAGCCGGCGTACGTGGAGCTGCTGAAATTCATGCGCACCGAGTACGTGCCTGCGATGCGCACCACGCTCGCGGCCGCGGAGCTCCCCGACGGGCAAAACTACTATCGCGCCAAGATCCGCGAGTTCACCACGCTCGACATGGACCCGGACGAGATCCATCGGTTCGGCGTAGCCGAGGTCGAGCGGCTGCACGAGGCGATGCTCGCGACCATGCGCGAGACCGGCTTCAGCGGCGATTTCGCGGCGTTCCTGAAGTTCCTGCGCACCGACGCGCGCTTTTACGCCAAATCACCCGAGGAGCTGCTGATGCGGGCCGCGTGGATCGCCAAGCGCTTCGACGGCAAGGCGGCGCAGTTCTTCGGCTATCTGCCGCGCGCGCGCTTCGCCATCAAGCCGGTGCCGGAGGACCTCGCGCCGTTCTACACGGCGGGGCGCGGCGGGCCGGGCGTGTATCTGCTCAACACCTACAACCTGCCGAGCCGCCCGCTCTACAGTCTCACCGCGCTCACGCTGCACGAGTCGGCGCCGGGACATGCCTTTCAGATGCCGATCGCCATGGAGCACAAGGATCAGCCGATGTTCCGTCAGCTCACTTACATCTCCGCCTACGGCGAGGGCTGGGCCTTGTATTGCGAGCAGCTGGGGGTCGAGATGGGAATGTACGACTCGGCCTATGACCGCTTCGGCATGCTCGGCTACCAGATCTGGCGCGCCGCGCGACTGGTGGTGGACACCGGCATCCATGCTCAAGGCTGGACGCGCGAGCAGGCCATGGACTACCTGAGGCGGTACACGGCGCTCCCCGAGCACGAGATCGGCACCGAAGTCGACCGCTACATCGCCTGGCCGGCGCAGGCTCTGTCCTACTACCTCGGCGAGCGATCGCTGCTCGGAGCGCGGGCGCGCGCCGAGCGCTCGCTTGGGGAGCGCTTCAACGTGCGCGCCTTTCACGACGCCGTGCTCGAGCTGGGATCAGTACCGCTGCCCGTGCTCGAGGCGCAGGTCGACCGTTTCATCGCGGGCGGCGGCCGCGGGCCCTACCCGGACATGGAGTAGGGGCCCGACGTGGGGCGGCCACCCGTGCGGCCGCGCCACGTGGAGTAGACTCCACGTTGCGGTTAACATACCGCGCCTTTCTTCGGTTCCGGCTGCAAAGGAGGCCTTATGAGACGTTCGACCTGGCTCGTGGCGATCGGCGCGGCGCTGGCCATGATGGCTGGTCAAGCCGCTTTCTCCGAGGCTGGGCACGAGAACACCCAGCAGGAGAAGATGAAGACCTGCAACGCGGACGCCAAGGCCAAGGCACTGAAGGGTGACGAGCGCAAGGCGTTCATGAAGAGCTGCCTGTCGGAGCACGGCACCGAGGCAGCGCCTGCTGCGGCCCATGCCAACAGCCAGCAGGAGAAGATGAAGAGCTGCAACGCGGACGCCAAGGCCAAGGCACTGAAGGGTGACGAGCGTAAGGCGTTCATGAAGAGCTGCCTGAGCGGCAGCGGTTCGAAGTAACGCCTCCCGGTAGTGCCTCACCGGCCGCCCGCTCCGGTGCCTGACGGCGCCGGAGCGGCGGTTCGCCTTTCCCATGAGTGACGTGCAGCCCGCACAGCTATCGTTCGCCGAGGGCGGCTGCACCTGTCGCGCGGTGCGATTCTCGATGACGAGCGCGCCGCTCATCGTGCACTGCTGCCACTGCCGCTGGTGCCAGCGCGAGAGCGGCGCCTCCTTTGCGCTCAACGCTGTCATCGAGGCCGATCGCGTGCGGCTCCTCAGGGGAAGCGCGGTGCTCGTGATGACGCCGAGCGCGAGCGGCAAGGGCCAGAAGATCGCGCGTTGCCCCGATTGCCACGTCGCGCTCTGGAGCAATTACGCGGGCGCGGGCGATGCGCTGCGCTTCGTGCGTGTCGGCACGCTCGATGATCCGGACCGCCTCGAGCCCGACATTCATATCTACACCGAGTCGAAGCAGCCCTGGGTCGTGATCCCCCCGGGAGCGCGCGCGGTGCCGCAGTACTACCGGCGAGCCGAGGTCTGGAGCGCCGAGAGTCTCGCGCGCCGGGAGAAGTTGCTCGCCACCCGATCTGGGATATAGAGAAATTGCATACCAGAGGGGAAAAATACGATTATTCCTTAAGCACTGTGCCTTCCTAGAATTCGAGGCTGGCCCCGTTCGAGGTGCGGCTGCGCGGAATGCTCACGGAAGCCTACCCATACCCCTTCGCGGACGAACAGCTGCCGTGCCTCGTCGGCGGCGAGTACGTGAGCCAGGGACGGACCTTCGAGAACATCTCCCCGGTCAATGGGCGGGTCCTCGCGACCGTCACCGAGGCCGATGCCGCACTGGTCGATCGCGCGGTAAAGGCGGCGCGCGCCGCGCTGCGCGGGCCGTGGGGACGGTTGTCAACCGCCGAGCGCTGCAGCCTGCTGCGCAAAGTGGCCGAGCGCATCGAGCAGCGCTTTGCCGAATTCGTGAGCGCCGAGATCGCTGACACGGGCAAGACGCTCGCGCAGGCGAGCTCGCTCGACATCCCGCGGGGGGCGGCCAACTTCCGCGCCTATGCGGACCTCGCGGCGGCGCGCGGCTGCGAGTGCTTCGAGATGGGCACGCCCGATGGACGCGGCGCGCTCAACTACTCGGTACACAAGCCCGTCGGCGTGGTGGCGGTGATCGCGCCGTGGAACCTGCCGTTCCTGCTCATGACCTGGAAGGTCGCGCCGGCTCTCGCGTGCGGCAATGCCGTGGTGGCGAAGCCCTCGGAGGAGACGCCTTCCTCGGCCGCGCTGCTTGCGCAGGTCATGCAGGAGGTCGGCCTGCCCGAGGGCGTGTTCAACCTGGTGCACGGCTTCGGCCCCGGATCCACCGGCGAGGCGCTCACCAGCCACCCCGACGTCGATGCCATCGCCTTCACGGGGGAGTCCGCCACGGGCGCGGCCATCATGAGGAGCGCCGCGGATTCGGTGAAGGCGCTCTCCTTCGAGCTCGGCGGCAAGAATGCCGCCCTGGTGTTCGCCGACGCCGACTTCGAGGCCGCCGTGAGCGGCACCCTGCGCTCGGTGTTCTCCAACTGCGGACAGGTGTGCCTGTGCTCGGAGCGTGTCTACGTCGAGCGCCCGATCTTCGCGCGCTTCGTCGACGAGCTCGCGCGGCGCGCGCGGCGGCTGAAGATCGGCGGGCCCTACGAGAGCGCGGACCTGGGACCGCTCATCTCGCGCGCCCATCGCGACAAGGTGCTCAGCTACTACCGCCTGGCGCGCGAGGAGCGCGGCGAGATCGTCTGCGGCGGCGGCGTGCCGACCTTCGGCGATGAGCGTGATGGCGGCGCCTTCATCGAGCCCACGATCTTCACCGGGCTCGCCGAGGATGCGCGCTGCGTCAAGGAGGAGATCTTCGGTCCCGTCTGCCACGTGGCGCCGTTCGATTCCGAGGGGGGGGCGGTGCACATGGCGAACGACAGCCGCTATGGGCTCGCCGCCGCAGTGTGGACTTCGAACCTGCAGCGCGCCCACCGCGTGGCGCGGCAGATGGAAGTCGGTATCGTCTGGGTGAACGACTGGTTCCTGCGCGATCTGCGCACGCCGTTCGGCGGCGTGAAGCTCTCGGGCGTCGGCCGCGAGGGTGGGGTGCATTCACTCGCGTTCTTCTCCGAGCCGATGAACATCTGCGTGAAGCTGTAGGGAGCACGAGCGTGCCGGCCGTTCCTGGAGATCGCGAAAGTGCCGTGGTGCCCGGCAAGGCGCGCCCGCGCGGGAGCTTCCCGCACTTTCGCCGCGCCGGCGATTTCATCTTCGTGTCGGGAGTGAGCGCGCGGCGCGCCGACGATTCCATCGCTGGGGCGGAGGCAGGACCCGGCGGGCGTCCGGCGCTCGACGTCCGCGCGCAGACCCGCGCGGTGCTCGAGAACATCCGCGACATTCTCGCCGCGGCCGGCGCGAGCCTCACCGATGTCGTCGAGGTCAGCACCTTTCTCGTCAACATGGCCGACTTCAACGCCTACAACGAGGTCTACAGCGAATTCTTCGGCTACCAGGGACCGGCGCGCACCACCGTGGCGGTGGCCGAGCTGCCCCACCCGCAGCTGCTGATCGAGATCAAGGCGGTGGCCTATCGGCCGGGAGGCGCGGCGCGCACGGCGGCGCGCGCCGCCCCGGGTTCGTGAGGAGATGTGACATGCGGATGATCGACATTCATACGCACTTCCTGCCGCGCAGCTGGCCGGACCTGGCCGCGCGCTATGGCACGCCCGATTGGCCGTGGCTGAGGCACTCGGGTGCCGGCCGCGCCATGCTGATGGTCGGGGACAAGGAGTTCCGCCCGGTCACCTCCGCCTGCTGGGACGCGGCCGTGCGCCTCGAGGCCATGGACCGCGACGGCGTCGACGTGCAGATCATGTGCGCGACGCCGCTACTCTTTTTCTATCATCGTCCGGCCTCGCAGGCGCTCGAGTGCGCGCGCCTCTTCAACGATGCCGCGCGCGAGATCTGCGCCCGCGCCCCGCGGCGGCTGAAATCACTGTGCCAGGTGCCGCTGCAGGACACCGACCTCGCCTGCCGGGAGTTGAGCCGCGCGATGGCCGACGGTCATGTCGGGGTGCACATCGGCAACCACGTGGGTGCGCGTGACCTCAACGACGAGGGGCTCATCACCTTCCTGCAGCACTGCGCCGCCGAAGGCGCGGCGGTGTTCGTGCACCCCTGGGACATGATGGGGCAGGAGCGCATGTCGAGGTACCAGCTTCCCTGGCTGGTCGCGATGCCGGCGGAAACACAGCTGTCGATCCTGTGGCTGATCCTGTCGGGAGCCTTCGAGCGGCTGCCGCGCTCGCTCAAGCTGTGTTTCGCGCACGGCGGCGGCAGCTTCCCTTACCTGCTGGGGCGCGTCGACAACGCCTGGCGCAACCGCGACATCGTGCGCGAGGACTGCCCGCGTGTGCCGTCCTCCTACGTCGATCGCTTCTACGTCGACGCCGCGGTCTTCAGCGGCGAGGCGCTCGAGTTTCTGGTGAAGGTCATGGGCGAGGACCGGGTCATGCTGGGGTCCGACTACCCCTTCCCGCTCGGTGAGCAACGCGTGGGCGGTCTCATCCGCGCGCAGCACAGCCTGCCGGCGGGGACGCGCGAGAAGCTCCTGCACGAGAATGCCACTGGCTTCTTCGGCCTCGACGCGTCGCGGACCGCGACGCGCGCCACGGCACTTCTCCGCGCCTGAACGCCGCGGCGCCGCGCCGCCGCACGGCTTTCGTCGGCGCGCCTTGCGCGGTGAACGGACCCGGTATGATCCGCGCATGAGCTCGGCACGACTCGAGCGCTGGATCGAGCGCAAGTTCCGCCTGCGCCACGTCGAGCTGATCGCCGAGCTGTATGACTGCCGCAGCATCCTCAAGGCGGCGCGCCGCCTGAACCTCACCCAGCCGACCCTCACCAAGGCGCTGCAGGACGTCGAGGCCACCCTCGGCCTGCCGCTCTTCGAGCGCAGCAACCGAGGGCTCGCACCCACCCCCTACGGGGAGATCTTCGCGCGGCACGCGAAGATCGTGCTCGCGCAGCTGCGGCATGCGGCCGAGGAGCTGGAGAGCCTGCGCGTCGGGTACAGCGGCAAGGTCACCGTCGGCACGCTGCTAGCCGCCTCAGCCAGCATTCTGCCCGATGCGATCGCCCGACTGAAAAAAGAGCGCCCCGGGGTGACGATCAGCGTCGTCGTCGGCACCTACGATATCCTCATGCCCTCGCTGTTGGCCGGCGACCTCGACATGGTGCTCGGCCGCCTGCCGGAGGAGGGCCGCAATCGCGCGCTCATCTACGAGGAGTTCTACTCCGAGCCCATCTGCCTCGTGACCCGTCCCGGCCATCCGCTGCTGCGCCGGCGGCGGCTGGGGCTGCGCGACCTCGCCAACGAGGCATGGCTGCTGCCGCTGCCGGAGACTGCGCTGCGGCGGCAGGTCGAGCGGGCCTTCCTTGAAGCGAATGCGCCGCTGCCACGCAACGTGATCGAGTCGGTGTCGATCCTCACCAACCGCGTGCTGCTGCGCAAGTCCGACTGCATCGGCGTGATGCCCTATCACGTGGCGCTCGATGACGTCGAGCACGGACTGCTGGCGATCCTGCCGGTCAAGCTCAAATCGATCGAGACTCCGGTGGGGGCGATCCTGCGCGCGCCCGGCGAGCTGCCGCCCGCGGCGGCGGCACTGCTCGGGTGCCTGCGCCTTGCGGGCAAGGACGTGCCCTCGCCGCGCCTGTAGGCCTACTGCGCCGGTATGAGCTTCGGGATGCCGAAGTGACCCTCGAGCTTCTGCAGCTTGTTCAGATCGATCGATCCGACGATGTTCACGATGGTGAACTGGCGCGGCTCCGTGGCGATGATCGCCAGTCCCCGCGTCTTGCTCTGCACCTGGCAGGCGAAGATGTCGACGGCGCTGTGCTCCTTGGCGCTGTGCACGCTGACGATCTGCTGCCAGGCCGGTGTCAACAGCTGCCGGCGCACAGCGTCGGTGCTGGCCGAAGGGTAGACGAAATCCTTGTCGAAGGTGTAGCTCTTCACGTAAATGCCCCTGAGCCCGCCGATCAGCTCGCGCACCGCTGCGTCCCGCGGGTCGTCGCTGTTCAGGAAGCGCGCCGCCAGGGAGAGCAGTGCGGCGTCGAGCGTGATGCTCACCGAGTCGCTTGCCTGCGGCGTGAGCGCACTGAAGTCCGGCAGCAGCAGCTTCCCGTCGGGCTCGGCGCCGAGCGCCACCGACAGCGAGAGCACCGACAGTATCCCGAGTGCCAGGGCTTTCATGGCTGACTCGATCCGCTAGGCACCCGAGTTACCGTCGGTGCCGGAAGAATGTGGCCGGTTCACGAGCCGATAGGCGAGGTCGAGCTTCTGATTCGTGACCCGTAGCGCCTCAATCAATTCCCGGCGCGCCTCCAGGCCCCGCAGCTCTCGCCGCTCGCGCCACTGGATCCCCAGGACGCCGGCTGCGACGAGCGATGCTGCCAGCGTCAACGGAATCCACAGCTGCCTCCCCGGCACAAGACGCGCCGACCCGTGACCGCGACCGGCTGCCGCTGCCGGCTCTGCCGCCAGGCGCGCCAGCACGCGCGCCGTAAAGTCTTCGCCCGGGTCCACCGGGCGCAGCGCCTCCCGCAGCCGTCTCTCCAGGTCAGGGCTCATGGTTGACCAGCCTGCCGCCGGGCTCCCCGGCGAACAGTTCGAGGCGCAGCGTCGCGAGCGAGCGCTTCAGGTGACTCTTGACCGTGTTCACCGAGAGATCCAGGGTGCGCGCGATCTCGGTCGGATCGAGGTCCTGCTGATAGCGCAACAGGAGCACGGCGCGCGCCACCGGAGGGAGCTGCAAAACCAGGCGTTGCACTTGACGCTGCATCATCGGGTCCTCGTCCGAGG
>JACXTT010006249.1_pt1 | contig 17058 bp, 13 predicted proteins | sample 9270951 | NCBI WGS metagenome assembly JACXTT01 (sample SAMN15532306, study PRJNA645909) | rock metagenome | isolation source: weathered quartz diorite | place: Puerto Rico | collected 2017-06-21 | reverse complement strand
CTACCGTAGTCGAGGAGGCGTGGGGGGGAGAGCAGGAATTGGTGGTGGATGGTCTGATCTATGGGCTAGAGGACGGACTCTTGCGCGAATTGGGCCTGTCTGTAAGTCGGCCCTCGGAGATGCGGTCGAACTATGAACTTACAATCAGAGATATCACGCGCGCCGCAAAACTCGGCAGCAAGAGTCTCAGAAGTCTCTGAAGAGGAAGCGAAAGCCGTCACCACGCTACTCAATTTAACAACCTGTAGTGGAGTTGGATCTCGGCGAAGGCTGCTGCTCGTATTCGCACGATGTTGCAGCGCTCTCAACTCTTACCCAGGGCGTCATGCGCGCGGAACGCTAGAATACAACTGGCAGTGCTTCGAGTCCTCGCAAGATCAAACTTGGTCGCCAGGTTAGTTCATCCGGTGCAACCTTCAAATGTAGATAAGGCATTCTTCGCAGGAGAGCATTGATAGCAATTTGGGCCTCAAGGCGGGCCAGTGGCGCGCCTAAGCAGAAGTGGATGCCATGGCCGAACGAGAGGTGCTTGTTATCCGCGCGCGTGATGTCCAGTGTGTCCGGGTTGTCAAACACAGCCTCGTCTCTGTTGGCAGACCCGATCACGCCGAGCGTCAACTCGCCTCGAGAGATTGTCACATCGTGAATCGCTACATCCTCACGTGCGTAGCGTTCGGTGGACATGAATACTGGCGAGGTATAACGCAGCAACTCCTCGACGGCGGGCCGAATTAGTGACGGGTCGCGCCGTAGTTTATCCATCTGGTCAGGATGGCGAAGTAGCTCCAGCACCCCGCTTCCAATCAGGTTGACGGTTGTTTCGTGTCCGGCGATGAGGAGCAGAAACACCATTGCGAGCAGTTCGTCCTCACTCAGGGAATCACCAGCCTCTTCCGCTTGAATCAGGGCGCTGACCAGATCATCTTTCGGATCGGCGCGCCGCATCGCGAGAAATCGGCGCAGGTACCGATTGAACTGCCAGACCGCAGGAATGACGCGCCAGCTAAAGAACTGGTTGACCGCGGCAATGACCTTGGACCACTTATGAAACCTGTCGCGGTCTCGGGTCGGCACTCCGAGAATCTCGGTTATGAGCGTCATCGGCAGTGGCAGCGCGTAGTCGTGAATAAGATCCATTTCGCCTCTGCCGGCCGCTCGATCGAGCAATTCGTTCGCAAGCGTTTCTACTCGCGCCCGCAGCTGCTCGATTAAGCGAGGGGTGAACGCTTTCTGAACGAGCTGCCGCAGTCGACTGTGGTCGGGGGGATCAAGATCGAGCATATTGCGTTCTAGCGGCCTGAACATCGGCGGAACCCAGGGTTGTTTGCGAAGCTGCTCCGGCGTCATTGCGCTGCGGCGATTCTTGACGAAGCGGGCATCCTTCACCAACAGACTAACGTCGTCGTAGCGTGTGACGAGCCAAACCTGCGTCTTGTCAGGGAGAGCTGTGCGATAGACGGGCTGTTCTAAGCGCAGCTTCGCGAAGAATGGGAACGGGTTCGCCTTGAACTGAGGACTCAGAATGTCTACTTCTTGTCTAGTAGTCACTTGCTGTCTGCTGCTCATCGCCAAGAGTACTCAAAGTCCAATCGCTCATCAACGACAACGAGGCTGCATTAACTCAGTCGAGGAAAGCGGGACTTCAATCATTGCGTTCATAGGCCGACTGGCTGATCCCTGCAACCCGGGGATATTGGATCTTTGTTTTGTGCTCTCACAATGGCAGAGCAGGCAGGGACGCCGGAGCATCATCCGGGAGCAGCTCCGGCGTATCCTGGTTTGCGCGAACTCCCCAGTTCGTTCGCATGCCGCCCGGTTCGACAGCGCAAACCTTGACTCCAAACGGTGCCGCTTTTTGTGCAAGTGATTCAGTGAATCCTCCAACAGCCCATTTAGCTGCGTGGTAACCAGTGCTGCGGGGAAGCGCGAGACGACCGCCGACCGAAGATATCTGAAGGATGCACCCACTCTTTTGCTTTCGCATTACCGGCAGTGCCGCTCGGGTCACGTTGACTACACCGTAGAAGTTGGTATCGATTAGCGCCTTGAATCTCTCAGAGCTAAACTGTTCGAATGGCGCAATATCACCGTATCCGGCATTATTCACAACGACGTCAAGACGAGGTGAACGCGTCGGTCGCCACCTGCACTGCGGCGCGAGCTACCGCCTCATGAGCAACATCGAGCGGAGCGGTACGAACTTGATCGCCATACTTTTGTCGGAGGTCATCAAGGCGGCGAGGATCGCGAGCGGTAGCTACCAAACGATCGCCCGATGCAAGAACAGCTTCAGCAACATAGCGGCCGAGGGCCGCTCGCGCTGTCAGTTATCAACAAACTTTCGACATGCTACGCTCCCTTTCTTTCTTGTGCGAAAGCACTCGGCTGGCGCTCAGCGATCAGTTTTGTAATAGTCTTGACTCTACACAGATTTGCCCCGCAGCTACGGTCTGTCCCCGTTCTTTGCTACGTCTCACCTGCCGAAAAACTTCTTGAGCTCGGCTTTCGTTTCCGGCAAGCGCTGTTCCATCAGCCAGTGGCCCGTATCGCTTAACTTTATTGAACGTGACATTGTTGGCGACTAATTTCGCTTGAATTTCGAGTGCGCCGCCCATCGCTTTATCGCCTTCAATGGTCAATACCGGCATAGGCATTTGTGAGTCGCGAATTTGCGATTGTCTTCCGCATCTTGCTTATTAAACGCTTTGAAGAGTTCGAATGCAGCCCTCATCGCGCCCTCCTGTGCATAGGACTTGGCATAGAATTGGCGGTCTGCTTCTGAAAAAGTTTCAGGATGCGGCGAGAGCGTCTGCCAAAAATGCTCGAGGAATAAGCGTTCCCGCCCCGTAACTAAATCCAGTGCGATAGGGCTATTCACAAAATGAAAGTGCCACAGAGCGGGATTGGTATAAACCTTTTCCCAGATATCGCCGATCCCGGGGATTGGCGCTTCTAGCAGGGCGAGTTCTTCGACTTCGTTCGGATACTGCGCCGCATAAGCATAAGCAACCATCAAACCGATGTCGTGACCGACAAGATCAATGCGTTCGTAGCCGAGACTTTTGACCAGTTCTCGAATATCAACCGCCGCCGTCTTCTTGTCATATCCCGAAGCGGGCCGCGAGGACTCGCCGAGACCGCGGAGGTCGGGCGCGATAATCGTATAGTCTTTGCCGAACTCGTCAAAGAGTGGAATCCACATCCGCGACGTATCCCCGAAGCCATGGATGAGAACGAGTATCCTCTTTCCTGTTCCCGCTCTTAGATAATGGATCCTCACCCCATTCACGTTCGCCGTCTTCGATTGATAGCTGTTGTTCTGTGCTGAAGCCGAGCTACAGCAAACAAATGCTAGAACGAAAGCAGACAAGAAATGCTTTCGCTTACTTAAGCCGAAGCTATGATCTTTGGTTTCGCCCATTTCTTTTGTCTCCATCCTTACTTAACATGTGATTGTTCCTCCTCTGGAAAGTGCTCAAACGGTTGGGATCGTGCCGCCGTCTATCACGTATTCGCTCCCGGTGATGGATGACGCTCTATCCGATGCGAGAAAAGCTACGAGTTCTGCGACCTCTTCCGGCCTATTCGGACGGCCCAACGGAATACCGCCCAGCATGTCCATAAGCTTTTCTCGGGCGGTCGCGTACTCGCTTTTGTCTTTATCAGCCATTCTTTCAATCATTCTCGTAGCCGCATCTGTTTCAATAAAGCCGGGAGAAACCGTAATGACTCGAATCCCGCTGGGACTGACTTCGTTGGACAACGCCTTGCTGTAATTGGTGAGCGCCGCTTTCGCTGCGGCGTAGGCGAGCGTCGAATCGTAGAGAGGAAGCGTTCTTTGAATGGACGAAATGTGAATGATCACGCCCGAACCCCGGTCGATCATCGATGGCAGAAGGCCGCGATCGAGCCGAACCGCAGGAAACAGATTCTCATTGAAATTTTGCTGCCAGATCTCGTCAGTGACCGTAATGAACCCACCGCTCGGTGCGGACGATCCTCCCACGTTATGGATGATGATATCTATCCCGTGAAAGCGCTCCAGAATTTCATTGATGACTTTTGTCGTACCTTCCGGTGTTGAGAGATCTGCCTGAATGAAATGATTCTCTGTCTTCTCTTCTGGCAAGGACCTCGCGGCGACTATAACGGTTGCTCCTCCACGATCGAGGCGTTCAGCGATTGCCTTGCCTGCGCCCTTCGTACCGCCAGTTATTAGGACTCGCTTGCCGCGAAACTCTTTTGCATAAGATGTGATGTTCGATGATGCTGCCATATTCCCTTAGCGCCCCATTTGAGTTATCGGCTGACAATCACATGCGCTTTAACAGCACGAGAATTGTGACTCTCGGATTCCACAGCGTCAATCGCAGCGATCAAACCACCCACCGCAGCGACTTGATCCACTCTCTCGTGAAACATCCGCGCTCGCGTTGATACCGAAAGACCCCGCCTTGCGTGAGGGTCATTGGATCGAAGCCGAACTCTTTGCTGAAGTAACCTTTATCGAATGGACTTCCGACGGCTCGATTCGGCCATCCTTCCAGGGGCTGCGCGAGGATAAGACACCACGGGGAGTTAGCCACGAGTTGCCCGACTAGGATTTGGAGATAATCGCATCTTGCGGTGTGATCGGGCTACCCTAGAACCCAATGCCTGCCACTAGAACCCAATGCCTTGACCCTATCTGAATATTTCCTGTATTTTACCGGCAAATCTTAGGCGTCTCACCGTCTAATATATTGGGGACCTCACTACCCACTAAGGTTGATTGAGTTTGCGATCTGAACCGTCCCATTTGAAAGGGATGATCAACTCTTGTCCCAAGCGAGGTTGTGCTCTCTGCCCTTGGAGAAACGGTATCGCAGATGGAGCTGACCGCGTTCTTTGTTAATTGGCGGAGCCGCTTTCAAATCTATCTCTGCGCCTCACATTTGGATCTTTCAGTTTGAGTAATTTCGGTGGTTCATCGCTGCCGCGCTTGGTGAGGTATATGCCCCCTGATGTATTAGTAAATGATGTTGTGCTCCATCCGTTCTTAATGGCGCAGGATCTCGTTGACTCCCAGCGAGAGCTTCTGGTCCTTGTGCATGAGCATGCAGAACCGCGGATGCGAGCGATCATACTCGCCCGCCTCGGATCATATCTAACCAGCAGCATTCATCCTTGCGAATATGAGGAGCTATATAGCGACGCCAAAACGAGACTGGTGACTTATTTGCAGGAGCTAAAAGAGGACCTCCAGGCTAGGCCCTGCAGAGACTTTCACGGCTACGTTGCAGCGATCGCTCACAATGTTTGCCACGACTACTTCCGTGAGTTGTATCCGGCTAGGGCTCGACTCCATAAGAGCATTCGTGATCTGCTTCAAGTACACCCAAGCTTTGCCTCCTGGAAATCTCGAGATCAAAACAAAGGTGAGTGGTTTTGCGGGTTTCACCACTGGCGAGGTCAAAAAAGCTCATCTAGATCTTCTTCCTGGCTACGGCGCTTCTATGAAAATCCCCAGAGTGTGACTGAAACCCTTGCTTGTGGCAGCGATATTCAATGGATGGAGACCGACGCTCTACTCGCATCGATCTTCAATGAGATCGGCGAACCGATCACCGTCACGGATGTGGTCAATGTCGTCTCGGATATTAGAGGCGTTAAGGATATACCACTAGCATCTTTCGACGCCGACGGGTCCAGCCTGAGCTTGCGGGTATCAGATTCCAAGCTTCGCGTCGACTCCGTACTTGAAATGCGCGGTCCATTGACCCGGTTCTGGCAAGGTTTGTGTAAGCTGCCTCGTGACCAGTTCAGAGCGTATTTACTCTATGCACGAGATAACTCTGGGGAAGACCTGATCAGCTTATTCCTCGCAGCCGCGATTGCAACCGAGGCGGAGATAGCAGCCCTGATGGGAATGACGCTGGACCGGTTTCGAGATCTCAGGCTGAACAGGCTGCCGCTCGACAACGAGGGCATTAGCAAAATACTGGGAATCAAGGTCGAACGTGTCTACAAACTGCGTTTTAGGGCCGGTAAGCGTTTGAAATTGCTCCTAGCCGAAGTAATTACAGAAAAGAAATGGACCATGTAGGAAAAAACCCACCCTGCCACCGTCTCATGATGTGTAGAAGTTCTGGAGATGCTGAAGATCACAGGCGGTTTGTATGAACGCACACCCGTCGATCGAAGACATAAAGAGCTACCTAGCTCGTACGCTGGCACGAACCGATTTCGACAAAGTTAGCGACCATGTGTACAGTTGCGAGACTTGCCACCAGGACTTGCTGACCGAGCTTCAAAGACGGTTCCCTATCGAAATCGACCTTGATGAGCTGGCCGGCATGCGAGACTGGCATCTTGAGGGCGAGGAATTAGCGGCCTACATCGAAAAGCGGATGGATGACCTCGAGTCTGAATGCGCCAATCTGCACCTTGAGGAGTGCCGCTCATGTCAAAACGCGGTGGAGAACGCAATTGAGTATAGCCTTGAGCAATCGCGATTGAAAAACCATCAAGCCAACAAGAAGAATGTCGTATGGGGATCTCTGCTTGCCGACCTTCCCTCAGCCCGCAAGTGGATCGCCGGAATTGCCGCCGCAGTGCTGATTGCGATAGCTCTATGGGCGGCACTGCAGGCGAGGCCGGAGAAGTCTCAACTCGCGGAGGCTCCACCATCCACACCTGATGCGCAAGGTATTGTCTTGCCAGAACAACCGACCTCCCCACCGCCACGGATCTCCGAGAATAATCATTCAGTTGACAGGTCGGCCTCGCAGACCATTGGTCCCGCTCCGAACCGAGGCAAACGCGAAACCGAACGCCAACGTGGCACGATGGAAGCAGCACTGATCGCCAAAGATTTGGTAATGCCACCTTCTATTGAACGGTTCGATAGGACGCCAGCGGTTGCGATTCGTGGCGATCACCCAGCAGTTGAATCTTTCTCTGTTATCGAGCCGTTCGCTACGCTGACAAGCATTGACCGACCTACGTTTCGCTGGACGGCGTTAACCGGAGCAACAAGCTATGTCGTATCGGTTTATGATGAAGCGCTCCACTTGGTTAGATCGAGCGAAGCGCTCATCGATACTCACTGGTCGACCCCGGAGCGCCTCAAAGCCGGAGTCGTTTACACCTGGACGGTGACTGCATTAAAGGACGGCAAGGAAATTATCGCGCCTGCGCCGCCCACTCGCGCGGAGTTCAGGGTCCTTCGAGGTTCGCAGTTAGTTAACCTAAGTCGCAGGATAAAAGAAACAGCTTCACGAGCTGCTCGGGGCGTGGTGTATGCAGAAGCCGGCTTGCTTGACGATGCTGAGAAGGAGTTCCAGACTCATCTTGCCGCTGCCCCCGGTGACGACCGCGTCAGAAAACTGCTTCAAACAATCAGATCATGGCGGGCCGTAGAGCCTTAGTTGCCACCATCACCCACGACCACGAACCCAGCCCAGTAATATGGCTTCATCCTATATCGAGGATCGGTGATCATTCCCAAAGCCGCGCGGCGCCACGCCTCAGCTTTAGAAATCTTCTTGACTGATCCGCCGATAAGATTCCTGTGGAAGGCAAGCATTAGATTGGTCGTTCTTTCGGAGGGAACCTGCCATTGGCTTGCGACCATCGTTGGCACGCCTGCTACGAACAGAGCCCATGTCATACCTATCATGCCTTCCCCATCGCCTACGCGGCCTCTCGCGGTATCGCACGCGGAGAGGACTGCCAGCTCAGCTTTAAGGTCCATTCCCATCAGTTCCCAGGCTTCAAGCAGCCCATCCTCTTTCGAGTCACTGCCCGGTGCGAGCACGATATAGGAATACAGCGGATTACGATCATCGAACACGCCGTGTGACGCGAAGTGAAGCACCCGATACTTACCCATCTCCGCTTTTACGGTCTCCTCTCGCGCGGCATCTCCGACGCGAACGATGCTTGCCTGCGGTTCGTACACTTCAGCGGCGAGAGTCCGCACCTCCTTCTCAGTTTCCGGTAGTGATACAAAAGTGGAGTTCCGCAACGCAACTGCCCGTGCCAGAGCTTCGCGACCAAATGCCGGATTCCCGATAGCGTAGAGTGCTTCTTTTGATTCTGCGCTCGAATCTTTGCTTTTGCTCAGAGGGGGTTTCAGCTTCTCCGATCGTTTCCTCATCTCCCGCAGAACTTGGAGGGACGGAGCATAATATATTGCGTACAGCTCCAGAATATATTGGTCGGACTCCGTCTGTAATGCCTGAAATGGCAGATTCCACAAGGGACCATCGGGAATAATACATATGGTCGTCTTGGCTTTGAGGTAAGCTTCCGCTGGTTTGACCAACAGATCATAGAGTTGGCGACCAGTCCGTCGAAAACCAGGATGGTTCGTGGACAATAGACTTCGATGCCTCTCTATAAGATTCGATAGGTCACTCTTGGTAATGTCTATTTGATGGATCTTTACGTCTACTGCCTTACTACGTGCTTTCGAATCTCTCCTCAATACAAACAGAAGTGTCTGCTCGTCTGTTACGACATACTCCAGAATGGCATTCCGCATTTCGGATACTAGAGCGCCTGCGTCTTCTATCGTAAATAAGGGGAGTTGGCCTCGCTTGCCCCTCAACTCCGGGTGCGCTGCATAGACTCTTGTCTGAAACGTTTCGTATGCATTGCGTGCCGTTTGTAGTTTGCTCTCAAGTTCGCCAATTCGATTGGCATTCACCGGCTGAGCCATTCTCTCGCTGCGGAGACGAGCATTGATCGAGACAACTTCACCATACAACCTGCGTTCCTCGGCCTGCTCGTCATGGCCCATCGACTTGTTGATTGCTATTCTGCCGTTCCGTAGTACATCCAGTAGAACGCGAGCTTTGGCACGTTCGGCGAAATCGAGGGCTTCGGAGGGTTTGTTCTGCGCGAGCAAAGAGCTCACCATCGCGTGATAAGGAGAGATCCTCTTCTGGAAGAATCGCTGATAATCTTGTTCGCCACCGGAGACCTGAGTTCTCAGGTGCTCAATAGTCGAGATGGCCTTCTGGGGAGCTTTCTGACAGGCATCATGCTCATTGAGTGCTGCATGTGCTTTTCCCTTCATCGTCAGAGCTAGATAAGCGATTTCCGGCAAGTTAATCTGGCTGGCAAGCGAGACAGCACGATCAGAAAACTCAACCGCTTTAGAGTATTCTCCCTCTGCATTGTAGAGTTCCCCGATCTGGCCAAGGATCACAGCGACCTGAGCTCTGTCTCCTATCTGTTCAGCAGCCTTACAACTTCTATCTAGATAGTCTAATGCCAGATTGTATTTCCCCAGCAATCTATAAACCGATCCCAACGCCGTCTGTGAGTCGATCACTAATCCACTGGATTTTATTTCTTCGGCTGTGCGAAGGCCCTCCTGCAAGTTTTGCAGAGCCTTTTCAATGTTGCCCTGCTCTCGGTTCGCGATGCCAAGATCTATGAGGACCGTCGCAATTCCCGTCTGGTCCCTCGTCTCTCTTGCAATTCGCAAGGCTTGATCTAGATAATGAGACATCTTCTCATAATCACCTTGCTCCGCGTACAAGACGCCTAGGCCGGCTAGCAGGTCCTGCAGCTTCTTCTTTTGATTCAATACTCTCACTATGTCCATAGCGTCGTTGTAAAATTGAAACGCCTGCGCGTAGTTTCCGGTGAGGCTGTAGATATGGCCGATGCTGGACAACGCGTCTGCCCTGGATTCCCTTTCATTTGATTCTGTTGAAAGCGCAAGCGCCTTCTGTAATTCCGCCAACGCTTCGTTGTACTCGCCTTGCCAGGTGCTAATAGCTCCAAGAGTCAATAGGACACTCAGAGTCCTCTGGTCGTCCTTTAACTCCTCCGCGAGTTTGAGGCTTTGACGTGAATGGTCTTGCGCCTTTCCATAGTCTTCGATCCAGAGATAGACCTTCCCGATCTTATCGAGTATCAGCGCCAAACGCGGCTTATCATTCATTTCTTCAGCGATCTGCTTTCCTATTCCATAGAGAAAGAGTGATCTGGAAGAATCGCCGGATTTGTATGCCTTCGTTAGCTCTTCTTTCAATCTCTTCCAGAGATCGTCGGTTACGAGCTGTCTATTTGACCTCAGCAATAGTTTCGCCTCGTCCTCTGATTTCACTACCAGTAGTGCCTTTAACAGGGATTCCTCATTTTGAGCTGTCAAAGGCCTAGTCGCCTGGCCGAACGAGATCACGGGCATTAGCGCGAGACATAATAGCGTGTGACGCAAGAAAGATTGGGGTCCCTGGAGCAGACTCCTACCAGTAGAGAAAAGACCAATCCTCTGGCCGGCATATTGGTTCACACCGGCGCAATCAGAGGATTGGTCTGTTGAAAAAAGCGACGTACTCACGTCTGTTCCGCTCATCGCGATTCGCCCTTTGTTCGATTACAAAGGAGGCGGCGGAGGCGGAGGCAATCCGGGAGGCCTTGGCCGAGGACATCCCGGACACTGTGGGGCTCCTGCGTCCAGGCTTCTCGGTTGCGTTTGATCGGATGATGCCGGTGCTTGCGTGCCCTCTTTTCCAGCTTGCTCTGTTACGGCGGGAGCGCTCGTAAGAAACAGGTAATCAAAGATCTGCCTCAACGAATCCAGCCAGCCGAAACCGAGAAAAAACACCAGAGAAAGAGAAACAAGCACTCGGCGGTACTTGTTGAGTTTCATCAGAAATCCTCCGATGCGCCGTAGTATGAATACGGCGATAGAGCGTTTAACAACCATCCCACCGTTGAGCTAGCGAGTTAATGAGGCAAGATGAAGCGGGCATCAAACAGTGCCCGTTATTTGATGGCCGATCTGCCCATGAGGCTTGGTGAGGACATCATTTGAGCAGATATTCTTTTACAAAAAGGACTGCTGAGTAGAACTGGAAGTCTCGGTTCGTTCTTCTGGTGAAGCCGTGCCCCTCATCCTTTGCCACCAAATACCAGACTGGCGTTCCGTTTCTTCTAACAGCGTTGACCAACTGTTCCGATTCGGTCGGCGGAACTAGAGTGTCATTCTTACCCTGCACAATGAAGAGCGGTGCTTTAATCTTCCGAACATTGTTGAGGGGAGCGATTCTATTCAAGAACGCGCGCATCTTGGGATCTCTTTCATCCCCGAATTCAACGCGCTGAAGTTCTCTGACCCACTGATCGGAGTTTTGCAAATATGTTACGAGGTTTGAAGGACCAGCACTTGAAGACGCGGCACGAATGCGTTCGCCGTAGGTCGCGGCGACCGCAAGTGCTAAGTAACCGCCGTAACTTTCACCGTAAACCATCACCCGATCAGCATCGAGCGTTGGCTGCGTCTTGATCCAATCTAGAAGGGCACCGATATCTTTGTGGGCATCCTCGCGTTGAAAGCCATTGTCGAGCCGTAGAAATGTCTTACCGTAACCGGAGGAGCCGCGAACATTCGGGTAAATGATCGCAGCGCCTAGCTCATTGATATAGTAGTGTATCCGTCCGCCGAAGCTGGGACGCGTTTGCGTTTGCGGCCCACCGTGAAGACCGATGATCACCGGTCGCTTTCCCTTAAACTTCGCCGGCGGTCGGTAAAGGAAGCCCGAAATCATTCTTCCATCGAAGCTTTTCCAGCGAATGAGCTCCGCGTCTGCCAAGCTCTCCGCGTTAATTCCACCAGTCTCACTGAAGGTCCATTGATCTAGCTTTCCGACCTGGGTGTCGTATGTATAGACATCGGTTGGATGGCGAGGAGAAGTAAAAACGAATCCGAGGTCGCGACCATTTAAATGCCACTTCAACCCGGCAACAATGCCAACTGGAAGTTGCGGTGTCGGCTTTTCTTTACACGTTCCGATATCGAGAAGGTGTAGACGACCTATACCATCTTCGTTAGTGACGAATGCAAAGTCTTTCCATTGGGGGACAGGTCAAACTCATCCACATCCGCCTTTATGCTCTCAGTAAGCGGTTTATACTGGCCGCTCGCAAGATCAATATATCCAACTTGTTGATATTCAGAATCCCGATCAGTAGTGACGTAAACTCCCTTGCCATCCTTACTGAACTGTCCAAACCAATAAGCAGTCTCTATATTTGCCCTCTTGGGTGTTATGAGCTTCTTGCTCCCGGTCGCCACATCGAACACCCAGAGATTATTTTCATTGGCAGAAATATACTCGTAGACCAACACCCGACGATCGTCAGGTGACCAGTCATAAGGTATCCAGAATCCCCCATCCAGTTGCGCGACCATCCGGTCACTCTTACGGTCCAGCGGGTTGATGACATACAAGTCCATGTCTTTTCCATTCCGCCGCGTAGATCCATAAACGAGCCACTCACCCGAGTGTGACCAGAGTGGCGATTCATTCCTCGCCTTGCCGTCCGTCAGGGCGGTAACGTCGCCGGTTGCGATATCAAAGCGGTTCAACTGATAGAACTCGTCGCCGTTAGTATCTTTGCTAAAAACGAAGTAGTCTCCCTTCTTCGGCTCAAAGGCGGCGCTAAAGACTGGATCGGTGAAAAAGGTAAGCTGAGTGCGCGCCCCGCCAGGGAACTTCACTTCGTGAACTTGCGGCGTGTCTCCGAACTGAGTGCTGATCAACATCTCTCGTTTTAAGGGATGCCAACTAAGGAGCGATGCATAGCGAAAGTTTGTGTATCGATTGACTGTTTGTGCAAGCGAGGCTGGTATCTTCGGAATTCCATCGGCTATGAGATTATCGCCGGGAACGATCTCATCATTCTTGATACCTTGACCGAGAACGCAATTCCCGCCAAGGATTAGTACTGCTAGGGTTCGACCGAGCCGTTTCATATCACTGTAAACTTTATCAAGTTCTCGGCGGATTTGCCGCTCACGTGTATTAAAGACGGTGACGAGCCACGATTCTTCCACTCGGGAGAAAATATTTTTTGACGATTCACTTGTCCAACTAAACCAGCACCCTCCAACCCTAATACTGCGAGCGTCTACCTTGGGCCGTCCAGGCCGCATTCAGATAGCTTCGTAGCTCGATTCAAACACGACGACGCCTTGGGCGATAGTTTGGAGCGCGCTAGGACAAAAGAATAAGAATTCTTTGAAGAGAGGGAAAACCGCACGGTCCTTCACCGTCTTTAATATGACGGAGAGGAAAGAACGCTGACGCAGGACTAGTCAGACTTGAAGATCGGCGACCGAGTCTACAGTCAGCGTAGATCGGGCAGAAACCGACTGACGCTTTCCGATTCACGGATCCTGGCCTACACAACAATATGCACTAGACCAGGAGGATGCGAATGGCGAAACATACAAGGACTACCACTAACACGACGCGAAAGATCGGCATGCCAGATGAGGTTGATCTGAGCACCTACAATTCCCTTGATATGGCATTCACTAACAGAAGAGGGACCGAACTCTTTAATATCCAGTTTCGCCGCGAAACCGATGGCTCCGTCGAGTTAGCTATCAATATCATTGGTCCAACTGGAGAAGTGGCCACCGCGCTCACACTTTTCGATCTGGAAGTCTGACGCCAACACGGACTGTTATCTCTTCCTCAGTTGGCGCAATGGACTTAGGTAGAAGCCATACAGCGGTGCTTGGTTCAGGTAATTCACCCAGCAGTCTCACGGTGCTCATCACCGCGGTTGCACCGACGATGCTCGGCTGAATAGCAGAGTACGAAATTAACTGCGTGAGCTCTGTGCCAGGTTTTCAAATGGGGGACGTTTACTATTCAATGGTCGCAGGTTCATTCTTTCTTCGCGCCGCAGCGATTTGCGTCGCAGCCCTGAAGTCGAGAGGATACGGAGCGATAATATTATTAACGGGCACCTGAAGCGCCAGTCTAGTCTCTGCGTTATATTCATAGCGAGCCCACGAAGTGGTCTCAGTTAGATGCTCAGGCAACTCGCCGTCGAACAGTATCACCCAGCCCAGTGGCCACCACGCAAACTCGGAGAGCAACGCTACGCGACCAGTACTTCTACTTCCGACTTCCGCGATACCGCTCGTACGGCCAGCACGCTCAGCTGGCAAATACATAAAGACCTTCACACCGTCAGGTAGACCTCTGGCATCTCGGTCTAGAACGAATTGGCGAAGACCAGGCATTGCAGCGGCGGCCTTGGTAACATCAAACGTCATGGGTGGCGCGTCAGCTAGTGCGGATGGAGAGCCGAGCCTCCGTAGACCTTCCCGAGCTGGATCAAATTGTGACGCGACGCAGATACAAGCTACTACCTGTTTTACAACGCGTAAAGGGTGGATGTCCACGTTGATCTCTACCTGATGGCCAACATATTTGCCTTGCGCATAGGGACTGCACGCATGGGCTAACTTAACGTACTCGCCTCCGTAGCGGTGACCGGTCTCGTTATTACAGGTCTCGCACAAGACGTACTCAAAATTCCCGCCTTGCCTTGTCTGCTCCTGCCAAACGATGATTTCCTTGGTCCTATACTGATTGACGGTGCGAACCTTGTACTCGCCGCTGTTGAACGCCGCCTGCGGCGGAAAATGTTCTTTCGTCAGCTTGCGTGATCGGCCGCATATTTTGCATGTTCCTGTCCGTGCTTTGCCCATAGTCCACAAGCGCGAGAACTAGAATTCTGAGGTCATTGCCAAACCAATGTGTCCGTGAAAGTGTCCCTAAGATGTTAGAGCCACCGAGCTGGTGGCCCTAACCTTCTGATTTTATTGATGAGCCGTGGAGGGCTCGAACCTCCGACCCGCTGATTAAGAGTCAGCTGCTCTACCAACTGAGCTAACGGCCCGTGAGTGTCAAATTCTACTGAGCGCAACATTTTGTTGTCAATGCGTCCGCCTGACCCGTCACACCCCACCTGACAGGTTGCGCACGCTGTCCAACTCTCCGATCAACCCCCAAAGCACCGATATAGACCCGTGGCGATCCCGTTCTTTCAGATTGTCTTAGCGCAGCGAAAACCCGATATCATCCAACGCTCGTTTGGATGAAAGAAGTTCCTATATGTCGAGCGAAGGTGATATTGTGGCGTTGCGTACGAACCGCCTCGGAGCACTTTCTGTCCTACGAACCATTTGTCATTGTATTCATCGAACTCCGAAGTGAATCCGGGATATGGAACGTAGTCAGACGAAGTCCACTCCCAGACATCACCGATCATCTGATAGCAACCGTGCTCGCTTCGGCCGGCCGGGAACGAACCTATCGGAGAGACCCCCCACAGCTCGTTCTCAAATAGATTCGCCCGGGAGATTGACGGACCGTCATCACCCCACGGGAAACCCAACTGTGTTGTTTGCTTTGGCGGAACTCGAGCGGCCTTCTCCCATTCGGCTTCGGTTGGCAGGCGCTTGCCGGCCCACTTTGCAAACGCCGAGGCCTCATAGAAACTGACGTGAGTCACCGGTTCATCGACCTTATCTTCGGCCTTGTGAAGGCCCGAGAAGTCCCTGATCATCCACTCGCCGCCGTGCAGCTCCCAGTACAAGGGCGCTTGCCAGCCTTCACTGTGGATGCAGGCCCAAGCTTCGGAAAACCACCAGCGAAAATCCGTATAACCATTGTCGCGGATGAATTCCAGATACTCGCCGTTGCTGACCTGTACACGATCGATCGCAAAATCCTGAACAAACACCCGGTGCGCGGGCTTTTCGTTGTCAAAGCCAAAATCTTCGCCCGAATGCCCGAGCAAGAACAGACCGCCTTCGACCTCTGTCATGCCGCTCACTTTCTCACGCAATGGGAGCGCGCCTCGCGATGCAGGCTTATAGAGATCGCAAAGCAGATTCTTGATGTCATACACCAAAAGCTCCTGATGCTGCATCTCGTGCTCAAGGCCTAACCTCACGAGCAAAAGAAGCGCTTCTGGTTCGGGACTGCCTTGAGCACCGGCGAGAAGATCGAGCATCGCTTCATCGATCCGGCGTCTGTAAGCAACGGTGTCCTTAACGGTCGGGCGAGAACGCGTGCCGCGCTTGTCCCGTTCTATCCGAGTGCCAAAGCGCTCGTAATATGAGTTGAAATAGAACAGATACTCCTCATTGTAGATTTCGTAGCCTGGGAGGTGATCCTTCAGCAATAGCTCAAAGAACCACGAGGTGTGCCCGATGTGCCACCGAGGCGGGCTCATGTACGGCGCGGTCTGAACTACATAATCTTCGATCTCCAGCGGCTCGACTATTCGCATCGTGCGGGAACGAACGTTCTCAAACAGATCGATCATGTCGCTTACGCTCATTGCCGGTTTCAGCCTGTCCGTCTTTGCTTGCATGTTTGACCTTCCGCTTGGTGAGATTTTTAAAGTGTTCCTGCGTGCGATCCGCGGTCTGCCCAGGTTTTCTGACTCGAAGAGTCCGCGAGCCGCAAGATCAGCTCACGCGTCCATTGTCATAAACAAATTGTTTAGCGACTCGGCCATAGTCGGATGAGCGAAGATCGCTTCCTTCAACACGGTGTACGGCACTCGGCCCATCATCGCTATTTCAGCCATCGCCATCAACTCGCCGCCTTCGACTCCCAACACCGTAAACCCTAGGATCTGATTGGTGTCCGCGTCAACCACCGCCTTAATGAAGCCGCGAGTCTCACTCATCTCTATCGCACGAGCCACTGAAGTCATCGGTAGTCTGGCAACTCGAATGTTCAGGCCGCGGTCGCGAGCCTCGGTCTCGCTCAACCCGACGCGCCCAAGTTGCGGATCGATAAACACGGTGTAAGGCACGAGCCGTTCTTTCGGTGTCGCTTCGCCACCTTCGATCAGGCTCGTGCGGATTATTCTAAAGTCGTCGTACGAGATGTGAGTAAACTGCGGGCCCCCATTCACATCGCCAAGCGCGTAGATACCCGGCACGTTGCTCTCGAGCCGCGCGTTGACCTTTACGAACCCGCGCTGATCGGTCTCGACTCCGGCCGCTTCAAGGTTGAGCCGTTCAGTGTTGGGCGTTCGCCCGACGGCAACCAGTAAGTGCGAACCGGAAACAGTCTGCTCACCCTGCGGTGTCCGCACCGTGAGTCGCGTGAAGCCATCGACGCTGTTCACACGAGCAACCTCAGAGTTCAATAACAGCGCTATTCCATCCTCGCGAAAGATACGCGCTATCTCATCCGCGACGTCCTGGTCCTCGCGCGCAAGAAGCCAGTCGCC
>JACXTT010006248.1_pt1 | contig 17058 bp, 20 predicted proteins | sample 9270951 | NCBI WGS metagenome assembly JACXTT01 (sample SAMN15532306, study PRJNA645909) | rock metagenome | isolation source: weathered quartz diorite | place: Puerto Rico | collected 2017-06-21 | reverse complement strand
CTTGCGCAGCTCCCCTGCGCGTAGGTCCACCTCAAAGACTCCAAAACGAATGATTGCGGAAGGTTGCGCAGCGGAGGGCATGGGGATTCGCCCTTTCGTGTTACCCGGAGTCTAGCACCACCCCGCACGGTAGCAAGTCTTTAGATAAGCGCGTCCGCCAACCCACTGAAACTGCAATCTTTATTCGCTTAGAAGCAATCAAGCCTCAATCAAGCCGGCGTCCATTGTCCTACCTAAAGACCGGGTCGAAGGTCGCCTCCAGTTCGCAACTGGACGTGGCTAATGAAGGTAGCGATGGGAGCTCTCTTGGTGATTCTTACAGCTGTACCGTGTCTGGCACAAAAGAACGACGCTGCAAGCGCAGGCTCGAATCCCGCGCAGGAGACTAACGGAGAAGCCTATACAGTTGCCGGGGCGACGCGAGAGCAAGAGGCAATTCTGCGGGAACAGATCCGGCTAATGCACCCGAAAATTCTTCCGGCGAGGGTGATCTTCGTTCCTCACTGGAAATATTTGGACGATGCGCGGATTTTTCAGCTTCATGTTCCCACAGGGTTTAGCAGCGTCATGTTCACGCACTTGCCGAGTCGCACGGTCTTTGTTGATGGGGACCGATATCTGGGTCAAGAGTGGCTGGGACACTGGATAGCGCATGAACTGGGACATTTGGAATCGAACAGCGCGAAAGAGGAGGATGCGGAGCGAGTGGCACACAGGCTACGCGCTGCCTTGAAGAGCGGCTACAAGAAATCCTAGATCAGGGAACGTCAGGACAGATTTCCAAAAGCAAGACGCCGATCTGGAGATCGGCCCTCCTGAGGCGGGCAGGCGTTCCCGGCGTCACACGAAGGCGGCGATGCCTGTAATTTTTTCGCCGATGACGAGCTTGTGGATGTCATTGGTGCCTTCATAGGTGAAGACGCTTTCGAGATTGTTCATGTGGCGCATGATGCAGAAGTCGTCGACGATGCCGTTGGCGCCGAGGACGTCGCGGGATTTGCGGGCGATTTCGAGGGCGATGCCGACGTTGTTCATTTTCAGCATGGAGATGTGAGCGGGATCGACCTTGCCTGCGTCCTTGAGGCGGCCGACGTGGAGCGCGAGAAGCTGCGCTTTGACGATTTCGGTGATCATCCAGGCGAGTTTTTCCTGAACAAGCTGATGTGAAGCGATAGGTTTGTTAGCGAACTGCTTGCGCGTTTTTGCGTATTGAAGCGCAGTGTCGTAGCAAGCCATTGCCGCGCCGATGGCGCCCCAGCCGATACCGTAGCGCGCTTGGTTGAGGCAACTGAGCGGGCCGCGCAGGCCGGTTATGTGGGGAAGGAGATTTTCTTCGGGGATTTCGCAATCGGTGAAGGAAAGGCCGCTGGTGACGGAAGCGCGGAGCGACCACTTGCCGTGAACGTCCCACGCTTTGAAGCCGGGCGTGCCTTTTTCGACCAGAAAGCCGCGAATTTTTTCGTCATCGCATTTTGCCCAGACAACGGCGACGTCTGCGATGGAGCCGCTGGTGATCCACATTTTTTCGCCGTTGAGAACGAACTTGTGGCCCTTCTTGACGGCGCGGGCGAGCATGCCACCGGGATTTGAGCCGAATTGCGGTTCGGTGAGGCCGAAACAGCCGATGGCTTTGCCTTGTTGCAAGAGCGGGAGCCATTTGTTTTTTTGCGCGTCGCTGCCAAAGGTGTAAATCGGATACATGACGAGCGCGCCTTGCACGGAGACGAAGCTGCGAAGGCCGGAGTCGCCGCGCTCGAGTTCCTGGGTCATCAGGCCGTAGGCGACGTTGGACATGCCCGCGCAGCCATAACCGTGCAGGTTGGCGCCGAAAAAGCCGAGTTCGCCGAGCTGCGGAACGAGGTGGTGGGGGAATTGCGCTTCGCGGCTTTGTTTTTCGATGATCGGTATGATTTCGTTTTCGACGAATTCGCGCGCAGTCTGGCGCACGAGTTTTTCTTCGTCGTTGAGCTGGGAATCGAAATCAATGAAATCCACACCCGCGTATTTCGCCATCGGAGACTCCTCTTTTGTTGCATCGTATTATGACATTCCTGCGGGCTTGACGCATGGCGGGCCGGACTTCAGACTTTTGGGGCGAACTTTTTTGACGAGGACCTGTGGGCAAATCCAGCCGCGGTAAGAAGCGAAAAATCTCTCCTGAAATTCTGATTTTTGATGTAGACGGCGTGCTCGTGGACGTGCGTGGAACGTACTGGAAATCGGCGCTGGACACGGTTCGGCATCTGACGGGCAAGCGCGTGACGTATGCGGAGCTGCACAAGTGGAAAGCAAAGCCCGGAAATAACGATGACTGGGCGATGGTGGCGAGTTGGGTGACTTCGCTGGGCAAGCCAATGAATTATGAAGGGGCAAAGGAGGCGTTCAGCAAATTCTATTGGGGGACGCCGGAGCGGCCGGGAAACGTGAAGAACGAAAAGCATATCGTTTCGCCGCGGCAGATCGAGCGATGGGCGAAACGGCATGAATTAAATTTGTTTACGGGGCGGACCAGGCAGGAGTTCACGTACACCTTTGCGGAATGGCCGGGGACGAAATATTTCCGGATGGTTGTGACGATGGACGATGTGGAGAAGATCAAGCCCAATCCGGAGGGCTTGCGCAAGATCTTGGGACAGCGCGATCCAGCGACGGCGCTGTATGTTGGGGATAACATTGACGATGCATTGGCGGCGCGCGACGCGGGCGTGCCGTTTATGGCGATTATTGCACCAGGCGAGCACGGGTATCGGGAACGGGCAAAGCGTTTTCGGGAACTGGGAGCGCTTGGGTTGCTACCACGAGCGACGGAATTGAATCGTTGGTTGGAATGAAACAGGATGACGGCGCAGAGCCCGCTGCCTAAAAATATTTTTCGAAAACCGGGAACTATCTTGAAGGAAATTGGGAAGAATCTTCGTACGAATTTCGTGCGGTTGAATTGAAATTCCTTTTGCAATAAATCTGCATTTTTCTTTTGCTCTGTAAGAAAATCAGACAACCTGCAAATTCTCGCGACACATCTGAAGTCGCATGACTTCGAAGCAGGTTTTGGTGCGACTTTCCTCGACCAGATAACTCAGCGCGGAGTTGAGTAGCACCGTTTCAAAGAGTCTTGAGACATTTCGAGAAATGTTTTTTTTCAGTTGAGGGACGAGTGTGCCCGGAAGCGGTGACAAATGCGAGAGGGAGAAAGAAAGGATGAAAGAAGAGATTACGCGGCGCGATGTGATTCGAGTGGGAAGCGGAGTGTTCATGAGCGGGAGCATGGCGGCGATGGCGAGATTCTTGGCGGGATGCAGCGGCGGTTCGAGTGGATCGAGCAGCTCGGGCAATTCCGGCGGAACAACCACGTCCAGCAGCAGTTGCCTGCAATCCACGAACGTGACGCGCGGGCCATATTTCATTGACGACCGGAGCGACAGCAATATCCAAAACGACGTCGTGGACAGCAGCATTCCGCAAAGATCGGACATTCGGCCGGATTCGAAGGGGAATACGGGAACGCAGCAGGGATTGACGCTGACACTGACGATCAACGTCGGCTCCTACAGCAGCGGAGCGTGCACGGCGATTCCGAACGCGCAGGTTCACATCTGGCACTGCAACGCGCAAGGAATTTATTCCGATGTGCAAGCGGGATCGAACGGCGGCGGAGCAGATTATACGGGCGAGAATTTTTTGCGCGGATATCAATTCACGGATTCGAATGGACAGGTCGTGTTCACGACGATTTATCCAGGATGGTACAGCGGGCGGGCAGTGCATATCCACGTAAAGGTCCGGATTTTCGATTCGTCCGGAAACGTGACCACCGAAGCGACAACGCAGCTGTTCTTCGATGAATCGGTGACCAGCGCGGTTTATGCAGCCAATTCAGCGTATTCAAAGAGCGGTACACGCATACTCAACGCCAACGACGGTATTTTCAATTCGGAAAGTCCAGCCTTGATGGTGGGGCTAAGCGGTTCGACGAGCGCCGGGTATGCAGGGACGGTGTCCATCGGGATTGCGACAGGGACGATTTTTGGAGGCTAGCAAGCGCGGTCTAGGCAATGGTGACTTTCGAGTGGAAATTCACTAGCAAAATGGTTCTTTTCCGTGCATTTTTCCGTGAAAAACGAAGAAAAACGCGGTGTTGGACGCGTTGACGGAAATGCACACCAATGATATAAATTGATGTTCGGGTTGGTGGTTTCAGGTCGGCTGTGTGCTCCTTCCCGGGTAGGGGTATGGCGAGCCTGCAAACATGGGCTGCGTCGCGGCCTTCACGCAAAACGAGGTTCTGGCAAAACAATTTAGATGGGTGAAATGGGTCACCAATTAGGCGAACTCTTCCTCGGGGCTGTGCCTACAGTCCTGATTCTCATCATTCTTTATTTTGTATTGAAAACATTGTTTTTTAAGCCGTTGCTGGCCGTGATGGCGGAGCGCGAGGCTCGGACTGCCGGTGCCCAAAGGGCGGCGGAAGCGGCGCAGACGGCGGCTGCAGAGAAGGTGAAGCAGTACCACGAAGCTTTGAAACAGGCGCGGGCAAAGGTATACGCAGAGCAGGAAGCGGCGCGGAAGAAATTGCTGGATGAACGTGCGGCGTTGGTGAAGGCGTCGCGGAATCTGGCGACGTCGGGAGTGGGAGCAGCAAAAGAGCGAGTCGCGAAAGATGTTGCGGCAGCGAAGCGGGAATTGGAAGCCGGCGTGCCCCAGTTAGCCGCGGAAATTGCGAAGCGTGTACTAGAAACTTCTTCTCCGAACGAGGCGCGATGAACCTGCGCGGGATCAGCTTGTTATCGATGAGTGTGTGCGGCCTCTTGCTGGCGTGCGCGTCTGTGGCTTCGGCAGCCGAAGAAGGCGGGAGCGCGGCGGGCGCGACGGAAATTTTCAAGTGGATCAATTTTGCAATCGTTGCGGGCATAGTGATTTGGGTTTTTGCGAAGAAGCTGCCATCCGTGTTTCGGGCAAATGCGGATACGATTAGTTCGGCAATCACAAAAGCAACCGCGATCAAGGCCGAGGCCGATAAGCAATTGGCGGATGCGGAAGCGCGTTTGTCGCGGCTGGAGCAAGAAGTAGTTGCTTTGCGAGCAACGGCGGAGAGAGAGGCAGCGGCGGATGCAGAGCGAATTCGCGAAATGGCGAAGTCCGACGCGGAGAAGATTTCGCTGGCGGCCAAGGCTGAAATTGAAGCGGCGGAGCGAGCAGCGCGCATGGAATTGAAGGCGCTGGCTGCAAAATTAGCGGTTGATGGCGCGGAATCGCTGCTGGCGAAGCAGTTGACGCCGCAGGCGCAGGAATCGCTCGTGAAGGGATTTGTTGCATCGCTCGAAGGGAGGCCGAATTGAAGTCGGCGAGCCTTCAATACGCGAATGCGTTGGCTGATGTAGCGCTCGAGCAAGGCGCTGCGGAGCCGGTGCTGAAACAACTAAAAGATTTCGCGGGCGCGTACGCGGAATCGGCGGAACTCCGAAGTTTTCTGGCGACTCCCGCAGTGACCGGCAAAGAAAAGCACGCGGTTGCAGAAAAAATTGCAGCGCGATTGGGTGCGAGCAAGATTGTTCGCAATTTTCTTTTTTTGGTGATTGACCACCGGCGGACGCACATGATTCCGGAACTTGCGGAAGCGTTTCAAAGCGTGATTCGCGAGCGGCAGGGTGTGGCGGAAGCGGAAGTGACTTCGGCGGCTGAATTGAGCGCGTCGCAGAAGAAAACTCTGGCGCAATCACTCGAGAAAAAGACGGGCAAGAAGATTGAAGCGAAATACGCTGTGGACAAGACGCTGCTCGGAGGCGCTGTGGTGCGAATCGGGGATACAGTTTATGACGGTTCGCTGCGGCACCGCTTGAATGAAATGAGGGCGAAGCTAGCGGCGGAATAGTTGGGGAAGAATTTTTGTGGCGGCGGTTGGCGGCGCGTTGCGAGTTCTAGTAACGGAGCGGGCATGGCAAACATTAAGGCAGACGAAATCAGCAAGATACTTCGCGAACAGATTGCGAATTACGAACAGACGGTCGCGGTCGAGGAAGTCGGCGCGGTGATCAGTGTCGGCGACGGCATTGCGCGCATTCATGGACTTGAAAAGGTTATGGCGGGCGAGATGCTTGCGTTTCCGCACGACGTGTACGGCATCGCGCTGAACCTTGAAGAAGATCAGGTCGGCACCGTTCTGCTTGGCGAGTATACGGCGATTAAAGAAGGCGACACGGTCAAGCGGACGAACACGATTATGTCCGTGCCGGTGGGCGAAGCGCTAATCGGGCGCGTGGTGAACCCGCTTGGCGTGCCTGTGGACGATAAGGGCCCGATCGCGGCGCAGCAGCGCAATCCGCTGGAGCGTATCGCCCCGGGCGTATTGGATCGCCAACCGGTGCGCGAGCCGCTGCAGACGGGCATCAAGGCGATTGACTCGATGATTCCGATCGGCCGCGGGCAGCGCGAGCTGATCATCGGCGACCGGCAGACGGGAAAGACCGCCGTTATTCTGGACACAATCATCAACCAGAAGGGCAGCGGCGTGATTTGCATTTATTGCGCGATTGGGCAGAAACGCTCCACGATAGCGCAGGTTGTAAAAGTTTTGACCGATTCCGGCGCGATGGATTACACAATTGTGGTGGCGTCCTCTGCGGCCGAGCCGGCTTCGCTGCAATACATAGCACCGTACGCGGCGTGCGCCATGGGCGAATACTTCCGCGACAACAAAATGCACGCGGTTACGTTCTACGATGACCTTTCGAAGCACGCACAGGCTTATCGCGAAATTTCGTTATTGCTGCGGCGGCCGCCGGGACGCGAAGCGTTTCCGGGCGACGTGTTTTATCTCCACTCGCGCTTGTTGGAACGCGCGGCGAAACTGAACGACAAGCTGGGCGGAGGGTCGTTGACGTCGCTGCCCGTGATTGAGACGCAGGCGGGCGACGTTTCCGCGTACATTCCGACGAACGTGATTTCGATTACCGACGGGCAGATTTACCTGGAAGCGGATCTGTTTAACGGCGGCATTCGTCCCGCGATTAACGTGGGTATTTCGGTGAGCCGCGTGGGCGGCAACGCGCAGATCAAGGCCATGCGCCAGGTGGCGGGCACGCTTCGACTCGACATGGCGCAATTCCGGGAATTGGCGGCGTTCGCGCAGTTCGGAGCGGACCAGCTCGACAAAGTAACGCAGGCACAGCTCGCACGCGGGCAACGGCTGACGGAAATTTTGAAGCAGGACCAGTTTGTTCCCCTGACTGCTGAGAAGCAGGTGCTGATCATGCAGGTGGCAACGAGCGGTGGCGTCGACAACATTCCGGTCGCGGAAGTTCGGCGGTTTGAAAAGGAATTTGTGCAATACGTCGAAACGAGTCACGGTTCGATTTTGAAGAGCATTGCGGACAAGAAAGCGCTGGACGACGCGATCAGGGTGGAAATCAAGAGCGCTGTTGAGACGTTCAAGGAGCGGTTTACGGCTTCCGCCGCGGCGGCTGCGAAGTAGGAATTAGAAAAGAGACATGCCCACACTTCTTGATTTTCGGCGCCGCATCCGCTCGGTGAAAAACACCCAGCAGATTACCCGCGCGATGAAGTTTGTCGCTGCGGCACGATTGCGGCGTGCGCAGGAAAGTGCGCTGGCGGCGCGGCCCTATGCGCAGGAGCTGGCGCGCCTGTTGCGGTCGATCATGGGGCGAATTGACGAGCCGCAACATCCACTGCTCGCGGTGCGGCCGGAAGAGCGCGTTCTTGTGATTGTGCTGACAGGCGAGCGGGGACTGGCCGGGGCGTTCAATACGAACATTTTGAAGAAGGCGAATGAAGTTTTTCGAGCGAACAAAGGCAAAAAGCTGTCGGTAATTCCGGTCGGGAAAAAGGGGCGCGACGCGCTGAAGCGCGCTGGATTGGAGTTTGCGGCTGAGTTCATCAACGTGCTCGCAAAAGTGGAGTTTTCTACCGCGCGAGAAATCGCAAATCTCGTTACGGAGCTTTACAAGAAGGAAGTGATTGACGCGGTCCATATCGTATTCAGCGAATTCAAGAGCGTGATTTCCGCGAATCTTGCGGTCGAGAAGTTGCTGCCGGTGGAAAAGATGGAAGCAGCGGGCAGTGAGTCGCAGAGCGACTATGTCTACGAGCAGCCCGCAGAGAAATTACTCGATCGCTTGCTACCGCGTTATGTGGAAACGCAAGTTTTACGCGCGATGCTCGAGTCTTCGGCGGCGGAGTATGCGGCGCGCATGACGGCGATGGAATCCGCGACCAAGAACGCCGGCGAAGTGATTCAAGGTCTGACGTTGCACATGAACAAGGTTCGTCAGGCAGCGATTACGCGAGAGATTATTGAAATTGTGAGCGGCGCTTCTTCGACCGCTTAGGAGAAAGCATGGCTGAGAAATACGCGAGCATGGGTCACGTTGTGCAGGTCATCGGGCCTGTGCTGGACATTCAGTTTGAAGCGGATAAGCTGCCGGCGATTTTCAACGCGATTCGCATCACGAGTGAGGGCTACAACCTGCCGGAGCCACTGGACATTGTCGCGGAAGTGCAGCAGCACCTCGGCGAAGGGCGCGTGCGCGCGGTTTCGATGGAGCCGGTCGAGGGCATGGTGCGCGGCATGAAGGCGTACGACCTCGGCACGGGCATCGCTGTGCCGGTAGGACGCCCGACGTTGGGACGCGTGATGAACGTCCTTGGCAAGCCGGTTGATCAGCTCGGGCCAATCAAAACGGATACGTACTATCCGATTCATCGTCCCGCTCCCACGTTGGAAGAGCAATCCACCACGCTCGAAATGTTCGAGACGGGCATCAAGGTTGTGGACTTGATGGAACCGTACGTGAAGGGTGGAAAGATCGGCCTCTTCGGCGGCGCGGGCGTGGGAAAGACCGTGCTGATCATGGAATTGATTCACAACGTCGCGATGAAGCACGGTGGCGTGTCCGTTTTCGCGGGCGTGGGCGAACGGACGCGCGAAGGCAATGACTTGTGGCTGGAAATGAGCGAGGGCGGCGTCATTACTCCCGGCAACAGCGAAAAGTCGCGCTGCGCTTTGATTTACGGGCAGATGACGGAGCCTCCCGGATCTCGCCTGCGCGTTGGACTGACAGGGCTGACGGTTGCAGAATATTTCCGAGACCAGGAACACCTGGACGTGCTGCTCTTCATTGATAACATTTTCCGCTTCGTGCAAGCGGGTTCTGAAGTTTCGGCGCTGCTGGGCCGCATGCCGAGCGCTGTCGGTTATCAACCGAACTTGAACACGGAAATCGGCGAATTGCAGGAGCGCATTACTTCCACGAAGAGCGGCTCGATCACCTCTGTGCAGGCGATTTACGTACCTGCAGATGACTACACGGACCCCGCTCCCGCTGCGACGTTTACGCACTTGGACGCGACGACGAACCTTTCGCGACAGATCGTGGAGCGCGGAATCTATCCCGCGGTCGATCCGCTGGCCAGCTATTCGCGTATTTTGGATCCGCGCGTTGTGGGCGCGGAACATTACGCTGTAGCGCGCGGCGTGAAATCTATTCTGCAGCGCTACAAGGATTTGCAGGACATCATCGCAATTCTCGGTATCGAAGAACTTTCCGACGAAGACAAGCGCACCGTGGCGCGCGCGCGCAAGATCGAGAAATTCCTGTCGCAGCCGATGTTCGTGGCGGCGCAGTTCACGGGCCTCGAAGGAAAGTACGTCAAGATTGAAGACACGGTCCGCAGCTTTAAGGAAATCGTCGAAGGCAAGTACGACGATGTTCCGGAGCAGGCGTTCTACATGGTCGGCACAATCGAGGAAGCGCTCGAGAAGGCCGAAAAGATGAAGGCGAGCGCGTAGAGCGAATGCCGGATGCTATCCAACTCGTGATTGTGACGCCGGAGCGGCAGCTCCTGAGCGAACGCATCGTGGAAGTGACGCTTCCCGGTGCAGAGGGTGAACTCGGTGTGTTGCCCGGGCATGCACCGCTCATCACGGAGTTGGGCATTGGTGAATTGCGCTATCGCACGGCAGGTGGAACGCTTTCGGATCCTATTGCTGTGATTCGTGGATTTGCAGAAGTGCTGCAGGATCGTGTAACGGTTCTTGCGGAAACGGCCGAACGCGCGGAAGAAATTGACCTGGAACGCGCCAAGGCCGCGCTCGAGCGTGCTGAAAAGCGAATTGCTGCCGGGCCAGCCACTCAGGATATAGATTGGGATCGCGCCACAGCTGCTTTGCAGCGCGCGCTGGTGCGAATCAAAGTCGCGGAATACGCGCCGCGGCGCCGCAGCACGACTGTGCCGACGGCTTAGGGCCCGCTGCTTTGGAACATATCACCATCTACAGCACGAATTGGTGCCCGGACTGCCGGCGCGCGAAGGATTTTCTGAAGAGGCGCGGCGTCGCGTTCGAAGAAATCAATATTGAAGAAGATCCCGATGCGGAAGACATCGTGATCGAGGTGAATCACGGAAAACGCAAAGTTCCAACAATCCAGGTTGGCGACCGATTTTTTGCGTGCAGCCCGTTCAATCCGCACACGCTTGCTGAAGAGTTGAATATCCCATTGAACTACGAAAAGAAAAGCTGACCTTACAACTCCGCTAGTAAGGAACGCTTCCAGGCGCGAATTTCCGCTTCCCTCCGTTTGTAAAACGTCCATTGTTTGATGCGTTTGCCGCGAATGAGACCGGACTGCGCGAGGATTTTCAGGTGTTCGCTCGCCGTGGGATGGCTTACGCGCAGCTTTCGCGCGATCAACAGGCCGCAGACCCCGTCTTTGACAAGGTCGCCATCGGTTTGGGGCGGGAAATGCTTGCGAGGATTCTTCAGCCACTCCAGAATTTGCAAGCGGTTACGATTTGCGAGGGCGCGGAAAATAGGGTCCCGGTCCATGCGGTCTCCATCCAAAATGGCAGTTGTACATTTAGCTAAATGCCGAAGTACAATGAGAGTCTATCATGGCCACGGCTCAAAACCATTGTGAAATTACCCGCGAAGAGATTCGCGAGCTCTATCCGAAATTAGCTCCACACGTCCGGAAGACTCCGGTCGTATTCATGGACGGCGCCGAATTTGGCCTCGAACCTGTATCGCTGGCACTGAAGTTGGAACTGTTGCAGCACTCAGGCTCTTTCAAGGCGCGCGGGGCCGTCACCAATCTATTAAGCAGAACTGTGCCGCAAGCCGGAGTGGTAGCGGCCTCCGGCGGGAATCACGGAGTCGCCGTCGCTTTTGCTGCGAGAAAATTTCGCGTTCCGGCCAAGATCTACGTTCCGACTGTAGCTGCTATTTCCAAAATCGACCGCATTCGAGGATACGGCGCGGAGCTAGTCATTGGTGGCGAGCGGTACGCGGATGCACTCGCGGAAAGCCAGAAATGGGCTGCGCAATCTGGCGCAATGGCGATTCATGCTTTCGATCAAAGAGAGACGATGCTAGGCCAGGCGACGGTTGCCTTCGAGTTTGAAGAGCAGGCACCTGATTTGGATACGTTGCTCGTCGCCGTCGGAGGCGGCGGACTGATTGGGGGAATCGTTTCCTGGTATGCGGGAAGAATCCGCGTCATCGGAGTTGAGCCTGCGGAGGCTCCGACGTTGACTCGAGCGCTGGAAGCTGGACAGCCCGTGGATGCGGAAGCCGGCGGTATTGCCGCGGATTCGCTGGCACCGCGGCGCGTGGGTGAGTTAACGTTCCCAATCGCGCAGAAATGGGTAGATCGAGTACTGCTGGTCTCGGACCGGGATATCCGGGCAGCGCAACAACTTTTGTGGAAAGAGATGCGAATCCTGGCTGAGCCGGGAGGGGCTGCGACATTGGCGGCCCTTGTTTCAAAGAAGTACAAGCCTGCCGCATCGGAGCGCGTGGGCGTGCTGATTTGCGGAGGAAATACGGATGCAGTGTCGTTTGGAGACTGAAAGGCGAATTCGATGAATGTCTATGACAGGTTGAAAGAGCTGCAGATTGCACTGCCGGAACCGATTTCGCCGGCCGCCGCGTTCGTGATGACTGTGCGGGCCGGAGACTTGCTGTTTGTTTCCGGGCACATTGCGAAGCGCGAGGGCAGGGCCTGGGCGGGCCAGCTTGGCACAGAGATGGCCACGCATGAGGGTAAGCAGGCGGCGCGCGCTGCGGCGGTCGATGTGCTGTCAACGATGCATCACGCGCTGGGCGATTTGAACAAAGTGCGGCGGATTGTAAAAGTGCTGAGCCTGGTCAATTCCACTGCGCGATTTACAGAACATCACCTTGTGGCCAATGGCGCGTCAGAATTGTTGCAGGAAGTTTTCGGGGAAAGAGGAGAACACGCGAGAAGTGCGATTGGAGTGGCACAACTGCCTCTTGGCGCATGTTTTGAGATTGAGCTAATAGCAGAAGTCGTGGACTAATCAAGTTTCGGGCTAATTGGAAATTCCGCGCGTCCAAACGCGTGTGACCTGCAGCGCTTCATTCAAAAGCAGAATGTCTGCATCCGCGCCGTTGCGGAGCGCACCTTTCTTGAATTCGATACCGAGAATTGTGGCGGGATTTAGCGTAAGCATACGCACTGCGTTTGCCAGCGGAATGCCAAGCGCGACAATATTGCGGAGGGCGCGATCAAGCGTGAGCGTGCTTCCCGCGAGTTTTCCGTCCGCATCTCGGCACGCTCCGTTCACGACGGTGACGTCAATGCCACCGAGCTTGTATTTTCCGTCGGGCATGCCCGTTGCCGGAGTGCCGTCGCTGATCAAGACGACGCGTTCGGGACCTTTGGCTTGCAGCAAAACTTTCATTGCAATTTCGTCTACGTGCACCCCGTCGGCGATGAGTTCGGCATTCACCTCAGGCGAAGTGAGGACAGCCCCGATAACGCCGGGATCGCGGTGGGAAAAGGGGCGCATGGCGTTGTAAGCGTGCGTGGCGTGATGCGCGCCGTGAGCAATGGCGGCGCGGGCTTGTTCGTAAGTGGCGTCCGTGTGACCGATGGACACGACCATGCCGAGACTGCGCGCGGCGTCAATGCAAGGCATAGCGCCGAGAAGCTCGGGAGCGATGGTGAGGATGCGGGCGTTGCCGCTCGCTGCATGCAAAAATTTTTGAAGGACTTCCGAGGACGGCAATTGTAAAAGGCTTGTAGGATGGACCCCGCGGCGTTCCTTGCTGAGGAACGGGCCCTCAAAGTGGATCCCTAAGATTTCTGCGTAAGGCACGTCGCAGCTTTCATGCTGCTTTGGGATGTACTTGGAAATGCCTTCGACGGCGCGGAGGGTGTCGTCCGTGGAAGCGGTAACTGTCGTGGCGACGATCGAAGTGGTCCCAAATTTCGCGACGCGCTTGGTAATTACACCCAGCGCGTCGGCGGAACCTTCCATAACATCACGCCCGCCGGCACCGTGTATGTGGACGTCGATGAATCCCGGAACGGCTATGGAATCCGGCTCGCGGATCTCCGCTGCGCCAGCGGGGAGCTCGAGCTCTTCGCGCTTGCCAATACGCTCGATTTCACCGTCGCGAACCAGGATCGCAGCGTCATGAATCTCGGAGGTTGGGGTGATGGCTTTGGCGACATGGAGGAGAGTGGTTGTCATGGCCCGGCAAGTATCCTAGCGGAGGCTGGCGCAAAAAGAAAACGGGCGCTTGGAGAAAGCGCCCGTTCGGAAAAAGCCAAGAATGAATCTTACTTTGCCATGTCAATGCTGGCCAGCTTGATGGTATCGCCGTCCACGGTGCCCTTCACGGTCACGTGATGGCCCGCGTGAGCCGCCACCTTGTCCTGTGCATCGATGGCGAAGACCTTCTTGTCCGCGTCATTGACGAACACATACTTGGCGCCATGCTCCTTCACGCACTTGATGGTGCATTCGCCGGCTTTTTCGTTCGCGCCCTTGACGCCGCACTGGCTGTCGGAAATCCAGCCCGTCCAGCTGCCGTCGGCCGCCATGGTTAGAGCGGCCGCGAAGAGAGTCGCCGCCGTCAGTGTTGCAAAACGTACTTTCATAAGTGTCCCTCCCTGGAACTGCTCTGCGGTATGAAGTAGGTCCGCCGGGCTGGAGAACAGCTTGGCACAAGGGCACCCCTGTGTCCAGACCCGTTATCCTGCAGATACGGCCAAATCGGTATCTCGGATGACCGGCGAGGCGGGGGCCGGATACGAAACAAAAGGGAGGATTCTTGCGAATCCTCCCCGGTTGGTTCTCCATTGGCGATGGAGAAGTGCTCTGTGAAAGTAAAGATCTTACTGGCCGCTGCCAGTGTTCGAGGCTGCCGTCGAGCTACCTGCGGATTTCGGGATGCTGAGGTAGCCAGTCGCCGTGGTCTTGGTGACCTTGTTAATCACAAGTTCCAAAGCCTGGCGGCTTCCGCCCGTGTAGAAGAAGATCGGCTCATTGACCGAGCGGTTCTTCTTTTCGAAGCTCTTGTCGTCGGCCAGAACGTTGATCGTGTACTGATTCTTCTTGGTGTTGGTGTCCTTCAGCTCGACCTGCACTGACCCGACGTGTTGCGCGCCGCCTTTGCGGCTGACGGTAAATTCGAAATAATCGCGCTGGCCCATGCGGCGCAGCTGATCGATTTCATCGTGGTTACGGGCGATGAGTGTGCCCATTTCGCTGCGCGCCATCTGCAAACTATTGTTGGTTGCGTCAAGGTCGGTCCGAACGCCAGAAACGTCACCGCTCAGCTTGGTTACGTCTTCAGCATTGGCTTTACCGGCTAACTTCTGATTTACATCGTTGCCGAGTGCGGTAAGTTTCTTATCGTAGGTCACGACGTTAGATTTGTTCTGCTTACGCGCCGTGATCAGATCTGATTGCGTCACGTTCAGCTTGTCCGTGACAACCTTCAAATCGCTTTGCATTTGCTGGTTGATTTCGTCTTCTTTGGCTAGGCGCTGCGAGAGCGCATCATTTTGCTGCTTCAAAGAAGCCTGCGTCGTCGTCTCAATGCTGTTCGAGCGGCTCAACGCGCTGAACCCCACGCCCAAACCAAGTAATGAAGCGCCACCCAGAACGGCTACGGCCAGTCCGACCCAACGAGGGGTTCCGGTCGTGCTATGGATGTTCGTTTCCTGATACTCGCTCATGTACTTCGTCTCCTTTTGGCGATTCCGCCCTGTATGAGGGAAAAGTGCACCTCAGGAACCAAAGCGCGACCGACGCTGGGGTACACCGTAACAGCTTTTGAATGATTGCGTTCCGGGAAGGGAGGGAGTAGCTACAAGTTTTGGTATATAGTACTAGTACGCGTAATCTTTACGCCTCTACAGTATCCACTGTAATTTTTTCTGAAGACCACCCAAAAAAGCAGTCCCGGAAGGAAACTGTGAACTAAAACGAACACGGGAACCGTGTTCCCCAAAAGGCGCAGGGTTAACTGCCACTATGGCAATCAGATAGAGCTACGCTGCCTGCGTAGCGGCCGGCGACTCCGGATCGTGGTGCGATTCGAAATACTGGTCCAAAGTGCTCGTGGCGGCTGTTAGGACTACCTGGCAGTTGGCGCAAGAGACCAAATGCTGCTCGATGTCCTTCGATACTGAGGGCGATAGTTTTCCCTCTAAGTACCAACAAATCAAATGGATAGTATCCTTACAACTCATGACCCGTGCTCCCTCAGTGAGCCCCAAACCGCCCAAACCTCACCTTGGGATAGTGCAGTTCGGTCGCCAAAACAGTCCTCGTCACTGCGGTTTGTAATATACAGAAAATACGGCCTTTACTATGCTGCAATCCGGGAATAGTTCCCACTGCCCTGGCAGAGATTACATGCCCGTTACAGCCGCCAGTGCTTCAGATTACCTCAGCAGTTTAGCGGTGAGGTGTAATTGTCATCTCTCGCAGAGTTGCTATTCGGTCTTCCAGTGGGGGGTGCGTGCTGAAGAGTGAGGAAAACGTGCCGCCACCAAAGAGCGGTTTGACGATACAAAGGGCACTGGTAGACGGAGAAATCGTCGTCGTCGGAATGCGTTTGTTGTAGGCACCGAGCTTTTGCAAGGCACTGATCAGTCCATAAGGATGACCGACCATGCGCGCCCCAGTTTCGTCGGCGCTGTATTCGCGCTGACGCGAAAGTCCAAGTTGCAAAAGCATTGCGGCGAATGGCGCGAGGATCATAAGCAGAATCGCAAGAATACCGCCGCCCTGGCGATCGCGGTCTTCGCGGTCGCCACCGCCAAACCACCAACCCATGTGCGAAAGAAACGAAATAGCTCCGGCAAGAGTTGCAGCGACCGAGCTGATCAGAATGTCGTAGTTACGAACATGCGAGAGTTCGTGCGCGATGACGCCCTCCAGCTCATCGTCATTCATCAGCTGCAAGAGACCTTGCGTTACCGCTACGGATGCATGTCTTGGGTTACGCCCGGTGGCAAATGCATTTGGCGCTGCTTCTGGAATCACATACAACTTTGGCGCGGGAAGATTGGCTTTCGCCGCGAGCCGCTCCATGACTTCGTACAAACGCGGAAGCTGCTCGCGCGAGACGGGCTGCGCGCCGCTCGAATATAGCGCGATTTTATCCGAGAAAAAATAGGCGAATGCGTTTGAAACAATCGCAAAGCCCAGGCCGATGACCATACCGTTGCGGCCACCAAGATACTGTCCCACGATGACGAGAAACAGCGTCAGCGCCGTCAGCAAAAGAGTTGTTCGCAGAATCCTCATTTGGCCCCAATCCCTTTCCGTTGCATGGCCCTACTTAACTTAGATACGCGCCGCAGCCGCGGGTTGTTTCGAAGGCACGCGCTCGAACTTCATCGAGTCGCTCTTGCTGTCGCGGTCCACACGTACATGATCGCCCGGCAAGATTTTGCCTTCAAGAATCTGCAGCGCCAGCGGATCCTGAATCATGCGCTGGATGGTGCGGCGCAACGGCCGCGCCCCATAGGCAGGATCGTAGCCTTCGCTCAGGATTAGCTCTTTCGCCGACGGAGTCAGCTCCAGCGTGATTTGGCGTTCTGCAAGTAACGCCTCGACACTCTTGAGGAGCAGACCGACGATGCGCTCGAGCTGTTCCTTGCCGAGCGGGTTGAAAATCACAATTTCATCAATGCGGTTGATGAACTCCGGCCGAAACGCCGCGCGCAGCGCTTCCATGGCTTCCTTGCGAGCACGTTCGGGATCACGGCTCGAAAGTTC
>JACXTT010006247.1_pt1 | contig 17059 bp, 21 predicted proteins | sample 9270951 | NCBI WGS metagenome assembly JACXTT01 (sample SAMN15532306, study PRJNA645909) | rock metagenome | isolation source: weathered quartz diorite | place: Puerto Rico | collected 2017-06-21 | reverse complement strand
GAGCTGATGATCGTCGTCGCGATCATCGGCATCCTGGCGGCCATCGCCATCCCGCTCTACGCCAACGTGCAGGCGCGCGCGCGGATCGCCAAGGCCCAGGCCGACTCGCGGGCGCTCGCGTCCGCCGTCTCGATCTACAGCGCCCACATGGGCAACGTGGCCCCGAACCTCGCCGCCCTCACCGCGGTGGCGACCAACGCCCAGAACCAGACGGCCGGTCCGTTCATGGCCTCGGTCCCTGCCCAGCCGGTAGGCTGGCAGGCGTACTCCTACGCGCCCAACAGCGCCGCCGGGACCTTCAACATCTCCGCGACGGGCGACGGCACCACCGTCAGCCTGCCGTAGCGAGCTCCCCAGGCCGCGGGGAGGGGCCGCCCTCCCCGCGACCCGCACGAAAAACCGAGACCGGATGACAAAGGGGGCTTTCGGTGTCACTCTCTGACGCCGGAATGAGGGAGAATCTGGCAGCGTTTGCGCACGTCGTATCTCTAGCCCGAGACTACCGCTACTGACGCAAGCGAGGTCGCGAAGAGGGTGAAGATCAGGATCGGCTGGCTGATCGGCGTGACGGCGGTCGTCACGCTGATCGCAGCCTGCGGTTGGCTCGTGCTCACCGATGCTCCGGCGTACCAGCTCCTCGTACGCCTCTACGTCGACAAGCGATTCCTCAAGACGACCCTGCGCGAGTGGGGCGTCGTGGCGCCCCTCGTGTTCATCGGTCTTCAGGCCCTGCAGGTCATCATCTCCCCAATTCCCGGCCAGCTGACGGGCATCCTGGGCGGCTACCTGTTCGGCCTCTGGGGCGGGTTCATCTACTCGACGATCGGGTTGACCGCGGGCTCGCTGGCCGCGTTCGCGGTGAGCCGGTGGCTGGGCGCTCGATATGTCCAGCGCCTCGTCGGGCCGGACGTCTGGCAGAAGCTCGGCTTCATCGTCGAAGCCGAGGGCGCGATCCTCTGCTTCATCATCTTCGCGATCCCCGGCATACCGAAGGACGTGACGTGCTACCTGTTCGGGCTGAGCCCGATGCCGTTCTGGGTCTTCGCGCTCATCTCGACGCTCGGTCGCGTGCCCGACACCTGGGTCGTCTCGGCGCAGGGCGCCAAGGTGGCGTCCGGCAACTACACAGAGCTGATCCTGCTGACCGCGGTCGTGCTGGCGGTGGCGGTGCCGCTCTACTACTACCGGCACCGGCTGGTCGCGCGGTTCAGCGGCGGCGCGAGCGACGCGGGGCGCCCGGGGCAGGCGCCGCCGGGCGCAAGCAAGTAGCCGCGGCGACTCCTATCGCCGGCTCGGCGTCAATGCAACGGCGCAGCTCCATGTAGAATCGGCGCATGAACCGCACGAAACAAACGGAGCGAGCGAAATCTCCGTCTCGGCTGATCGACGCGAGGATCAAGGAGCTGGGCGACTGGCGGGGCAAGATGCTCTCCCGGCTCCGTACGTTGATCAAGCAAGCCGACCCCGACGTGGTCGAGGAGTGGAAGTGGAGAGGGGTTCCGGTGTGGTCTCACGACGGATTGATCTGCACCGGCGAGACGTATAAGAGCGTCGTGAAGATGACCTTTGCCAAGGGGGCCGCACTCGATGACCCATCGGGCCTCTTCAACGCGAGCCTCGATGGCAATACCCGGCGGGCCATCGACTTCCACGAGGGCGAGAAGATCGACGAGAAGGCGTTGAAAGCGCTCATTCGCGCCGCCGTGACGCTGAACGCGTCCCGCGCCCACCGGCGATCGAGCTGAAGGGAGTTATTCCGCCGGCTTCGAGGGGTAGACGAGGGGCGGCCCTCCCATCCCCGCGTACGCCGCTTCGTTCGATCTCCTGAAGCTCTCGTCCACGTCCGGGAGAAACGTGGCATTGAAGCGATTGGTGATCTGACTGAGGCCCACATTCAGGCAAATGTCGATGATCTGCTGCGTCGAGAAGTGCTCGGCCAGCGCTCGGTAGGTCTCCGCATCGATGGCCAACCCCCGCGTCGAGCGCTGCGCATACCTGACCACTGCCGCCTCGGCCGGGGTATAGACGCCATCGGGGAGAGGGTCGTCCGCGAGGTGGCGCAGCTTCTCGTAGCTGAGACCGACGCTCCGACCGAGCATCGTGTGGTGAGGGATTCAGTAGTGGCAACTGTTGGCGACCGATGCCGTCGTGTACGCGAGCTCGGTGATCGCTGGCGTGAGGGTGTTCCGATGCCGAACCGCCTTGACGAACTCGACGAGGGCTTTGGCCTGCTGGGGATGGTTCGCCAGGAGCCGGAGGGTGTTGAAGACCTCCCCCATGGTGCTCCCGGCCGTACGAAGGAACTCTCGCGCCTCTTGCGGAGTCGACGAGTCGTCTTCTCGCAGTTGAGGGATCCTCGCCATGGCGCTCCTCCGTTTCGGGGGATTCTACGCCGACCGTTCACGAAGGCGTAGCGTAATCGCAACTTCTACCGCATAGTGTCGGCGCAATGCCCCTGCGGATCGGGCTCGTGACCGACATCCATCATGGGCCGGACGTCGACGTCCGGATCGGCCGCGCCGCCCCGGAGCTCCTCGCCAAGTTCACCCGGCGGATGCGCGAGGATTTCCACCCAGACATCATCGTCGACATGGGCGACCGCATCAACGACACCGACGCCGCCTCGGACAAGCGGAGGCTCGGCGAGGTGCGGCGGACCTTGGAGACGGTCGGCGTGCCCGTCCTCTACGCGTGGGGCAATCACGATCTGATCAACGTGCCCTCTGCCGAGGCGCGTGCCATCATGGGCAAGAAGGCCGACTTCGAGTCGCTCGACGTAGCCGGCTACCATCTCGTGGTCTTGAACTCGCAGGATCCGACGGTCGAGATGATCGGCGGAACGCTCTCGGATGCTCAGCTCGACTGGCTCGAGCGAGATCTGGCCGCCGGCACGACGCCGACGATCGTCTTTTGCCACCACCCGCTGGACGAGCAAGATCCGTCGCGCCACTGGTACTTCAAGGACCATCGCGACCACGCTCACGCCGGCAACCGCGAGCGTGCGCGTCGGATTCTCGCCCGGAGCGGCCGGGTGAAATCCGTCTTCAACGGCCACATGCATCTCAATACCGTCGAGATCATCGACGGTCTGCCGTTCGTGACCCTGATGTCGCTCGTCGATGCCGGAATCACGAACGGCCCTTCGGGGTGCTGGGGCGAGATCTCGATCGGCGATGACAGCACGGTAGAACTCAAGATTCGCGGACAACTGTCGCTGGGCGTGGCGTTTCGCTGAGGAGGAGGTTCTCGATGACGATGAGACTTGCGTTGGCGCTCCTGGTTGTCGTCAGCACGGCCACGCTCACTGGCGCCGCGGATCCTGTCACCATCGAGTACTGGCACATCAACTCGCCGACGTTCGGCGGGCCCGCCGTCAAGGAGCTCGTCCAGGCCTTCGAGGCCAAGCACCCGGAGATCAAGATCGCCGAAAAGTTCCAGCCCGGCGTGTACACGGGTCTGATGCAGCAGCTCCAGGTGTCGCTGGCGGCGAAGCGGCCGCCGGCCGTCGCGCAGATTGGCTACAACCTGACGGCCTATTCCGCCGGACAATTCCCCCACGTCCTGCTGGACAAGTACCGTCAGAGCGACCCGGCGTTCTTCAAAGGCATTCCCGAGAACATCATGACCCTCGGCAATCTGAGCGGCGGGCTCCACGGCATCCCGTTCGGCGTCAGCACGCCCGTGATGTACTACAACCCCGATCTGTTCAAGGCGGCGGGCCTCAACCCGGATCAGCCGCCTCAGACGTGGGCTGAGATGCTCCGGGTCGGACAGGTCATCAAAGAGAAGACGGGAAAGTTCGCGGTCTACCTGCAGCAGCCCAACGACGAGTGGATCGATCAAACCCTGATCTGGGGCAACGGCGGCCGCCCGCTCTCCGAAGACGGAAAGCGCGTCGGCTGGGACTCGCCCCAGGCCATCGAGGCGATGCAGATGTGGCAGGACATGGTCAAGACCAAGATCGCCGCGAACTTGACCTGGGAAGAGGGGCTCCAGGCATTCCTGAGCGGCCACGTCGCGATGTGTCTCACCACCATCGGCCGCCAGGATCACATGCGCAAGAACGCTAGCGGCTTCACCGTGCGGGCGGTGCCGGTGCCGCGCTTCGGCAGCAAGCCGCTCGCGACAGCGACCGGCGGCAACGTGCTGATGGTCTTCGCGACGGATCCGGCGCAGGAGAAAGCCGCGTGGGAGTGGATCAAGTTCCTGCTCTCGCCGGAAGGCGCCACGATCTGGACGAAGGGCACCGGTTACCTGCCGCCGCGCGCGGAGCTGGCGACCGATCCCAAGTTTCTGAAGCCGTTCTTCGACGAGGCGCCGATGATGAAGGCGGCGCTGCAGACGTTCCCGTACGCGAAGCCGTGGGTCAGTTTCCCGGGCCCGCGTGGGCTCGAGATCACCAAGATCCTGATCAAGGCGCGCGAGGAAGTGCTCGAAGGCAAGCGGCCGGCCGAGCCGATCTTGAAGGAGGCGTCGCAGCAGGCGAACGCAGCCTTGCCCAGGTGACGCGGCGCCGGCGCGAGCAGCTGACCGCGTATCTGTACCTCGCGCCCGGCCTGGCACTCACCGCGGTCTTCGTCTACTGGCCGCTCGTCGCCAGCACGGCGCTGAGCTTCTACGACTGGAACCTGGTCTCGCCGACCTGGTCGGCGGTCGGCTGGCAGAACTATCGCGAGCTGGTCGGCAACCGCGCGTTCTGGCTAGCCCTCGTCAACACCGGCAAGGCCGCCGTGGCCTTCACGGTGTTGACGGTGATCGTCCCGATGCTCCTCGCGGTCGCGGTGCTGCGCGTCTCGGGCCGCTGGCGCGACGTCTACCGGATCCTGCTCTTCTCGCCGACGGTGATCTCGATGGCCATCGCCTGCGCGGTCTGGCTCTGGATGTTCCACCCGCTTTACGGCGTCATCAACTCGCTGCTCCGCATCGTGGGCATCGCGGGGCCCGCGTGGCTCTCTTCCGGCGATTCGGCGATCTGGGCGATCGTCATCGTCACGGTGTGGAAGACCTTCGGCTTCAACTTCGTGCTCTACGTCGCGGGCCTCCTGGCGATCCCGGCCGAGATGTACGAGGCCGCGCGCGTGGACGGCGCCTCCGAGCGCCAGCTCTTCCGCCACATCACGATTCCGCTGTTGGCGCCGACGACGCTCTTCGTCCTGCTCACGACGTTCATCCTGAGCCCGCAGAACCTGTTCGTGCCGACCCAGATCCTCACGCAGGGCGGCCCCAACGAGGCGAGCAACAATCTCGGCTATCTCGTCTACCAGCTCGGGTTCGAGTACTTCCGCGTCGGCTACGCGTCGGCGGCGGCGACCCTGATCTTCCTCCTGTTCCTCGGGCTGACCGCGCTGCAGTTCTACCTCGCCGAGTCGCGCATCCACTATGGCCGGTAAGGCGCGCGCGATCCACGCGCTGCTCGCCGTCGCGTGCCTCCTCGTGGTCTCGCCGATGCTCTGGATGGTGTCCACGTCGGTGAAGCCGCCGGGCGAGATTTTCGCGGGAACCTTCCGCCTCTGGCCCGCGCATCCGACCGCGCAGAACTTCGTGGTGGCGATGACGCAGGTGCCGATGGTGCGGCTCTTCTGGAACAGCCTGCTGGTGGCGGTCGTCGTGACCGGCGCCCAGGCGTTCACGAGCGCCCTCGCCGCCTACGCGTGCGCGATCTTCCGCTTTCCCGGCCGCGCGCTGTGCTTCGGCTTCTTCGTGGCCACGATGATGGTGCCGTTCCAGGTCACGATGATTCCCAACTATCTCTTGGTCGCGCGGCTCGACATGCTGAACACGTACGCGGGCCTGATCGTGCCGCAGGTAGTGACCGGCTACGGGATCTTCATGCTGCGCCAGACCTTCAAGAATCTCCCGGGAAGCCTCGTCGAGGCGGGCATTCTCGACGGCGCGACGACCTGGCAGATCCTGTGGCGCATTGTCGTGCCGGCGACGCGCACGGCGATCGCCGCGCTCAGCGTCCTCTTCTTCATCAACACCTGGAATCAATACCTCTGGCCGCTGCTCGTCGCGACCGACAAGAACATGAAAACCCTCCCGGTCGGGATGCAAGAGTTCGTGAGCCTCGAGGGCGGAACGAACTGGGGCCCGCTGATGGCCGCCGCGTCGATGGCCATCGTCCCCGCGCTGATCGCGTACGTCATCGCCCAGCGCTACGTCCTCGAGAGCTTCGTCACCGCCGGGCTGAAAGAGTGACCCCTAGAGGAAATGCGGCGATCACGAGCCTGCTGCTCTCCCGTCGATAGCGACAGGCTCGGGGAGTTGGGGCCCCCCGCGGCCGGCGTCGGCGAGACACTGTCGGATCTCTGGCCCCACTCCTGGGCTGGTGAACTTGAACGTGATCCGGCCGTCGAGATCAACTCGGGCAAGCACGGCGGAGGGTGAGTCGCACTTTGCCCATCGCGCATAAGCTAAGTCTTGCTGAGGCGTGTTTGCGAGGACGCACGCCCCAAGAAAGAGGGTGAAACCACACAGCCTAGTGACGACGGCTTTCAATGTGAGACGCGCCATCGGACGGCAGTCCTGGGTCAGTGTGTTCGCGGCGGGACCTTGATCCACACCTCGGCGCAGGTGGGAGCGGTCGGATAGTAGGCCTGGGCGCTAGGACAGTAATACCAGTATGACTGGGGCGGCTGCTCCCCGACGATGATCGGCGCCGGCTGCACGGTGACCTGCGGCGGATAGTAATAGTAGGGTGGGTACGGGTCCCACCACGGGCCCCACCAGAAGGGGCCGGCTACGATGACGCCGTGCCCACGAAAGTGGCCGTGGAATCCGTGGCGCCCGTGAAATCCATGGCCGCCGTGGCTTCCGCCGCCGTGACCCCCTGCGACGGTTGGCACGGCAGGAACGAGCAGGAGCACAACTGCGAGGAGGGACGCTACAAATAACCTACTCATCCTGCTTACCTCGCTGCTCAGAATAGACCTATCGTCAAGCCGTGTGTCAATGCGTGGGTCGACACCGTCGTAGCCGTTGCCTAGCCTATTGAAGTGACAGGGTGTCTCCCCTGTCGACGTGGCTGCTCGTTGGAATTACATTCTTCATTGTCGTCGGTCATATCTGTGCGGAGTCATTTCATGTTCATGCCGGCGCTGTCACGACTCACAGCGAAGGCGAACCCGACCACGCAACAGGTGAAGTCGCTCATCATCGGGGCTCGTGCGAGGCGGTGCGCGCGGACGCTGGGTTCACCCATATCCCGTGACTTGTTCCGTTTCGAGTTGAACTGCCGTTGCCCGACTCGTCCTTCGGGGCGTCGTTTCCGACGGCTCTCGCTCCCGCTGCGACAAGCTCTCCACCCCGGCTCTTTCTGCTTCACGCCGCGCTTCTGATCTAACTCTCCGTCGCTCGGTCACGGGCGTCCGTCCCCGGTGTCGCCGTCGCGGGTCCACCGTCGACGACTGACCCTATTCATGAACGAACGTGAGGAGATCCTGATGAACCGCCTTATGGCGTTCGTTTTCGCACTGGCCGCAGTTGGGGCCGTCATCATTTCCACATCATCTGCGGCGGATAGAAAGCTCTGAGTCGTCACCACCATTTCGGACTTGACGGAACTCGCAAAGGCTGTCGGTGGCGACCTGGCCGAAATCGACACGCTGACTCGCGGCACACAGGACGTCCATGAGGCAGAAGTCCGACCGACCATGATGTTGAAGCTCCGCCGCGCGGATGTGCTGATCGAGAACGGCCTTGAGCTGGATGCGTGGGCCGACGTTGCGGTGAACGGCGCACACAACCCGAACATCGCTCGTGGCTCGGCGGGCCGCATCGACATATCTCGGGGATTGGCGATCCTCGAAGTTCCGACCGTCAAGGTGGGCCGCTCAGGCGGTGACGTGCATCCGCTCGGGAACCCCCACTACTCGCTCGACCCGGGGTTCGCGCCGACGATCACGCAGACCATTGTCGACGGATTTTCGCGGCTGACCGCCGACAACCGGCCCACGTTCGAGCGCAATCGGCAGGCGTTCCTCGATCGACTCGATGAGGCCATGACCCGTTGGAGGAAGACCCTGGAACCGTTCCACGGGGCGAAGGTGGTCGTCTACGGCCCCCAGTGGATCTACTTCCTCAACCGCTTTGGCCTTGTGCAGGCCGCGCTACTCGAAGACCGTCCCGGCATTTCGGCCTCGCCCGGACATCTCGGGCACGTCGTCCAGCAGATGAAGGCCGAGGGGATCAAGGTCATCATCGTGGGGCCGTGGAACGCTGAGGGTCCGTCATCCCACCTCGCGCAGGTAGCGGCCCCACTCCTCGCTCCGTCGAAAGCCCCGCACGCCATACCAGACGGACCACGCCATGAGCGCCGCGGTGAAGGGAATTCCGGTCACGACGTTCACGACGATAAATCCCTCGACGCTCACGCGACTGAGCGCGATGAATCTGAGCGCGCTCCGCGCCAGCAGGTACGCGGCCCAGGCCAGCGACACCCGCGAGAAGACACGGCGAAAGGTCTCCGAGGCCTTCACCTGCGGAGGGAACGGATAGGTCTCGCTGGCGAAGGTGCCAGCCAGCGGCCGTCCCATCAGGACGGATACCAGAAAAGCGATCCCATACACGGCGTTCACGATCACCGGTGGCACGAAGTACCACTTTGCGCTGCCGGCCAAATATCCGGCAAATGCCTGAACCAGCGCGATCGCCAGCCCCATGGCGGCGGTGAGCCCGGTGCGGGCCTGGCGTCGCTCCCAAAAGTAAGCAGCCACGCTCACCGCCGTTGCGGCGACGATTCCGGTGGAGAGCCCTACGATTTTCCAGCCCAAGTAGAACACGGCCACCGGGCCGAAGGCGTCCCGGGCGAACCGCGGCCCTGTGCCGAGCAGCATCGCTCGTACCGACACCCGCCGCCCGCGGTCTTGCTCGGTTGTCTCCGTAAGCCTGCCGTTTGGCACCATGCCGACTCTACCGGCCGCCGTGCCCAATGCCCGACCACGAGTCCAACCCGATGCCGGGTGCCCAGAGAACACGATCGTGGGAAGGTATGGAGCACGTGACGAATCCGACTGCTGTCCGGAGGAGCTGGCCGAGCATGGTTACTACTCGACCACTGAGTCTACTCGCAGCAGCAAGATCTTCTGAAGGAATGCCTCGATATTATTGCGAACGGAGCACTCAGCGGAAATTTGCAGCCGTTCCCATGCCGCGAACGCGTACTTACTACACTCTTCCACCACCACCTCGTTGAAAAGTGGGGCCCCACTGGCGCGGCTCGTCACTGAGTAGCGAATACGCGAGGTCGTCGCAACACCGATGTCCCCCCTTTCCAGGGAGATCAGGGCGACGGCGAGCAGCATCGTCGCGGCGGCAGGGTTGGCATTCAGATATCCAGCTTTCTGCAATGACATCTCGACCGCTTGGCGAAGTCTATCTGACTCGACGTCTGAGTTCTTCGCACTTGTCACGTCCGTGACCGTTACGCGCTCTCGAAGCGTTGCAGGCGCAGGAGTGGCAACTTCCGCGACCATCTTTTCAGACCGGGCAGGGCTCGCGCAACCCGTGACGGCGACCAGGAGACCGATGAGCAACACGGATACTCGCCGGTCCGTCACGGGATGATCTCGTCGGCGCGGACCAGAATCGACTGGAATGCCGTTCCACCAGGCGACATGAAGCGCAATTCATATTGACAGATAGTCGAAGAGGCATCTACGGTGCCGCGTGTTGGCCGCCCACACTTCTGGGAGCACGGCAAATGGGTTGGGAGGAGCGAGCCATGAGGAAGGGCAAAGTCCACCTTGCGAATTGCGCCGTCCTGTTCAGCTTCCTGGTTCTCGCGCCGACGGCTGGGCGGGCTTTTGCCACGACGCCGGTGGCACCCGTTGCCAACCCGTGCACGCCGCGTTTCGCGGCTGGCAGCGTGGTGCACGAAGCCCCGGCTCTGTACAGCCAGAACGGCATCCTGGACGTGAGGTTCTCCTACCAACAGACCACCGACTTCGCTGGCAGATTACTGCACTGTTTCATGACGCCGGACGGGCTCCAGCAGCCGACCCTGCACGTGAAGCCCGGCGACCGGTTGAAGATTACCGTTACCAACAATACGCCCATGCAGCCGTTCGGGGAGCCGTTCAACGCACCGAACTGCGGTGACACCGTGGTCGAGTTCCCCCCGGGGACAGCTTCGATGCCCAACCCCAACGGCATCCTTTCCGTCGGCTCTTCCATGAACATCCACTATCACGGCACCAACGTCACGCCGGCCTGCGGCGGCGACAACGTCACCAAGACGTTGATCAATTCCAATAGCACCTTCGTCTACGACTTTGTGTTCCCCACCGACGAGCCCCCCGGTCTCTACTGGTATCACCCGCACGTTCACGGGCTGGCTGAACGCGACCTCTTGGGCGGCGCCACGGGAGCCTTGGTAGTGGACGGAATCGAGAACGTCCAGCCTGCGGTGCGCGGGTTGCGCCAGCGGGTCCTGATCATCCGCGACCAGCCCCAGTTGAACGGGCTGTCCGAGAGCGCCGGCAACTGCGGGAATGGGATTCCCTTTCAAGACGTCAGCGTCAACTATGTCCCAATTGATTCCTTTCTGAAACCGAACGACCCGACGGTCTATTTCACGCCCGCCGTTCTCAAGATGGAGCCGGGGGAGACCCAATTCTGGCGCGTGACCAACAGTGCCGCGGACACGATCCTCGACCTGCAAGTGCGCTATGACGGCGTCCCCCAGACGCTCCAGATCGTCGGGATCGACGCCGTGCCGGTGAACTCCCAGGACGGCACCGAGCCGGGCAGCTTGATTCCGGTGACGCGCTACCGTCTGCCGGTCGCGGGGAGGGTCGAGTTCCTGGTCAAGGCACCCGGGCCCCAAGTGAAGGTGGCCCAGTTGATCACCAACAACATCAACACCGGCCCCCAGGGTGATTGTGATCCGACCCGGCCGATCTTCAACATTGCGCTGACCGCTGACGACCGCGGAGAGCTTGTGACGCGCATCCCGGCGGGTCCCGCCGCTGCGTTTACCACTGCCCACCAGCGTTTCGGTGGACTCGAGGACGCGCCGGTGGTCAAGACCCGCGTCTTCCAGTTCAGCGAGATGCAGCCTACCCAGTTCTTCATCACTGAGGTCGGCCAGCCCCGGCTGCTGTTTGACAATAACATTCCCCCCGCCGTCACGGTCACGCAGGGAACGGTGGAGAAGTGGATCATCCAGAACATCGCCCAGGAGAACCACGAATTCCACATGCATCAGATCCACTTCAAGGTGCTCGCCCAGGAGAATTTCAAAATCAACGGCACCCCGCCTGCGCCGGCCATAAACGGCCAGTACCTGGACATGATCGAGGTCCCGTTCTGGGACAATACGGCGAATCCGAGCGGACCTGTTCCCCAAGTGGAATTGCTCATGGACTTCCGCGGAATGGACGTCGGAGACTTCGTCTATCACTGCCACATCCTCTCGCACGAAGACCTGGGCATGATGGCGATTATTCGGGTCGTCCCGGAAAAGTAGGGAGTCGCACGACTCGAGGGCGACCCTGGCGGTGGTTACTCGCGCTCGCTCACGGGCCTGCCGTTCAGCGGCTGCAGCGGCCTGGCCACGTTGTGGTAGTGCCGGGTGTATTCGGCGATCTGGCCTTCAGACAGTTCAATCGGGCTCTTCAGCACATACCAGGTCACCACCTCGTTGCAGATGGGCGTTGTCAGCGATCCGGGGAAGCGGTAAAAGCTGCGGTCAGCCGGCAGCAAGTCGGCAGGATTGAATTTCACTCCTTGAACTTTTGCTTCTTTCCCGGGAACGGGAATGTGCTCCCACAAAGTCTTGATCACGGGGTTTTCGCTACCGGCCACCACCGGAACTTCAATAATGAGGAAAACCCCCTCGGGAGAAAAGTGCACGAACTGGACTGACATCCGGGGACGCTGGCCATTGACCGCATTCTCGCCCGGTTCGCGGAAATGCAGTTCGCTCAGGTTGTATGGTTTCTTGCCGACCACAAGCCAGTAATTATCGGGGAACTTCACCAGAACGCGGTGTTCGTTACAGTCATTGATGATGTCGAGATCCACGGGTTCATAACGAATCTTCAAATTGTCGATCGGCAATCTTTCGGCGTGACGAATATCGATCGGAGCCTGCATTCTGCCCATAGCGCAGAGCCCTGGCCAGTGCGCAGGGCCGAGAGGCCCCTCGTCATACGCGAACTTGGGAGCGCACGCGTGCTCGCCCAGGGGCAAGTGCAAGTGGTGGTGACCGCCTTGTTGAGATTGGCCAGGCTGCTCCTGGTGTTGGTGCTGCCCCGGGTCCACCTTCTCAGGCGCCTGGAGCACCTGACAGACCGCGTCTGGGAGGGCGGAGTAGAACAGCAAGAAACACGATACCAAGAGTCCGAACGAGCTCGCGCTCGTTATCCGCCTGCTTGACATGTCGATGGCCTCCAGGATCGGCGGCACACGTGCACGCTCGATACGTGGCACGGATCCGGGACTGCGCCCAGTCGCGGTGGCGACCGTACCGCCCGCCGGAACATCTGCGCGTCCATCGGACCGTGCTCATTACACCGCACGACGTGCGGGTGTCAACCGTAGTCCCAGGCTCAGCGCGGGCCAGCGGGTGGTAGTAGCCTCTAGGTCGTGGGCATGAAGAAGAAAGAGCGGCGACGGCTGAGGCGGGAGGCGGTCGCGGCAGCGCAGCCGTCGCCTCGCTGGTGGCGCGTCGTCCTGACAACATGGCGAGCCCTCGCCCTCCGGGCGAAGTTGAGGCGGAAGGGGAAGTAACGGTCCACCATGAAGGGAGCGACGAAGCGGGTCCTAGTCATTGACGATCAGCCACGGGTACTCGAGGTATTGCGGGATGTCCTGGCCTCCTTCCAGCACGGGCACTCCTATGAGATCGCTACGACAGGCTCAGTCGCCGACGCGCTGGACCTCCTGCAACGGGAGCGCTTCGACCTCATTCTGCTAGATATGGTCATGCCGGGAATCGGTGACCCCTTGCTCCGGAGACAGGGCCTGGACCTCATGAAGCGCATCCGGGACCTCGGCGTGACTGCGCCGATCCTCATGATGAGTGGAGACTATGAAAGGCGGAAGGAAGCCGACGCGCTGCGCGAGGGGGCATTCGGCTATCTACACAAGCCGTTCAATGTGCGCGAACTGGATCGACTCGTTGCTCGAGCCGTCGGGTCCGTGGGCGGTGGCTAAGCACTACCTCAATCCCGATACGCGGCCAGAAGAAGATCTCCGACGCGCCAGCAGCGTCGTCCCGGCGATGCGTGGGTCGGCAGCCAGCTTCAGTCTACGCCCGGGCTGAAATCAGTGGCGGGTCAGCGTGCAGTCGAGAATCCCCTTTTGCAAGTCCTGAAACCGGAGCGCTTCATGTTAGCGTCGATCATTGGGTTGAGTCTTTGTCGTCACTCAGCCGGCTGGGGTTCCCGACGAGTACGACGGGCATGGCGGGGAACGGATGAAGCGATTCGCTAGCGGGCTTGTCACCTTCTACCTGCTCGCCTCGACCGCCACTGGCTACGCCGGCACCACGTGGGTGTTGTGGGAGCACGCGTATGAGGTCTGGGTCGATACCAACAAGGAAGATCATCCGCGCGACGTTTTTTGGAGGAAAGTCACCACGACGGCAGCCAAGTCTGATTGCGACAGCCGTACGTTGGGCGAGGCGCAAGCCGAGTACTCCACCCTGAGCGGCAGAGGGGTGGGCGCGACCCTCGAGGGCTATAAGGTGGGTTTTGACCAGAAAAATACGAGGTACAAGCACGGGTACCGCAGCTTCGAGTGTTGGCCGGACACTGTAGACCCGCGTCGACCCAAGGGGAAGTGATCCCATGACGACCGGTGCTTCCGTACGTCTATCGACGCCGCGGCGGGGTGGCCGAATTGAGCACCTCACGCGGCGGCTCTCGATCTTCATGATCACCATCCTTATTCTGAGCAGCGGGCTCGTGCTCGCCGACCTCGTCGGCGGGCGCCATCCACAGGCCACAACTGGCGCCTGGGTATTGTGGGAAGAACGAGTCGTCGGCGACACGCGCGAGTGGCGGATCGCTCGCGTCACTCAGCCGTTTGCAGGAAAGCCAGCCTGCGAGCGAGCCGCGAGCGACCAAAACGATTCCGAGTTCAGCCGTCTCCTCGTATCCGACGAGCCCGCCGAGAAGATCTTACGTGCACTTGCCAACTTCAGCTGCCTCCCGGACTCCGTGGACCCGCGCGGGCCGAAGGGGAAATGAAGTTTTGTGGACTGAGATCCTTAGCGCCATTACGGGTCAAGCCTGGTCTTTTCCGCGCTGTATGAAAACCGTCGCAGTCTGCTTGACTGTTCCGCTGGTCAGTTTTGGTTTTCAGCGGGCGCGTGCCGAGCAGCAGCAGTTCGACTGGTTGATCGGGACTTGGACAGGTGATGTCCAGGGGGCCCCGGCAGGACGGAACCCCGGTCGAACATTGATGGTGACGGTGATCGAACCGAACGGTGTTGTCACCGACGGCTATTTTTTCGTTACCGGAGGGCAATCATCTCCAGCGCAGATCACGGTCGACGGCTCTCAGGTCAAGGTGATTACTAGGGCAAAATCAGTCGCTGAGCTGAGCCGCCTGGGTGACGATCGACTGGCCGGGTCGCTTACCTCCCCTACCGGCATCACGTTTTCGATCACGCTCACCAGAGTTTCTACTCAGACTTCGCTCGCAAAACAGGCTCAAGCCTTCGACCCTCAGTCTCTCGTTGGCGAATGGGTTGGCACCTTTGTACCAAAGCATAGCCCCGGCGCGGCACCGGCCAGCAGCCGCTACACAATGGTCATCAAGAGGGTTGCCGAACCGAAGGTCTTCCTGCATGTGGAAGTTGCGGGGCACCTCCAGTGGGGGTTCGATGGTATCGGCACCTTGGACGGAAACCGGCTGACCTATGCGCGGACGGAGTTGACGATTTATGTTGGCGACACCATGATGGAGATGCGCGGGTCTGCCGCCGGGGGGAGCCTTTCGGCCCCCGGGTTTGCGATGGAGAGGTATATCACTCTCTACAAGAAGAAGTAGGTCATGTAGCCCGCTACATCGCTCGCTCGATACACGAACCCAAGGCTCTTGGGAGAAGGTTGATCCTCCCACCTGTCCACACGCCCACTGCCAGCTCGAGCAGCATCCCCAGTGGATACGCGATCCAGTGCGCCAGGAGATACCGCGTGAGATCGGCGGCTTACGCGTCACTCTCCGAGCTTCTCGCCACTACTCGCCCACTATTTCTTGTTGGTACTCACCGGCGTGACCCGGCCTGCGCTGCTCTCGTAGTCGCGGACGGCCTTCTTCAAGTCGGAGTACTCCTCGCACGGAAAGAAGCAGAGCTTGTCGAGGATGGCGAGGTGCTCCTTCGCCTTGGGCAGATCACCCAGCACCAGGTAGGCCTCGCCGATGTACTCGTGCGCGCCCCTGTGCTTGGGGTCGATGGCCAGCGCCTTTTCGTAGATCGGGATCGCCTTGGCGGCGTCGCCATTCTTGCGCGTGCTGTAGGCCAGCCAGTTGTACGCGTTGGCGTTCCGCTCGTCCTTCGCGACCGCCGCCTCGAAGAGGCGGATCGCCGCCGGATAGTCACCGCGCTTCACCGCGTTCACACCCTCGACGTACTGGGGATCTGCCGGGACCGCCGGCGCGCTCGACGTCGGCTCCCCGCCGCCGCCCCCAGCGGCCATGACGGGGCCTGTCGAACCCAAAACCAGTCCGATGAGCAGGAGCACACCGAGCAATCGCATAGGCTTCTCCTCTTCGATGTCGTGCGATGACCTTAGCAGAGAGAATTGACGAGGCCGTCCCAAGGTTCCGGCCGCGCATAGTCCGGAGCCGCCGCGCTCATCCGCCCTGATCACAGTAAGGAGCTAGTCTTCAGCCGATTGTTTTCATCCTCGAGTTGCCGGAGGCGCCGGAGTTCGCTCACGCCCAGGTGAGCGTACTTCTTCTTCCCACTCTCGGCCTGGCGCCGCGCGTAGGCCACCTGTTCCTCGGAGAACTTCGCGCGCTTCATCGGTCCCCTCCCGTTCGTGGTGGACCGCCGAAGGCGTCACTCTACTCCAGTTTTAATCTGCCGCTTTCCGGGCTGACGTCAGTCCGCGGGGTATAGGGCCGGGTACGCCGATGGACCAGACGCTGGGCGCGGGTCGCGGCCGCAAACACGCGCGACCGGTCGCCGGTGCCGTTGTCGGTCAGCACCCGCTGCACCCGGACGCCGCGGCGGCGAAACCAGCACACGGCCCGGCGCAGAAAGGCCGCCTGGCCTTCGTCTTGACCCTGTGTATCCTGCTCTACTTCTGGGCGTAGTAGCTAGTCGTCGGGGCCTGCTTCTTCAGTTTGGGCTTCCGGCCGGATCGCCGCCGGTACTACGACGCTCCTACTGCGAGCGGATCAGGTCATCGAGTAGGGCGTGCTCGGACTAACGCGGCCGACTCCTGCGAGCTGACCACGTCTGCTAGACTCCCCGCCAGCCATTCCCACTGAGGTGCCCATGCGACGGATAGAGCTCGTGGTCGTCGTCATTCTCAGCCTCATTTCCTTGCCGGCCTCCACTGAAGCGCAGCCCTCGGAGAAAATCTATCGAGTCGGTTTAATCTTCACCACGTCCCCGGTTTCGGAGATGGCTGGATCCCGACCCGTCCATCCCTTTGCCAGAGCGTTCGTGGAGGGTTTGCGCGACCTCGGCTACGTGGAAGGACAGAACCTCATACTGGAGCGCAGATCCGCCGAGGGCCACTTTGAGCGGTTTGGCGACATTGTCACCGAGGTGGTCCGCCTCAAGGCCGACGTGATCGTGACGGTCTCGGATCGGATGGCGCGGGCAGCCAAGGCGGTCACCACCACGATTCCCATCGTCATGGCCGTCACGACCGATCCCGTAGGCAATGGCGTTGTTCAAAGCCTAGCGCGACCCGGCGGTAACATCACCGGCCTCACCTTTGTCGCTGGGCCGGATCTCGAGGCCAAGTGCCTGGAGATTCTGAAAGACGCGATGCCTAGGGCCAGACGCGTCGCCTATCTCGGCAGGAGTACGGACTGGGACAGCCCATCGGGCAAGAGCTTTCGGGCCGCCGCGCAGGTCCTAGGCGTGAGC
>JACXTT010006246.1_pt1 | contig 17059 bp, 14 predicted proteins | sample 9270951 | NCBI WGS metagenome assembly JACXTT01 (sample SAMN15532306, study PRJNA645909) | rock metagenome | isolation source: weathered quartz diorite | place: Puerto Rico | collected 2017-06-21 | reverse complement strand
TTATGCCTGAAGTAACCTGTTTAAATCTGAAATTTGTGTGTCGTAGTCAAAAGGTTCAGAAGTCATATGCGTACTGGATGTTGACAGCTACGAACTTGACCAGTGCGACGCAACCGACAGGCATTTCCTCGAGTCCATTTTAGCCCTGATCACCTGATCTAAGACCATTTAGCGTTTATTTATTACCTTTGCGCCATTCATATACGCTTTCTACGCGACTTGTATTCCTTCCGTACTAAAATTCATCAAGTCAGTTTAACGAACAGACTATATACCACCTGATACAATTTCAGGTGTTTTTATTATAAATATCATTCCATTGACATTTGACCAATTAGGCCTTATTGAGCCTATAAGAAAAGCCCTTCAGACAGAAGGCTATACCAACCCTACTCCTATCCAGGAGCAATCTATTCCCATTGTATTACAAGGCAAAGACCTGTTGGGTTGTGCGCAAACAGGTACGGGTAAAACCGCGGCTTTCGCCATTCCCACATTACAGTTATTGCATGAAGACAGGAAAGCTGGCAATCACAACAAAGGCATCAAGGCGTTAATACTCACGCCCACGCGGGAGTTGGCTATACAGATCGACGAAAGTTTCGCGGCTTATGGACGCCACACCGGATTAAAACATACGGTGATCTTTGGCGGTGTATCGCAAGTGCCCCAGGTGACCGCTTTGAAACATGGCGTAGACATCCTGATTGCTACGCCCGGCAGGCTGCTGGACCTGATGGATCAGCAATTCATCAACCTCAGCCAACTGCAAATATTCGTACTCGATGAAGCAGACCGTATGCTGGACATGGGTTTTATTCATGATGTAAAAAAAGTGATCGCTAAAATACCTGCAAAAAGACAGACCCTGTTCTTCTCTGCTACCATGCCGCCGGAAATCGCTTCACTGGCCAATACCATTCTGAAGCAGCCATCGAAAGTAGAAGTAACACCGGTATCTTCCACTGCAGAAACCATTCAGCAAGCTGTTTATTTTGTTGAAAAAGAAAACAAGCGTTTACTGTTGAAACACCTGTTGCAGGACGCTTCCATCAAATCGGTACTGGTTTTTGCACGCACCAAGCATGGTGCAGATAAAGTGGCGAAAGACCTGCATAAAGCAGGTATCAAAGCCGAAGCCATTCATGGCAATAAATCGCAGAATGCACGCCAGCGGGCACTGACCAATTTCAAGAGCGGCGAGACCCGTGTACTGGTTGCCACCGATATTGCTGCAAGGGGTATTGACGTGGACAATCTTTCGCATGTGATCAATTTCGAATTACCCAATGTTCCCGAAACCTATGTACACCGGATCGGCCGTACCGGCAGGGCTGGTGCGGCGGGCATTGCTTTTTCTTTCTGCGATGAAGAAGAAAAAGCATACCTGAAAGACATACAGAAACTGATTGGCATGAGCATCCCGGTTGTTACAAACCAGCCTTATGCCATGCACAATACTTCGCTTCAACACACAAAAAAACCGGCGCCGGTGCAGAACGAAAGACCGCCCCGCAGGTCATTCAGGGGTGGAGACAGCAGGAGATACAGCGGCAATAACCAGCAACGCAGGCAGCATTAACATAGTGTGACGCCAAAAATATTTCGCCTAATTTAGTTGCATGACTAAGCGAAATATTTACTGTTTATTAGCCTGCCTCTGTCTTTTCTCAGTGCGGGCTGATGCCCAGGCTATTGATTATTTCCCTACAGCGCAACAATGGGAACACAAAGCACCTTCTTCTCTTCAGTTGAATGAAGCAGGTATTTCCAAAGCCATTCAATTGGCCCAGGAAGGCGAGAGCAAGAATCCCCGCAACATGGAGGTCAACCATTACCGCACGTTTGGCAAAGAGCCATTTGGGGAAGGCATTGGTCCGTTTGCCGAACGTGGCGAGGCTACAGGCATCATTGTTTACAAAGGTTATATTGTTGCTACCTGGGGCGAACCACAGCGCTGCGACATGACGCACAGCGTAACCAAAAGTTTTTTATCAAGTGTGGTAGGCGTAGCGGTTGACCAGGGATTGATCAGGAACGTGCACGATACGGTAGCACCCTATATTCCTCCCATCGAAATTTTTGCACTGCAACCCGTAAACAGGCCCGCCGAATTAATTGGCCAGCCACAACTACTGGAACCCTTCAACACAGCCCATAACCGCACCATTACCTGGGATGATATGCTGCGCCAGACCAGCGATTGGGAGGGCACATTATGGGGTAAACCCGAATGGGCAGACAGGCCCGACCCGGATCCCAACCAATGGATCCGCAAGCGAAATGCGCCAGGCACCAGCTATGAATACAACGATGTGCGAGTGAATGCACTGGCATTGGCCGCTACCAGCGTATGGCGCAGGCCCCTGCCCCAGGTACTCAAACAATACATCATGGATCCCATTGGTGCTTCCAATACCTGGCGCTGGACAGGGTACCGTAATTCCTGGATCGTACTGGACGGTCAGCCCGTGCAAAGCGTAAGTGGGGGTGGTCATTGGGGTGGCGGCATGTTCATCAATGCCTATGATATGGCACGGTTCGGATTGTTGACCCTGCACAAAGGCAACTGGAATGGAAAACAACTACTGAGCAAACAATGGATACAGCAGGCGCTAACACCCACACCCGCTAAAACAGACTACGGGTACATGAACTTTTTCCTCAATACGGATAAAAAATTCCTGCCCAGTGCGCCTGCCAGTGCTTTTGCGCACCTGGGTAACGGAAACAATGTGATCTATGTAGACCCCGAACACAACCTGGTAATGGTCATGCGGTGGATTGAAAGAAATGCAATGGATGGCGTGGTTAAAGCCGTATTGGAAGCATTGCCCAAGTAATGGCTAAAACCCCTACTTTTGCGTCCCGGCGGGAAATCATTCCCTCTTTCTGCGGATGTGGCGAAACTGGCAGACGCACTAGACTTAGGATCTAGCGGGGTGACCCATGTAGGTTCGATTCCTATCATCCGCACTGGTTAATTTTAATCAGTTACAAAGACTCACTCAGGTGGGTCTTTGTTGTTTTAAGTCAGCATTACAAGTGATATACTTCATCTTTCACAACTGATACTACTCATCTCCCCGGAAAATGCCGTTTGATATTTTTGCACCGGCTTTCACTACTAAAGTTTTTTTATGAAAGATGCTGTCAGTTATATCTCCGCTGCACAGGCAGTGCAACTCATACAACCCGGCAACCGGGTTTTTATTCATGGAAGCGCGTCTACTCCTGTATGCCTGATCAGGGCCATGCACGACCGGTATCATGAGTTGAAAAATGTAGAACTGGTCAGCATTACGAATATCGGGGATACTGATTTTAATAATCCTGAATACAGACCAAGCTTTTTCTTTAATTCCTTATTTGTTTCTGAAAACACAAGGGCTATTGCGAACAGTGAATACGGGGATTATGTTCCCATATTTCTCAGCCAGATACCACAGCTTTTCCGGAAAAATATTTTACCTATAGACGTGGCGATGATACAGGTTTCACCTCCTGACGAGCATGGTTATTGTTCATTAGGTACTTCCGTAGATATTGCAAAAGCGGCAATTGAAACAGCTAAAACAATCATCGCACAGGTCAATCCCCGGATGCCCCGTACACATGGTGATGGCTTTCTGAATATCAAAAAGATCACTGCAATGGTATGGCACGAAAGCGAACTTCCCGAAGTAGATTATTCTTCTAAAACAAATGATGCCATCATTCAAATAGGAAAAAACGTGGCGTCCCTGGTTGAAGACGGAGCTACCTTACAAATGGGTATTGGTAGCATTCCCGATCAGGTATTGCAAAATTTATATGGTCACAAGAACCTTGGCATCCATACGGAGATGTTGTCGGATGGCGTTATCCCTCTTTTAGAAAAAGGTGTCATCAATAATAGCCTTAAAAAATTGAACAGGGGACGGTCTGTAACAGGGTTTATGCTGGGCACCCGGAAATTATACGATTACGTTCATGATAACCCTTCGATAAGGGTAATGGATATCGCCTATGTAAACGATACAAGTATCATAAGGCAAAACCCTAAAGCCACTGCCATCAACAGCGCTATTGAAATTGATTTGACGGGGCAGGTATGCGCCGACTCTATCGGCACATACCAGTTTTCCGGCATTGGCGGGCAGATGGATTTTATCCGCGGCGCTTCTTTGTCGGAAGATGGTAAACCCATCATTGCATTGCCTTCTGTTACTTCGAATGGTTTATCCCGCATTGTTCCTTTTTTAAAACAGGGTGCTGGGGTTGTTACCACAAGGGGCCATGTTCATTGGGTGGTAACGGAGTATGGTATCGTAAACCTGTTTGGTAAAAACCTTAAACAAAGAGGAAAAGCACTGATCAGTATCGCCCATCCGAACCACAGGGAGGAGCTGGAGAGATCGTTTTATGAGCGGTTTTTATGAATGATCTAAGTTAGATTTGGTCGCTTTATACCCACTGAATATCGATAAAATCAGAATTAAAGATCCGATTTCGTCAATATTTTCGAATAAGAGCTCATTTACAGCTTTAAATCAGAATTATAAATCTGATTAGCGATAATTTTCGCTTTTTTCAGTATTTTTATACAAAATCCGAACTTTAATTCTGATGGATAAGGTACAGATAGGCAATACGATTCAACAAAGAAGACAACTGCTGCAGTTAAAGCAGGAGGACCTGGCAGAGATGTCCGGGGTGAATTCACGTACTATTTACCAGGTGGAAAATGGGTTGGCGAAACCGTCAATGGAAACCCTGGCAAAATTGCTGAATGTACTTGGTCTGGCGATCAAAGTGAAGATCAAAGAAATTATATGAAAGGGGTAGTATACCAGAATAAGGAATTGGCGGGCTATCTGGAAAAAAAGCCCGGAGGCTATACATTCAGCTATGCAGACGAATATTTTTCAAATCCTGCAATGCCCCCTATCAGCCTAACACTACCCAAAACACAGCAACGATACGAATCTGAAATACTATTCGCTTTTTTTCAGGGGCTGCTATCAGAAGGTGTGAACAAGGATATCCAGTGCAACCTGCTGAAGATAGATGCGAACGATGATTTTACCCGGCTGCTCAAAACAGCAGGAGATGATACGATTGGAGCAATAACAGTAAAACCGGTTGAGTCATGATATGCAGGGGATGTTATAAGAAGGGAACGGAAGGGTATTGTTTGTCTTGCAGGAAAAAACTGTTTGATAAAGCCAGGATACCTGATGTCCTATCCTTTGATGCCCCTACTGCAGCCAACTTGGGAGCATTCCAGGAACATACCCGGCGTTTATCCATATCCGGTGTTCAGCTCAAGTATTCACTCAAACTCGAAAACAAAGCATTAGTCCTGACCGAACAAGGTGCACAATATATTTTAAAACCCATTCCTCCATCCACCTTACTTGTCTCGGTAGAAGATGTACCGGAAAACGAACACCTGACCATGCAGATGGCGGAGCAGTTATTCGGCATTCATACTGCGGCTAATGCATTGATCTATTTCAGGGACGGGGCGCCTGCCTATATTACCAGGCGCTTTGACGTAAAACCTGATAACACAAAATACCTTCAGGAGGATTTCGCACAGCTTACCAACCGCACCAAAGCCAGCTATGGGGAAACATTCAAGTACGATGGTTCTTACGAGGAGATTGGAACAGTGATCAAAAAATTTGTAGCAGCTTCGATACCTGCACTGGAGCGGTTCTTCCAGCTTGTTGTCTTCAACTATGTTATTTCCAATGGCGACGCGCACCTGAAAAATTTTTCCCTGATACGCAGCGACCAGGGCGAATACCTTCTGACCCCGGCATATGACCTTATGTCTACTGTATTGCATTCACCGCAGGAATCCGATACTGCGCTGGATCTCTACCAGGGCGATATCGACTCTCCGTTTTATAGTACCTATGGATATTACGGTAGGGAGAATTTTATTGAACTGGCTAAACGACTCGGCATACTCGAACAGCGTGCACACAAGATAATGAACCTGTTTCCTGACAAAAAAGCGGCAATGGAGCAAATGATCGATCGTTCCTTTCTATCGGATGCTTCCAGAAAAACATACACTAAAAACCTCGTTGATAAACTGGCCCGCATTCAATACTGACATGGTTTTTCAAATTCCTGACTGATAATATTGTTTTCAACGTATTTTCAAGCAAATATTCACCCGTGAAACAACTTCTATTATTGCGATCCGTTGCAACCATGGCCCTTTTATGGTTGCAGTTGCCATCTGTAACAGCTCAACCCTCTTCTCATCGCCCCAATGTGCTCTTCATTTTGGCAGATGACCTTGGCTATGGCGATGTGGGTTGTTATGGCCAGCAACTGATCGCAACACCGCATATCGATCAACTCGCTGCTTCGGGTATGCGCTTTACACAGTTTTATGCCGGCACATCGGTATGCGCACCTTCACGCGCCTCGCTGATGACTGGCTTGCATACAGGCCACACACCTATCCGCGGCAACCGTGAAGTGAAACCGGAAGGCCAGTGGCCCATTCCCGACAGCACCTATACAATGGCTGAGTTATTCAAAAAAGCCGGCTATACTACCGGTGATTTCGGTAAATGGGGATTGGGATACATTGGCTCTGAAGGTGATCCGGTGAAGCAAGGCTTTGATCGTTTCTTTGGATACAATTGCCAGGCACAGGCGCATAATTATTTCCCGGATCACTTATGGGAAAACGATACAAAGATTGATCTGCCCAACACGCTTGACAAACAACCTGCGTATGCCGGTGACATGATACAACAGAAAGCCCTTTCTTTCATAGACGATAACCAATCGCGCCCATTCTTCCTGTACCTCTCTTATACCCTGCCACATGCAGGCTTGCAATTACCTGCCGGCGATAGTTTATTTGAGTTCTATAAGCGCAAATTCAACGAACAATCTGTAGCCATCAAAGAATGGAATGGAAAAAGCTATCAACCACAGGCTTACCCGCATGCAGCCTATGCAGCAATGGTAGCTAAACTGGACAAGTACATAGGTGAAGTAATGGCAAAACTGAAAGCCTTACACATTGATGAGAATACATTGGTGATCTTCAGCAGCGATAACGGTCCGCATGCAGAAGGTGGTAATGATCCCGCATTCTTCAAAAGCAGTGGCGGTTTCAGAGGCATCAAAAGAGATCTCTATGAAGGCGGCATGAGAGAACCGATGATCGCAAGGTGGCCTTCAAAAATCAAAGCAGGCCAGACATCCGGCTTCGTGGGTGCATTCTGGGATTTCTTTCCAACATTTGCTGCCCTGACAGGTGTACCGGTAACCCATCAGACAGACGGCATTTCCATTCTACCAACACTGTTAAACAAAGGCCAGCAAAAACAACACGATTACCTGTATTGGGAATTCCACGAGAACGGAGGCAGACAAGCCATCCGAATGGGTAATTGGAAAGCAGTGAAGTATCGCGTCAAAGAAGATAAAAATGCGCAGTGGGAATTATATGACCTGGCTACAGATGCGCATGAGACCAATAATATTGCTGCGAAACATCCCGACCTGGTAAAAAAGATCAGCCAGATCGCAAACCATGAGCACACTCCTTCCGCAATAGCTGAATGGAACTTCTAACATCGCTATCATTAATATCTACCCCCATGAAACGACTTGCCATTTTAAAATCAAAAAACAGATTCGTTTTCCTGTTGCCCTTGCTTTTTTTGTGCAGCAGTTACCACCAGCCATTGCCAGGCGGTACAGACAAAGGAAACGCAGCGCCCAACGTCATCATCATTTTAATGGATGATATGGGCTATGGCGACCTGGAATGTTATGGAGGCTTTCCTTATCATACACCGCATATCAACCAACTGGCCGCGCAGGGCATGCGTTTCACCAATTATTATGCAGCCCAGGCTGTGTGCAGCGCTTCAAGAGCGGGCCTCTTAACCGGCTGTTATCCCAACCGCATAGGTATTGCACATGCATTGAATCCCTGGAGTAAAAAAGCATTGAACCCTTCAGAAGAAACGATTGCAGAATTGCTGAAAGCCAAAGGATACAAAACAGGGATCATCGGAAAATGGCACCTGGGAGACAAAGAGCCGTTCCTACCCTTGCAGCAAGGGTTTGATGAGTTCCTGGGATTACCTTATTCAAACGATATGTGGCCGGTGAATTATGATGGCAAACCCATTACCGACACCACCGACTGGAAATCTAAATATCCGCCCCTGCCATTACTGGAGGGCAATAAAAAAATAAGAGAGATCAATACGCTGGAAGATCAGTCTTTATTGACCACCCTTTACACTGAACGGGCTGTGCAGTTTATCAAACAAAACAAACAACGTCCATTCTTTTTATACCTCGCGCATGCGATGGTGCATGTGCCCATTGCTGCTTCTGCAAAATTCAGGGGTAAAAGCGGGGCCGGCTTATTTGGAGACGTAATGGAAGAAGTAGACTGGTCGGTAGGCACCATCATGAAAACATTGGAAGAACAAGGCCTCACCAAAAACACGCTGGTTGTTTTCACCAGCGATAACGGCCCCTGGCTTACTTTCGGTAACCATGCCGGCAATTCAGGCGCGCTGCGGGAAGGCAAAGGAACAGCATGGGATGGCGGTTTAAGAGTACCCTGCATCGTAAGCTGGCCAGGTAAAATTGCAGGCGGCACCATCTGTAATAATATAGTGGCTGCTATGGATATATTACCTACGGTTGCAGACATTTGCGGCGCTGCTAAACCAGCAAAAAAGATCGATGGCGTAGACATCCAATCACTGCTTTTTCAGCAGCATGGAGCCAATCCGCGTGACGAGTTCGTTTACTATTACGATGAAAACAGTCTCAAAGCCATCCGTAAAGGACAATGGAAACTTACTTTTCCCTGCGTATCACAAACCTATAAGAAAGCGTCTGCCATTGGTTATGATGGCTGGCCCGGTAAATATGCCACTGACTCGGTACACCTGGCTTTATACGACCTGAGAACCGATCCGGGAGAAACACTGGATGTAAAGGAGAAGCACAAAGACATCGTTGCGCAACTCAGTGCACTGGCCGATCAATACCGAAAAGAACTGGGTGATGACCTGACCAAACAAACCGGCACAGGTCTGCGGCCAGCAGCGGTTGTAAAACGGAAATAGGGTCTAAATTTCTCCAAATTTACACCCTACTTTAGTGTTAAAATTGGTGGATGAAATTATTGGTGGTAGAGGATGAACACACACTGCTGCAAAGTATCCTGGAATATTTTACGCAGGAAGAATTCCTTTGCGAAGGAACTGCCAGCTATACCGATGCGCTCCATAAAATAGAAGATTTCAGTTACGACTGCATCATTCTCGACATCAACCTGCCGGATGGCAATGGCCTCCGGTTATTGCAACACTTGCGCAAACAAAAAAAAGATGATGCCGTAATCATTATTTCTGCACGGGATTCTTTGCAGGATAAGATTACAGGATTGGACTACGGGGCCGACGACTATATTACCAAACCCTTTCACCTGTCAGAACTCAATGCCAGGGTCAAAGCGCTGCTGCGTCGTAAATACGTGCAGGGAGCCAGCACATTGGCATTAGGCAATCTGCAAATAGAATTGTTTTCCAGGACCGCCAGTTGCGGTCAGCAAAAACTATCCCTTACCAAAAGCGAGTTCGATTTACTAGCTTACCTGATGAACAACCCGAACCGCGTAGTAAGCAGGCAGGCTATTGCAGAACATATTTACGGGGAACAATCGGACAATATGCCTTCTTTCGATTTTGTTTATTCGCAGATAAAGAACCTCAAAAGAAAGCTGAAGGAAAAAGGTTGCGACGACCTGATCCAAAGCGTATACGGACTGGGATATAAACTATCGTTATGAGCAAACCGCTGCTGCAAAGAAATACCCGTTATTTACTCACATGGCTGCCCGTGGTGCTGCTGTTCTGCTCTTTTTTGTTTTATGTGATGCTGCTGATGCAGGCACATCACATGCAGGAAAAACAACTGCTGCTTAAACAAGAGAACGCCTGGAATGCTTTTGTAGCCAACAAAGGCAATATTGAAAAACACATCATCGGAGAATACGACATTGTTGAAGCAACCCAGCCGGCGGCATTGAATGTATCCAGGGATACCGTTATTTATTATGCCAATAAAAAGAAAGCGCTGCCTTTTGAAATGCGCACTGCTCGCATGCAGTGGAACAATACCGCTTATGATGTTACTACTTATGTTTCATCAACAGAAATATCCCACCTCATCATTAAGGTGTTCATTACCGAGGCATTTATTTTATTGTTATTACTGATTGCCATTGTAATACTGAACCGAAAAAGTTCGAAGCTATTATGGAAACCATTTTTTTCTACGTTGCAGGCAGCAAACGATTATGACATCGCCCGCAACCAGCCGCTAACATTACCAGGCCACACAGGCACTGCGGAATTCGATGAACTGAATGGGGCAATGACAAGCTTTGTAAACAATGCCAATGCCGCTTATTTTAACCAGAAACAGTTTGTAGAAAACGCTTCACATGAAATGCAAACACCGCTGGCCATCATCCGGTCAAAACTGGAGTTGTTGATTAACCAGCCGGGTCTTACAGAAAAGACCGCTTCCCTGTTGCAGGACATTACAGAAGCCAACGACCGCCTGAGCCAGATGAACCGCAACCTGCTTTTATTGTCTAAAATTGAGAACAACCAGTTTCCCGATGCAGGCCCTGTTGATGTATCGCAAATGCTCCGGCATTTATTAAACAGCTTGCAGGATTACTATGAACGTTTCCCATCGCTCACCCATCATATAGAAGAGCATGTTGTATTGCAGGCCAATCGTTCATTGATAGAAATACTCCTCTCCAATCTTGTGAACAACGCCATCATACACAACAACGAGGATGGAAAAATGGATATTACCCTTACCTCATCCCATCTTCTCATACAAAACACAGGGCCCGAACCGGATGTTGATCCGATGGAATTGTTTGAACGCTTCAAAAAAGGGTCTTATCAAACCAAAACAACGGGACTGGGCTTGTCGCTGGTGAAACAGATTGTGCTGCTGTATCAATACCAAACCAGCTACCAGTACCGGGCGGGATGGCACATCATAAAAGTAACTTTTCGGTAAATTACGCATCCAAATTTCTCCAAAATCCTGCAATAACTTTAGCCCTTGCTTAAAACACCCGGTTCAATGAACAGGAGACACAGAATAATACATGGGTTGGTAACTGCTGCCTCCCTTATGGGCCTCAATGCCGTTGCACAAAAGCCTGCTGACACTCTTTTACACCTGAAAGATGCGGTGCAGATGGCAGAGAACAGATACCACCTGTTAGCCGCCGGCCGCTATGAAACAGAGGCTGCTGCCCAGAATATAAACGTTACCAAATACAGCCGGACGCCCTCTATCGATGCATCATACCAGGCTGGTTTTGCCACGGCCAATAACCTGATCGGGGTGTTTTACCCCAATGGTGTTTTACCTATGACGGGGCCGCCCTCTACCGATAATCATTACAATCCCGCTACCGGCAGTGCAGCCAGCGTTTTATTGAACTGGCAGGCATCTACATTTGGAGAGCGCAATGCGAAGATCAATCTTTCTTCAGCAGAAGCCCGCAGCCAGGAAGCCAATTACCGTCAGAACCTGTTTAACCATACCATCAACGTCATCAGCAAATACCTCGATGTATTGCTGGCACAGGACTTGGTATCCATACACCTGCACAACATAGAAAGGGTGCAGGCCAGTCTGAAACAAAGCCGGGTGCTCGCGCATACGGGTATCAAACCAGGTGTTGATACCGCGCTTTTCTTATCGGAATTGTCCAAAGCAAAAGTTGACCGGTTAAATGCACAAAAACAATTGGAAACCCAACAATGGTTACTGGCACAACTCATTGTAACAGATGCATTGCCCATACCGGCAGATACTAGTTTCCTGGACCAGCTTCCGTCTTCACTTACTGAAACCGACACTTCTTTCGCCAACCATCCCCTCATTCAATACGCGCAAAGCCAGGTATCACTGAACAATTCAAAAGAATCGGTTTTAAAAAAATCATACCTGCCAAAATTGAACGTATGGGGTACAGCGTTTGCCAGGGGATCCGGATTTCTTGCAGATGGTTCCATCAAAACATGGGACGGACTGGGCCTGAGCCGGTATAATTATGGCGGCGGCGTACAGCTTGCTTTTCCCATCATGAAATATGGAGAAGTGAAAAGACAATTGCAACAGCAAACATTGCTGACCAAAGCTGCCGAAGAAAGGCTGATGGAAAACAAATCGGTACTTAGCACCCGCCAACACATTGCCAATACAACTTTCCACAACAGCCTTGACATTGCTATCGAAACAACACAGCAGCACAAATCCGGCCTCTATGCATTCAATGCCATGCAGGTACGATACAATACCGGCCTGGTCAATTTTGCCGACCTGATTCAATCGCAATACAATCTCTTAAAAGCAGAACTGGATGTGAAACAGGCTTATTGGGATGCCTGGAAAGCCTTATTACTGCAGGCAGCAGTAAAAGGAGATCTCTCTGTTTTTTTAAATGAAATCAAGTAACACCATGCTTCGATTGATACAATTCGCATTGCGCAAACCTGTTACCATCGTGGTATTGGTATTGACTGTACTGCTGTTTTCGATACTGGCTATCCGCAAATCGCCGGTAGATATTTTTCCTGCGGTGAACGCACCTACCATCTATGTATCGCAAACCTATGGTGGTTTATCGCCCCAGCAGATGGAAGGTTTCGTTACTTTTTATTACGAATATCATTTTCTCTATATCACCGGCATCAAATCGGTGGAGAGTAAATCGATCCAGGGTCTTTCTCTGCTCAAACTGCAGTTCCATGAAGGCACTAATATGGCCGCAGCGATGGCGGAAGTAGTGGCTTATGTAAACCGCGCGCGTTCTTTCATGCCGCCAGGCACACCACCGCCGTTCGTAATGCGCTACGATGCGGGGTCGGTTCCGGTAGGGCAACTCGTTTTCAGGAGTGAAACAAAATCACTGAATGAGATCCAGGACCTGGCCCTGTTCAAAGTGCGTCCGATGTTTGCAGCCTTGTCGGGCGTGTCTGCACCACCTCCTTACGGCGGCAACCAACGCACCATTATTGTCAAAGCCGACCCCGAGCGGCTCAGGAGCTATAATATTACCGCAGATGAAATTGTAACAGCCATTGCAAAGAACAACGCCATCATACCGGCCGGTAATATTCGCATGGCCGATAAAGCCGTGATCACTTCATCCAACAGTGTGGTGGATAATTTCAAAGAGCTGGAAAATATTACCGTTAAAACAGCAAACGGCACACCTGTGCTGGTGCGCGATCTGGCCTCTGTAGACAATGGGGCGGACATCATTTCAGGATATGCATTGATCAATGGCAAACGTTCCGTATACATTCCTGTTACCAAAAGAGCCGATGCTTCTACCTGGGACGTGGTACAATCGGTGAAGAAAGCATTGCCCGATATGCAGGCCGCCATACCGGACGACATCAAAGTATCCTACGAGTTTGACCAGTCGGGCTACGTGATCAATTCTCTCCGCAGCCTTTTGTTCGAAGGTTTGCTGGGCGCCCTGCTCACCGGCCTGATGGTTTGGTTATTCCTGAAAGACATACGCAGTGCATTGATTGTTGTGATCAATATTCCATTGGCTTTACTGACTTCAGTGGTATGTCTTTATATATCCGGGCAAACCATCAATATCATGACACTGGGTGGTTTGGCACTGGCAGTAGGTATATTGGTAGATGAGTCGACCGTTACCATTGAGAATATTCACCATCACCTGGAAATGGGCAAATCAAGGTCCAGGGCCATCTGGGATGCCTGTGGAGAAATCGCCATTCCCAAACTGCTGATATTGTTCAGCATCCTTGCAGTGTTTGTGCCGGCACTTTTTATGTCGGGCGTACCCAAATCCATGTTCCTGCCCCTTTCCCTCGCGGTGGCTTTTGCCATGATCGCTTCCTTCCTTTTATCACAAACACTGGTACCGGTATTATCGAACTGGGTAATGAAGAATCAACCGGTTGAAACGAACAGTGGCAGGATTGAAAAACTAAAGCAAGGTCTGTCGGCTGCTATCATTAAAGCAACCAAAGCAGGGGTAGTGATCGCGCCTGTTGTAATCATTATTTTATTATTGGCCGCATTCGCAGGATATAAGAATGCCGGCATGGAAATATTTCCCAAGATCGATGCAGGACAAATGCAGGTACGTCTGCGCATGCCGGCAGGAACAAGGATCGAACGCACCGAAGACGCCACAAGGAAAGTGCTCTCCCTGGTAGACAGTCTGGCTGGCAGGCAAAATGTATCCATCACATCTGCTTTTGTGGGCATGCAAGGCCAGTCCTATCCCATTAACTCTATATTCCTTTATACAAGCGGCCCGCATGAATCGGTGATCAAAGTGAACCTGGTGAAAGGCAGCGGCATCAGTATTGAAAACCTGAAAGAGCAACTGCGTACAGCTGCTGCCAAAGCTGCTCCGGACATGGCGCTTTCCTTTGAACCGGCCGACCTGGTAGACCTGGTGATGAGCCTGGGCAGTAACAACCCGGTTGAAATAGTAGTGCAGGGAAAGAACATACAACAGAGCCGGGATATTGCCGGCAAACTCAAACAATCATTGGGCAATATTACTTACCTGCGTGATCTGCAAGTGGCCCAACCACTTGATTATCCTACAATACAAATCAACTACGATCGCATAAGAACCGGGCAGATGGGCTTGAATGTAGAGCAGGCAGGCAAATCGGTTATTGAAGGTACTTCCTCCAGCCGTATCGTGCAACCTGCATACTGGTTAGACAAATCATCGGGTAATGCTTACCAGGTACAGGTAGAATATCCACAGTTTGTAATGAACAGCCCTGAGCAGGTAGATCAACTGCCCGTAGGTAAATCCGGGGACCGTACTGTTTACCTGCGGGATATTGCCGATTGGAAAAAAGGGAATTCTATTGGCGAATATGACCGGATCAACCAGCAGCGTTTTATTACCCTCTCAGCCAATATTCATCATAAAGACCTTGGAAAAGCAATTACTGATGTCAATAATGCCATTAAACAATTGGGTGAGTTACCGCAAGGCGTAAAAGTATACATGCGTGGTCAACCGGAAATACTTACACAGATCAACAGTGAATTGTCTACAGGCCTTTTGCTGGCTGTTGTTGTCATTTGTTTGATGCTGACAGCTTATTTTCAGTCGTTCCGTTTATCGCTCACCGTTTTATCTGTATTACCGGGTGTGCTGGCAGGTTCCCTGTTGTTATTGTGGTTAACGGGCAATACAGTGAACATTCAATCTTTTATGGGAATCATTATGGCTATTGGTGTGGCGGTATCGAATGCCATTCTGCTGGTATCGAAAGCAGAACAGTTGCGCGGTCTGCCAACTGTTTCAGGCAATATAGGGGCACAAGCAGCGGTCAATCGGTTCCGTCCCATTATCATGACCAGCATTGCTATGATCGCCGGCATGTTTCCTATGGCGCTGGGACTGGGTGATACCGGTAAGCAAACAGCACCATTAGGTATTGCAGTAACAGGCGGATTATTATTCAGCATTTTCACCAGTCTATGGCTGGTACCCATTGTATATGATCTGTTGGCGGGTCATCAGAAAAAGATGGCAGTATCACTTGATCCCAACGATGAAAACTCTTTTTACTATGACAAGCATCAATAAATATATGAACGGACGAAAATTCTTTGCAATAGCCATGTTGGCCGGCATTATGGCATCCTGCAATCAAAGTCCTGAAGCAGCATCCAAAAAAGAAGCGCCTAAAAATGATTCTGTGAAAGTGCTGGTACTCTCCATGGATTCTGTAAAGAAAATCATTTCCCTGCCCGGCGAATTATTGCCTTATGAGAACGCGCAGATAAGGGCCAAGATACAGGGTTATATCCGGGATTTGAAAGTAGATATCGGCTCTAAGGTGAACAAGGGGCAAGTGCTGGCATTGATCGATGCACCTGAGGTGGATACAAGATTGCTGGAGCTGAATGAAAAAGTAAAAGCGGCGCTGGCCCGTTATCATTCCAGCAAAGATTATTTCGATCGTATTGCACTCGCTTCCAAATCAGATGGCGTAATAGCTCCGTTGGAGTTGGAAAAAATAAAAAACCAGATGATGGCAGACAGTTCGGAATACAATGCAGCAGTATTAGCGGCAAAGTCTTACCGGCAGGTAGGCAATTACCTGGCCATTCTTGCGCCTTACAGTGGTACGATCACCAGTAGAAACGTGGTAGTAGGTTCTTTTGTGGGAAACCCATCCGACAAGCCTTTATTTGAGTTGGAAAACAATGGCAAATTAAGATTGCAGGTAGCCGTTCCCGAAGTGTACACCAATGCTGCATTATTCAACAACGCTGGCGAATTGACTACCCGTTCAGTGCCCGATAAAAAATTCAAAGCTACGCTTGTGCGCAAATCCGGCAGCATCGCCAATGAAACGCGCAGCGAATTGTGGGAGTTTGAAATTCCCAATACAACAGGAGAACTCAAAGCCGGCAGCTATGCAGATGTAAAGCTGTCATTCATCAGGAACAGTCAATCATTGACAGCACCTGTATCGGCTATTGTTACCACACAAGAGCGGAAATTTGTTATCAAAGTAACAGGCAATACCACTCACTGGGTAGATATAAGGACCGGCTTCAACATGGGCGATAAACAAGAACTCTTTGGCGATATCAAAGCCGGTGATACCCTGGTTGCAAAAGCCAGTGAAGAATTGAAAGATGGTACAAAGGTTATTCTCAAACGATGAGTACCTTACAATGATTTAAGATATTCTACCAGGTCCTGTTTCTCTGCAGTGGTGAGGTTCAACTTCATAAAGCCATCATAATGGTCAACCACATCAGCAATCGTTGCAAACCTTCCATCGTGGTACAATCCTCCTTTGGTTCGCGCAAATAAACCTTCCAATGGCGGCGTTCTGTATTTCCCGGTAGGCGACCGCTTGGCGTCGAAATCATCGATCCCTATTTCTTCGGCGCTATGTAATATACCTGTCAGGCTCTTATATAA
>JACXTT010006244.1_pt1 | contig 17061 bp, 13 predicted proteins | sample 9270951 | NCBI WGS metagenome assembly JACXTT01 (sample SAMN15532306, study PRJNA645909) | rock metagenome | isolation source: weathered quartz diorite | place: Puerto Rico | collected 2017-06-21 | reverse complement strand
AGCCAAATGACATACGGCACGCGGTTGGCGATGCCGACGCGCACGTTGAGCATGGCTTCGACGATCGGGTAGTGCTCGTCGCCCTTGACGACTTGCCGGCCGTCCACGAACGCCACGCGGCCGTTGCCCACCAGCACGTCCGGCATGATGAAGTTGCCGCCCGCATCGGTCACTGCGGTCTTGCCGTCCATCGTGATGATGACGCCCTCCAACGGCTCATCCAACGTGTTGAGGACCTGACCGGTCACCGTGGTGACGCCGGAGGCCAACACGGTCAGCACGCTGGTGGCGCTGCGGGTGATGGTCTGGCCGTCAACGAGTGACGTTCCGGTCAGCGTGTAGGGGTAGTTGCCCGCGGGCAAGGTGGTGGCCGCGCGCAGGGTCAGGTCCAGGAGTCCGCCCGCGGTGATGGTTGGTGCGGACAAGGTCGCGGTGGCGTCGGTCGGCAGTCCGCTCACCGACAGGGTCACGGTCCCGCTAAAGCCGTTGGTTCCGGTGGCGCGCACCGCCACGTGCACGTCATCGCTTTGAATCACCCGCGCCGGGCTCGGCGCCACCGTGAGGGCAAAATCTTGCGAGAGCGTCACGGTAAAGGGCTGGGGACCAGTGGCAGTTCCGGCTGAGTTCGTCAGGGTGATCGGTCCGGTGGTGGCGCCCAACGGCACGGTGGTTATGATGGACGTCGCGGTGACCGCGCTGAGGATGGCGCGGGTGCCGTTGAACCGCAGTTGATTGTCCCCAGGCGTAAATGTATTGAAGTTCGTGCCCGTGATCGTGACCGCGGTGCCGATCGGCCCGCTGGTAGGCGTGAAACTCGTGATCGTGGGCGGCTGGATCACGTAAAAGCTCTGGCTGGTGGTGGCCGAGCCCTCGGCCGTGGTCACGGTGATGGGCCCGGTGGTCGCGCCCACCGGCACGCTGGTGGTGATGGCGGTGGACGTCAGGTTGCTGATCGTGGCCAGCACCCCGTGAAAGATGACCGTGGCCGTGGCGTTAAAGTTGGCGCCTGTGATGGTGACCGTGGCGCCGACCGGTCCGCTGGCCGGATTCAGGTTTGAGATCGTCGGAGGCGGCGGGACGGTGAGCACCGTGCTCCCGCTGATCGCACCCGAGGTGGCGGTGATCGTGGTGCTGCCGCCGCCCACCGCTGTCGCGGTGCCCGCGGTATCGATCGTGGCCACGGCCTGGTTCGATGAACTCCAGGTCACACTGGCCGTGAGGTTCTGGGTGGTCCCGTCCGTAGAGGTGCCGGTGGCGGTGAAGGCCTGCGTGGTCCCCACCACGATGGTGGGCGCATCCGGCGACACGGTGATGGTCGTCAACTCGGCCGGGGTCACGGTCACCTGCGCGCTGGCGCTACCGGTCCCGAGGGTGGCGGTGATGGTGGCCGTGCCCACAGCGAGGGAGAACACCGGGAAGTCCGCCCCCGAGTCGCCGGCCGGGATCGTGACCGTGGCTGGAACCTGCGCCACACTCGCCTGACTGCTCGTGAGCGTCACGGTCTGGGGATCCGCTGACGTAGGCGAGACCGCCACGTGCAGCACGCCGGGGCTGCCCTTGGGCAGCGTGAGCGTCGCGGGGGTCAGCCCGGTGACAATGGTCGGCAGCGGCGTGACCTGCACCGTGGCGCTCACGGACGACGCGTTGATGGATGCGGTGATCGTGGCGTTGCCGGGGCTCAGGCCCAGGACCGAGAACTCCACGCCGACGGCTCCAGCCGGAACTATGACCGCGTTGGGCGCCTGGAGAACCGCGGAAGCGGTATTGGTCAGCGGGATACCGGTGTCCGTGGATTGTGCCACGTTGATCGTGAGCGTGAACGTCCCGTTGGCACCCTGTTGGATCGATAATGTCGTGGGCTGCAGCGACACTACCGCGGGCGGGATCGGCACGATGTGGATCGTGGCGGACCGACTGGTCCCGTTCAATGCACCGGTGATGACGGCGTCGCCGGTCTCCTGCCCCGTGACCGTGAACGAGGCGCTCACGTCTCCGGCCGGAACCGTGACACTGGATGGCGCCAGGAGTCGGTCCGGGTGATCCACGCTGAGCGGGATGACGGTGTTGGTCAATTGCGCCGCGTTGAGCGTCACCGTGAAGGTACTGGTAGCGCCGACCTCGATGGAGAGTTCCGACGGCAGCAGCGACACCAAGGTCGGCGTGGGCGGCACCACCTGCACCGCAGCCTGCGCCGAGCTGCCATTCAACGTAGCCTGCACATTCGCAGTACCCAACGCCACCGTGCCTATCGGGATGTCCGCCGATGTCTGACCGGCTGTGACCGTAACCGTGGCCGGCACGCTGATGATTCCGCTGGGGCTGGTTGAAATCGCCATCACGGTGTTGCCGGGTTGAGCACTGGAGATCGTCACACTGACCGACGTGGTGGCACCCAGAGTGACGGACGTGGTGGGCGGCAGCACCGACACCACAGTGGGGGGCGCCGGCGTCACCGTGATGGTACTACTGGCACTGGTGCCGTTGAGGCTCGCGGTGATCTGCGCCGTGCCTGCACTATTGGCGTTGACCGAGAACGCCGCCGCCACCTGCCCCGCCAGCACGGTAACGCTGCTCGGGACAAAGGCCACGGCGGGCGTACTACTGGCCAGCGTGACTGAGGTATTCGCGGTCTGAGCCGCGCTGATCGTGACCGTGAGGGTGCCGGACCCGCCTTGCGTAATCGACATCGTATCCGGGACCAGACTGGTCACGGTGGGTGGCGCCGGGGTGACCTGCACGGTGCTGGTGGCGCTGCCGCCGTTGAGCAACACGGTGATGAGGGTGCTGCCCGGGCTGACCGCGGTCACGGGCACGGACACTGTGCTCTGACCTGCGCTGAATGCGACGGAGCCTGGCGCCGTGGCCACCGCCGTGGCCGAACTGCTCACACTCAGGCTGCCGGCCGCGGTCGGCGTGGGCGAGAGCGTGGCGGTCAGGGTGCCGGTGGCGCCTACCGAGATGGGCAGCGGATCCGGCACCAACGCGGTGGGCACCGGATTCGGCGCGCCCAGCGTGGCGCTGAATTTGGCCGCGCGGCTGGTCGCATCAAAATAGAGCCGCAGGCCCACCGCGTTGTTGTGCCCAGCGCACTTGGTGCCGTCGGGGTTGGTCCCGATCCGGGTCAAGACTTTGAGCGACAGCCCATCCGAGGTTCCGTTGAACGTCTGGGGATCAAACGAGCCGAAGGACACCGTGGCTTCGAGCGCGTTGGCGGCGTTGCGGGTGATTCCGGTGATGCACAACGTCTGCCCGGCCACCACCAGCGCGCCGTTCCGGCTGACCTCCGCCCGCACATCGTAGTTGGTGCCCTGATCATCGCTGTTCTTCAAGCCCAACCACACGTGCAGGGGCGCGAGCGCGCTGAGCGTGCCGGCGGTCGGGACCGGGTTGGCCGGCCACGTCCCCACCTCGACCCACGGATTGCCGCCGTTAAAGTTCACGCTGGCGGAGTCCTTGTACTTCTCGGTGCTCGCGGTGGGCGCCGTGGTATTCAGAAAGAGCGTCGAGGGATTGGCATTCGTGCCGGACCCGTGCAGAGAGAAGTCCGTCACGGTCTGGGCGGAGGCGGAGGCACTCAGGCTGATGACGACGAAGACGGCGAATGCAAGAAACCCGAGGGGCAGGAGAACATCTGTCGCGCGGCGCTTCAACGTCCGTGACACCTGACCACCCCTCCGGGATTGTCGGTGACCAACGTCCCCGCAGGGATCAGCGAGGAGTGGGCTGGCGAACTAGGAAGATTGTGGGGGCGACTTGTAACACACTCCGATCAGGGCTGTCAATCGGCTTTCGTAAACTGATGTAGGCGGGCAGGAATCCGCAACCCCGCGCAACCGCCTGATAGCCAGTTATCAGCAGGTCACGTTCTGTTTCCTACAACTCGTTGATTTGATTGGAGCCGGCGGTCGGGATTGAACCGACGACCTGCTGATTACGAATCAGCTGCTCTACCACTGAGCTACGCCGGCGAGGGCGATTACTGGGGAGGCAGGGGGCGTACTGTAACGGAACCCGGAGGTGAAGTCAACGCAGGTTCGGCGGGCCCGCCGGACGGGATCCCGCCGTTTGGAGACCCGGGAGTCGCCCGATGGTCCGCGCCATCGTCCCGGCGCTGGTCCATCGCCACCTTGGGGAGGACGATGGTCCTGACCCGGCCAGTGGGTCCGAGCGAACCGATCGGTTGCCCATTGAGCTCCACTGAGACGCCGCCCGCGTTGCCCACCGTGAGGCGAAACTCGCGCTCGGCCTCCCAAGTCACGCGCTCTCCGGGCTGGAGGAGCGCCTCCTTCTGCTGGAGGCCGTCAACGGTCGCCTGCACCCAACTGGTTTCGGTCGCCGCGATCGTCAATTGCTGCATGTGGGGCGCATCGATCGATACCGATTGGGGCGACCCCGACGGCCCGGCTGGAGGCAGGAACGGGACCTGATGGTCGGGCGCGGTAGGCGTGGGAACCTGTGACGGGCTCTGCGAACCCTCGGGTGGATCGACCGGATGAAGACTGGGAGGCACGACGCGGCCGGGTACGGCAATCGACGTCGGGTGTTCGCGTTCCACCGTCGGCGTGAGCGCGATCAGGCTCGAGATCACGACCACCAATCCGGCGATCGTGAGCCCGACCAACGTCAGATTGCGTCGCCAGAACGATTCGGGCATCACCCGCTGTTCGACGCGGCCGATCGGGTTCGCGTCTTGGGCGATCTGAAAATACTCCGCGGCGAACCGCTGGTACCTCGCCAAGACCTCCACCTCATCCAAACCCAGGCAGCGGGCATAGGCGCGCAAAAATCCTTTGACCGTGACCTCGACCGGAAGCGCGTGGTACTCATCGTGCTCCAACGCTTGAAGCGTTTGCAGGCGGATCCGCGTGCGGGCCGCGAGCTCTTCGAGGCTCATCCCGCGCTGCGTCCGGCATTCCCGCAAATACTGACCGAGGCTGTCCATGTGCTCGCTCCCCCAATCTCAGCGCTTCGGCTGAGCGATCTGCGTTCTGGCTTCTTCCGCCCACCGACTGCCGGGCGCCAACTCAATGACCTTTTGATACGACTCGCGCGCGTCCTTATCCATCCCGCCCCGTGCATAGGCATTGGCGAGGTACAGGTACGCCTCGGGGGCATTGGGCGCCTGCTGGACCGCCAGCCGAAACACGTTGATGGCCTCCTTGACGGCGCCTTGATCCAGATACAACCGCCCCGCCTCGTACGCCGCCGGCGCATAGGGCTGCTTGGGGTTGACGCGTACCGCTCCGACAAACGAGCGCAGCGCGTCATCCGGACGCCCTTTTTTCAGGTAGACCCTGCCCTTGTTATAGTACGCAAGCTCCGGGGTGGGATACTGCGGAAGACTGAGCGCGTGGTCAAACTGCTGCAGCGCCAAATCGGTCCGCCCTTGCTCGTCGTAGACCTTCCCCAGGTAGTTCCAGGCTTCGGCATATCGATCGTCGATCTTCAGGACGCGCTTGAGCTCCCGCTCGGCCTCTGAAAAATTCTGCTGGAGGAAATAGACGTGGGCCAAGGCGTAATGCGTGTCTCGATCGCCAGGGTTGTTCTCCACGGCCTTTTGAAACTCGACGAACGCCGGTTGGAGCTGTTGATCTATGAGAAACGAATAGCCCAATTTGTAGTGAGCCTCGGCCTGTTTGAGATCGACTTTATGCGCGCAACCGAGAACCAGTATAGCAGACGCGAGCGCCGGCAGAAGCCATCCCGGCGCTCCCGGGGTCCGGAGGGTCCCGCCGTCCAAGGCCGAGCAATGCACCGCGCGTAACCCGCGGGTTCCATCCGTCAGGTCGATCTGCAGCGAGCGTCTAGCCATCGACATCCTCGAAAAACGTTAAGTGTTTGAATGCGCGATACCGATGCTGGATGTCCAACCGGGTCAGCGTCTTGAATCGGTCCAGGCTGAAGGCCTCCACGCAGAACGAGGCCAGCACGCTGCCGAAGATCACGGCCTTGCAGAGGTTGGCGCGATCGAGCGACGGGTACTTGGTGAGATGGCCGAGGAACCCTCCCGCGAAACTGTCGCCCGCGCCGGTCGGATCGAACACGTGTTCCAGCGGAAATGCCGGCGCGGCAAAGACCCCGGAGGCGGAGAACAGGAGCGCCCCGTATTCTCCCCGTTTGATGATCACGGTCTGTGGCCCCAGCCCCATGATCTTGCGGCTGGCCTTGATGAGGTTGACCTCGCCCGCCAACTGGCGCGCCTCGCCGTCGTTGATGATCAGGACGTCCACTTCTTTGAGCGTGCGTTCGAGATCGGGTTTCTTCCCCGAGATCCAGAAATTCATGGTGTCGCACGCCACGATCTTCGGCCGCCGAACCTGGTTGAGCACGTCGCGTTGGAGCGTCGGGTCGATGTTGGCGAGAAACACCAGGGAGGGATTGCGATACGCTTCCGGCACGCGCGGGGCGAACCGCTCGAACACGTTGAGCTGGGTCTCGAGGGTCTTCGCCTCGTTGAGCTGATAGCTGTACTCTCCCCGCCACCGAAACGTCTTGCCTCGGCCGGTCTCGATCCCCGCCACATCCACGCCTCGGCTCCGCAGAAAATCGACGTGCTCCGGAGGAAAATCCTCGCCGATCGTCGCCACCACGTTTACCGAGGTGAAGTAGGACGCCGCCACCGAGAAAAACGTGGCCGATCCGCCCAACACATCGGTCGCCTCGCCGAACGGCGTTTTGACCGAATCCAACGCCACCGAACCGACTACCAACAGGCTCATGCTCCACACTCCTTGTCGCTGGTTTTCTTCGCCTCGCCGGGGCGCGGGAGAACGCTGATCAGATTGGTCGCCGCCATCACCAGCACGTCGTCGAGACGGATTTCCTCGCTCGCCGTTTCCTCGATCGCCTCGGTTTCTCCCTCGCCGGTCCACACCACGGTTCCGCAGTAGCTATCCCAGACGTCGCCGCGGAGTCGGATGCGCTGCACGCGCTCGGTGCCGCGCCGAGCCGGTTGCAGGCCGGGCGTCACCACCGTCGAGGGAGTGGACGCGATGTCCCGCGTGGTGCGCTCGTATTGGACGATCGTCGTCGCCAAGAAGTACCGCACCTCCTGGAGCGCGGCGATTCGGCGCAACACCCCCGCGTCGATCGCGCCCCGTTCTTCGTACCCCTGGATGAGCCGCTGCAGATCGCCCGTCATTCCGGCCTGGCGAACCCGCGCCATAGTCTCGCTCCGCGAGACCAGCTTGACCTTGACCAGACGACGCTCGGCGGCCTGATCGATCACGAACCCCACGTCGTCGCGGATGCCGTCGGGCACGACCCGCGACATCGCCCCGAGCATCGACAATCCTCCCGCTTTCAGCCTCGCGAAATCGAACTGGGGGGCCCGATACGCTTCGCGTTCATCATGCGAGATCGAAGGCCCGAGGGTTGCCGCGCACCCCGCCATCGCGCACGCCCACAGGGCCAACCCCGCACGCCGCATCCCGCTCATCGCGGCCGCCGGGACAGGAGGGCCTTTACCCGCGTCCGCGCGCGCGCAGGCACGGCGGTCGGCGCGGTGATCACGGCGTGGCGCAAAGCCTCCCCGCACGCGCACGCCCGTTCCTGGGGCAGGGCGGGGATCGTCGCGCCGAGCACGCGCTTGGCCTTGGCCACGTTCTCAGTGAGAATTTTCACCACGGCTTCCACCGTAACCGGCGCTTCTTCCCGGTGCCAGCAATCATAGTCGGTCACCAACGCGAGCGTGGCGTAACAGATCTCCGCTTCCCGTGCGAGCTTCGCCTCGGTGGCGTTCGTCATCCCGATCACGTCAACTCCCCACTGCCGGTAGATCAACGATTCGGCTCTCGAGGAGAATTGCGGTCCCTCCATGCAGAGGTAGGTCCCTCCGCGGTGGACGGTGAGCCCGAGACGGCGGCAGGCGGCGTCCAACGACGCCATCAGCACGGGACAGACCGGATCGGCGAACGCCACGTGGGCGACGATACCGTCCTCGAAAAACGTCGATCGGCGGCCTTTCGTATGATCGTAGAACTGATCGGGGACGACGAGATCGCCCGGGTGGATCGCCTCTTTCATGCTGCCCACCGCGCTCACCGAAAGAATCCGCTCGACCCCGAGCTGCTTCATCGCGTAGACGTTGGCTCGGTAGTTGATCTGCGAGGGCGACCAGCGATGTCCGGTCCCGTGTCGGGCCAGGAAGGCCACGTCCATCCCGTGCAGGGAACCCAGCGTCAGCGGGCCCGACGGCGCGCCGAACGGGGTGCGCACGGTGATCGCCCGCTCGGTCTTGAACCCGTCCATCTCGTAGAGACCGCTCCCGCCGATGAGGCCGATGAGCGCGCGGGGAGTCTTGGTCGTCTTGGTGGTCTTCGGGGTGTTCGGTCTGGCCACGTTATCTCCGATTCGGGGCAACGGCCGCTGAGTCGTCCACGCAGGCCATCACCCGTTCCAGGGTTTCATCGAGGCCGGTGTCCGCGTCGAGGTCGATCCACTGGAGGTCAGGCACGGCGCCGAACCACGTCATTTGGCGTTTGGCGTATCGGCGCGTGTCGCGCTTGATCAATCGGATCGCCTCGTCCAGCGTGCACCGTCCCGCGAGCGCGCCGACGAGCTGGCGGTATCCCACCGCGCGCATCGCCGGCGCGTGTTCTCCCCAGCCGCGCCGCACGAGATCCGCCACCTCGTCGACCAGACCGTCCGCCACCATCGCATCCACCCGCGCGTCGATGCGCCGATACAGGTCATCCCGTCGTCGCCGCAACCCGACCATCACTACCGGGTACCGCGGCAAACGGAACCCGTGTCCGGTCTGCAACGCCGACAGCGGCACGCCGGTCAGCGCGTATACTTCAACCGCCCTGAGGACCTTGGACAGATCGTTCGGGTGGATCGCGGCCGCCGCGGCGGGGTCGATTTCGGTCAGGCGCCGATAGAGGGCGCCCGAGACTTCGCGCTCGCGCGCGAGCCACTGTTCGCGCACGAGCGCGTCGGCCTGCGGTCCGGGGCACAGGCCCCACAGGAGGGCCCGCAGGTACAGACCCGCCCCCCCCACGACGAGCGGTCGCACGCCGCGCGCGGCCAGGGAGTCGAGACAGGCCGCGGCCTCTCGCTCGTAGCGACCCGCGCTATACGACTCGTCGGGATCGACCAGATCGATCAGGTGATGCGGCACGCGACGCCGATCGACCGCGCCGGGCTTGGCGGTCCCGATGTCGAGCCCGCGATAGACCTGGCGGGAATCGGCACACACGATTTCGGCGCCCACGCGCTCCGCGAAACCCAGCGCCGCCTCGCTCTTGCCCACGCCCGTCGGACCGACGATGCAGACGAGGGAGTGAGAGCAAACCGATGGGGAGAGGGAGAGACGGGGCGAGGGGGGGGACGAACCTTGAAGGTTCTCGCCCTTTCGCCGATTCTCCCACTCTCCCATTCGCCCCCTCGTCACTAGCCCCTCCTCCCGAACGCGCGCTCCAGATCGTACAGCGTCCACGTCAGAGCCACCGGGCGGCCGTGCGGGCACGTGGCGTTGCGCGGCGTCGCCACCACGTCCCGCAGCAGCGCGCTCATCGCCTCCGCCTCCAGGCGCTGGTGGGCTTTTACCGCGGCGTGGCAGGCGAGGGTCGCGAGCAACCGATGCGGCGGCTCGGGCGACTCCATCGCGTCGTCGGCGATCAGGGCGTCCACCATCGCCCAGACCAGCGCGCGCCAGTCGGCCTGGACCAGCGACGCGGGCACCGCGCGGATGACGAAACTCTCCGCCCCGAACGGCTCGATCTCCACTCCCACGTCGCGCAACAGATCAAGGCGCTCCGCGATCGCGCACGCCTGGTCGGGGGGATACTCGCAGGTTTCGGGCACCAGCAGGGGCTGGCTCTCGCGGCGGGCCGCCGTGTAGTCGGCCAGCATCCGCTCGTACAAGACGCGTTCGTGCGCGGCGTGTTGATCGATGATCCGCAACTCGCCGTCCACTTCCGCCAGCAAGTACGTTCGATCGAATTGGCCCAAGAACCGGATGGTGGGCCCGACCGGCAGCGCCGTCATCCCCGCGTGGCGGCGCTCGTCCGGCGTGACGCCGGCGTACACGGGCCGAGATTCCCTGACGGTATCGTCGCCGGTCGACGCCGCCGGAACGACCGGCGTCGCGCGCGCGCGGCCGATTTCCGATCGGGAGACCGCCTCTCCCAGCGCCTCCGCCAGCGCGCGGGAGACGTCGTCGGGCCGCGCGAACCGGACCTCGCGCTTGGCCGGGTGCACGTTCACGTCGACCTCGGACGGGGGGACCCGCACGAACACCACCGCAACCGGGTGCCGGCCGGTCATCAGCCGGGTCGCGTAGGCTTGGTCCACCGCCCGCAAAAAGAGCGGGTGGCGAACCGGACGGCCGTTGACGAACCATTCCTGTCCGCGCCGCGTGGCGCGCGCGAGATCGGGCTCCGAACACCATCCCGTGACCTCGACGTGGTCCCGTCGGAGGTGGACCGCGATCAGGCGCTCGTCGACCAGATCCCGACCGTAGACCTGGGCCAATCGTTCGGTCGGGGTCGCCGCGGGGGGATACTCGATGACGGCGCGTCCCTCGTGTCGCGCGGTGAACCCCACGTCGGGCCTGGCCAACGCGTGCTGCTGCAGGACCGAACAGATGTGACTCAATTCGGTCGACGCGGATTTGAGAAATTTCTTGCGCGCCGGCGTATGCACGAAGAGGTCGGTCACCTCGATCGTCGTGCCGGGACGGGCGGCGCACGGCGCGATTCGATCGAGGCGCCCGCCGTCGAGGCGGACCTCCGCGCCCTCGGCCGCTCCATGCCTCGCGCTGACGGCTCGAATCCGCGAGACCGCGGCGATGCTCGGAAGCGCCTCTCCGCGAAAACCCAGCGTGGCGAGACGTTCGAAATCGGTAAGGTCCGTGATCTTGCTGGTCGCATGGCGCTGGAACGCAAGGGCCAGGTCATCGGGGCTCATTCCCTCCCCGTCGTCGGAGACCGCGATCGACCACAGCTCGCGGCTACCCAGCGCTACGTCAATCCGGCCGGCGCCCGCGTCGAGCGCGTTTTCCACCAGTTCCTTCACGACCGAGGCGGGACGCTCGATCACCTCTCCGGCGGCAATACGATTGATCAGCGCGTCGGGGAGGAGACGAATGCGCCCCGTCGACGCGGGCGGCGCGGACTGGTGCCCGCCGGGGGAAGGGCGGGACGCTGAGCGATCAACCACTCGGCGGCCGGGCCGCGCCGGGACGGCCGTGTCTCCGGAGCCGTTCATGGGCGTGGAGCGGTCCGGACCCCGCTACCGGAGTTCGGCCAGCTTTTCTTTCGCGAGATTGACCTCGCCGGCATGGGGAAACTCTTCGAGCACGCGCCGTAGCGCGCCCTTCGCCTTGGTCTTGTCGCCCGCCGCCGCGTAGGCGAACCCTTCCTTGAGCAACGCACCGGGCAATTTTTCATTCTTGGGATACTGCGCGATGAGGCGCTCGTACTGCTCGATCGCCTGGGGGAACTGCTTGGTCTGGTAGAAACTCTCTCCCAACCAATACAGGGCGTGCGGCACCAGGATCGAACTCGGATACTGCTGGAGAAATCCCCCGAACCCCTGGATCGCCAGCTCGTAACTCCCTTTGACGTAGTCGTTGTACGCCAGATTGTAGGCTTCCACCGGACTCAAGCCGTTCAGCGGGGTTCGTCCCGGCAGCACGACCCGATCTTGCCCCGGCGCCGCCCCTGGCGCAGGCTCGGGGCCACCGGCGGGCGGGGCGCCCGTCGGCTGGCTCGTCCCACGTCGTTCCTGCTCGGTCAGGCGCGCGTCCAACGTGTCCAGTCGCGCCGACAATTGGTTGAACCGATACGATTGATCGTCGCCGCCCTTCGCGACGTCGGAGAGCGTGTGCGCCTGTTCCTCGATCCGTCCCTGGATGGTCTGGATGTCCGCCGCCACCTGATCGAGTTTGACCACCAGATCCACCTGGTTACGCTGGCCGCTGGCGGACCGGTCCTGGACCGCCTTCTCGATCGCGGTCAGGCGCTGCGCGACCTGGTCGGTCTTCCCGCGAAGCAGCTCCAGATCGGTCTGAACGTCGACCAGCGCGGCCTGGGTAGCGCAGCCGGCCAACGCCAGCAGACCGATCCCCAGCAGAACGCCGCTCGGTTTACCGTACCGCAAGATGGGCCCGTCGATTCTTCTGGTAGCATGATTCCTGGTGCTCGCGGCACACCGGCTGCTCTTCTCCGTATGAGACGGTGGACAGTTTCGCCGTCCCCACCCCCAACGCCACTAGCACGCGCTTGACCGCCTGCGCCCGCCGTTCGCCGAGCGCCAGATTGTACTCGTTGGTGCCGCGTTCGTCGCAGTGCCCCTCGATGGTCACCGCGGTGTTGGGATGGCCGATGAGCCACTTGGCGTTTTGCTCGATGCTGATCCGCGCCGCGGGAGTGATTTCCGAGCGATCGTACTCGAAGTACACCTCGGCGAGCCCCGAAACCTTCGTCTCCACGGGCTGGGCTTCGGGCTGGCGCTCTTCCGCCACCATCGGAGGCGGGGAGACCTCCTCCGCGGCCGGCGGACCGGAGGCTTGAGAACGCCCGTCGGAAAACGGCGCCGTCTGTGTCGCCGTTTTGGGCGTTTTGGGACATCCCGACATCGTGAACGCTACAGCCGTCAACCCCACGACGGCAGCCACCAACCCTGTATGCACCTGCCTCATGCGCGCCTCCTCGTTCGGGACAACCAGTCGTCGATCCGCACCACATACACCGTCCAGGCGGGCGCACTCGCTCCCGTCCGGTCGTGGCGGCAAACGGCGTTCAGCATACTAAAGATCATCGGCAAAATGCAAGGCGCCTGGGGACGATCGAGCGCGGGTTGATGCGCCACCGGAGATGGAACCAGCGGGTTGACGGCGGGACGAGCGACGTGGTACGCTCCGGCGCATTGGAGAGTATATGAATTTGGGATATCGTATTCGGCTCATTCTCGGGATCGCCGTCCTGGTCGCGCCGGGGCTCGCCGCGACCTCGGCGGGCGCCGCACCGCTCCCCTCGTTGGAACGCCTGGCGCCCGACGTGTACGTGTACACGGGCCAGGACGGAGAGGCGAACGCGGGCGTGGTGGTCGGGGACGATGGAGTGGTCGTCATCGACAGCAGCCCGACCCCCGAGACCGCCCGCCGTCTCGCGCAGGAGATCAAGCGGGTCACGCCCAAGCCGATCCTCTACGTCGTCTTCACCCACTTCCACGGGGATCACACGTTCTCCGTCCACGAGCTGGCGCCGACAAAGGGCATCATCGCGCACGTCTACACCAAGGACTACCTCGCCGAGCACGGCGCGGAACACCTGAAGGACTACCGCAGTCGGCTGGGCGAGGCGAGGACCCAAGGCGCGAAGGTCACCCTGCCCACGATTTCATTCCCCGACATGTACAGCATCCCCCTGGGTAAACAGCACGTGCTGTTGTTCTACCAAGGGCGAGGCCACACGCGGGGCGACATCGTGGCGTACCTGCCCGCGGCGCACGTGCTGTTCACCGGCGACCTCGCGTACGCGGGGCGCCTGCCGTGGATGGGCGACGCCTACGTCAAAGAGTGGCAGCAGACGTTGGACCGTCTGGCCGTCCTGGACGTGACGACGATCGTACCCGGCCACGGCAGGTACGGCGGCATGCCGATGCTGACGGAGTTCCGCGAGTATCTGACCGATCTGTATTCAGCGGTCTTCGTCGCATGGATGATCAAACGGCCGATCGACGCGGCGAAGAAAGAAGTGCTGCTCCCGAAGTACGAGAGCTGGCTCAAATACAAGGAGTGGTTGCCCGCCAACGTGGAGCGCGTCTACCGGGAACTCACCGCCGAGGCCGACGGCGCGCCGTCGTACGAGACGGGGCAGGGGCCGCAGTAAACCTTCGACCGCACCTTACTCCGCGCCGAACCCTCGTGAACAGCCGGCCGGAGATGGGCTCTCCTTAATCGTCCTTCTTGCCCCTGCCGTGACCGTTGCCACGCTCTCGGTCCTCGCCATGCTCGCGATAAAACTGTCTCACCTGCCCAGGCCGGAGCTTCCTGAGGCCCGGCGGCAGACGCCGGTGTTCGACCACGACCCATGGACCGTCATACGCCCGGGCTCGAAACCAGCGGTCCTCGCGAAACGCGTACCAGGCCCCCTCGACTTCGAACAACTCGAATTCGAGTTCCGGCGCGAACGCGACGCCGTATTCGGTGACGAAGACCATCCGCGGTCGCGCAGTGATGATGATCGGCGCCGGCGCCACCACGACCGCTCCTCGGTGCGGACCATGACCGGCGGGCACCACGACGCATCCCGCGCCGATCAGGCCCAGCACCACGGGTACGATCACTCCCATTGCTCGCTTCATCAGTCTTCTCCTTTGTCGATGACCGATCGGTAGAACCTCCGCCGACTCGGCGTCGTCTGCAACCCCCCTCGACCTCTACGCCCGGTCCGTCACCGGTGACCGGACCGACGGTTCGCGGGTCGATGCGCCCGCCCGCTGCTCGGACGAGAAGAACGTGATCACGTCCTCGTACCGCGTGGTCACCGGCGACGGCGGCAGGGATTCCAAAAAGTACGCCCCGTAGCGACTGGCCAGCAGACGGACGTCGAGCACGCAGATCGCCCCTCGGTCGCGCCGGCTGCGGATCAACCGCCCCATCCCCTGTTTGAGCCACATCGCCGCCGATGGCAGTTGGTAGGCCGTAAAGGGATCTTCGCCTCGACGTCTGAGGGCGTCGAGGCGGGCCTGGATCAGGGGATCGTCGGGAGGGGCGAACGGGAGCTTGTCGAGCACCACGCAGGAGAGCGCGTCGCCCTCGATGTCGATGCCTTGCCAAAATCCCATCGTGGCGAACAGGACCGACGGCGTCTGCGCCTTGAACCGCTCGATCAACGTCATGCGCGGCGCGTCGCCCTGTTTGAACACCGCACAGTCCAATCGGGACGCGCAGAGGGAATACGCGAGGTCGAGCATTCGCCGGCTGGTGAACAAGAGAAACGCTCGGCCACCGCTGGCCGCCGCGATCCGGAGGATTTCGTCGGACGCCGCGCGGGGGAACTCGGGATCGCGAGGGCGGGGAAGGTGGACCGGGATGTACAGGAGGGTCTGCGTGGCGTAGTCGAACGGCGACTGCAGCACCACCTCGTCGGCGTGATCGATGCCGAGGCGCGCGCGGAGATAGTCGTAGTGCCCCCCGGTCGCGAGCGTGGCCGAGGTGAGCACACACACCGTCTCGCGCGCGAACAGGGCGTCGCGCAACAGACCCGACACGTCCAAGGGAGAGGCCGTGAGTCTGAGGTTCGCGGCGGCCGGCTCGACCCAAAACACGTACGCGGGATCTTCCGCGCGCCACAGAAACCGCACGTCGGCGGCCATGGCGCCCGTGCGCTCCGCCAACCGCTCCCACCCCGGCCCGTGCGCCGCTTGTTCGCGCGCCTGGGCCCCCACCGCCGAGAGCCGGTCGAGCAGATCCAAACCCGCGGAGGCTCCGGCGTCGCACGCGTCGGGAGACCATCGACTGCGCCCTGCGCCGGCGGCTTCCTGAAACGCGCGCAGCGCGTCGAAGGCGCGCTCGGTCGCCACCCGCAATTCATCGAGCAGCCGGCGCCACGCCGATTCGGCGAGGCGCCCGCCGGCGACGATCGGTTCCCGGCCCAGGTCCGCGAGGAGGTCGAAGAGGCGGAACCGACTGACCGTCACGCCCCAGTGGTTGGCGGCCACGTCTTCGAGGCCGTGGGCTTCGTCGAAGATCACCGCGGTATGGTGCGGGAGGATCGCGCCCGACGCGCGGCCGCCGAGCGCGAGATCCGCGAAGAACAGCGCGTGATTGACGATGACCACGTCGGCCCGCGCCGCGCGCCGTTTCAAGCGCGTCAAAAAACAGGGCTCGAATTGCGGGCACGCCGTTCCTAGGCACTGTTCGGCGGTGACGGACAGCGACTTCCACAGCGGATCATCGTCGGCGAGCCAGGTCAATTCCGCGCGGTCGCCGGTTTCGGTGGTCTCCCGCCAACGGGCGACCGCCTCGAGCGGGGACCGCCGCTCGCCCAGGAGTCCCGTCTGCTCCCCCATCTGGTCGTGGCGGTACAGGCACAGATAATTGTCCCGCCCCTTCATCACGCACCAGTCCAGCGTGCGATCGAGCGCGGCCTCGATGATCGGGAGGTCGTGGCTGGCTAACTGATCCTGGAGGGCTTTGGTCCCGGTCGACACGATGACCTTTTTGCCGCTGAACACGGCGGGGACGAGGTAGGCCAACGTCTTTCCCGTGCCGGTCCCCGCTTCGACGAGCAGGGTCCGTCCGTCTTCGAGCGCGCGGGCCACCGCGCGGGCCATGACGACCTGCTGCGGACGCTGCTCGAATCCACTGAGGACGCGGGCCAGCGGACCGTCAGGCGCCCAGAACCGCTCGAACGGATCGGGCCCGTCCAGCGACGCGGGAACAACGGACGGCGGATCAGGAGCGGGCATTGACAGCGCGTCGGAGCCTGTTCAGGAATGCGTCAGATGCAAGGCGCCGGGAGCACCGCACCGGAGCGTACGCGGTGGGTACGTGAGGAGCGGATGCGCAACGGCAACGCCGCAGATGATCATTCATGGACAGGCTCCTCGTCCCACGATATCTTTAGGCCACACGAAACGAGGGGGTGTGCGCGTGAGCGAAATCCAGGTCCAGGGCAAGAGTATCGCGGCGGCGGCGAAGGACATCGCGGACGGCTTTCTGTCCATGACCCCCCTGCTCGTCAAACGCCTCGACGAAGCCGGCCTTCGCGCCCTGCACCACCAGCTCAGGAAATTGCAGACCGAGGTCCGTGCGTCGAAGTTTCCCTCCCACGACGTCCAGGGCATCCGCACCCGTAATATCCGCCTCCAGCGGCTTCATCAATCGCTGATCATCCTCGAGCATTCGGCGCGTCAACTTCGCATCCGCATCGCCTAGGAGCCTGTCCATGAATGGTCATCTGCGGCGTTGTCGCTTCGGAATCCCTCCTCACGTACGACCCAGTACGCTCCGGGGGGATTCCTCACTCCGCCTTGCATCTGACCGTTCCTGAACAGGCTCCAACGCCCAAATACTCGGACACACTCCTAGAACCAGCTTCGCGCTCA
>JACXTT010006243.1_pt1 | contig 17064 bp, 19 predicted proteins | sample 9270951 | NCBI WGS metagenome assembly JACXTT01 (sample SAMN15532306, study PRJNA645909) | rock metagenome | isolation source: weathered quartz diorite | place: Puerto Rico | collected 2017-06-21 | reverse complement strand
GCTTTCGAATCGAGTGTTTGGCAAACTGAAACCATCGGCCAAGGTTCACGGGCACAGGGATTATGTCCGGGCAAACTTCGACTCCCTGGTGGCAGCTGCCCTTAAGAAATCTTAGTTTCTTGACGGGGTTTTGGCGACCTCGATGACGACCACCGATACGAGGAAGTTCTAGCACCTCAGCGGTTGTTGTCGCAGGCTTTTGCAGCCAAACCGCCCCAGGTTTTATCCACTCACCTCCTTTAGAACTCGATACCCGTCCCCAAGTATCCCACCGCCACAGTTACAACGTGGTTCAGACAACTATAGCCTTTCCGGTATTAAGATGGAGGGTACCCCTGGAAAGGACTGGATCCAATGTGTGGAAGATACCGGTTGACCCGGCGAAGGTTGCTGGAGATTGAACATTACTATGGCGTCGATGATGTGAATGATCTGGACATCTGGGAGCGTCAGTTCAATATCCCGCCTCGCAAAATGGCTCCCATTGTTCTGAGACACGGTGGACGCCTCCGCCTGACTGCTGGATTGTGGAGTTTGCTTCCGCCCTGGGCAGAACACCTGGATTACGCCAACACGATCTCAACGTTCAACGCCAAGGCCGAAACCCTGACTCAAAAGCCCACGTTTAAGAATGCCTTTTTGAAGCGGCGTTGCATTGTGCCCGCAGAGGCCTTCTACGAATGGCTAGGCCCAAAAGGTAAGAGCAACCGCTTCACATTTCGTGGCGTGACGGCAACTCTCTCTCCATGGCAGGACCGTACAGCTATTGGAAACCAGTGGGATCCGAAGGCCGACCGATCCCAACCTTCACGATAGTGACGCTGCGCAATGGATGACGAAGCTTCCTTAATGCCATGGCTTCGATCTGGCTAATACGTTCCCGGGTCAGAGCAAATTCTTGTCCCACTTCTTCTAAAGTCTGATCTCTGCCATTTTCCAGGCCAAACCGCATCTTGATTACTTTTTCTTCACGGGGAGTTAAGGACTTCAGAGCGCGCTCAGTCATTTCCTTCATTTTGCTGTTGAAGAGAGCTTCTGCTGGAGACATTGCCTCTCGGTCCTCAATCACGTCCCGAAGGCAGGAATCTTCCTCTTCGCCAATTGGCGTTTCCAAGGAAAGAGGTTGTTGAGCAATCATGACGATTTTGCCCGCCTTCTCTACGGGAATATTCATGTGATTTGCAATTTCTCCAAGGGTGGGTTCTCTCCCATATTCTTGAACAAGGCTTCGACGGGTGTGGAGAAGCTTGTTGAGGGCCTCGTAGACATGGATTGGGAGACGAATCGTTCTCGACTGATCCGCTATGGCCCGGGTGATCCCCTGACGAATCCACCAAGTGGCATAGGTGGCGAATTTGTAACCGCGGTGGTAATCAAACTTATCGACGCCCTTCATCAAGCCAATGTTCCCTTCTTGAATGAGGTCGAGAAATGGGAGACCACGGTGAGCGTACTTTTTGGCAATCGAAACCACTAAGCGCAAGTTTGCCTCCACCAGTGCGTCCTTCGCCTGCCTCGCTTCTTTATCACCACGGTCAATGGCTCGCAGTGTGTGCTTCAGATCCAGGCGTGCTCCTCCTTCGAGGATCGCACTTCTGTCTTTAACACGGCGCTGCTTGTTAAGGAAATCGGTGCTTTCACCTTTCTTATGCGCCGGCTTTTTCCCCTGTCCCAGCTCCCTCTCCCGCCGAGAGCAACCTTCATATTGACGACGAAGGTGATCGACCAGCCGATTGCGTTCTGAATCAGTAAGCTTCAGCTTACGAACTGCCTGCGAGACCAGGACGCGCTGTCGGGCCAAAGCAAATCTCAATTTGCGATGAGCTTTCGCTTCACGAGTCCTTAGCGACTTTAGATACCTCTGCAGTAACTGTCTTTGTCGCCTAAAAAGTCGCAAAACCTCTTCGATCGCTTTCAGACTATCCTTGAGGCGAACCCTGGCATCATCATCGGCAAGCACATCCTCGTCAAAAATAAATATATCATCGATGCAGCGTTCACCTCGCTGGAGTTGGTTGGGTAAATGAAGGATCTCTTGGACAATCAGGGGAGAACGAGACATGGCTCTTGAAACCTTGACTTTTCCCCGCTCAATTTTTTTGGCAAGGTCTATCTCACCTTCACGAGTTAGCAAAGGGACTTTACCCATTTCCCTAAGAAAGAGTCGCACTGAATCGCTGTCTTTTTCCGAAGTTCCGGGTGTCAAATCGAATTCGCTATCCTCTCCCCTTTCCTGTTCACTGATGGGCTTATCATCTCCGGCGCCGATGGGCGGTTCATCGAGTACTTCAACGCCTAGAGACGTGAACGTGGAAAACAGATTTGATTCATCCGATTCAGTTGCATCAGCGGGTAACAGATGGATGATCTCCTGATAAAGCAGGTAACCTCTTTCCATGCCTATATCCATAAGCAGTTGGATTGGATCGAACATGTCATCGATGCCGAGACTCAAGCTACTTTGCAAACTTTCTCCAGTGTCGCTGTTTTCAAAATCTGACATACGTCAGTACTTGCACTTGCTCTCGTCATCGTTGCAGCTCTCATTAGGACAGGTTCAAAGATCAGGAAAGCTTCCGTTTTGCAGGATAATGGTCTTCATTGTATTTCTGAAGATCCGCGTCTGTGATCTTCATCTGTGAGGGTAACGGGCTTTGGGGGTCTTCCAAGGCCAAGTCATGCTTCAGCTTTGAAAAGCAGAGGTCTGGCGCATCCTGATACTTGAAGTTTTTACTCATTAAAGAATTCTTGATGCTCACCGCGAATTCCCGTTCTTTGCTTGGAAAATCCACAACCCGGAACGAGTAGGTGCGAACATCCAGTCTTGGCTGATAGCCCAGATATTGAATTATCATGGGAGTATCCTTTCTGTTCTGACTAAAACTGGAGTCGGTTTCTACTTGCAAAAAGAAGTAAGCTCTTCCTTAATTTTCGTTTCCCTCGATAGCTCAAGCTGCATTAGTCGATTGACTCCCCCGGGGTCCTTCCGTTATCCACCAAAAGCAAAAAAGGCCACAAAAATAATTCTGTGGCCCCTAACCATTTACTGAGATCACAAAATTGATCGCGACCCTACCACTATAAATGTCAGAAGCGTGGAATGCAATGAAGACTTTCAGTGACCCAGTGACCAGAACGTGTTTGAATCCTCTTGTCTATTTGTCCATGGTACTTTTGAGGTACCCCTCAACCTTGGGGTCTTTACCGGGATTTGCAAACTCAAATACCCAAAATGCTCAAAGCAGTTCAAGAAATTAAAGTTCAAATTCCAGAGATAGAGTTGCATCATACTCTCAAAATCCTGCGCTTGACTGCCTACACCATGCGGCCGAGTCATAATCCGCTCCGCAACGCCGTGGCGCAAACATTCCCAAGATCGCCTCCCAGCGGTCTATTTTTAGAATCAGCGAGTTTGATAAGCTAGGGCTTTTGTTGAATCACATTGAGATCAAAGTCCGCAACCCTGCTTCCCTTCTTCTGGAAAGGCAGTTCGAACAGTTGCAAACAAAATTCGCTGTCTTCACGACTTCAAACTCATCGAATACGACCGCACTAACACCGCGATGCTCCTGCGAAGCAGAGTTCCCAAAAAGCTCGGGGATGTAGTTAGTTACTACGAGATTGTAATAAAAGACGGAAATCAATTACGTTTCGCCCGCTACGAGTTTGATCCGGCGATAGGCGGAAGGCGGGTGATTCCCGCCAATCTGTCCAGAGAAGCGTTCCAGGAAATGCTGGTTGATTTTGAAGCCATTTTCTCAGCCCCATAACGTCGCGCCAACAGGGTAACACCACAAGCGATTGAACCAATGAAATACAACCCTGACGAGACCCACACCATCCAAATCTTCCAAGAAGAATTGCCTTGAAACGACCCGCAGAGGGGCATAGCATCTCCACAAGTAACGCCCGCACACAGAAAAACCAGCGGCCAAAAGAAACGTGAGCGACGAAGCGAATGAACATTCCGAAAGAGAACTGGCCGATCTGCGCGATCTGCAACAAGCCCGTGGAAGAGTTTCAGCACCTGGCTCACGTCTTCGAAGACCAGCACCGGCGCAAAATCAACTCCTTTGTGGCCTTCTGCCACGGAGACCGACAACAGGCCATCTACGTTGCCGGTCAAGCACCACCTCTCAAGTTTGGACCTGCCTTCAGCGGTAGATCATTCTTGACCTGACCCCGAACGCCGCGCGCCGCAACGCCTTAGCGCATGCATCCCCCAAAGAGCGCTCCCCAACTGTCTTTTTCTTCGCAGGAACCCGCCAAAAGGCTCCGTCTAATACAGTCTGAGACAGATTGACTTGGCTATACAAATAGGGTAATCAATAATTCATAGACTACCGATAAGGAGACTTCAAACCGAAAAAATTGAAATCAATGTGGAAACGGATTCGATCATTGATTCTGTGCCGCGGCAAACATCAATGGATGATGCCTTTCCTTGCCAAAGAGAAAGTGTGGAAATGTTCTCGGTGTGGATGCGTCTTTCCTATCCTAAAATCCTTGACTCGGGCGTCGGGTTCTTTCACGCCGGAAGCGCGCAACCGAGCTCGCGAGATTTTGCAGGTCGCGCGTCTCCGTATGCGCCAACGTACAGTCGGTTGGGAGGTTCAACGTGAACCCTGAGGGGAGAATCCACGGTTATGGCCACCCTACACGCGATGCGGTTGGCTGGACCATTCCGCTTCTGTGGCCGGTGAAGCTAGTCGCGCTCCCCCCAACGTGGCCCTCGCCCCACGCTCAAGAGCGAACTGCCGGTCATGTTGCACTTGCTCGACGACGTTGACATTCCCCGCGATGCGTTTCTTTCAAGCGCTGCTCTGCGCAACACGCAGGGCCAGGAATCACTGCCGACCCAATCTGGGAACCCATTCCCCAAAGCAGCCTAGCGAGCCTTTGACCGAACTCGAGACCGCTATCACGACCCATAATTGTCTGCCGCTGCAAGATTAAAGGAATAATCGGAAGGGCTGAAGACCATGCAAGGATTACTAGTACCTCTCTTGGAGATCCTGGTTGTCATTGTTTGGCTCTTTAGCTCTCTCAACGTGCTTCGAGAATACCAGCGGGGGGTCATCTTTCGGCTGGGCCGTCTGCTGCCCCAGCCCAAAGGGCCGGGTCTTATTTTTGTATTTTGGCCGATTGATCGAATCGTCAGAGTATCGCTCCGAACCGTGACCCTGGAGGTACCGACCCAGGATGTCATTACCAGCGACAACGTTTCCGTGAAGGTCAACGCCGTGGTTTATTTTCGAGTGCTGAACAGCATTAAGGCCATTGTGGAAGTCGAAAACTTCCTGTATGCCACCTCCCAGTTAGCTCAGACGACGTTACGTTCGGTGCTGGGAGAGGTAGCCTTGGATGACTTGCTCAGTCGGCGGGAAACTTTAGACGCTAAGCTGCAAAACATTTTGGACCAACATACGGACCCTTGGGGAATTAAGGTCTCCCTGGTCGAAGTCAAACAGGTAGATTTGCCTCAAGAGATGCGGCGGGCTATGGCCAAGCAGGCTGAAGCTGAGCGTGAAAGGCGGGCCAAGATTATACATGCCGATGGAGAATTTCAAGCGGCCCAAAAACTGGCGGATGCCGCGGCCGTTATGGCCAAACAGTCTGTGGCGCTTCAACTGCGGTATTTGCAAACGTTGACGGAAATAGGCGTTGAGAGGGCGACGACCCTTATCTTTCCCCTGTCCATCGACATTTTTAGAGCGTTCGGAAGGCATAACGTGGACAGTGTTAAGAAAAAGGAGGGCCATCCATGAAATGGGAAGTCGTTCTTGCCGGTTTTCTCGTGTTGTTGGCTTCAGCATGTCAACTGGAAGCGAGAGGTTCGGGGAAGAGCCGATTTTCTATCCTGCTGTAGTTCGAAGGAATCCAATATTTGGACACTACGAGGTCACGGCTGGGGCAGTTCAGTACCCTGTGTCTGATCAAAATTGCTCACCCCAATTCAACGAAGGGAATCGTCACCCGTAGAAGGCTTCCGTAAAGAGAAGCCACGGCGTCTCGAGGGACCAGCCGCCCTATCCGGAGCGGCGCTGGACTTGATTGCAAATGGATACGCTGGGATCAGTTCAAGTTTCTTGCTGTGCGTGTTTTGACTATTTTATTTCTGATCTCAGATAGGCGTTAGGGTCGTGATAGAGCGCGCCCTTAGGAAGCCACTCCCACAGCATCCCCAGTTCCTTTCGAACCCGGTCCACATGGAACTGCGGAAGTTCGCTTGTCTCCTGTTCGAAGAAGCGTCGGAGCTGTCGGTCAATGTCGAGCCGTCGACGCAGTTCCTCATAGTACTTGATCCGGCCAAAACCGCTGGATGACACAGCCCGCAGGACATTCATCCACCGTGGGATAATGGGCTTGATAGCTCCGTAGCGATTTACAATCGAGCGCCATGAGTAACTATACTTGCTCAAGTCGAGCACATGATCGTACAAATCAGGCCAGGAATAGTGCTTCGGTTTCAGGTTCATATCTTGATAGGCGTTCAGGAATTGGAACGGCACTGGCAGCACACGATTGGCGCGCTGGTACTCGAGGTTCACCGGGGCGGACTGTCCAAACGCGGAGAGCAGCGAGTAGACAGGAAAAGCACCGGGAGTGAGATCCACAAATCGTTTCGTGAGTTCAAAGGGTTCTGGCCCTTCATCGACGTCAAGACCGAGCACGAAGTTGGTTTGGACATAAGGTATATACCTTAGGACCAAGTTGATGTGCTCGCTGACCTGCCGGACTTTGTCCATGCCTTTCAACTTACCGGTCTTCGACTTGTTCCCCAGGACGTACCACGATTCGATACCGGGCAGAAGGCCCTTGAATCCGTTTTGCTTAAGCCTCCTCAGGTGTGGCTCCGACAGGAGGGATAAACTGCTTTCGGCGATGAAATCAATGCTGCCTGGGGGCACGGCTTCCTCGATGGCATCCATGGTGTCGTTGAATCGGACACCAAAGTTGGGATCGTGCCATCCGATGCGAGGCCGCCGCAACTTCCCCATGAGAAACCGGAGATCTTGCTTGATCACGTCAAGTTCTAGTGGCTGATAGGGTACGACTGAATCGATACAAAAACTGCAGGTGTACGGACAGCCCAGGCTGCCGAGCATCGGAACGATCTTGATTAAGGGTGCTTTGTGGAGAGTCGGCTCAATGAACTTCCAGCGCTCACGTACCCCGGGAAGCGTCGTGGGTTGCCGCTTGGCTGCGAGCCGCACACCTAGGGGGCGGTGCTGCGAGCAGTCCTGCAAGATCTCGCGAATCACCGTTTTGTCGGTGAAGCCCACGACGTAGTCGAAGTACCGGCATGCATCCTGCGGGTAGCTGCGGGCATGGGGGCCACCGAGCGCTGTGACAGCACCCTTTGAGCGAAATAGATTACTCAGCGCGTATGCCAGTTGTCCCGCCTCCGTGAAGGCACCTACGAACACGAGGTCGAATCGGTCCGGCAACTCCTCGACGAGATTCTCAAACCCGGTATAACAGATGAACGTTACGTCATGTCCTTCTTCCTCACACCACACAGCAATAACTTGCGGCATTATGCTGGCGAGATTCGCATACATGACACGCGCGTACCATGCACGAGTGGGACCTTTGGTCACAAGGTCGATGACTCCGATCCGGAGCTTGCGCACAACTCCTCCCCAATACCGATAATCCAAACCTAAACTTGCCTGAAACCGTGTTATCGGTCCAACCTAAGGGCTCACCTACCGTGCCCGCTCTTCCCCGTCTAGAATGGATGGCCGATCACGCGAAAGAGGGTTCCGTCGCTCTGACCTTGGATACTTGCGTCTGCCGAACGCAATGAGTACTGACATCCGGTTGAACGAACTGAATTGTATCGTAAGTCCGTCCTGCCGATCATGCTACCAGATCTTCAATTTGTGGTTCGGAGGGGGAACTTGCTGGACGGCTGCTACGCCCGGCTAAATGTTAAGTCAATCGCAGATTGAATACAAATGATGCAGGGCTAAACAGCTTCTCAAAAAAAGACCTGGCGGAAAATTTCCCTGCTATCCTTCTTCTACGACCACACCTGAAGGCAAAGCGGAACTAGCCCATGCCGTAGCCTACCCCCAGGGCCGCCTTGTTTCTTCAAAATAAAGTCACGGATTCCTTGACTTCGGTCCCTCTCGGAGTTACGTTTCATATGGAATAATTATCATTAAAAGACGCCGAGCTGAAATTCCCTAGTGCCCCCGGAAACCGCATCCGGTGCGGGTTTTGTATTCATTGGCACGGACCGCTAGCAGTTGCTCCGGATTCTCCCTTCTCCTCATCGAACTCGAATAGTTACTTTCGAAGCAGCCAGCTATCTGAGCAATTTCACCCAAGTAAAGTCCGAGGTGCCTGCCAGGTTCCGACAGCTTTTTCAAAACCTTTGCTTTCTCTTCCTGATAAGGAGGTGATGCATCGCCAATATAAGCTGCCGTAAATTTACATGCCGTAGGAATTCCCGATTAACTCGAATGGAGGCCTGCTATGACGAAATAGACAATGGTTTTTTTCCCTCTGGCAAGTCTGCTCTTTTCCTGCGTTCCCCGGATAGCGGCAGCAAGCAACAAAGAGCTTGAGGAAAAGATGGTTTCTTTGGAAAAACAGAGATGGGAGGCAATCAAGAAGAAAGCTGGAATGTGCTCAGTAGCCTCATGACTGAAGACTTTTGTCGAGGCCGGTGAAATGGGCATCAGAGAGAAGTCGGAAGCGATTCAGGATCTGAAGGCCAATCTTATCCTCACGGAGTATGCGATGGGGGGGCAAAGTGTTGGAACTGAGCCAAAGATGCGGCCCTCTTGACGACCAACTCATCCAGAAAGGATCGTACCAGGGACAGGACTTGCCGTCGAAAGCAACTGTAGTGCCATCTGTGTCCGGCGTGGGGGGAAGTGGCTGAACATATCCTTCCAGCAAACTACTGCCAAGTAAGAGCGACGAGGCAGAGTCAAAAACTACGATTGGTCGAAACGTTTTGGTTCAATATGTAGGAGGTCACTATGTGTTATGTATCCACAGAAGGTCGTTCCCGTGACGCCAGAGAGGACGAGGTGCTGGTCGTCTCAAGAGGGCCGCATGGCGTGAACTGGCTGGTTTCGCCCGACGACATCTCTACCGCTGTGTGCCTGAGGAAGGGCACAGAAGTTGAGTTGCTCTATATTCCGGAAGTGACTCAACAACAGTTCCGATTGCCGCAGGAGGCGAAAGCGAGGTTCAAGATGGAGCACTGGTGGCGGCGCGATCTGTTTGTGTTCCAGGAGGGACAGAGAGTGCCACTTCAAAAATTGCAGTCGGGCCAAGTAGTTCGGGTTCTAGGGCAGACCGCTTCGAACCAAAAGGAAATCCCTTTTGAGAAAGAACGGACTGACCGCCCGGCCGAAGTCGGCAGCATTCAGCGCCCCATGTTCAAAAGGCATCCGTCAGGTGTCCCGTCCCATTGATGCCTCTGATATGTAATATGAGATTTCGGTCACTGCAAGGTTGTCCAGCCCCTTGCAAAAAGCATGATTGGAATGACTTCTTTGGCTCTCTGGGCGTTCGAAGTAGTGGGGGCCTAATTGGCTCCTTTGCCGCCGACTTCTCAAATACATCCAGGAGATGCAATGCAGGAGATAAGATGGTCCGCAGGTAAATACGACTGGGCCTCGCTTTTGCTGCGGCTATCCTGGGAGTGATTTTCTTCGCAGCCAGGGGGAATGCCGTCATTGGATATTGTTGATCGTTTGTTGAGATTCAATTTGAGTCTTGTTTTGCGAGCGGAAGGAATGGCCAATGTTTGAACAGATAGGCGATCCTAATTTTGCAGAGAAAAAGTCCTGGAAGGAACGGTGTACCTAAGCGGCGATCATCTTGGCTGTGGAGGCACTGGTTATTGGAATGTTCGTGTATGGTTTGTTGCGCTAGCTTATAGACAGGCCCCGTCTCCACTATCCGCGTTCCGCCCACACTCAAGCTTCACGACATCGAAGCGCATCCAAGACCCCCCTCTGCGGCCTCTTTCTTTATGAAGTTGTTGATAAGTGTTTGGACCACCACAAAAGCACCATCCTGTAAAAGGTGAGAAAACGATCTCCCGCCAAGTCGGTGCAGGCTAGGAACACAAGCCTCCTCTCAAGGGTAGGACTGAGCGATTGTGTCAAAAGCCCAGGGGGCTGGGCTTAATTCTCCCAATGCTGGGAAGGACAGGGCGTTTCATCATACCCCTGTTACTTTCTCTAATCTTAAAACTACAAGTTTAAAATCATGAAAGAGACAGAAATTGTGAGATGGTTCAAGATCCGAGGGACCAAGGATCATTCTATGTGAATCCGGCCAAGAGACTTCGTAAACCATTTGTCCGCTCAAGAAGCTTGGGTTCAAACCCATGACGGAGCCAAGTGTCGAAAAGGGTCTAAAGATTACCCAGATTTTATCATCTTGCGTTTAATAATCCGGGGGTATTATGGCAGAAAGCACAAACATTCTGGACGTGATCTTTGCTCTGAAGGAAATCGACAGGAGCGAAGGCTTTTTCAGGCCCATTGTAGAAACCAAGAATCTAATTTGGCGTTTTGAAATCACCGAGCTCGATAAGCTCGGGCTTTTAGTTAATCATATTGCGATCACAGCCCACAATACGCCATCGATGTCTCTTGAAAAGCAATTGGACCTCTTGAAAAAGAAGATCACTTACCTTGAAGAAGATTTTGAGCTTGTCGAACATGACCGCAATAAAAGGATGATGATCCTTCGGAGTAGCATCCCACAACAACTGGATAATGCGGTAAATTATTACGAGATTCTGCTGGAAGCGGGAAATCAATTAAGTTTTGGTCGCTACGAATTTGCCAAAATTATGGGGAAAAGGCGGGTACGTCCCGCCAACCTGGCGAGAGAAACCTTCGGGCGGTTGCTGGTTGATTTCGAAAGCTTATTTTCGTGATGATATTTTTGGTTGGTAAAGAGAGCGTGACAACGAAGGGGTGCCTGGATGACACCAACCAACGGCAGTTGGCTAGCGGTTACTTAGGTAGGCTATGAGTATCCTTGAAAACCGATTTGGCGATAATTTTGTTTTTGCGACCGTGGACAACTTGTTCAATTGGGCCCGTGCCTCTTCTCTTTGGCCCATGACCTTCGGCCTTGCCTGTTGCGCTATCGAGATGATGGCGACTGGAGCTTCCCGATATGACTGGGATCGATTCGGTATGATCCCCCGAGCCACGCCCCGTCAGGCAGACTTGATGATTGTGGCTGGCACCGTGACACTCAAGATGGCCACGCGGATTAAGCGGCTCTACGAACAGATGGCAGAACCTAAATATGTCATCTCTATGGGTAGCTGTGCCAACAACGGTGGACCTTATTGGAAGCATGGCTATCACGTGCTCAACGGTGTTGACAACATTATTCCAGTCGATGTGTATGTTCCAGGGTGTCCACCCCGCCCCGAAGCTCTCCTGTTCGGAATCATGAAGCTGCAAGAGAAAATCATGAGGCGACGAGTCCTCCGCAAAAAGGCGGGATAAGGCAGCCATTGTGGCAGTCGGTTTCCACGCCAGGTTTGGCGAAATTGATTCAGTCCTCCGTTCGTGGTTGGAAATCCCGCTCGGTCGGCGGTGTCTAATCATTTACTGACAACAAGGCTACTGAGCGAATCGCTAGCAGGGAAGGCACCAGGTGATCATCGACGGGAGAAATCGGGGACAGCAAAACGCTTCTCTTCTTAGATCGTCATGTTAAGCCTCGAATGAAACTGGTTGTTCGGTCACCGAAGAGGATAATCAGACCTGCTAAGTAAAGGACGGAAGACTCCTTGCTGCGACGGACGCCCTTTTTTGAAGTCAAGACGCCAAAGTCCCTCGCCCTCCGCGGTTCTTAACGAGTATCTGGCTGCTCGGCCAGTTTCCGGTTTCGCCGTAATACGTCCAAGTGGTCCCTCGCATAAATACATACCCTTCCTGACGCTCAATGTGCTGAAGTCTCTCTCTCAGTATTGAGTCATTACGGAATCGAACCCTGCTGAAGATATACTGGCGACATTCAAGCGGCGAACTAACGTTGATGTGAGAGGCATTCAACTACTTGATGGACTGTGCAACTGATTATGACTATCGAACCTCGTCTTTCTCCAAATTCAGCTGCTTAGACCTAGAGAGTGTGCGGAGCAATTGACCAAGTGGATTTCCGAAGATAAGAAAATGGAATCTGTTCAGCCCTTTTGAAGCTGCTTGAAGACCGGATTCAGCACACCAATTGGCCAGCGACAGACCTTCAATTGGGAGGGCTTTATGATGATTGTCGACTATTACCAGTCTCAACTTGATACTCAGTGGTGATGTTTGAACACCAGAACTGATCAATCCTTGCAGCCGACAACATAGCGGGACCTGACCTATTCAGGAGACTCAAATGCAGCTGGTTCCAGTTTTTGGAGAATACACGATCGGCCAACTTATCCTGATGTTCAAGAGCAAGCAGATCAACCTAAATCCGGACTTCCAGTGTAAGTCCGTATGGACCTTTAATGACAGGCGTATGCTGATTCAATCCATCATGGCTGGGTATCCCTTACCAAGCGTGTTTCTCTACCAGCGGAATCACAATGGAAGACTAATTTACGATGTCATCGATGGGAAGCAAAGGTTGGAGACAATTTTCATGTTCACTGAGCTCGGTCCCGCTTCAAGCGATGTCGGATTCTAAAAACGATGAGGTTTAAGGCATGGATTCGGAAGAATTCGTCTCTCGGACGCGACCCTGGCGATCGAGGCCATCAGTTCTACGCTCGACGACACTTCCCGCACCTGGTCTTGTAAAAACCGTGACGGATAATGCTTCCTGCAGCCGATTTTCTCCCCTCGAGCATCGCCAGTTTGGACAGCTGAGACTCTTCATAGTTCGCAGACCTCGCGGATAACTTGCGATAAGACCTTCTGCTCGAACATCTCTACTCCCTACCATCCCTTGATGAAGTCGCGACTTGTCGATTCATGATGTGACCCATTTCGGGCAGAGTTATATCTTAATTTGCGAGACATCACCCACAGAGTTACATTTTTCGTTTGCGCGATTCGAAAGCGTGGAGAACGAGACGCCTATCGTGGTAGTCTATGCCCAATGTTTGCAAAAGGAAATGGCGTCGTCGTATTCGTGGGGCTCGCGCTTGCAGCGCTCACTGGGTGCAAAGGCGGCGAGAAGCCTACAGCACCGCCCGCCACAACCGCCTCTCCCGCTACGGCGCCCTCCACCGAACGTGTCGTTGGGCCGCTGAGCCCGGCCGACGCGCAGGCGCTATCGACCATGAACGATCGGTTGGGCGATTACATCGACTTGCATAGGAAGCTTGAGCACTCCCTTCCAAAGCTTCCAAAGGACGCGACGCCACAAGAGATCGATCGGAACCAGCGGGCGTTTGAAGCGCTGGTACGCAAGGCCAGGGCAACTGCGAAGCCCGGCGATATTTTCACGCCAGAGGCCCGGCCCGTCATCAAGCGTCTGCTCACCACCGTCTTCGGTGGGCCCGAGGGCCGGCAGTTGAAGGCCTCGATCATGGATGAAAATTCGGTAGGCATAACCGTATCCGTCAACGGGCGCTATCCGGACAGCGTCCCTCTTTCCAGCGTCCCGCCCCAAGTATTGCAGACTCTGCCTAAGCTTTCCGAGGACATGGAGTACCGCTTTATCGGCAACCGACTGATCTTGCTGGATACCCACGCGCACGTCATCGCAGACTTCATCGAAGACGCTCTGCCGAAATAAAGAGAAGAGGTCCTCATGGGTTGGCTGGAATTGCCTCACGCGGGATTTCTGCTGCTCAGCGTTCTGCTGACAACCGGTTGTCAGGAGATCTTGACCACTGGTCGTACTGCCACCGCTGCGGGGCAATCCGCCGAACCGGCGGTTGCACTACCGAATAAGAAAGAATCGCTCAAACTCGGCGTTCTCGGCGACTTCGGCACGGGCGCCTCCCCTCAATATGAGCTCGCCGAGCAGATGGCGAAACTGCACGGACGGTTCAACTACGAAGTCGTGGTGCTGGTCGGCGACAACCTATACGGGTCAGAGCGCCCGCAGGATTTCCAGAAGAAGTTTGAGATCCCATATAAGCCTTTGCTTGACGCTGGAGTGAAGTTCTACGCCGTACTGGGCAACCATGATGCGCGAGAGCAACGGTACTACAAGCTGTTCAACATGAACGGAAAACTTTACTACACGTTCGATCCGAAACCGAACGTGCGGTTCTTTTGCTTGGAGAGCACCTATCCGGTGCCGGAACAGATTCAATGGGTGGAACAAGAACTGGAGGCATCGAACAACGATTGGAAGATCGCGGTGTTCCACCACCCGCTATATTCGTCAGGCGATCGCCACGGTTCCGATTTTCGTCTTCGAGAGGTTCTCGAGCCTCTCTTTGTCAAATACAACGTAAGTGTGGTCTTGAACGGCCACGACCATTTCTACGAGCGCGTGAAGCCCCAGAAAGATATCCAGTATTTTGTGGTGGGTTCGGGAGGCCAACTGCGAGCCGGCAACATCGACCGCCGGTCGGGCATTACAGCAAAGGGATTTGACAGCGATCGGGCGTTCCTGGCAGCGGAAATCATCGGCGACCAGATGTACTTCAACGCCATTTCACGCACCGGTCAAACCGTGGACTCCGGCGTTCTGACGCGTCGGAAGATTGCGCATTGACATTTCCAAAAGGGGGCAGAGACGCTACCAAATGGGCGAAGCTCAAATGACTTGCGCGGGCTTGAATAATATCGTCCAAGTGTTATCTCGATTCCGGTCTCATGTATCATCACAACGTGGCGCGGCCAGCTTGTTGCCGCCCTTTGACTAATAACCTTTCAACAACGAGTGAAGGGCATGTTCGGGTCAACGCGCGGAGCGCGGGGAAGCCGTCGCCGCTCAGCTATTGACCCTCTTTTCCGATCGGCAGCTATTGCAAAACACCGACGGATTCAAGTTCTACCAGAGAGTCATCGGACGAGTATTTGGGTCAGCGTGTCTCTACAGTCAAGTGATCAAGACGCGCCGGAACGATCGGGTAGTCAGAGTGGGGCGAAGAGCCGTGATCGGAGTTGGGCGATTGCAGCAAGCCCTGTGGCATTCGGAGGACTCAGTGAAACTGAGTATAAGGGCGTTGCGCGGATTAGTCCTGCCTAACGCCGTGGTCGTATCGTCCGGTAACCGGAAACTGCGAAAGGGCCCCTTCAACGAAGGACCTCACTCCCGGCAACGCTGGCTCAGTGGCCGAGCATAGATCCTTCCTAGTCGGCTAGCGTCTACCAATCATAGGTCCGGCAACCTGACAACGACTGCCCAAGACCTTCTCACCTTGACCTCCGTGAGATCAGTGCTCGCCGCCACCAAACAATGGGATGAATGGTCCGGATTTGAGTCAGATAGAGACGATGTTTGAAGGTCAAAGTCGCTCGAGATTTCGAAAAAACGAGTTGGGGTGACCCTAGTGCTTCCGGTCCTCTAGCACCAACGACCTCGACCGCTTGCCTCGATTTCCATCCCCAGCTATAATGATCCTGAGTGTCACCGCCGGATGTCCAAGACATAGATATCGTTGAGTTGGCCATGGAGCAGCTGCGTGACTATGATGCTCACAGGCCCGGCTCCATTTTCGAGCGAGACGGACTGCACCTCACAATTAACGAGGCATACGCTCTCCAGTTTGAGGTCGCGCGGCTGCGACAAGCGAGAGGGGAGCGCGTTGTGGGTTACAAGGTTGGCTGTGCCAGTCCCACGATGCAGGCTCAACTGGGGATTAGCGAGCCAGTGTTCGGCCATATCTTTGAGACGGAACTACACACGTCGGGCGCGACACTTATGGCTGAGTCGTACGATTGCTTGGCCCTGGAAGGCGAGTTTGCAGTACGAACCGATGGCGACGCGGAGTCTACTACTTCAGGTTTTCCGGTGCTCGAGCTACATAATTATGTGGTCCGTAGACCTCCGCTCAGCGCTCAGGAATTGATCGCCAACAACGCAATCCACGCAGGAGTCGTCCTGCGCGTCGATGAATACAAGATCTCGCGCACCCCAGAGGAACTACTGGACGAGCCGATTTCCGTGGCCCTAAACGGCGAAATCGTGGGAAAGACAACCGGCCGAGCATTGCCTGAGGGACTGCTGGGCAGCGTTGGAAAGCTGAAGCGTCACCTGAATCGCTTCGGTCGGCAACTGCTTCCCCATCAGATTGTTCTTACGGGATCTCCGCTGCCACTTTGTCGGGTTCAGCCCGGAGATTGCTTCGAGGTCCGCACGGAGAATTTCCAAACGATCAACGCGTTTATTGCGAAAGGACACTGATGAGGTGGATCATAGCTTCAGTAGCGCTAGCCCTCATCACCGTAAGCGCTGTCACTATTCTCAAATCGCAGTCCAATTAGCGAGCTAACGCTCATCACGGTCGAACTAACTCAGCCCGTCGGCACAATAGACCCGATAATCTACGGCCATTTTGCGGAGAGACCTTGACGAGTATGGATGGCGTTTCCAGCGAACTCCTCTTCAATCGGAAGATCGGGATGCCGAAGAGCGGACTCGGCTTCAAAGTATCGTTCGAGGGATTATTCAACGGCGTCCCCAATGCGACATTTCTCGACGCTTCTGCTCGGCAAACTACGGACAGAACGCGTCGTCGAACTTTTGGGCTGAATTGGGACCTAGTTCACGATCGGGAGGCAAGAATCGAGCTTGCTGGAACGAGGCTGCGATCTCAGGCGAGAGTTGCCACTCTAACGGCTTTCAATGAGCCGAACCGTGGTGCCATCGCAAGTAGGACCGTTAGACACCTCTGGGAATACCTTTACCTATCAATTTCCAGCCTATTTTGTCAGCCGATTTCAATTTGACGTGCAATGAAGTGGAGGCTTGATAAGATCGGGGTGCCGACCGAAAAACTGGGTGACAGCACCGGTAAGCTGAATCGGCTGGAGGTGTAGCAGTGATGAGCCCAAACCTGAAATGCTTATCAGCCGCCTTTGTTGCGATTCTTGTTAGCGGGTCATGGGGAGTATGTGGGGGCCAGGCTGCCCCCTCAAACTTGCGTGATTCCCTCATTGA